>Ga0307278_10000884_pt1 | contig 14763 bp, 13 predicted proteins | sample ER_DNA_117_FD_194482 | JGI IMG/M metagenome (GOLD analysis project Ga0307278, IMG submission 194482) | Bulk soil microbial communities from the East River watershed near Crested Butte, Colorado, United States - ER_DNA_117 | ecosystem: Environmental > Terrestrial > Soil > Floodplain | place... | reverse complement strand
CCCGACTGGGAGATGGCGATCACCAGGGTGTTGCGGTCCAGCACCGGGTCGCGGTAGCGGAACTCGCTGGCGATCTCGATCTCCACCGGCAGCCGGGTCCAGTGCTCGATCGCGTACTTGGCCACCAGCCCCGAGTGGTAGGCGGTGCCGCAGGCGACCACGAACACCTTGTCGACCTCGCGCAGCTCGTCCTCGCTCATCCGCAGCTCGTCAAGGACCAGCCGCCCGGCCGGGTCGGTCCGCCCCTCGAGGGTCTGCTTGATGGCCAGGGGCTGCTCGTGCATCTCCTTGAGCATGAAGTGCTCGTAGCCGCCCTTCTCGGCCGCCGACAGGTCCCAGTCGACGTGGTGCTCGTACGGCTCCACCGGCCGGCCGTCCAGGTCGGTGACCTCCAGGCGCCCCGGGGTCACGACCACCACCTGGTCGTCCTCCAGGATCACCCCGTCCTTGGTGTGGTCCAGGAACGCGGCGAAGTCGCTGGCCACGAAGTTCTCGCCCTCGGCCCGGCCGGCGACCAGGGGCAGGTCCCGCTTGGCCCCGACCACCATCTGTGGGTCGCCCTGGTGCAGCACGGCCAGCGCGAACGACCCCTCCAACCGCCCCAGCGCCCGGCGTACGGCGTCGGCGAAGGCCAGCCCGTCGGCGAGGGCCGCCTCGACCAGGTGGGCCACGCACTCGGTGTCGGTCTGGGAGGCGAAGCGGTGGCCCTCCCGCTCCAGCTGGCCCCGCAGGCCGTAGAAGTTCTCGATGATCCCGTTGTGGATCACCGCCACCTTGCCGCTGCAGTCGAGGTGCGGGTGGGCGTTGCGGTCGGTCGGCCGCCCGTGGGTCGCCCACCGGGTGTGGCCGATCCCGGTCACCCCGTCAAGGGCGGTGTCGGACCCGAGGGCCTGTTCGAGGGCGTCGAGCTTCCCGGCCTTGCGGACGACCTGGACCTCTCCCCCGTCCAGCACCGCCACCCCGGCCGAGTCGTACCCCCGGTACTCCAGCCGCCGCAGCCCGGCCAGGAGGATCGGCAGCGCCTGCTGGTCCCCGGCGTACCCGACAATTCCGCACATGCCGTGAGGGCTCCCTTCAGGCGGCCGCTGGCGAGGGACGAGCATCAATCCTAGCAGCCGGACGCCCCGGCCCCCCGGTGCCCTACCCGGCCGCCTCGGGGTGGCCCTCGACCCGGACCCGTTCCTTCTGCGGGTTCGCGGCGAGGGTGTTCTGGGCCAGGAAGGAGGCGGCGATGCCGGCGCTGGCGACCGAGAAGGCGGCCTTGCGGTTGGCGCGGATGGTGTTGTCCCGGACCAGGCCGACCGGCGGGCCCGACAGGTGGACGCCGTCCAGCACGTTGGCCTCGATGCGGTTGCCGGTGACGGCGGTGCCGGTGGCGTCGCTGGACAGCCAGACGCCCATCTCGTTGTCGAGCAGCCGGTTGCCCGGGCCGATCCGGGCCGCGCCCTCGGCCACGAAGACGCCGGCGCGGCGGTTGAAGTCGATCAGGTTGCCCGACGCCGTGACCGACACCGCGTCGGTCGCGACCCGCAGGCCGTCGGCCCGGTTGGCGCTGAAGCGGTTGCCCTCGACGGCGACCGACCGGGACGGGCCGTGGACGTTGAGGCCGATGTCGTTGCCGTAGACGACGTTGCCGCTGAGGCGGAGCCGCAGGGCGCCGTTGAGGTCGATCCCCGACAGCTTGTTGTCGTGGACCTCGTTGCCGGCGAGGGTGACGTCGTGGGAGCCCTGGAACACGACCATGCCGTGGCCGGCGTTGCCGTAGGACTGGTTCCCGCGGATGGTGGCGTTCGAGCAGCCGACGGCGAGGATCAGCCCGTGCTTGCCGTTGTGGCGGAAGACGTTGCCCTCGATGTCGAGGTTGCGGCTGCCGCTGTGCGGGTCGAGGCCGTAGCGGAGCGACTGCTCGACCACCGAGCCGGTGACGCGCATGGCGGCGATGCCGTGCATGTAGGCACCGTAGAAGTTGCCGGTGAACACCGAGCGGTCGATCACGCCGCTGGTGGTCGCGGTGCGCCAGGACACGCCGTAGCGCTCGGCCCGGTCGTAGCCGAGCAGCTCCATGCGCGAGTTGCGGACGGTCATCACCGAGCCGTCGCGGGCCAGCACCCAGGCCCGGCCGTCCTCGACCTTCCGGTCGGGCCCGCCGGCGGCGGGCGTCCAGGACGTCACCGTGCTGTCCTGGATGTCGAGGCGGCCCCCGCGGGCCTCGACCCCCACGAACCGCCCCGGCTCGGACAGCAGCCGCAGGCCGGTCCTGCCGATCTTGAGGCGGGCCCCGGGCCGGACGGTGAGGCTGCGGCCCAGCAGCCAGGCCCCGTCCTGGCGGACCAGGACGCCGGGATGCCCGTCCCTGGCCAGCGCCCTGGCCAGCCCGGGGAGGTCGACCGTGCCGGCCAGCAGCTCCACCTGCTGGCCCCCGCTCAGCTGCCGGACGGTGTAGCGGCCGGGCTCCACCCGGGCCCGGCCGAGCACCAGCCCGGCCGCCGTCCCGGCGGCGGCCACGGCCACCAGGGCCAGGCTCCCGATCAGCAGCCGGCGCTGCCTGCGCCTACCATTTCGCGACACCCTGCGGGACCTCCTGTAGCTTGCGCCCGACCCGGTTGCGGCTCTTGTGCACGACCTGGAGCAGCACCGCCACGGCCAGGTAGGCGACGCCCATGACGGCCAGCCAGCGGATCGGGCCCGCGGGCGCGACCAGCCGGTTGGCCAGCGTGGCCCGGGGCGGCGACCCCGCCAGCGGGCTCGGCGACTCGATCGACGAGGTGCGCAGGCGGACCAGCGCCCCCGGCCGGATGTCGAGGCCGGCGGTGACGGCCCGGACGGTGGCGTCGTCGATGGCGGCGATGCCCCGCTCGGTGACGACGATGCCCTGGCCGGCCCGCTCGACCGTGGTACCCCGCAGGCGGGCGGGCGCCCGGACCTCGACGCCGACCGGCGCCCCGCTGACCCGGTCGTCGCGGCTGGTCGTCCCCGGGGCCTCGAAGACCAGGCCCTTCTCGGCCGAGTCGCGGACCTGGTTGCCCTGCAGGCGGCTGGCGTAGGCGCCGCCGTAGAGCTCGATCCCGATGCGGTTGCCCGACACCTCGTTGCCCTGCACCCGGTTGGCCCCGCTGCGCAGGTTGACGCGGATGCCGACCCGGTTGCGGCGGACGAGGTTGGCCCGCACCAGGTTGCCGGAGGAGCCGATGATCACGATGCCGTCGCGGCCGTTGCCCTCGACCAGGTTGCCGCCGACGGTGTTCCGGTCGGAGCGCTCGTCCAGGACGATGCCGTTGTCGCCGTTGGCATAGGCGTGGTTCCCGCGCACGATCCCGTCGGTCACGTCCTCGGAGAACACGATCCCGTGGACCCGGTTCCCGAAGGCCCGGTTGTCCTCGACGACCAGCCTGGTGCTGCCGGTGTGCGGGTCGAGCCCGTAGACCGCGTTGTCGCGGAAGACGTTGCCCCGGAAGACGACGCCGCGCGCCTGGTAGGTGTAGGCGCCGAAGAAGTTGTGGTGGAAGGTGGAGCCGGTGGCGGCGCCGGTGGACCGGCGCCAGTTGACCCCGTAGGCCGAGGACCGGTCGGAGCCCAGGTAGGCGAAGGTGGAACGGTCGATGCGGAGGTCGGAGCCCTCGGCGTACTCGACGAACGGCCTGGGGGTGGCCGGGTCGGTGGCCGGGCCGCCCCGCCGCGGGTCCCAGGAGGTCACGGTCACGCCGGCGAACCGGCCGGTCGCGCCCATGGCGCTGAGGTAGACCTCGGGGTCGTCCAGGAGCCGGACCTGGCGGACCGGGGGCCGGGCGAACTCGAGCACGCTGCCGGGCGCCTGGACCAGCGAGACCCGCAGCAGGAAGGTCCCTGGGGCGGTCTCCTGGATCCAGCCGGGGTGGCGGCTGCGGTTCAGCGCCTCGACCACGTCGGCCAGCGAGGCGGCGGCGCGCCCGGGGAACGCCAGCCGCTCCAGCACCGCCGGGCCCCGCATCAGGTCGAGCCGGTCGGGGCGGACGACGACGTGGCGGCGCGAGGAGCGCGCGAACTTCCGCGGCGAGCGGAGGATGTCGAGGGCGTCGGGCTTGAGGTGGGTGATCCGGCGCGGCACGGCCCCGGCCGGCCGGGTCGCCACCAGCCCGCCGCCGGCCACGGCGGCCAGCAGGGCCACGGCCAGGGCCAGCACCGCGCGGCGGCGGGCGGCGGCCATCAGGACGCGGCCGCCTCGGGCGCGCCACCCGGCTCCAGGGTCCGCACCACCCGCTTGGAGCTGGCCGAGACCTCCACGTCACGGGTCAGCCAGCGCTGCTTGCGGATGCTGAGCAGGGCGGCGATCTTCACCAGGGCCATGGCGAACGACATCACGATGAAGACCGGCACCATCGTCAGGGCGTGGGTCGGGCGGCGCTCCAGGTGCGGCAGCAGCTTGGCCGAGCGGCTGACCAGCCACCACAGGGCGAGCAGCCGCACCGCCTGCCAGTGATGGGCCGCGACGGCCATGACCATGAAGGCCGGGGCGGCCAGCAGGGTGAAGGAGCTGGCCGCCTTGTCGAGCATGGAGAAGGCCAAGAACCGGTGGCGCCAGACCCAGCGGCTGCCGAGCGCGCGCAGGTCGCTGCGCCAGGTGTTGCGCGACCAGCGCAGCCGCTGGCGGAAGAAGGTGCGGCCGTCCCGCGGGAAGGTCGACCAGACCCGCGCCGAGCGCTGCAGGACGGTCAGGTGCCCGCCCTCCAGGACCAGGGTAGTGAGCCGCTTGTCGTCGCCGGACATGCAGGGGACGCCGAGGAACGTCTCGTTCATGAACCGCTCGGAGTGGCGCAGCAGCAGCTCGCGGCGGTAGACGGCGGTCCGCCCGGACAGGCACGACACCGCCCGGCCGACCACCGTCTGGGAGGCGATCTCGTCGAAGTAGCGGTAGTCGAGGTACATGTCGTTGAGGTGCTCCCAGACCGAGCGCGGCGCGGCCACGTTCTGCCTGGTGCCGACCCCGCCGACCCGGCGGTCGGCGAACGGCTCGCAGACCCGTTCGGCGACGTCGCCGGCCCAGATGGTGTCGGAGTCGACCAGGGCGACCAGCGGGGTCCTGGCGACCTCCCAGCCCCGCCGCAGGGCGTCGCGCTTGCCGGGCACGTCGGTGGCGATGACCCGCACCGGGTACTCGGCGGCGATCCGCAGGCAGACCGTGTCGGTCCGGTCGATCACGCAGATCACCTCCTCGACGGTGTTAGCCAGCCACGACTCGATCGCCTGGCGGAAGACGCGCTGGTCCTCCTGGTAGACCGGGACGACGATGGTCAGCGGCTCGAAGTGGCCCGTCCGGGCCGGCCGGTAGAGCGAGGCCGGGACCCGCCGGACCAGCCAGCTCGCCCAGCGCACCAGGCCGAGCAGCCCGAGCGGGACGTAGACCGAGAGGCTCGAGAAATCCATGCCCATCCCCCGAGGCCGCGGCTAGGACGCCACGGCGTCGCTGGTCACCTCGCCCCGCGACTCGAGCTCGATGACCGGGTCGCCGGCGTGGGTCAGCTCCCGCGCGACCAGCCGATCCATGGCGTCGTTGACCTCGACCACCGCCGACAGCAGCGGCATCGCCAGCTCGAGCTGGGCGGCCAGGCCGAGGAACCCCTTGGTGTCCTTGGGCAGGCAGGCGCCGCCGTAGGGGGCGCCGCCGCGGATGCCGTAGTCGGGGTTGGTGGAGGCCTCGGCCGAGCGGCTGACGGTGGTGGCGATCTCGTCGGCCGGCAGGCCCAGCTTCTGGCAGACGAGCCACATCTCGTTCCAGTAGCTGATCTTGGTGGCGTTGAAGATGTTGTGGCTGCACTTGACCATCTCGGCCGCGGCCGGGTTGTCGAAGGTCCGGACCTCGCCGCCGAAGCTCTGGGTGAGGCCGCAGAGCCGGTCCAGGGTGGAGCGGCTGCGGGCGCCGATCACCGTCATCCAGGGGAACAGGAAGTCCTCAAGGGCCGTGGCCGCCCGCAGGAACTCCGGGTTGGACGCCAGCCCGAAGCCCTGGTTGACGCGCTTGCCCGAGGTCTCCTCGAGCAGCGGCTCGACCAGGTTGTCGCAGGTCCCCGGGGGCACGGTGGACCGCACGACCACGGTGTGGAAGGCCCGCGCCTCCGCCAGGGCCCGGCCGACGGCCCTGGTCCCGGCGGCGAGCGCGGTCAGGTCGTAGTGGTGGCCCCGGTTCGGCGTCGGCAGGGTCAGGAAGATGAATGCCGGCTGGTCGGGCAGGTCCACGGTGGTGGTGGCCGCGTACCCCTCGCCGCGCAGCGCCGCCACCCGGGCCTCGTCGACGTCGACGAAGCGGACCGCGTGGCCGGCGGCCGCGAACCCCTTGCCGGTCGAGCCTCCCACGACCCCGGAGCCGATGATCACAACCTCGGACAAGCTCGTTCCCCCCCGCGTGCAGTTGATTGGACGCCATCCGGATCGGATAAGCCGGTCACATAACGTGAGGCGTACGAAGAACTCGAAAGATACGGCTGGATTCCCGGATCGACCCGGAGCGCGGGGATTTCAGCAGGCTAGGGCGATTGAGCTAGTTCCCGATGGCTAGCTCCTGCGGTTGGTCGGCCCCTTGCCGTTGCGGCGGGCGAGGTTGCCGGCGATCCGGCCCTGGGGGGCGCGCATGACCTTGATCCCGTAGCCGGCGTTGTCGGCCAGGATGTTGCCGGTCACGGTGTTGTGGAGCCCCTGGTGGGGACCGTCGCCGCCCAGGCGGACGCCGGCGCCGGCGTGGTGGGTGGAGATGTTGGCACAGAAGCTGGTGCCGTCGCCCCGCGACGAGAACCCGGCGCCGTCCGGGTCGTCGCCGCCGGTGCAGCGGTTGTGCTCGACCCGGTTGCCGCGGGCCTCCTCCTTGACGTCCACGCACTCGGCGGCCGGGGTGATGCGGTTGCCGTGGACCCAGTTGCCGTCCGAGCGGTCGGGCCCGGCGCCGGCCTGCTCGGGCGCGGTGCCGATGTAGACGCCCTCGCCGTTCTTCTCCCCCCTGGCCAGGCTGAAGCCGATCCGGCCGCAGCGGCCGATCAGGTTGCCGGCGATCTCGTTGCCCTTGGCGGAGCCCTTGAGCCGCACGCACTCGCGGCCGGCGTCGTGGATGCGGTTGCCGAGGATGCGCACGCCCCTGGCGCCCTGCACCCAGACGAGCTTGCTGGCGTCCGAGAGCTCCAGCGACTCGACCGTCACGTCGTCGTGCAGGACCTGGACCAGCCGGCCGGCCCTCAGCCCCCGGGTCCCGACCAGATGGGCGCCGGGCCAGCCGACGATCCGGATGGGCGCGTCCGGGCGGCCGGGCCGGACCGTGGTGACGGGCTCGGCGTAGCGTCCCCGGCCGACCAGGATGGTGTCGCCGGCCACGGCGACGGCCAGCGCCTGCGAGATCCGGCGGTAGGGGCGGGCCGCCGACCCGTCGCCCGGCGCGCCGGCCGAGCCGGAGACGTGCAGCACCCGGGGACGGTCGCCGCCGGTGGCGGCGCCGACGGCCGGCGCCGGCCCGGGGAGGGTGGCCGCCAGGGCGGCCAGGGCGAGGAACGCACCGGCGCGAGCAGCGACCGCGCGGCGGAACTGCATACGTCCACCTCCGTCTCGTGTTGCCGGACCGGGGAGACCGATGGCGCAGCGCAAAACCGGACAGCGGGGCACGGCTACCAGAACCCTCGGCGGGCCGCCGCCGAACTTGAGGCGAACGCCCGGCGGGCCGGGCGACCGGTCAGCCGAGCTCGGCGGCGACCACCGCGGCCAGCCGGTCGGCGGTGGCGCGGGCCTCGGCCTCGGTCTCGGCCTCGACCATCACCCGGACCAGGGCCTCGGTGCCCGAGGGGCGGACCAGGACCCGGCCCCGGTCCCCCAGCCGGGCCTCGGTGTCGGCGACCGCCTGCCAGACGGCGGCGGCGCCCTCCAGGGCGTGGCGGTCGGCGACGCGGACGTTGACCAGGACCTGGGGCAGGCGGCGCATGACGGTGGCCAGCTCGGACAGGGGGCGGCGGCTGCGGGCGAGCACGCTGAGCAGCCGCAGGCCGGTGAGGAGGCCGTCGCCGGTGGTGGCCCGGTCGAGGAAGATGAGGTGGCCGGACTGCTCGCCGCCGAGGGTGTGGCCGCCGGCCCGCATGGCCTCGAGGACGTAGCGGTCGCCGACGGCGGTCTGGGTGACGGCGATGCCGTGGTGGTCCATGGCCTGGCGGAAGCCGAGGTTGGTCATGACCGTGGTGACGACCGTGTTGGTGGGCAGGTCGCCGCGGTCGCGGGCGTCGAGGGCGCAGATGGCCAGGATCACGTCCCCGTCGACCAGGGTGCCGTGCTCGTCAACGGCCAGGAGGCGGTCGGCGTCGCCGTCGTGGGCCAGCCCGACGGCGGCCCCGGTGCGGGCCAGGGCGGCCTGGACGTGCTCGGGGTGGGTGGAGCCGACGCCGGCGTTGATGTTGTGGCCGTCGGGGTCGGCGGCGACGGCGGTGACCTTGGCCCCGGCGCGCCGGTAGGCCTCGGGGGCGATCTCGGCGGCGGCGCCGTTGGCGCAGTCGACCACCACCTCCAGGCCGTCGAGGTCGGGGATGCCCTCCACCAGGTGGGCCAGGTAGGCCTCGACGGCGTCGTCGGCGGTGGGCCGCAGGCCGCCGACGCCGGCGCCGGTCGGGCGGGGGGCCCCGTGGTCGGCGGCGGCGACGGCGGCCTCGATGCGCTCCTCGACCGCGTCGGGCAGCTTGAAGCCCTCGGGCCCGAAGAACTTGATGCCGTTGTCGGGCATGGCGTTGTGGGAGGCCGAGATCACCGCCCCGGCGGCGGCGCCGTAGTGGCGGGTCAGGAAGGCCACCGCCGGGGTCGGCACCACCCCGGCGGCGAGCACGTCCCCGCCGGCCGACAGGATCCCGGCGACCAGGGCGCTCTCCAGCAGGGTGCCCGAGGCCCGCGGGTCGCGGCCGACCAGCACCGCCGGCCGCCCCGCGGCCTCGGACCGCTCGGCCAGCAGCACCCCGACCGCGGCCCGGCCGAGGGCAAGGGCGAGCTCGGGGGTCAAGTCGGCGTTGGCCAGCCCACGGACCCCGTCGGTTCCGAACAGCGTTCCCACCGGCACCCCCTCCGGCGGCCGCGTCAGCGCTTGGAGTACTGGGGGGCCTTGCGGGCCTTCTTGAGCCCGTACTTCTTGCGCTCGACCTCGCGGGCGTCGCGGGTGAGGAAGCCGCGCTTCTTCAGCTCGGGGCGCAGCTCCTCGTCGAGGTCGACCAGGGCCCTGGAGATGGCGTGGCGCAGGGCGCCGGCCTGGCCGGAGACCCCGCCGCCGTCGAGGTTGGCGAGCACGTCGTAGCGCTCGAGGGTGTTGGTGACCCGCAGCGGCTCGGTGACGAGCCGGCGGTGGGCCGGGTTGGGGAAGTAGTCCTCGAGGGGGCGGCCGTTGAGCTTGAACGTGCCCGTCCCCTCGATCAGCCGCACGCGGACGACGGCCGACTTGCGGCGGCCGGTGGCCCTGGCGAGCTGTGCTGGAGCAGCCAACGAGGTGTCCTCCTATCCTTCCTGCCGGATGGTCACGGCCAGGTCCAGCGGCACCGGCAGCTGCGCGGCGTGCGGGTGGGTCGGGCCGTCGTAGACCTTGAGCTTGGAGAGCATCTGCCGCCCGAGCCGGTTGCGGGGCAGCATCCCGCGGACGGCCTTCTCGACCGCGCGGGAGGGCCGCTGGGCCAGCAGCACCGTGTACGGGGTCTCCTTGAGGCCACCCGGGTAGCCGGAGTGGCGGTAGGCGACCTTCTGCTCGCGCTTGCGCCCGGTGAGCCGGACCTTGGCCGCGTTGATGACGATCACGTGGTCGCCGGTGTCGACGTGGGGGGCGAAGATCGGCTTGTGCTTGCCGCGCAGGATGCGGGCGACCTGGGCGGCCAGCCGGCCGAGGACCTGGCCGTCGGCGTCGACGACGTACCAGTCGCGGGTCAGGTCGCGCGCTCGCGGCGAGAACGTTCGGCTTGCTGGCGAAGGCATGCGGGCAACTCCGTTACGATTCGGAAGTGTGGCGCCGGGCATTGTCGAGCGTGGCCGCAGCGTCGAGTGAACCGACTGTCAAGGCTAGCGGTGACCAGGCCATTCGGTCAACTTCAGGCGGGAACGAGGACCGTCCAGGCGGCGGGGACGACGGCGACCGAGCCGGGGGTGGGCGACGGCTCGCCGTCGAGGCGGCAGGGCATGTCGGTGACCACGGTGGCCGACGGGCCGCGCAGGCGGGGCAGGTCGCCGGGGAGGCGACGGTCGCGGGCCAGGTGGCGGGCCAGCCTGGCCTTGGAGGCGCCGGCGGGGACGACCAGGACGTCGAGGAGGCCGTCGCCGGGGTCGGCGTCGGGGAGCAGCCAGCGGCCGCCGCCGAAGGAGCCGCCGTTGCCGACGACCACGGCCAGGGCCTCGCCCTCGACCACCCGGCCGCCGACCTCGACCCGGGCCGGCCAGGTCGGCGGGTTGACGCCGGCACGGACGCCGCCGACCAGGTAGGCGGCCGGGCCGAGGGCCTTCTTGACCGGGCGCGGGAGCACCTCGGTGGCGGCGGCCGCGAACCCGGCGTTGACGCCGTTGGCGGCCCGGCGGGGGCCGCAGTCGAGCAGGTCGAGGGCGCGGGGGCGGGCCCCGGCCAGCTCGGCGGCCGCGGCCACCGGGTGGGGCGGCAGGCCGAGCGCCCTGGCCAGGTCGTTGCCGGTGCCGGCGGGCAGGAGGGCGACCAGCGGCCCGGCGCCGCCAAGGGGGAGGCCGTTGGCGACCTCGTGGACGGTGCCGTCGCCGCCGAACACCACCAGCGCCTCGACCTCGGCGGCCAGTTCGGCGGCCAGGGCCTCGGCGTCGCCCGGGTCGCCGGCCAGGTACACCGGCACGCGACCGAACCGGGGCCGCAGCAGCGCCAGGGCCTCGGGGAGGCGCTCCCAGGCGGCCGATCCGGCGTGGGCGACACAGGCGGTGGGCATCTCCGCGGCACCCTACATGGGGGCGGCGAGGTTTACCGGTGGCGGGGGCGGTGGCAACAACCGGCGAGCGGTCGGTGGCGAGGAGGTCGGGTGAGGGTCGAGATCGGCGCCGGAGAGCATCCGGACCCCGGGTACGACGTGCACACCGACGTCCTGCCCCTGCCCGGGATCCAGGTGCTGTGCCGGCTGGACCGGCTGCCGTTCGCCGACGGGAGCGTCGCCGCCCTGCGGGCCAACCACGTGCTCGAGCACCAGAGCTTCCAGCTGGTCGAGGCGACCCTGCGGGAGTGGGCCAGGGTGCTGGCCCCAGGGGCGCGGGTCGACATCGGCGTGCCCGACGCCCGCTACATCGTCACCCAGTGGCTGGAGGGCGCCTACTCGACCCTGGAGGCGAACTACTGGCTGCTGGGCGGGCACATGGACCGTGACGCCCACAAGGGCGCCGACGAGCGCGGCGTGCCCCGCTGGATCTGGAACGCCCACCACGCCATGTTCGACGACGCCTGGCTGGCGGAGGTCCTCCGGGCCAACGGCTTCACCGACGTCGACATCTCCTGCTACGACGTCCGCAATCTCCGCTGCCACTGCCGGAGGCGCTGACATGGACTTCGATGGCAAGGTGGTGCTGGTCACGGGCGGCTCGCGCGGGATCGGCCGCGCCGTGGCCATCGAGTTCGCGGCCCGGGGGGCGACCCTCGCCGTGCACTACCGCGCCGACCGGGCGGCGGCCGACGCCACCCTGGCCGCGCTGCCGCCGGGCCGGCACCTGGCCGCGGCGGCCGACGTCGCCGACCCCGAGCAGGCACGGTCGCTGGTCGGGCGGGTAGTCGACCGGCTGGGCGGGGTCGACGTGCTGGTCAACAACGCCGGCGTCTACGAGGCGCACCCGGTCCTGGAGACCGGCTACGAGGACTGGCAGCGGATCTGGCGGCGGACGCTGGAGACCAACCTGCTCGGCCCGGCCAACCTCATCCACGCCGTGGCGCCCCACATGGTCGCCGCCGGCGGCGGCCGGATCGTGAACGTCTCCTCGCGGGGGGCGTTCCGGGGCGAGCCCGACCATCCCGCCTACGGGGCCAGCAAGGCGGGCCTCAACAGCCTCGGCCAGTCGATGGCCCGGGCGCTCGGCCGCCACGGGATCTACGTGACCACGGTCGCGCCCGGATTCGTCGAGACCGACATGGCCGCCCCGGCCCTTGGCGGCCCCGGCGCGGCCGCCATCCGCGCCGAGAGCCCGCTCGACCGCGTGGCCACCGTCGAGGAGGTGGCCCGGGTGGTGGTCTTCCTGGCCACCCCGGGCGCCGAGTCGACCACCGGCGCCGTGGTCGACGTCAACGGCGCGTCCTACCTGCGCACGTAGGTCACCGACTCCAGCACCAGGCCGTGGGCGGGGGCGATGTTGCCGGCGCGGGAGCGGTCGGCGGCGGCCAGGACCGCGGCCGTGCTGTCCGGGTCGCGGCGGCCGTCGCCGACCAGCAGCAGGTGACCGACGATGCCGCGGACCATCTGCCAGCAGAAGGCGTCGGCGACCAGGCGCAGCTCGACCAGGCCGCGCAGCCGCCGGATGCCGAGCGAACGCAGCCGGCGGGTGGTGGTGGCCCCCTGGCGGCTGCGGCAGAAGGCGGCGAAGTCGTGCTCGCCCAGCAGCGGCCGGGCGGCCTGGCGCATGCGGGGCAGGTCGAGGGAGCGCGGCCAGGCGAGCACGAAGCCGCGGAGCAGCGGGTCGGGGTCGCCCGAGTCGTCGACCCGGTAGACGTAGGTGCGGCGCCGGGCCGACAGCCGGGCGTCGAAGCCCGGCGGCGCCCAGTCGGCCGCCCGCACCGTGATGGCCGGCCCGAGCCCGCCGTTGAGGGCCCGCCGCACCCGTTCCGGGTCGAGCCCCTGCGGCACGTCCGCGTGCACCACCTGCCCGCGGGCATGCACCCCGGCATCGGTCCGCCCGGCCCCGACGGTCCGCACCGGCCCCTCGGCCAGCCGGCTCAGCGCCTCCTCCAGCTCCCCCTGCACCGTCGGCCGGTCCCGCTGCCGCGCAAACCCCGAAAACGGCCCCCCGTCATACGCCACCACCATCCGCAACCGCCGCCCCGGCCCCGGCGCTCCAGCGGGATCGGCCTCCGCCGGCGCCCCGGCGGGATCGGGCTCCGTCGCCTCGGAACCGGGGGGCTGTGGAAACTCCCCACCACCCCTCCGGCCACCTCGGCTACCCTCCCGACCGGGGCTCCCGCCACCGGCGAGGGTCTCCGCGGCGCGGGTCCCGCCATTGGCGGGAGTCGCCGTGGCGTGGTTCCCGCTGCCAGCGGGGTCGACCCTGGGGCCGGGGAGGCCGGAGGGGTCGCCCATGACCTACTTGCGGTCCTGGTCCTCGTCCTCGTCGGAGGTCTCAGCCTCGGCTTCGGCGGCGCGACCCTCGTCCTCGGCGGTCTCGGCGGCGTCGTCGTCGGCCTGGGCGGAGGCCGGCTCGGCCTCGTCGACCCCGGACTCGGTGACGCCCGGCTCGACGGCGGTGTCGGCCTCAGCGACCGGGGCCGTCTCCTCCCCCTCCTCCTCGGCAGCCTCGCCGACCGGGGCCTCGTCGGCGTCCTCGTCCTCGCCGGCGGGGGTGATGCCGGCCTCGATCTCGTCGTCGGTGGGAACGGCCGGGCGATCCTCGTCGAGCTCGTCGGCCGCGTCCTCCAGGTCCTCGCCGGCCAGGGCGGCCTCGGCCTCGCTGGGGCTGGGGCCGCGGCGGCGCAGGGCGGCCCGACGCTCGGCCCGGTTGGCGCCCTCGGGGGCGGCCTCGGCGCGGGAGCGGCGGCCGAAGCGCCGCCGGCGCCGGCCGCCGCCCTCGGTGTCGCCGGCCGGCCGCTCGCCGTCGCCCTGCTCGACCAGCTCGATCAGGACCATGGGGGCGCCGTCGCCCGGCCGCGGGCCGAGCTTCAGGATGCGGGTGTAGCCGCCCTGGCGGTCGGCGAACCGGGGGGCGATCTCGGCGAACAGCGTGTGCACGACCGCCTTGTCGCGGACCACGGTGAGCACCTGGCGGCGGCTGGCCACGTCCCCGCGCTTGGCGAAGGTGATCAGCCGCTCCGCCTGAGGCCGCAGCCGCTTGGCCTTGGCCTCGGTGGTGCGGATCCGGCCCTCGGAGAACAGGGCCCTTGCCAGGTTGGCGATGATCAGCTTCTCGTGGGCCGGTCCCCCGCCCAGGCGAGGCCCCTTGGTCGGGGTCGGCATATCGGCTATTCCTCCCTCAGCGAAAGGCCGAGCTCCTGGAGCTTCTCGCGGACCTCGTCGATCGACTTGGCGCCGAAGTTGCGGATGTCGAGCAGGTCGGCCTCGGACTTGGTGACCAGCTCGCCGACGGTGGTGATGCCCTCGCGCTTCAGGCAGTTGTAGGAGCGGACCGACAGGTCGAGCTCCTCGATCGGCGTGTCGAGGTTGGCGCCGAGCGGGCCGGTCTGCTCGGCCGGGCCGAGCGACAGGCCCTCGCCGCCGCCGGTCAGGTCGGCGAACAGGCTGACCAGCTCGCGCAGGGTGCCACCGGCCGAGGCGAGCGCGTCCTCGGGGGACAGCGAGCCATCGGTCTCGACGTCGAGGATCAGCCGGTCGTAGTTGGTCATCTCGCCCGAGCGGGTGGCCTCGACGGTGTAGCTGACCCGGCGCACCGGCGAGAAGATCGAGTCGACCGGGATGCGGCCGATCTCGTCGGAGACCGACTTGTTGCGCTCGGCCGGCCGGTAGCCGCGGCCCTTCTCGACCCGCAGCTCCATCTCCAGCTTGGCCTTGGCATTCAGGGTGGCCAGGTGCAGCTCGGGGTTGATGACGTCGATGTCGGCCGGGGGGACGATGTCGGCCGCGGTGACGTCACCGGGGCCGGTGGAGC
>Ga0307278_10000883_pt1 | contig 14770 bp, 17 predicted proteins | sample ER_DNA_117_FD_194482 | JGI IMG/M metagenome (GOLD analysis project Ga0307278, IMG submission 194482) | Bulk soil microbial communities from the East River watershed near Crested Butte, Colorado, United States - ER_DNA_117 | ecosystem: Environmental > Terrestrial > Soil > Floodplain | place... | reverse complement strand
GGAGTTCGCGAAGGCAGTGAGCAGCACGTGAAAGCGTTGATCAGTCGTGCGTTCTGGGGCCTTGGCGACGCAGATGCGATGGCGAAGCAGGCGGCGAAGCTGGCCGAAGACCTCGGGGACGCGGGTTTCGGTCGAGCGCCTTCGACGCACGAGCCGTTGCCGCCTTCCGTCGAGGCGATTTCGAGATCGCGCATACGTTGGAGACACGCCGCTTCGACTTCATGCCGGAGCTCGATGATCCCGACCTGATCCACGACCTCTACCTCTCCACGATCCCGACGGCGGCCGCCGTCGGCCGCATCCGCGAGGCACGCCGGCTGGCGCAGGAGCTCGACGAGCACGTGACCGACCTCACGACGCACCACCGTCTGCACGGCATTGCGTGCATCCTCGAGGTCGAGGAGCTAGCGGGAAACTGGGACGCCGTCGCGGCCCTCGAACCGCGAACGGAGCAACTCGTCGACGAGAACCGCGGCACACCCTGCGTGCGTAACGCACGGTCGCTGCTCCTTTGCGCGTTTGCGAACGAACTGCAGGGCAAGAGCGATCGCGCACGCGAGCTCGAGGCGGCGGCGGAAGAGCTGCAGAACGTCGGTTACGGCGCCACGCTCGCAACACCGCGTGCACGTCTCGCACTGCAGCGCCAGCAGCTCGACCGCGTCGAAGAGCTACTCGCCGACGAGGATTGGCTGCAGCGGCAGACCTGGTTCTCGCTCCCAGCCGCTGCGACGCGCCTGGACGCCGCCGCCGTCATCGGCTCGGCAGCGGACGTCGAGGCGGCTGCCGAGGTCCTTTGTCGTCCGCACTCGTATCTCGAGCCGTTTGCCATGCGGGCACTCGCCATCGTCCGCGAGGACGAGCCGCTGCTAGCGCAGGCCGACCAACGGTTCCGAGCGCTCAAGCTCGACTGGCACGCGGCTCAAACAGCTTCCTACATCCGTTTACGAAAGACGGCTGTCTAGGCACCTCGCGGCGGCAGTCCTACACTCAGGGCATGTCCGTAAGTCGCCGCACGGTCACCGTGCTCTTCGTAGACGTCGCGGATTCGACGCCGCTCGGCGAGCGGCTCGATCCCGAGTCACTGCGGCGCGTCATGTCCCGGTTCTTCGAACACATGTCAACGGTGCTCGAGCGCCATGGCGGCACCGTGGAGAAGTTCATCGGCGACGCGGTGATGGCGGTGTTCGGCATCCCTGAGTTACACGAGGACGATGCGCTGCGTGCGGTGCGCGCGGCGACGGAGCTGCGCCTGGCGTTGGCCAAGCTGAACGAGGAGCTCGGCCGCGAGCTTGCGGTCCGTATCGGCATCCGCGTCGGCGTCAACACGGGCGAGGTCGTCGCGGGCGACGGGACCGGCGGCCAGATGCTCGTCACCGGCGATGCCGTCAACGTCGCGAAACGCCTCGAGGAGGCGGCGCGCACGGGTGAGATCCTCGTCGGCGAGCCGACACGCCGGCTCGTTGAGAACGCCGTCGTGCTGGAACCCCGGGAAGAGCTGTCCTTGAAAGGCAAGAGCGATCCCCATTCGGCCTGGAACGTGCTCGCGGTGATCGAGGGCGCGAGCGCGTATGCACGCCGACTCGACGCGCCGCTGATCGGCCGCGAAGCCGAGCTGCGGACCCTGCAGGACGCCTATGAAGACGCCGTCGCAAAACGGACCTGCCTGCTGTTCACGATCGTCGGTCCCGCCGGCATGGGCAAGTCCAGGCTCGCCGCGGAGCTGTGCTCGACCATTCGCGACGACGCCACGCTGCTGACCGGGCAATGCCTCCCCTACGGCGAGGGAATCACTTTCTGGCCGCTCGTGCAGATCGTCGGGCTGCTCGGCAGCGACGACGGCGTGCGCACGCTCCTTGCCGGGGTGGAGGACGGCGAGCTCGTCGCCGAACGGGTGCTCGGCGCAGTCGGACCGACCGCCACGGCCGCACCGGGGGGCGAGACGTTCTGGGCGGTGCGCCGCCTCTTCGAAGAGATCGCACGCGAACAGCCGCTGGTCGTGCTCGTCGAAGACATCCACTGGGCCGAGCCGACGCTGCTCGACTTGCTCGAGTACCTGAACGGCTGGACGCACGATGCGCCGATCCTCCTCCTCTGCCTCGCGCGCCCGGACCTGCTCGATGAGCGCCCCGGCTGGCTGACGCAGCCGCGAATCGGCGTGCTGCTCGAGCCGCTGACGGAGCACGAGTCGCACGAGCTGCTGGACGAGATCGGGCAGGAGTGGCCGCTCGACGCGACCGCGCGCCAACGGATCACCGACGCCGCGGAAGGCAATCCGCTCTACCTCGAGCAGATGGCCGCGATGCTGGCCGAAGGCGGTTCGTCCGATGCGATCCCTCCTTCCATCCATGCCCTGATCGCAGCGCGCCTCGACCGGCTTCCTCCTGAGGAACGCGCTCTGCTCGAGCGCGCTGCCGTGGCGGGCAAGGAGTTCGCTCGCTCGGCGCTGCGAAAGCTCGGCGCAGATCAAGAAGACGTCGATGCGCGGCTGCTCAGCCTCGCGCGCAAGGATCTGCTCGCCGCGCGGCCCGGCCGGGACGACGCCTACCGCTTCCGGCACGCGTTGATTCGCGACGCGGCCTACGCGGGCATTGCCAAGGAGCTGCGTGCGGAGTTGCACGAGCGGTTTGCGGACTATGCGGCCGGCACGAACGCCGGCCGCGCCGGGGAGCTCGACGAGATCGTCGGGTACCACCTGGAGCAGGCGTTCCGCTACCAGGAACAACTCGGGCCGCTCGATCACGAAGCGCGTGAGCTCGCAGCCCGCGGAGCGGAGCTCCTTGGCGGTGCGGGGCAGCGCGCGCTTCACCGGCGTGACATTCCCGCCGCGGCGACGCTGCTGGAGCGCGCGACGGCACTGACGAGCCCGGCCGATCCGTTGCGACGCGACCTGCTCCTCGACCTCAGCAGGACACAGCGCGAAGCCGGCCGGCTTGGCGAGGCCGACGAGACCTTGCGGGAGGCGATGGAGCTCGCCGAGGTTGCCTCGGACCGCCTCTTGCAATGCCGTTTGCGCCTCGAGCAGGCGCTGCTGCACGCATACACCTATCCGGAGCGCGGCACGGAGGAGCTCATGCACGCCGCGGACTCCGTGATTCCGGCGTTTCAGGAGCTTGGTTACGACGCCGGGCTCGCGCTCGCGTGGCTTCTCGTCGCCGAGGCGCATTGGCTGCGGTGCCAGATCGGCGCGATGGAAGATGCTCTCGACCGTGCCTCCGAGCACACCATCGCTGAGGAAGGCCCGGAGCGTTCGGAGATCGGGAACGCGCGGGCGCGCGCAGCGCTTGCCGGCCCGCTGCCGGTCGCGGAGGCGATCGAGCGGTGCCGAGAAATCCGTGAAGAGGCGCCGCTCGACCGTTCGCTGGAGGCCGTCATCGACACCGTCTCGGCGCTCCTGGAGGCGATGCGCGGCAACTTCAGCGCCGCACGCACGCTGTACACCGAGAGCCACGCCATCCTGAGAGACCTCGGACAGACCGTCATGTTCGGCGCGCTGCAGACGTGGTCCGGCGCCGTCGAGCTGCTGGCAGGTGACGCGCACGCGGCCGAACGAGAGTTGCGCGCGGCGTTCGAGACGCTCGAGCCGATGGGTGAGAAGGCGAACCTCGCCACCATCGCGGCCTCGCTCGCGGCCGCACTGCAGCCGCAAGGACGCGTCGACGAAGCCGACGCTCTCACAGCGCTGAGCGCCCAGCTCGCCTCGGATGACGACTTCACGTCGCAAATCTCCTGGCGTGCAGTGCGGACGCGCGTGCTCGTGGAACAAGGTGCCACGAGCGAAGCAGAGACGCTCGCCCGCGAGGCAGTCGAGCTAGCCGAGCAGACCGACTGCCCGAATCTGCGCGGAGAGGCGTGGCTCAGCCTCGCCCATGCAGCCGCGGCGAGCGGCGATCACGACGGCGCGAGGCGAGCGTCGGAGGCGGCGCGTGAGCAGTTTGCCGCGAAGGGCAATATCGTGATGGCGGAGCGCACTGCGCGCCTCGCGGACGACGCGCTCGCCGAGGCTACCCGCGGACGAGCGTCCCGAGGATGACCACGGAGTCGGAGTCCCGGGCGAACGACTTGCTCAGCTTGCGGAGATTCCCCTGGAGGACGGCGGCAATGAGATCCTCGGAGATAGTCGGGGTCGCCGCCCTCATCGTGCCGACAGGATCGGTTATGTAGTCGTTGTACAGCGCGGGATCCTCGGCGAGTCGTCCGAAGAATTCCGCCAGAGCAGCCGTATCTCCCGTTCCCCCATTCACCGCAACACCTGACGCTACAAGCTTTCGGAGCTCGATTCAATGCCCGAGCCCGAGAGTAGGGCTCGCATCTCGGCGTCCTCAGAGGCATCCGCCGACGGCGGGAGGTACAGCGTCGACATTCCGTCGAGCTCAGCCTTGCGCACGTTGCCGACCGTGAATTCGCCGATGTTCGCAGGGCCGACCGGGTACGGGGACGCCTGGTAGACGATTGCGGGGTGCGCCTCCGCATAGAAACCGAGCAGGTAGTCGACGAGCACGCCGAACCCATGCGCGTTCGGTGCGACAGGCGCGCTCGTGATGCCGATGAACGCAACCTGCCACAAGATCAGCGGGACGGACGTGTCGAACGTGCGGCGACGCAAGAGGAAGTCCGTGGCTTCGTAACTCTGACAACCGCTTTGGCCGGGGTCGACCCCGAGGTCCGCGAAGAGGCAGTCCTCTGCCGAGACCGCCGGCAGCATCGTCGCCGGAAAGCCATCCGCGCGTGCGCGGCTGACGGCCTCGTGAGACGGCGAGGCGAAGACACCCGGATGGCCGTAGAAGGCGGCGCAGACGTTTTTCTCGTTGCGGACGGCGTCGAGTATTTCCTCGACCATCCGTTCGTAGGTCTCTCTGCGAGCGCGACCGACCGCATAGTGGCGGCGCAGCGAATGCGAGTTGGTGTTGAGCCGCTTGAACCACGCTTCGGCGGTGTGTTCGGCAAGGAGGTAGAAGACCTCGTCCGCGCGCTCAATTGCTCTGCGCGCTTGAGGTGTTAGGTGCACGCCGAAGGCGATCCCGGTTCCCACGACGGTGAGAGATCCAGTCGGCACCGTCGGCGACGCTAACGAGTTTTGAACCGCCCGGCGAGTGGCATACGCCGGTCACCCGAAGAAAAGGAGCCTCCATGGCAACCGTCGCCAAGGTCGTCACGATCATCGGTTCGTCTCCCGAGAGCTTCGCGAAAGCTGCGGACGCGGCAGTTCAGGAAGCCGCGAAGACGCTGCGCGGAATCACGGGCGCGGACGTCGTCTCGATGAGCGCCGTCGTCGAGAACGACCGCATCACGCAGTACCGGGCCACCGTGAACATCGCGTTCGGGATCGAGCGGAGCTAAGACTCGAGCACGCGCTTCAGGTTCGACAGGGCGTCGACCTGACTGCGCATCGACTTCGCCACCATCGGCGTCATCAGCTTCTGCGGCCCGCGCAGAGTCGCGTTGAGCGAAAACGTGACTCGCGTGCCGCCGTCGGCGTCTTCGAAGCGGTAGCTCCCCTCGGGCTGCACGGGTCCGCCGAGCGTGCGGAAGGCGAGCAGCGAGCCCTCCTGGTACGCCGTCACTTCGAAGTCGGCGTCGATCCGCTTCCCCATCGGCCCCTTCACACCCTGGCGGTAGACCGCTCCCTTACCCTCGCCAGAGGCACGGGCGATGTCGAGCACGCCGGGACGCCACCGCGCATCGTTCTCGTGGTCAGCCACGAACGCGAAGACCTCCGAGCGGGGCTTCTCGATCACGATGCTGTTCTCCGCTGATGGCACGCGGCGACGTTACTCGAACACGAGCGCCCGAGCGAAGTCATCCGGATCGAACGGACGAAGGTCGTCCAGGGTCTCCCCCACACCGACGAGCTTGACCGGCATCCCGAGCTCGTGCGCGATCGCAACCGCAATGCCGCCTTTGGCGCTGCCGTCGAGCTTCGTCAGCGCTACGCCGGTGACGCCGACGGCCTCGCCGAACAGGCGCGCCTGCTGCAGCCCGTTCTGGCCGGTCGTCGCATCGACGACCAGCAGCGTCTCATGCGGTGCGCCTTCGAGCTTTGCTTCGATGACGCGGCGCACCTTCGTCAGCTCCTGCATCAGGTTCGCCTGTGTATGCAACCGGCCGGCGGTGTCGACGATCACGACGTCTTCTCCGTCACGGCTCGCGCGCTCGATCGCGTCGTAGGCAACGGAGGCCGGATCCGCCCCACGCTCTCCGCCGACGAATGTCGCGTTCGAGCGCTCGGCCCAGATCTCCAGCTGCTCCTCCGCGGCGGCGCGGAACGTGTCGGCGGCGGCGAGGACGACGGAATGACCGTGCTGCCGCAATCGCTCGGCGAGCTTCCCGATCGTCGTGGTCTTGCCCGTCCCGTTGACGCCGACGACGAGCAGGACGCTCGGGTCGGCATGGACGTCGAGCGTGCCGGGATCGCCGAGCAAGGCCGCGAGCTCCTCCGCCAGCGCTGAGCTGAGGTCGGTCAGATCCTGGCGCGCCTCGAGGCGCTGCACGAGCTCGGCCGTCGCGGGGACACCGACGTCGGCGCGGATGAGCGCCTCCTCGAGCCGTTCCCACGCCGCGTCGTCCCCGGGATCGAAAGCAGCCGACGCTAGTTCCGCCGTGAGCGCGCGGCGGCTCTTGGAGAGTGAGTCGCGCAGCCGGGAGAAGAGCCCGGCGCGGTCCGCCTCCGGCTCAGGCTGTGCATTCTCCTCGCCGAGGAGCTGTGACCAGGAGCGGGGCATGAGGCGCCAACCGTAGCGCCGGCCCGAAAGCAGTTGGTGTGGTAGGTGTCGGTTCGGCCCTAGGCGACGGCTGCGGCTTCTTCGCGGGGTAGGCGCCGCGAGACGATCTGCGAGACGCCGTCGGCGCCCATCGTCACGCCGTACAGAATGTCCGCGGCTTCCATCGTCCGCTTCTGATGCGTGATCACGATGAACTGCGCGCGATCGGCGTAACGCCGCAGCAGCTCGACGAAGCGGCCGATGTTCGTGTCGTCGAGTGCTGCCTCGACCTCGTCGAGGAGATAGAACGGACACGGGCGCGCGAGGAAGAGCGCAAAGAGGAACGAGATCGCGCCGAGCGCCTTCTCGCCGCCGGAGAGCAGCGACAGCCGCGTGACCTTCTTGCCGGCGGGACGCAGCTCGACCTCGATGCCGGGCTGCTCCTGCTCGTCCTCGGGCTCCGTCAGGCGCAGGCGTCCCTCGCCGCCCGGGAAAAGCGTCGATGCGACTTCCGCGAAGTTCGCCTGCACGGACTCGAACGTCTCCGCGAAGCGCTCCTCGACGGTGCGCGCCAGATCGTCACGCAGCTTCTCGAGCTCCTCGAGGCTCGCCTCCAAGTCGGCGCGCTGCGACGAGAGCTCGACGAGACGTTCCTTCTCCTGGTCGTACTCCTGTTGCGCGAGCGGATTGACCTGGCCCAGCGACTCGCGCCGGCGCTCGAGCCGTTCGATGCGGTCGGCGAGCTCGTCACGATCGTCGCCCTCGGCCGGCTCGGCCGCGGCGCCTTCGAGCCGGCGACGTGCCTCGTCCACCTCGGCCTCGATGCGCGCACGCTCGACGTCGATCGCGCTGAGACGCTCACCGGCTTCGGCGGCCGCACGCCGCGCATCGACCTCGGCCGCGCCGAGACGTCTGAGCTCCTCGGCGAGCGCACCTGTTCGCGTGGTGCCGGCATCGGCACGCGCTCGCAGCGGCGCCTCGAAGCGGTCGTCCGCGATCCCGTCGAGTGTCTCGACCAGCTTGGCCGAGAGTCGTGCGAGCGTCTCGGTCACCGGATCGCGCGCCGCGCTGTACGCGTGCTCGGGGATCGGCGCTGCCGCACGCGCGTCGAGCTCCTCGACCTCCGAGGCGAGTGCGCGCCGCCGCGCTTCGAGCTCGAGCCACACCGCTTCTGCGGTCTCGCCCGCGAACCAGATCTCCCCTCGGTGCGGGTCGTAGCCGAATCCCTCGGGCGTCACGGCCGGCACCGGCGACTGCAGCAGCTGATCCTTTGGGACGACCGGCAGCTCGGCGACGAGCTGCGCAGGCCCACGCGTCAGGACGACGACGCTGCCGAGGCCTGCGGCTCGCGCCCGCTCCGCGAGCGCGAGCGCGGCGCGGGCATCGTCCGCCACGATCGCAGCAGCGCGGTGACCGAGCGCTGCCGCGACGGCGCGCTCCGAGCCGGGCTCGACGGCCAGCAGCGACAACGCAAGCCGCTCGCCCTCTTCCGCGAGCGCCCGCGCCGCCGGCGGCAGACCTTCACGTTCTGCGAGCGCGCGCTCGAGCGTCTGCAGACGCTCGCGGCCGATCCGCGCCTGCTCCCGCAGCGTGTCGCGCTCGGCACGGACGCGCGCGTCGAGCACGCGTCGCGGCCGGGCCAGCTCGGCCCGAAGGTCGTCGAGCAGCGACTGCGCGCTTTCGCGACGCAGCTCGAGCCGTTCGCGTGCACTGCGCAAGCGATACAGCGTCGCGGTCGCCTGCTCGCGCCGTCCCGCCGCATCCGCCAGCTCCTCCTCGGCGCGTCGACGCTCTTCGAGCAGCCTGTCGAGCTGCTCGTCGCCGTGTTTGCGGGCGAGCACGGCCGCGGTGCGCCGTCCGTCGCCGTCCTCGAGCCGCTCACGGAGCTCCGCGAGGTCGAGCTCGGCGACGCGCGCATGGAGCGATGCAATCTCGCCGCGGAGCTTTTCGGCGCGTTCTGCAGCGGTCGCCTGCAAGGCAAGCGGCCGCAGGCGCTTCTTGACCTCCGCCTCGACGTCGAGCGCGCGCTCGACCTGGATCGCCACGCGTGCGAGCTTCAGCTCGGCCCGGTGCTTGCGCCGCTTGAAGCGGCCGAGACCTGCCGCCTCCTCGAGCAGCTGCCGCCGCTCCTCGGGCTTCGACCCGAGGATCTCCTCAACGCGGCCCTGGCCGATGATCGAGTGCATACCGCCGCCGAGCCCGAGATCGGCGAGCAGCTCGACGAGGTCGATCCGCCGAACCGTCGTACGGTTGAGCATGTACTGGCCCTCGCCGCCGCGATGAAGACGACGGGCGATGGAGAGCTCCGAGTACGGCAAGGGGCCGTCGCCGTCGGGGTTGTCGAACAGGAGCTCGACCTCGCAGAAGTCCTCGGCCCCACGGCCGCCGCCTCCGGCGAAGAGCACATCGTCCGGCTTCTCCGCGCGGAGCTCGGACGGCGCCATCGAGCCCGCCGCCCAGACGATCGCGTCGGCGACGTTCGACTTCCCGGAGCCGTTCGGCCCGACGACCACGGCGACGCCGGGCTCCAACCGGACCTCGACCGGCTCAGGGAACGACTTGAAGCCGCGCAGCTTGATAGCGCGTAGGTTCACGCGCCCGGGAGGCTAGCGACTCCCGCGGATGGTGCTTTCGTTATGCCGCTTCTGCCATCCCGAGGATCTGCTCGCGGGACATCGTCCCAACCATGTCGGGGTGCTTCTCCTGGATGTGTGCCTCGACGCCGGCTACCAGCTCGTCGTCGGTCTCGCCGCGAACCGTCTCGCCGCACGGGCAGTTCACCTGCTTGGCCATGTCCGCCTCCTGTTGGGTCCGGCGAGTCTACGCGGGATCCGGCCGGACGAGGACGGTGTCGGCCACCGGCACGATCTCGTCGACGGGCAGGCCCGATCGCGACGCATGCTCGCGGATCTTCTCGGGACTCGTCGCCTCGTAGATGCAGACCGTGCCGAAACCGCCGTCCTCCTCCGACATCACGTAGCTGCGGATCCAGCGGATGTCGGCAGCCATCTCGTCGTCGCCGACTTGGCGGGACCGCGCTCCGGCGGCCTGCAGGTCGGCCGGAGACCGCCAACCCCCGCGCCGCAGGATGACGTAGGTGTTCATGCCAACAGGACGGCGTTCGCGGCCGCGGTCTTCCCGCTACGCGGCCGGGAGGCCGACCCCGAGCTTGACGAGCGCTTCTTTCGCAGCCTCCTGTTCGGCCGCCTTCTTCGATTCGCCCGACCCGACACCGAACTGCTCGCCGTCGATCACCGCGGCACACCGGAAGCGCCGGTCATGCGGCGGGCCTTCGACGTCGAGGACGGCGTAGTTGACGGATTGCCCCCGTCGTGCGAGCGCCTCCTGCAGCTCGGTCTTGTAGTCGACGTGGCTCGTAAGCGCGTACTCGATTCGGCCGGCGAACGCCTGCACGATCGGCTGCTCGACGCGCTGGAAGCCGTGCTCGAGGAACAGCGCCGCCAGAGCCGCCTCGAGCAACGCCGCAAGGACGTTGCGGTTGAGCGCGAGACGGTGCAGCTCATCGCCTGGGATGTCGACCGCGCGCTCGGAGAGGCGATCGCCGAGCTTCAGCTGTCGCGCGACGACGGCACAGCTCGCACGCGAGACCACGTGCGAACGGACCTTCGCGAGCCGTCCCTCGCTGAAGTCGGGATAGCTCTCGTACAGCTCGCGGGCGATCGCGAGCTCGAGGACGCTGTCGCCCAGGAACTCGAGCCGCTCATAGGACGCAGCGCGCTCGGCCGCCCACGACGCGTGCGTGTACACCTGCTCGGCCCGTTCGTCGGGCAGGCGCTCGATCAGCTTCGCGAGCTGGGAGACGTCCCCGCGCGGGGCGCTACTGGTGTGACGAGACGTAGTCGACGGCCTGGCCGACGGTCTGAATCTTCTGGGCGTCCTCGTCGGAGATCTTGATCCCGAATTGATCCTCGAGCTCCATGATCAGCTCGACGAGATCGAGCGAGTCGGCGTCGAGGTCCTCTTGAAACGAGGCCTCCTCCGTGATCTCGCCCTCGTCGACACCGAGCTGCTCGGTCAGGACTTCCTTTACTCGCTCGAAGACTTCCTCGCGCGACGCTGCCATGTCACCTCACGTGGGGGTCGGGGTCGTAGAAGGGCCGGACTCTAACACGGTGTTGCCAAGCCGCTGGGCAAGTCGGCCGACGACGTCGTTCTCTACCCCGCGGGCCGCGAGCCTGATCGCGTTCGCGATCGCCCGGCGCGACGAGTTGCCGTGCGCGATCACCGCGAGCCCGCGCAGGCCCAGCAGGTACGCGCCGCCGTAGGTGTCGGGGTCGAGCCGGTTCCTGAGCCGGCGGGCGGCCGGCCGAATCAGGAGGCCGCCGAGCTTCCCCCGCGTCGTGGCGGTGATCTCCTCGCGGAACGCGTCCAGGAGGTTCGTGATCGTCCCTTCGAGCAGCTTGAGCGCGACGTTGCCGGTGAAGCCGTCGGTGACCACGACGTCCCCGCCGCTGCGCAGGACGTCGCGCCCCTCGGTGTTGCCGGCGAAGTTCAGGTCGCTGCGAGCGAGCAGCTCGTGCGCCTCGAGGGTCAGCTGGTTGCCCTTCTCGGGCTCCTCGCCGATCGAGAGCAGCCGGATCTCGGGGTTGCGCACGTCGAGGACCTCCTCCGCGAAGACGGCACCCATGTGTGCGAACTGGAGCAGATCTTCGGGACGCGCGTCCGCGTTCGCGCCGGCGTCGAGGAGGACGGATGCGCCGTCACGGGCCGGGATCGTGACCGCGATCGCCGGGCGGCGGACGCCGCGCAGCCGCCTGATCTCGAGCAGGCCCGCCGCCAGCATTGCGCCGGTGTTGCCCGCAGAGACGACCGCCTGGGCACTGCCCTCGCCGACGGCTCGGCACGCGGTGACAAGCGAGCTGTTCGGCTTTCCGCGGACCGCGTCGGTCGGCTTCTCGTCCATCCCGATCACGTCGGCGGCCTCGATCAGCTCGAGCCCGTGCGTATCGAGGCCGGCCGGACCGACCAGGACCGGCACGACGTCGTCGGAGCGTGCGTCGAGGGCGCCGGTGACGATCTCCTCAGGGCCGCGATCCCCGCCCATCGCGTCGACCGCGACGCGGATCACTGGATCTAAGGCGCCGACTCGGCGGCGCCGACTTCAGGACGGCGCGCTCGGCGCGCCGTCCGTCTGGAATGACCGGTCGACACGATCGAACTCATACGGGACAGGCTCTAAGGCGCCGAGGTGCGGAGCGGCTCGACGTCGCGGCCGCGGTACGTGTGACACCTCGGGCACACCCGGTGCGGCCGCTTCGGGCTCCCGCACTGCGGGCAGACGTTCAGGCGCGGCGCCTCGATCTTGTGCTGCGCGCGGCGCTTGTCACGGCGCGACTTCGAGGTTTTCTTCTTGGGGACAGCCATCGACGCGGCAGTGTAGCTGTCCGTAGGTACGCTCGATCCGTGGAGAGACGGAGGCTTGGCGACCTCGAAGTATCCGCCCAGGGACTCGGCTGCATGGGCATGTCAGCCTGGTACGGGCCGACGGACGCCGACGAGTCGACGGCGACGATCCACCGCGCGCTGGAGCTCGGCATCGACTTCCTCGACACCGCCGACGTCTACGGAGAGGGCGACAACGAGGAGCTCGTCGGCCGCGCGATCGCCGGCCGCCGCGACGAGGTCGTGCTCGCCACGAAATTCGGGAACCGCCGGTTCGAGGACGGCACCCGGACGATCGACGGCAGCCCCGAGTACGTCCGCTCGGCGATCGATGCCTCGCTGCGGCGGCTCAACGTCGACTACGTGGATCTCTACTACCAGCACCGGGTCGACGCGAACACGCCGATCGAGGAGACAGTCGGCGCGATGGCGGAGCTCGTCAGCGCCGGAAAGGTGCGCCACCTCGGCCTCTCCGAGGCTGGCCCGGAGACGATCCGCCGCGCGCACGCCGTGCACCCGATCACCGCGCTGCAGTCGGAGTGGTCGCTGTGGACGCGCGACCCCGAGGGCGGCGTCCTCGACACGGTCCGCGAGCTCGGGATCGGCTTCGTCGCCTACAGCCCGCTCGGCCGCGGCTTTCTCGCCGGGCGGTTCTCGTCGCCGGACGAACTCACCGAGGACGACTTCCGCAGGAACCATCCGCGGATGCAGGGTGACAACTTCGAGGAGAACCGTGCACTGGCGGAGCACATGCGCGAGCTCGCCGAGGAGAAGGGCTGCACACCGGCCCAGCTCGCGCTCGCCTGGGTTCTCTCGCGCGGCAGCGACGTCGTGCCGATTCCCGGCACGAAGCGGCGCACGTACCTCGAGCAGAACGCCGCCGCGGCCGACGTCACGTTCAGCGAGGACGAACTGCAGCGCATCGACGAAGCGTTCCCGCCCGGCGCCGCCGCAGGCCAGCGCTACGCGGACATGTCCTCGATCGGGCGCTAGAGCTAGAGCTTCTCGCGCAGGCGTTCGAGCGCGGCCCAGCGGGAGTCGGTCGCAACTTCCTCGTGCGTGTGAGGCTCCTTGTTCAAGTCCTTGCCGCACGCCGGACAGAGACCGGCGCATTCCGCGCGGCAGAGGATCTTGTCCGGCAAGGCCAATGCGACCGCGTCGCGCGACCAGGCGACGAGATCGAGGTTGTCGCCGACGAGGTAGGGCGTTCGTAGCTCATCCGACCCGTCGGGATTGGTCGCCTGGTACTCGCGCGCGACGATCGGCACCTCGAGGACCGCATCTTCCAGACAGCGGTAGCACGGCCCGTGCAGACGGGTCGTGAAGCGGAGGTCGAAGACAGTGCCGGTGGTCGCCCGGGTGATCGCGAGCTCAGCAGGGACCCTGTCGGGCACCGGCAGGTAGCGCTCGCCGCCAAGCTCGAACGGCTCCAGCTCGAGCTCGATCTCGTCGCGAAACTCCTCCCCGGGGCGGAGCTTGGCTTGTCGCAGATTGAAGCTCCTCATCGACCTCAGCGTAGCGCTGCTGTCGGGCCGGTCGCGCGGTCACGATCAGCACGACGGCGGTCACGATCGCCGCTCCCGCAACGACCGTCGTCCACCCGATCGTCTCGTTCAGGAACACTGTCCCGAGTGCCACGGCGACGACGGGATTGACGAACGCGTACGTCGCGACGACCGAGATGCGCACGTTTTTCAGCAGCCACGCATAGGCGGAGAAGGCGATCAGCGAGCCGATCAGCACGAGGTAGGCGAAAGCGATCAGCGGCTTGGTCGCGAACGAGTCGGCGTGCACGTCGTTCGCCTCGCCGGCGACGAGCCCGGCAATCCCCAGGAAGACGCTCGCGGCCAGCATCTGCATCGACGCCGACAGCAACGGGCTGCTCGGAAGTGGCGCACCGCGCGCGTAGAGCGAGCCCGCAGCCCAGGCGGACGTCGTCGCAACGAGGATCAGCGCGACGCCGACATTGTTCCCTCCACCCGGACGCACGAGCAGCGCAACGCCGCCGAAACCGATCACCAGGCCGACGACCGCGGCCGGTGACAGCCGGCGACCGAAGAAGACGCGATCCATCAGCGCGACGTAGAGCGGGATGATGGCGACGATCAGAGCCGCGAAGCCGGAGTCGAGCCGCGTCTCGGCCCACGCCACGCCGCCGTTGCCGACGAGCAGCAACGCTGCGCCGACGATCGCGGCGGCCAGCCACTCACGCGCCGTCGGGCGTGCGCGACCCCGCGAAGCGAACGCATAGAGCGCTACGCCGGCGATCAGGAAGCGCACCGACGACATCAGCAGCGGCGGCAGCGTCCGGTCGGTGACGCGGATCGCGAGGTAGGTCGAGCCCCAGACCAGGTAGACCGTCGCCAGCGCGAGGGCCACCGCCGCCGGGGATCGGCGGGCGAAGGCGGCTGTCACCGGCGGCTAGAGGGAGCGGCGGTCGAACGGACGCCTGGAGTCGTGCCCGAAGAAGACCGCGAGCGGCCCGACAAGCACGACGAAGGCGATGATGATCAATGACGTCATACGCCCATGATCGGCATGGCGACCCATTAGGACAAATCCAGTTACAATGGGAGTCGATTATGGAACCTGATAGCTGGCTCGGGGTCGAATTGCGCCATTTCCTGGCTCTCGAAGCGGTCGCGCGCGAGGGCTCGTTCGGCAAGGCG
>Ga0307278_10000882_pt1 | contig 14783 bp, 13 predicted proteins | sample ER_DNA_117_FD_194482 | JGI IMG/M metagenome (GOLD analysis project Ga0307278, IMG submission 194482) | Bulk soil microbial communities from the East River watershed near Crested Butte, Colorado, United States - ER_DNA_117 | ecosystem: Environmental > Terrestrial > Soil > Floodplain | place... | reverse complement strand
CCCGGTCCTCGTACAGGGCCCGCTCGACGGCCGTGACCTCGGGGACGGCCATCCGCGTCTGGGCGGCCAGGTGGACCGTTGCCGGGTCGGTGCCGTGCAGCCCGACCAGGTCCCTGGCCGCCTCGACCACGCCGGCCCTGGCCGTCGCCGCCAGGTGGTGGCGCACCCCGAGCCGGGCCCGCCGCTCCTCGACCCCGATCCGTCGCATCGGACCACTACAGCAGCCTGTCCCGACAGCCGACAACTTTGCGACAGGTCCGGTGTCACCGAATTGACAGCATCTGCGGCGATTCGCATGGAACCTGGTAGCTGGCTGTGGCGTCTTCCAGGTACAGCCGACGTCGCTGGGCGGTGGTGGGAATGAGCGTGAGTGGACCGGAGGCCGCGGCCGCCCGGGCGCGGACGGGAACGCCCCCGCGGCTGGTCGCCGTTCCGGGCGGCGGGCACGGGCGGCCAGGGCAGCGGCCGGCCCGGCTGGTGGTCTTCCTGGGGGTCGCCGACGACGCCCGCAGCCGGGTGGCCGCCGCCCTGCTGGCCCACCGGTCCAAGGGCCGGGTCCGGGCCGTCTCGGCCAGCCCGCTGGCGGTCGACCCCGGCCCGGCGGTCGCCGCGTCCCTGGCCGAGCTCGGCGTCGACCTGGGCGTGGTCGTCAGCGAGCCGCCGTCGCCCGCCCTGCTGTCGCGGGCGGAGCTGGTCGTGGTGATGGGCTACGTCGAGGGCGACCCGGCCGACGGCCGCCCGACCGAGGACTGGTGCATCGACGACCCCCGCGGCAAGGACGCCGACGCCATCCGCTGCATCCGCGACGCCATCGACCGGCGCGTCCAGCGCCTCCTGATCCGCATGGGCGTCGCCATCCCCACCCGCCCCCGCTAGGCCGGGCCGCGCCGACCGCGGCTGTTCCTGGTCCACCAGGTCGGGCTGGACCCGGCGAGCGAACTTCGCCACGGCCGACGACAATAGCGGCCATGCACCGAGCTCTCCGCGGCGCCGCCGCGCTCCTCGTCCTCGCCCTGGCCGCCGCCTGCTCGGGCAACGACCCCGGTCCCCAGGCCGGACCGGCGACCACCGCCGCCCCGACCACGGCCGCGCCGCCGACCAGCGAAACCCCCTCGAGCAGGGCCGCCGGGGCCAGGGCCGCGTCCGCCGCCCAGTTCCGGGCGGCCAAGGTCCGCCTGGCCAGGGTGGCCCGGCTGGAGCAGCCGGTGGCCATGGCCGTGCGGCCCGGGGAGGACAACACCCTGTACCTGGTCGAGCAGGTGGGGCGGGTGCGGGTGGTCCGCGGCGGCCGGCTGGACCCGACCCCGGTGGTCGACATCTCCGCCAAGGTCACCGCCGGTGGCGAGCAAGGCCTGCTCGGCCTGGCCTTCTCGCCCGACGGCCGCTACCTGTACCTGGCCTACACCGACGCCGACGGCAACCACCAGATCTCCGAGCTGACCATGGCCGGCCAGCGGGCCGACCCGGGCTCGGAACGCTCCCTGCTCCACTTCGACGACCCGTTCGCCAACCACAACGGCGGCCAGCTCGCCTTCGGCCCGGACCGCCGCCTGTACATCTCCTTCGGCGACGGCGGCAGCGGCGGCGACCCTCTCGGCAACGGCCAGTCGCTCGGCACCCTGTTCGGCAAGATCCTGCGGATCGACCCTCGCCCCTCCGGCGGCCGCCCCTACGGGATCCCGCGGGACAACCCGTTCGTGGGCCGCGACGGCGCCCGCCCCGAGATCTGGGACTACGGCCTGCGCAACCCCTGGCGCTTCTCCTTCGACGCCGCCACCGGCGACCTGTGGATCGGCGACGTCGGCCAGAACAGCTACGAGGAGGTCGACCACGAGCCGGCCGGGTCGGGCGGGCGCAACTACGGCTGGAACCGGCGCGAGGGCCTGCACGCCTTCAACGGCGGCGACCGCCCCGCCGGCGCCGTCGACCCGGTGATCGAGTACGGCCGCGGTGACGGCTGCACCGTCATCGGGGGGTTCGTCTACCGCGGCCGGCGCATCCCCGGGCTGCGGGGCGCCTACCTGTACGGCGACTACTGCTCCGGCTGGGTCCGGGCGGCCCGGTTCGGCGGCGGCAAGGTGAGCGAGCAGCGCGACCTCGGCCTCCAGGTCTCCAGCCTGAGCTCGTTCGGGACCGACGCCGACGGCGAGCTGTACGCCCTGTCGCTCAGCGGCGACGTCTTCCGGATCGTCCCCGCCTGAGCCGGCTCAGTCGGCCAGCTGCAGGGCGGCGCCCATGGCCCCGGCGTAGTCGCCCAGCTCGCCCAGGCGCACCACCACCTGGGAGGGCGGGAGGAACAGGTGGGGGATCATGGCCGTCTCGACCCGGCGGACGAACGGCTCGCCGAGCTTGTCGCCCATGCCGCCGCCGATCAGGACGGCCTGGACGTCGACCAGGTTGACCGCCGAGGCGATGGCCGCCCCGAGGGCCTCGATCGCCCGGTCGATCAGCTCGTGGGCCAGCGGGTCGCCGGCGTCGAGCGCGGCCTTCCAGACGCCGCTGCTCATGCGGGGCCGGCCCTGGCGCTCCTGGATGGCCAGCAGCTCGGTCGGGCGGCCGGCGGCGGCGGCCGCCCGGGCCGCGCGCTCGAGGGCGTTCCGGCCGGCGTAGGCCTCCATGCAGCCGCGGCGGCCACACGGGCACAGCTCGCCGCCCTCGACCACCACCATGTGGCCGATCTCGCCGGCGGCGCCGTTGGCCCCGGCGCGCAGCTCGCCGCCGAGGACGAGGGCGCCGCCAACCCCCGACCCGGCGAACACCGTCAGCAGGTCGTCGAAGCCCCGGCCGGCCCCGAGCCGGTGCTCGGCCAGGGTGGCGACGACCACGTCGTTGCCGACCTCGACCCGCTCCACCCGCAGGGCGGCGGCGACCATCGACCCCAGCGGCACCGGGTCGCGGAACCCGGGCAGGTTGGCCGCGCCGAACAGGTCCCCGGTGTCCGGGTCGATCCGCCCCGGGGAGCCGATGCCGACCCCGGCCAGCTTCCCCACCGCCACCTTGGCGTCCTTGGCCGCCGCCTTGACCACGGCGGTGATCTCGACCACCACCGCCGCCGGCCCGCCCGCCACCGGGGTCCTGCCCCTGGCCTCGCCGAGCCGGGTGCCGTCGTCGCCGACGATCACCGCCTGGACCTTGGCCCCGCCGAGGTCGACCCCTGCCGTGTGCATGACCCGGATGATGCCAGGATCCCCCGGAAGGTGGACAGCGGAATCGGCGCCGTGGCCGACGAATCGGCTTGCCAGGTCGAGTAGGCTCGCCCGAGAGAACCAAGCAAAAAGACGAGAAGGGGAGCCATCCCATGGCAGCTGCCACCGTGCCCGGCGACACCACCGAGACGCTGGCCGCGCGGGCCATCCAGGTGACCAAGATCTACGGGCAGGGCCAGACCGAGGTGCGCGCGCTCGACAACGTGTCGGTCGAGCTCCCGAGCGGCCGCTTCACCGCCATCATGGGCCCGTCCGGGTCGGGCAAGTCGACGCTGATGCACTGCATGGCCGGGCTGGACCGGATCACCTCCGGGCAGATCTTCATCGGCGACGTCGAGCTCACCAAAGTGTCCGAGAAGCAGCTCACCCTGCTGCGCCGGGAGAAGGTCGGCTTCGTGTTCCAGGCCTACAACCTGCTCCCGACCCTGACCGCGGCCGAGAACGTCGAGCTGCCCCTGGCCATCGCCGGCCGCAAGCCCGACCGGGCCTTCCTCGACCGGGTGATCGACGCCGTCGGGCTGCGCGAGCGCCTGGCCCACAAGCCGGCCGAGCTGTCCGGCGGCCAGCAGCAGCGGGTGGCCGCGGCAAGGGCGCTGGCCTCCAAGCCGGCGATCGTGTTCGCCGACGAGCCCACCGGCAACCTGGACTCGGCCGCCGGCAACGAGCTGCTCGACTTCATGCGCCGCTCGGTCGACGAGTACGGCCAGACCATCGTCATGGTCACCCACGACCCCAACGCGGCCAGCTACGCCGACCATGTGCTGTTCCTGGCCGACGGGCGCATCGTCGACGAGATGGCCAACCCGACCGCCGAGAAGGTCCTCGACCTCATGAAGAAGCTGGGGGGCTGACGGCGGCATGCGCAAGGCGACGCTCAAGGGCCTCCTGGCCCACAAGTTCCGCTTGGCCGCGACCGCCCTGGCCATCGTGCTCGGGGTCAGCTTCGTGGCCGGGACCTACGTGCTCACCGACACCATCAACGCCACCTTCACCAGCCTGTTCGACCAGGTAACCAAGGGCATCGACGTCGCCGTCCGCTCCAGGGACGTGTTCAGCGGCCAGCAGGGCGAGACCCGCGACCCGATCCCCGAGGAGGTCCTCAACGAGGTCAAGCGGGTCGACGGGGTCAGGATCGCCGAGGGCTCGGTCACCGGGTTCGCCCAGTTCCTCGACAAGAACGGCAAGCCGGTGACCACCGGCGGCGCCCCGACCCTCGGCGTGTCGATCAGCTCGGCCCCCGAGCTGCAGGCCGGCAGCACCGTCCGCCAGGGGCGGCTGCCCAGCTCCCCGGACGAGATGGTGGTCGACGCCCAGACCGCCTCCAAGCACGGCTTCGCCCCCGGCGACCGGGTCAAGGTCCTGCTCCAAGGCCCGGCCAGGACCTTCACGGTCTCGGGGGTGATCGGGTTCGGCGCGGCCGGCAACCTCGGCGGGGCCACCCTGGCCGGCTTCACCCTGCCCACCGCCCAGGAGGTGCTGAACCGCAACGGCAAGTTCGACGAGATCGACGTCGTCGCGGCCGACGGGGTCACCCCCGAGCAGCTCCGCGACCGGGCCAGAGGAGTCCTCGACCCCAGGTACGAGGTGCTGACCGGCACCGAGCTGTCCGAGGACTCGGCCAGGGCGATCAACGACACCTTCGGCCGCTTCCTCTCGATCGCGCTGCTCTCCTTCGCCTTCGTGGCCCTGCTGGTCGGTGGGTTCCTGATCTTCAACACCTTCACCATCATCGTCGCCCAACGCACCCGCGAGCTGGCCCTGCTGCGCTGCCTGGGGGCCAGCCGCCGCCAGGTGATGGGCTCGGTGCTGCTCGAATCGCTGGTCGTGGCCGTGGCCGCCTCGCTGGTCGGGCTCGGCCTCGGGGTGCTGATCGCCAACGGCCTCAAGGCGCTGCTCACCGGGCTGCTCAACTTCGACCTGCCCACCACCGGCACGGTGCTGCTGTGGCGCACGGTGGTCGTGTCGCTGGCCGTCGGCGTCATCGTGACCATGCTGGCGGCGCTGCTGCCGGCCCTGAAGGCGACCCGGGTGCCGCCGGTGGCCGCCCTCCAGCCGGAGACGGCCTTCGCCCCCACCCATTTCCGCAAGCGCCGCATCGTGCTCGGCGCCCTGATCACCGTGGTCGGCATCGGCCTGCTGCTGGCCGGGCTGTTCCAGGACCAGGGCAACCGGCTGGTCAACGTCGCCTCGGGCGCGGTGATCGTGTTCTTCGGCGTGGCCGTGCTCAGCCCGCTGATCGCCCGGCCGCTGGCCCGGCTGATCGGCTGGCCGTTCGCCAGGGCGTTCCGGCTGCCGGGCACCCTCGCCCGCGAGAACGCCATGCGCAACCCGCGCCGGACCGCCTCCACGGCCGCCGCCCTGATGATCGGGCTGGCCCTCGTCACCTTCGTGAGCATCTTCGCCGCCTCGATCAAGGCCTCGACCACCGTGACCCTCGACCGGACCATCGCCGCCGACTACATCCTCAACAGCGACACCTTCACCCCGTTCAGCCCCGACCTGGCCACCCGCCTGGCCGACCAGCCGGAGCTGGGGGCGGTGGTCGGCGTCCGCCTCGGCGCCTTCAAGCTCAACGGCGCCACCAAGCAGCTGTCCGGGATCGACCCGGCGGCCTTCGACAAGGTGGTCAAGACCGAGGTGCTCTCGGGCAGCCTCGCCGACCTGGCCTCCGGCGGCCTGGCCGTCAAGGAGGACGTGGCCAAGGCCAACGGCTGGAAGGTCGGCGACCGCGTCTCGCTGCAGTTCCCGCGCGGCGGCACCCAGCAGGTCCCGGTCGAGGCCATCTACAAGGACAACAGCGTCAACGGCGACTACCTGCTGGCCCTGCGCGACTACGAGCGCTTCTACGCCGACCAGGCCGACACCCAGCTGCTGGTCCAGGCCAGCCCCGGGACCGCCCCGGAGGCCTCGCGGGCGGCGATCGACCGGGTGCTGACCGACTTCCCCAACGTCACCGTCCGCGACCAGGCCGAGTACAAGGCCGAGACGGCCAAGCAGATCGACCAGGTCGTCAACCTGTTCTTCGCCCTGCTGGCCCTGGCCGTGGTGATCGCCCTGTTCGGCATCGTCAACACCCTCGGCCTTTCGATCTTCGAGCGCATCCGCGAGCTCGGCCTGCTCCGGGCGGTTGGCGCCACCCGGCGCCAGGTCCGGGCCATGATCCGCTGGGAGGCGGTGATCATCGCCGTCCTCGGGGCCGTGCTCGGCCTGGCCGTTGGCGTGTTCTTCGGTTGGACGATCGTGCGGGCCCTGCGCAGCGTCGGCATCACCGAGTTCGCCCTGCCCGGCGGCCAGCTGGTCATCTTCGTGGTGTTCGCCGCCCTGGCCGGGGTCCTGGCCGCGGTCCTGCCGGGACGGCGGGCGGCCAGGGTGGACGTGCTGCGGGCGATCACCTCGGAGTAGCGTTCGGGACATGCGAAGGGAGTACATCAGGCAGACGCTGGCCGAGGCCGACGTCGACGCCGACCCGGTCGTCCAGTTCGGGCGCTGGTTCGAGCAGGCCACCCACGCGGGCCTGATCGAACCGACCGCCATGACCCTGGCCACCGCGACCCCGGACGGCCGCCCTTCCGCCCGCATGGTGCTGCTGCGCGGCTTCGACCAGCGCGGCTTCTGCTTCTACACCAACTACGAGAGCCGCAAGGGCGCCGAGCTGGCCGCCAACCCGCGGGCCGCCCTGGTGTTCTGGTGGGACAAGCTGGAGCGCCAGGTCCGGGTCGAGGGCCGGGTCGAGCGCACCAGCCGCGCCGAGAGCGAGGCCTATTTCTCCTCCCGCCCGCCGGGCAGCCAGCTCAGCGCGGCCGCCTCCCCCCAGAGCCGGGTGATCGACGGCCGGGCCACCCTGGAGCGGCGGGTCGCCGAGCTGGCCACCGGCCAGCGGGACGGCCAGGTGCCCCTGCCCGAGTTCTGGGGCGGCTACCGCCTGGCCCACGAGCTGGTCGAGTTCTGGCAGGGCCGCCCCAACCGCCTCCACGACCGCCTCCGCTACCGGCGGGCCGGCGACGGCTGGAAGCTGGAGCGCCTCGCCCCCTGACCCGACCGCCGACCCTGGCGGTCGGCGTGGCTCGAGCTGCCGCCGTGGGCGGCTCCATACAATGGAGCGCAGAGGACGTCTCGTGAGCGGAGGTCTGACGGTGGCATCCCCCGACGGTGTGGAGGTCCGCGGACCGGCACGCGAGCGGTACCCGGGCATCCTCAGCGACGACGCCCTTGGGCTGGTGGCCGAGCTCCAGCGGGAGCTGGGTCCGACCCGGGAGGCGCTGCTCGCGAAGCGGGCCGAGCGGCAGGCGTCGTTCGACGCCGGGGAGCTGCCCGACTTCCTGCGGGCCACGGCGCTGGTGCGCGAGGGCGACTGGCGGGTCGCGCCGGTGGAGGGGCTGGCCGACCGGCGGGTCGAGATCACCGGGCCGACCGACCGCAAGATGCTGATCAACGCCCTCAACTCCGGGGCCCGGGTGTTCATGGCCGACTTCGAGGACGCCAACGCGCCCACCTGGGACAACATGTTCGGCGGGCAGCAGAACCTGGTCGACGCGGTCGAGGGGACGATCAGCTTCGAGAGCCCCGACGGCCGCCGCTACCGCCTCGGCGAGCAGCTGGCCACCCTGATGCCGCGCCCGCGGGGCTGGCACCTGCCCGAGAAGCACATCCTGGTCGACGGCCGGCCGGCCTCGGCCAGCCTGGTCGACTTCGGCCTGTTCCTGTTCCACGGCGGCCGGCGCCTGCTCTCCCAGGGCAAGGGCGTCTACCTGTACCTGCCCAAGCTGGAGAGCCACCTCGAGGCGCGGCTGTGGAACGACGCCTTCCAGCTGGCCTCCGACCGGCTCGGCATCGCCAGGGGCACGGTCAAGGCCACGGTGCTGATCGAGACCATCACCGCCGCCTTCGAGATGGACGAGATCCTCTACGAGCTGCGCGACCACTCGGCCGGCCTGAACGCCGGCCGCTGGGACTACATGTTCTCGATCATCAAGAAGTTCCGGAACCGGCCCGAGTTCACCCTGCCCGACCGCAACAAGGTCACCATGACCGTGCCGTTCATGCGCGCCTACACCCAGCTGCTGGTCAAGACCTGCCACCGCCGGGGCGCGTTCGCCATGGGCGGCATGTCGGCCTTCATCCCCAGCCGCAAGCGGCCCGAGATCAACGAGCAGGCCGTGGCCAAGGTCCGCGAGGACAAGCAGCGCGAGGCCGGCGACGGCTTCGACGGCACCTGGGTCGCCCATCCCGACCTGGTCCCGGTCGCCATGGAGGTGTTCGACGGCGTCCTGGAGGAGCGGCCCAACCAGATCGCGCGGCAGCGCGACGACGTCCAGGTCGGCCAGCGCGAGCTGCTGGACATCGCCGCCACCCCAGGCGACGCCACCGAGGAGGGGCTGCGCAACGACGTCAACGTCGGCATCCAGTACATCTCCTCCTGGCTGCGCGGCCAGGGCGCCGCCCCGATCTTCAACCTGATGGAGGACGCGGCCACCGCCGAGATCGCCCGCTCCCAGGTCTGGCAGTGGGTCCACAACGGCGTCAAGCTGGTCGAGGGCCAGACGGTCACCGCCGACCTGGTCCGCCGGACCGCCACCGAGGAGCTGGACAAGATCCGCGAGCAGGTAGGCGACGAGTTCTTCTACAGCGAGGGCCGCCCCGACCAGTCCAGGGCCCTGTTCGAGCAGGTCGCCCTGGCCGACGAGTTCATCGAGTTCCTCACCATCCCCGCCTACGAGCAGCTGGACTGACCCAACCTCACAGCGAGGAGGGCGCCCGATGGACCGACAGGCCCTCATCCGCCGGCTGGAGGAGATCGTCGGCCCCCAGGGGGTGATCTCCGAGCGCAACCAGCTGCGCACCTACGAGTGCGACGGGCTGGCCAACTTCCGGGTCATCCCCAGCGTGGTCGTGCTCCCCGAGACGGCCGACCAGGCCAGGGAGACCGTGCGGGCCTGCCACGAGGCCGGGGTGCCGTTCGTGGCCCGCGGGTCGGGCACCGGGCTGTCCGGCGGGGCCCTGCCGGTGTCGGACGGGGTGCTGATCGTGCTGGCCCGCATGCGCCGGATCCTCGAGGTCGACCTGGACAACCAGCGGGCGGTGGTGGAGCCGGGGGTGCTCAACCTCCAGGTCACCAAGGAGGTGGCCCCGGACGGCCTCTACTACGCTCCCGACCCCTCCAGCCAGCAGGTCTGCTCCATCGGCGGCAACGTGGCCGAGAACTCCGGCGGCGCCCACTGCCTCAAGTACGGCTTCACCACCAACCACGTCACCGGCCTCGAGGTGGTGCTGCCCGACGGCGAGCTGGTCCACCTGGGGGGCGGCAAGGCCCCCGACCCGACCGGCTACGACCTGCTCGGGGCCTTCGTCGGCTCCGAGGGCACGCTGGGCATCGCCACCACCGTGACCCTGCGGCTGCTGCGCAAGCCGGAGGCGGTCCGGACCCTGCTGGCCGCCTTCGACGGCACCGACCAGGCCGGCGAAGCCGTCTCGAGGATCATCGGGGCCGGGATCGTCCCGGCGGCCATCGAGATGATGGACGCCCTGGCCATGGAGGCGGCCGAGGCGGCGGTGCACGTCCACTACCCCGAGGGGGCCGGGGCGGTGCTGGTGGTGGAGCTGGACGGCCCGGCGGCCGAGGTCGAGCACCAGTTCGACGAGGTCGAGCGGCTCTGCCGCGAGGCCGGCTCGACCACCATCCAGATCGCCGAGGACGACGACCAGCGGGCCCTGTTCTGGAAGGGCCGCAAGTCCGCCTTTGCCGCCGTCGGGCGGATCAGTCCCGACTACTACGTGCAGGACGGGGTGATCCCACGCACCGCCCTGCCGGAGGTGCTGCGCCGCATCAACCAGCTGGCCGCAGACCGCGGGCTGCGGGTGGCCAACGTCTTCCACGCCGGCGACGGCAACCTGCACCCGCTGGTGCTGTACGACGGCGAGGTCGAGGGCCAGGAGCAGCGGGCCGAGGAGCTGGCCGCCGAGATCCTGTTCACCTGCCTGGAGCACGGCGGCTCGATCACCGGCGAGCACGGCGTCGGCTTCGACAAGAAGCAGTACATGCCCCGCCAGTTCAGCGCCGAGGACCTGGACACCATGCAGCTGGTCCGCTGCGCCTTCGACCCCGACGGGCGGGCCAACCCGGGCAAGGTGTTCCCGACCCCGCGGCTGTGCGGCGAACGGCCCGGCCCGCGCCGGGTCCACCCGGCCGAGCAGGCCGGCCTGGCGGAGGTGTTCTGAGCCGTGGGCGTCCAGGACCTGGAGCGCGACGGCCTGCTCCGGCCGGCCGAGGCGGCCTACCCGATCGACGGCGTCAGGGCCCGGTTCGTGGCCCTGCCCCGTTCGGTGGAGGAGGCCAGCCAGGTGCTGGCCGCTGCCGCCGCCGACGGCCTGGCCGTCGCCTTCGCCGGCGGCGGCGGCAAGCTGGGGCTCGGCAACCCGCCGGAGCGGGTCGACCTCATGGTGCTGACCTGCGGGCTGGACCAGGTGCTGGAGCACGCCGCCGGCGACCTGGTCGTCCGGGCCCAGGCCGGGGTGCGGCTGGCCGACCTCCAGCAGCGGCTGGCCCCGGCCGGCCAGTGGCTGGCCCTCGACCCGCCCGAGCCGCGGGCCACCCTCGGCGGGGTGGTCGCGGCCAACGCCTCGGGGCCCCGGCGGCTGCGCTACGGCACCGTCCGCGACCTCATCATCGGCATCACCGTGGTGCTGGCCGACGGCACCGTGGCCCGCGCCGGCGGCAAGGTGGTCAAGAACGTCGCCGGCTACGACCTGGCCAAGCTGTTCTGCGGGTCGCTCGGCACCCTCGGCATGGTCGCCGAGGTCATCTTCCGGCTGCACCCGCTGCCGGCGGCCGCGGCCGTGGTCGCCCTCCAGGTCGAGGGACCCGACCAGGCCGGCCAGGCCGTGCGGCGGCTGCTGCGCTCCACCCTGGAGCCGAGCGCCGTGGAGCTGACCCTTGACGAGTGGGGGTGGCCGGGCCGGCTCACGGCGGTGTTCGAGGGCATCCAGCCGGGCGTCGAGGCGCAGGCGGCGGCCGCCGCCGAGCTGCTCGGCCAGGTCGGGGAGGCGGCCGTGGCCGGGCCGGGACAGACCGAGGCCGCCTTCAACCAGCTCGGGGCCCTCCCGTTCGAGAAGGCCGAGTACGCGCTGAAGGCCGCGTTCCCACCGGCCGAGCTGGCCGGCGTCCTGGAGGACCTGGGGGGTGGACGCCTGCGCTGGGGTGGCGGCCCGATGACCGCCCACGCCGGGACCGGGGTGCTCTGGATGGCCAGCGGCGCCCGCGAGGGCGACATCCCGGCCGACAGCGCGGCGTTCGGATCGACGGTCCGGGCGATCACCAAGGCCAGGGAGCGGCTGGCCGCCCGTGGGGGCAGCCTGGTCGTGGTCAAGGCGCCGCCGGAGCTCAAGCGGGCGGTCGACGTCTGGGGACCGGCCGGCGACGCACTCGGGCTGATGCGCCGGGTCAAGGAGCGGTTCGACCCCGACCGCCGCCTCAGCCCCGGCCGGTTCCTGGGAGGCATCTGATGACCGAGCAGACCGGACGAGGTCCGGAGCCGGCCCACGAGCGGGCCTCGGCGACCCAGGTCGGGGCCAGGGGCCCGGAGGGGCTCCCGGACGAGGTCGGGGCCGAGCCCGGCCAGGCGGACCGGGCGACCGCCGGCGCCGGGCGGCCCGAGGCCGGGGTGGCCGTCCTGCCCGCCTTCGACGACCACCACCCTCCGGAGCAGGAGCTGATCGACGACTGCGTCCACTGCGGCTTCTGCCTGCCCACCTGCCCGACCTACGTGCTCTGGGGCGAGGAGATGGACTCGCCCCGGGGACGGATCTACCTGATGGAGATCGGGCGCCAGGGCGAGGCCATGAACGACGAGATGGTCCGCCACTTCGACCAGTGCCTGGGCTGCATGGCCTGCGTCACCGCCTGCCCGTCGGGGGTCCAGTACGGCAAGCTGATCGAGGCCACCCGCCAGCAGGTCGAGCGCCGCTACCCGCGCTCGCGGCGCGACCGCGCCTTCCGGGCGCTGATCTTCCGGCTGTTCCCCTACCCCCGCCGGCTGCGCCTGCTCCGCGGCCCGCTCCGCCTCTACCAGCGCTCGGGCCTCGGCACCCTGGCCAGGAGGGCCGGGCTGCTGGAGCGGCTGCCCCGGCGCCTTTCGGCCATGGAGCGGCTCGTGCCCGACCTCGGCCGCCCCGAGCCGGTGCCCGAGGTCACCCCCGCCGTCGGGCCGCGCCGGCGCCGGGTCGGGATGCTCACCGGCTGCGTCCAGCGGGTGTTCTTCCCTGGGGTCAACGCGGCGACGGCCCGGGTCCTGGCCGCCGACGGCTGCGAGGTCGTCACCCCGCGGGCCCAGGGCTGCTGCGGCGCCCTCAGCCTGCACGCCGGCCGCGAGGCCGAGGCCCAGGGGTTCGCCAGGGCGGCCATCGAGACCTTCGAGGCCACCGGGGTCGACCAGGTGGTGGTCAACGCCGCCGGCTGCGGCTCGGCCATGAAGGAGTACGGGCACCTGCTGCGCGACGACCCGGTGTTCGCCGAGCGGGCCCGGGCCTTCTCCGAGAAGGTCCGCGACCTGTCCGAGCTGCTGGTCGAGCTCGGCCCGGTGGCGCCGCGGCACCCGCTGCCGATGAAGGTGGCCTGGCACGACGCCTGCCACCTGGGCCACGCCCAGGGCATCCGGGCCCAGCCCCGCGCCGCCCTGCGGGCCATCCCGGGCCTGGAGCTGCGAGAGATCGCCGAGTCCGAGATCTGCTGCGGCTCGGCCGGCATCTACAACCTGGTCGAGCCGGAGCCGGCGGCCGAGCTGGGCGACCGCAAGGCCGCCAACGTGCTCGCCACCGGGGCCGACCTGCTGGTCACCTCCAACCCCGGCTGCCTGCTCCAGCTCCGCAACGCCCTGGAGCGCCGTGGCCGGCACCTGGCCATGGCCCACGTCGCCGAGGTCCTTGACGCCGCCGTCCGCGGCGCCGACCCGGCCTCGCTGCTGGCGCGCGACTAGCGGGGGAGCGGGATGCCCTTGAACCGGGGAGAGCAGGAGCCGAGGCCCTGTTCGTCGAGGAGCTCATCCGGCGGGTCCATCAGGAGCTGAAGGACTCGAAGGCGGAACGCGAACAGAGCGGAGACCCGCCGATCTTCGAGGTCGAGCGGATGACCATCGAGGTGAACTTCGTGGCCATCGAGTCGAAGGAGGCGAGGGGCGGCCTCGAATCCAGGAACTGACCGTCGAGAGCATCAGACGGTTCAGGACCCGGTACGGAGCCGTCGACGCGCTCGCCCTGTCGGTGCAGTACAACGCCACGTTCCAGGAGGCGAGGAGCAGCGCCTTCCTGGCCAAGGGGGAGACCCCCGAGCTCATCAGGACGCTGTTCCACGAGACGACGCACCTGTACCAGATGCTGACGACTCCCTACGGCTATTACTACTAACCGAGGGCGAGGCGCGGCTCTGGCAGGACGTCCTGTCGGACTTCCTGGCCCAGACCGGGATCGAGCGGGCTCGGGTGACCGTGCGCCCGGGAACGGGCGCGACCCATCTGGAGCCGTCGCCGTCTTGACCGCTACAGCAGCCGCAGGCGCCTGGCCACCGCCCAGCAGGACGCCGGTGGCGGCGCCGACGAACAGCACGCGGATGGCGCCCTGATGGCCTCAGCTCCTCATCATGTCGTTGGCCGGCCGCAGCCGCTTGAGGAGCACCACGAAGGTGAAGCTGTCCCAGCCCCCCGGCCCACCCCCCCGGTCGTAGTGGGTCCTTGGCGTGATCCCGACCGCCTCCCACCCGTCCTCCCCCAGCCGGTTCAGCTCGGCCAGGAAGGTGGCCATCGACCGGTCCTCGGTCTGCTCACCCCACTCCTGCACGTACTCGCGGATCGCGTACTCCCACATGGCGGCTAGCCTCGACCGAGCGACCGGGCCCGGTCAACTCGCGGGAACATAGACTTCGCGCATGTCCGATGCGTTCTTCGAGGTCCTCGGCGTCGGCCGGTTCCTGGCCACGGAGCTGACCAGGGGGCCGTGGGACCCGGGGCTGCAGCATGCCGGGCCGCCGGCGGCGCTGCTCGGCCGGGCCGTTGAGGGTCATGGCGACCGCGCCGGGCTGCGGGTGGCCAGGATGACCTTCGAGATCATGCGGCCGCTGCCGATCGCCGAGCTGGCCGTTGCGACCCGCACGCTGCGCGGCGGGCGCAGCGTCGAGCTGGTCGAGGCGGCCCTGCGGGCAGGGGAGGTCGAGCTGATGCGGGCCACCGCCCTGCGGATCCGGACCGCCGCCGGCCTCGAGCTGCCCAAGGAGCTGGTGCCGGGGCCGCGGCTGGCCGGGCCGGAGGCCGGCCGGGTGATGCCGTTCTTTCCCACCGGCCAGGCGGTCGGCTACCACACGGCCATGGAGGTCCGCTTCGTTGCCGGGTCGTTCCGGGAGCCGGGCCCGGCAACGGCGTGGATGCGGATGCGCCACCCGCTGGTGCCCGGCGAGACGCCGTCGCCCCTCTGCCGGGTGCTGGCCGCGGCCGACTCCGGCAACGGGATCAGCGCCAGCCTCGACTACCAGCGCTGGCGCTTCATCAACCCCGACCTCACCGTCTAGCTCATGCGGCCACCGGTCGGCGAGTGGGT
>Ga0307278_10000881_pt1 | contig 14788 bp, 15 predicted proteins | sample ER_DNA_117_FD_194482 | JGI IMG/M metagenome (GOLD analysis project Ga0307278, IMG submission 194482) | Bulk soil microbial communities from the East River watershed near Crested Butte, Colorado, United States - ER_DNA_117 | ecosystem: Environmental > Terrestrial > Soil > Floodplain | place... | reverse complement strand
GACCCGGTGACCATGCCTTGGCATCGAGGATTCCCGCCGCGGCCGCCTGGGGCCCAGACAGGGATCCCGTCAAGGACCCGATGGGGGGGTTCGGGGGGGAGCTGTCTCGGCTCCCCCCCGGATGCAACCATCCCCTAGATGCCGGCGGGGTGGGGTTCGGCCAGGACGGCCTCGATCTCGATGAAGATCTGGATCTTGTCGCCGACGACGACGCCGCCGCCGTCCATGGGGATCTCGGTGGTGATGCCGAAGTCGTGGCGGCTGATCTCGGCGCTGCCGGAGAAGCCGGCGCGGGTGCCGCCGTAGGGGTCGCGGGCGAAGCCGTTGACGTCGAGCGCGAGGGGGACCTGGCGGGTCACGCCGTGGAGGGTGAGCTCGCCGTCGACGTCGAAGCCGTCTTCGCTGTGGCGGATGCGGGTGGAGCGGTAGGTCATGGTGGGGTGGGTCTGGATCTGGAGGTAGTTGGCCGAGCGGAGGTCGTCGTCGCGCGTGGGGTTGTTGGTGTCGATGGAGCTGAGGTCGATGGTGGCGGTGACGGTGGAGTCGAGCGGGTCGGGGGCCAGGACGAGCTCGCCCTCGAAGCGGGTGAAGTGGCCGCGGACCTTGCTGACCATCATGTGGCGGACGGTGAAGGCGACGTCGGAGTGGACGGGGTCGATCTTCCAGGTCCCGGCGACGTAGCCGGGGATCTCGATGGCGGTGGTCGACATCTCTGGCGAGTTCTCCTTCGTGTGCTGGTTCCTCTTGTGTGTCTGGTTACCTATTGTAACCGAGACCATGATGCGCGATCATGGGGGAGACCGGAAGACGGCACTTCGAGATGCCTTGGTTACATGGGGAGAACCATGAGTACGCCTGACCTGGCCGGTGTCCCGGCGTCGCCGAGCGACTGCAGCGCCCGGAAGGTCCTCGACCGCGTCGGCGACAAGTGGTCGCTGCACGTCATCCACCTGCTCGGCGGCGGCACCAGGCGCTTCAGCGACCTGCGCCGGATGATCGACGGCATCAGCCAGCGGATGCTCACCGTGACCCTGCGCGGGCTGGAACGCGACGGGCTGGTCGTCCGCACGGTGCACCCGACCGTCCCGCCCAGGGTCGACTACGCCCTGACACCGCTGGGCCGGACCTTGCTCGACACGGCCTGCACCCTGGTCACCTGGGCCGACGAGCACGTGGCCGAGATCGACGCCGCCCAGGCCGCCTACGACCGCCGCTCCGCGCTGCTCAGCGCCTCGCTCGACGACCCGGCGCCCGCAACGGTGGGGGCGAGGACCTGAGGGAGCTGGCCGGGCGCCGTGCCGTCGCTCCGCTGCGGTGGCGGACGAGTACCTGACCAGCAAGGTGCTCATCATCGACGGGGCATGTACCCGCGCTGAGGCCGCCGGCGAGCCGCACGCTCGGGCCTGTGGCGTGCGACGCTATGGGGATGTGGCCTCGCCTCGCCGCGGCTCTCGCCGCCGGCGCCGCCGGCCTGGTCCTGGTGGCGCCGTCGGGGACGGTGGTCGCCGGCGACCGGGCGGAGGTGGCGTTCACCATCCGCGACCCGCGGATCACCGAGTCGAGCGGGCTGACCGCCAGCCGGTCGCACCCGGGGGTCGTCTACACCCACAACGACAGCGGCGACGCCGCGCGGGTATTCGCCGTCGGGCCGGACGGCCGCGTGCTGGCCACGCTGCGGCTGGCGGGGGTGGTGGCGCGCGACTGGGAGGCGATCGCCGCCGGCCGCGACGAGCGGGGCCAGCCGGCGCTGTTCGTCGGCGACGTCGGCGACAACCGCGGCACCTGGCCGTCGGTCGCCGTCTACCGCATCAGCGAGCCGGCGACCCTGCGCAACGCCACCGTGCCGGCGCGGCGCTTCCGCCTGCGCTACCCCGACGGCCCGCGGAACGCCGAGGCGCTGCTGGTCGATCCCCGCAGCAACCGTCTCTTCGTGGCCAGCAAGGACCCGCTCGGCGGCGGCCTGTACGAGGCCCCCGCCGAGCTGCGCGGCGACCGGGTCAACCTGCTGCGCCGCGTCGCCTCGGCGCCGTCGTTGGTCACCGACGGGGCGTTCTCGCCGGACGGCCGCAGCTTCGTGCTGCGCGGCTACCTGGACGCGTACGTCTACACGGCGTCGGGCAAGCAGATCGACAGGTTCAGCCTGCCGGCCCAGGAGCAGGGCGAGTCGATCACCTACACGCGTGACGGCCGCGACGTGCTGGTCGGCAGCGAGGGCGCGGACAGTCCCGTCTGGCGGGTCCGCCTCCCCGACGAGGCGACGCCACCCGACGGAGCGGCCGCGCGCCCGGGTGGACCGGCGTCACCGGGTGGCGGCGGCCCGGCCGGGATCGCCGCCGCGCTGCGCGGCTGGCGCCTCGGGCTGCTGCTGTTCGTGCTGCTGATGGCGGGCGTCCTGGTCGCCGGGCTGACGCGGCGGCGGCGGTAGCTCCTACGCCGACGGGAGCTGGGAGCCCTCGGCGCGGACCCGCCGAGACCTCCCAGTGGAGCTGGTCACACGGGCGTGGCGGTGTCCTGGCAACGCCTGGTGATGCGGGCGAAGCCGGCGTGGCCGGCGCTGCCGGCGTGGCGGAGCTTCCGCCGGGCCAGGCGCATGCCCAGGGCGACGCCGGCAGGGAGGGCGGCGGGGTCGCGGGCGAGCGCCGCGAGCACGCCGGCGGCGAGCACGTCGCCGGCGCCGGTGGCGTCGCGGACCAGGCGGCTCGGGAGCGGCCGGCGGGTGAACACGCGCCGCCCGGCCGCGCGGCCGAGCACGGTCACGCCGTCGGGTCGTTTGAGCAGCACGGTGGCGTCGCTGCCGAGCCGGCCGAGCACGGCGCCGGCCAGCTCGTCGGAGCGGCCCTGGCCGCCCGCCAGGGCGGTCAGCTCGCGGGCGGTGACCAGGAGCAGGTCGGCGGTGGCGAGCAGGCGCTCGACGCCCGGGGTCGGCATGGTCGACCAGGCGTGGCCCGGGTCGGCGCTCACCAGCACCGCCGGGTTGCGTGCCTTGACGGCGCGGAGCAGCCCGGCCAGGAGCCGCGGGGCGTCCGCGTCCGCGAACGAGGTGACGTGCACGATGCGGGCGCCGGCGAGGTAGGCGACCAGCTCGCCGTGGTGGCGCTCGACCAGCCCGCCGAGGCCGGCGTTGGCGCCGGCGTGGGTGAGCATGGTCCGTTCCCAGCCCTCGACCAGGGAGAGGCAGACGCCGCCGAGGCGGCGCGTGTCGCGGCGCGCGAAGGCGCGGTCCACGCCGAGGCGGCCCAGCAGGGCGTGGCCGGACGGGCCGTGGCCGGGCCGGCGGCCGGCGACGCCCACGTAGCCGAGGCGCAGGCCGGTGCCCATGCGAGCCAGCGCGTGCACGGTGTTGAAGGCGGACCCTCCCGGCTGCCAGGCGATGGCCGCGCCGCCGAGCCGGTCGAGCAGCGCCAGCACGGTCGGCTCGTCGACGAAGGCCTCGGCGCCCCAGTCCAGCGGTGCGCCCGCGGCCGCGCAGACGCCGGCGACCCAGGAGCGCAGCGAGGCCGTGTCCGTCCGCGCCAGGGCCGCCGCCCCCGCCAGGTCGACAACGCAATCCAGGTTGAACGCGCCCACGCCGACGACGTCCGGCCGGGGCCGGCTCCCGCCCGGCGGCGACCGCCCGTCCGTCTCGCGCATCCATGCAGTATGCGGCCGTGCGGGCGGGGGCGGGTTTTGCGCCGCCGGGCGGGCTCGCCTACGCTCGGCCGGTGCGGGGACGGGACGTGCGGTGCCGCCGGCGATCCCGACCTGACCTGGGAACACACCGAGGCTGGAGCAGGTAACGGAGTGGCCGGGCCGATCGACCAGGGACCCCCGGGGCGCGGGGATCCAGCCGTCTCGCCCCTCGGACCGCGGGACCCGTCGCGGCTGGGGCCGTTCACGCTGCTCGGCCGCTTCCCGCCGAGCGACCTGGGCGGCCGCTACCTCGGGCGGCGGGTGGCCGGCGAGCAGGTCGAGATCCTGCGCCTCCGAGACGACCTGCTCGACGACCCGGACGTGGCCGCGCGGCTGCGCGCCAAGGTGGACGCGGCGCGGCTGGTCGCCGGGCGCGGCGTGGTCCAGGTGGTCGACTCCGACCTCGACGCCCGCCCGGCGTGGCTGGCGACCGAGCACGTCCAGGGCCTCTCCTTCGGCGAGTTCGTGGCCAAGGTGGGGGCGCTGCCCGCCGACCGGGTGCACGGCTTCGCCGTCGGCGTGGCCGAGGCGCTGGCCGCCATCCACGCCGCCGGCGTGGTCCACGGCGAGCTGAAGCCGAAGCACGTGATCCTGACCCGCATGGGCCCCAAGGTGACCCACCTGGCGCACGCCCGGGTGCTGGACGAGGCGCTCGCCGCCCAGACGACCATGGTGGTCGAGACGGCCGGCTGGTTCGCCCCGGAGGAGCTGGAGGGCGGCGAGCCGACCACCGCCACCGACGTGTTCGCCTGGGGCGTGCTGGTCGTGCTCGCGGCGACCGGGCGCCAGCCGTTCGGCGGCGACGCGCGCAGCGGCCAGCGCATCCTGCAAGGCGACGCCGACCTCGGCGGGCTCGGCGAGCCGCTGCGCGAGGTGGTGGCGACGGCCCTGCGCCGCGACCCGGCGGAGCGCCCCGGCGCCCGCTCGCTGCTCGCCCGGCTGCTCGGGGAGGACACCGGGGACATCGAGGTCGGCGTCGACGACACCCTGGAGCGCGAGTGGGTCTCCCCGGGCAGCGACGCCGCGGCCGACGCCGGCCAGACCCGCTCCACGCGCCACCCGCCCAAGGGCCAGCCGGACCCCGCCGGCCCGACCGTGCTCCTCCCCTCCCGCCCCGACCCGCCGGCGCCTCCCCCGTCGCCCACGGCCGCGCCGATCCCTTCGGCCGCCCGGCCGGTGCCGGGCGAGGCCGAGACCGCGGCAGCCGCCGCCGTGGCGGGCATCCCCACCTCGGCGGGAGCCGCGCCTTCCGGCGCCGCCGACAGCACCTCCCGACGCCGTGCCGAGGGCACCGGGCCGGACGCCGAGAGGACCGGGCCGGGCGTGGAGGAGCCGGCCAGGCCGGTGGTGCGGGAGCGGATGGAGGCGGAGCTGGCCGAGGTGAACGGGGCGCTGGTGGGCGACGCCGACAACGTCGGCCTGCTGCTGCGGCGCGGCATGCTCCACCGGGACCTCGGCCGCTTCGAGGACGCCTACGAGGACGTCAACCGGCTCGTGACGGTGGAGCCGGCCGGGGTGACCGCCGGCGCGCTGCGCGGCACGGTGTACCTGGCCATGGGCCGCCCGCTCGAAGCCCTGGCCGAGCTGGACCGGGCGCTCGCGGCCAACCCCACGCTGGCGTGGGCGCTGGCGCACCGGGGCGACGCGCACCGCCGCGCCGGCCGCAACGACCAGGCGCTGGCCGACCTCGACCAGGCGCTCCTGCTCGAACCGGAGGACGCCTTCGCGCTGGCCACCCGCGGCACCCTCAGCCGCGACCTCGGCCGCTACGACGAGGCCGTCGCCGACCTCACCCGCGCGTTGGCGATCGAGCCGGACGTCCCCTGGGTGCTGGCGGCGCGCGGGCTCGCCCACCAGCGCGCCGGGCGCCACGACGCGGCCCTGGCCGACCTCGACCGCGCCCTGTGGCTGCAGCCGGACCTGGGCTGGGCGCTGGCCGCCCGGGGGGCGGTCAACCGCGAGCTCGGCCACCACGCCAAGGCGCTGGCCGACCTCGACCGGGCGGTCGCCCTCGACCCGCGCTCGGCCTGGGTCAGGGCCGAGCGGGGCGTGGTCCACCGGCTGCTGTCGCGCTACGACCGCGCCCTCGCCGACCTCGACCGCGCCCTCGAGCTCGACCCGGAGCAGCCCTGGGCGCTGACCCAGCGCGGCATCACCCTGCGGGTGATGGAGCACCACGACAAGGCGCTGCGCGACTTCAACAGGGCGGCCGAGCTGGACCCCGAGTCGGCCTGGGTGCGGGTCGAGCGGGGCATCACCCACCGGCTCCTCGGCCACCTCGGCCGCTCGATGAGCGACCTGGACCGCGCCCTCGACCTGGCGCCGGCGTTCCCCATGGCGCTGGTGCACCGGGCGGTGACGCACCGCAGCGCGGGACGTCGCGACCGCGCCCTTGCCGACCTCAACCGTGCGCTGAAGCTCGACCCGGGGCTGGCGGCGGCCTACGCGCAGCGCGGCGTGACCTACCGGCTGCTCGGGCGTTACGAGCAGGCCCTGGCCGACCTGGAGCGGGCGCTGGCGCTCGACCCGGCCAACGCCTGGGCGACGGCCCAGCGCGAAGAGACCCGCCGGGCGCTGCTGCGCCGCGGCTGAGGCGGGCGGCTCAGCCGAGGGCGGGTGGTGGTGCTGGGGGTCTGGGGGGCTCAAGAGCGAGGCCGGAACCCAGGCGGCGGGCGGCCACGCACAGTCGAGCGTTAGCCCCCCGGTCGATCAACGGTCGAGGTGCATGACGCGGACCTCGCCGTGGGCGACCAGGCGGCCCCGCTCGTCGCTGATCGCCACCTGCCAGAGCTGGGTGGTCTGCCCGCGGGCCAGCGGGGTGGCCTCGACGCGGAGCTCGCCCTCGCGGACCGGGCGCAGGAACTCGGTGTGGTTGGAGATGCCCACCACCATCACCCGGCCCTCCATGGCCAGGTACGCGCCGACGCTGGCGGTCGTCTCCACCGCCGCGGTGTAGGCCCCGCCGTGCACCACGCCGAACGACTGCAGCAGCTCGGGGGCGACCGGCAGGACGGCCACGACCCGCTCCGCCGACGCCTCCTCGAGGCGCAGGCCGATGAGCTTGTCGAAGGGGCTGGGCACGCCGTGGAACTGCTGCTCGGTCACCAGGGCCTTCCTCCTCGGGCGGTCGCGGCTGGGCGGGCGCTCAGCCGCCGTCCCCGTCGTCGGCCCGGCGGCGCAGGGCGTCGGCCAGGTCGCGCTGGATCACCGTGAGCGTCAGGTCGCTGCGGGTGCGCTCGATGATGGCGCGGGCGACGTCGGTGGAGCGGCGCAGCCCGCCGGTCATGGCGTCGGGGTAGTCGACGTCGACCAGCAGCGCGTGGATCTCCTCCATGGCGCCGAACAGCTCGAGGGCGCGGGCCACGTCGCCGGCCCTGAGCACGTCGAGCAGGTGCCGGCGCAGCTCCCCGACGGCCTCGGCCAGGCCGTTCAGGTACGGAGCGTCACCGACGCCGACGTCCTCCGGCGGCGGCAGCGGCCCGCCGGCGATCACCGCCCTGGCCGCCAGCGCCTCGGCGTACTCCTTCTGCGCGTCCTGCACGAAGCCCGCGTAGTAGACGTCGGGATGGGCGGCCAGCGTGGCCTCGGCGACGTCGAGCAGGTCGCGCGCCTCGACCAGCAGGCGGTCGGCGGACTCGCGCTCGCCGCGGTGCACCGCCCTGATCGCGTTGGCGCAGCGGCGGATGGCCTGGCGGGCGTTGCTGAGGCCGACCTCGCGCGCCTTGTGCTTGGCGTCGAGGCGGGCCGTGACGGCCTTGCCGACGTCGTCGAGGCTCATTCGGGCGCGGCGGGCACCGCCGCGAGCGACCGGGTCGTGGCCGGGACACGCACCGGTGCCGAGCCGGTGGCGCCGTGGCGGCGGCGGGCCAGCAGGACCAGGGCGAGCAGGTAGGCGGCCAGCAGCAGGCCCGCGGCGGCCGCGAGCGCCAGCCAGCCTCCGCCGAGCAGCCGCGCCGGGACCGCCGTGGCCGCGGCGGCGAGCAGGAGGACGGCCAGGACCTGCCGGCGCCGGAACACCGCACGGCGCGTGGTGGCCGCCGGCCTGCCCCGCCCCGGCGCCGGCGACCACGCCAGGAGCCCGGCCTCGACCGCCTCGTCGTCGCCGTCCTCGTCCCACCCGGGCCGGTCGCGCCCGGTCTCGCCGGCGAGGGTCGGCACGACCACCAGGTCGGGGACGATCACCTCGGCCTCCTCGAGGAACTCGGGCGCCGGACGCCAGACCGCGCGGCCGCCGCGGCCCGCCGGGACCTTGCCCGACGGCGTCGCGCCCCGGCCGCGGCCGGGCCAGTTGCCGTGGTCACGGCGCAGCAGCGGCACCAGGATCGACGCCCAGATGACGACGAGGATGGCCAGGAGGACGAGACTCACGCTGCCACCTTCTGTCGAGCAGGGACCGCTGCCGGGGGAAACTCGCTGCCCAGAGACTATAACCGCTCAACTGCCCCGCAGGCAGGATGGCTGCGGCCGTGGCGGGCGACTGGCTCGTCGTTCCCACCGAACGCAATCAAACCGGCTCGGCCCGGTGGCTCGCGTCGGTGACCGGGCCGCGCGCGGTCTCGACGGCGTGGCCGAGCACGCCGGCGAGCACCGCCCACTCCTCGCGCACGGCCTTTGGGCTGCCGGGCAGGTTCACCACCAGCGTCCGCCCGGCCATGCCCGCGACCGCGCGCGACAGCATCGCGAACGGGGTGATCTGCAGGCTGGCGTGGCGCAGCGCCTCGGCGATGCCCGGCGCCTCGCGGTCGAGCACCGCCCTGGTCGCCTCCGGGGTGACGTCGCGCGGGCCGAGCCCGGTGCCGCCGGTGGTGAGCACCACCTCGGCGACGGCCACCATGCGGCGCAGGGCGGCGGTCACCGCCTCGGCCTCGTCGGCCACGACCTCGCGCGCGACCAGCTCGCCCCCTGCCGCCGCGAGCAGCTCGCGCAGGGCGTCCCCGCCGGCGTCGTCGCGCTCCCCCGCCGCCACCCGGTCGCTGACGGTCAGCACCGCCACCCGCGTCCCGCTCAGACTCGTCACCGGTCCTCCGTCTCCCAGACGCCCGAGCGGCCACCCCGCTTGGCGTAGAGGCGCAGGCCGTCGACGCGGGCGTCACGCTGCACAGCCTTCACCATGTCGTAGAGGGTTAGGGCCGCGGTGGCGGCCGCGGTCAGGGCCTCCATCTCCACCCCGGTGCGGCCGGTGGTGCGGACCGTCGCGGTGATCGCCACCGCGTCGGACTCGACCGTCAGGTCGACCTCGACGCCGGTCAGCGGCAGCGGGTGGCACAGGGGGATCAGGTCGGGGGTGCGCTTGGCGCCCATGATGCCGGCCACCCTGGCCACCGCGAGCGCGTCGCCCTTCGGCAAGCCGCCACCCTTGAGCAGCTCCAGGGTGGCGGGGGCGAGCAGCACCCGGCAGCCGGCGGTCGCGACCCGCTCGGTCTCGGCCTTGGCCGAGACGTCGACCATGCGCGCGGCGCCGCTCTCGTCCAGGTGGGTCAGGCCCTCCGCCGGCCGGTCCTCGCTCAGCTCACCCATGCCAGGTCCTCGTGCAGCAGGACGACCTCGACCGCCGCGCCCGCCGGCAGCCCGTCGGCCGGCTCGGGCACGACCGCGAGGCCGTCGGCGGCCACGCAGGAGCTGAGCACGCCGGAGCCCTGGGCGCCGGTCAGGGTGGCCACCAGGCCGTCGTCGTCCACGGCGAGGCGTACGCGCAGGAACGACACCTTGCCCTTGGGGCTGCGCACCGCCTCGCCCAGCCGTGCCACCACCCTGGGGCGCTCCAGGCGCTCCGGCGGGTAGCCGGCGAGCTTGCGCAGCGCCGGCCGCACCAGCACCTCGAACACCACGAAGCAGGAGACCGGGTTGCCGGGCAGGCCGTACAGCAGGGTGCCGGCGGCCCGGCCGAACGCCTGCGGCATGCCCGGCTGCATCGCGACCCGCCAGGCGCGCACGTCGCCGAGCTCGGCGAGGACCTGCTTGGTGTAGTCGCGGTCGCCGACCGAGACCCCGCCGGAGGTCAGCACGAAGTCCCCCTCGGCCGCGGCCAGGGCGAACCCGCGGCGCAGGGCGGCCTGGTCGTCGTGGAGGCGGCCGCAGCGGAACGCCTCCATGCCGGCGTCGCGTGCCTGCGCGACCAGCAGCCAGGAGTTGGAGTCGCGGATCTGGCCAGGTCCGAGCGGCTCACCCGGGTCGACCAGCTCGTCGCCGGTGGAGACGACCGCAACCCGCGGCCGCGGGCGCACCCGCACCGCCCGCCACCCGACCGAGGCGAGCATGCCGATCGCCGCCGCGTCGACCACCCGGCCCCGCTCGAGCACCACCGTGCCCGCGCGCACGTCCTCCCCCGCCTCGCGGACGAAGCCGCGCTCGGCCACGGGCGCGCGGAACAGCACCGTGCCGCCGTCGACCTCGGCCTGCTCCACCGGGACGACCGCGTCGGCGCCTGGCGGCAGGGGGCCGCCGGTCATGATGCGCACCGCCGTGCCGGGGGCGACCGTGGGCAGGCGTCCGCTGCCGGCGAACACCTCGCCGACCAGCGGCAGAGCCGCCGGTCGCTCGGTGCTGGCCCCGGCCAGGTCGGCCGAGCGCAGCGCGAACCCGTCCATGGAGGAGTTCGCGAACGGCGGCAGGTCCTCGGCGGCGCGCACGTCCTCGGCCAGGACGCAGCCGAGCACCTCGCCGAGCGGCACCTCGCGCGGCGGCAGCGGCTCGACCCGGTCGAGCACCGCGGCCCTGGCCTCCGCGAACGGCACCAGGCCCGGCGGGTTGGGCCGGTCGGGAGGGAAGCGGTCGGCCATGGCGCCTACTGGCGGGCGGGCCCGGCCTGCCGCGCCAGGAACCCGCGCAGGAACTCGAGGAACGCGGGACCGACGTCCTCCCGCCCCGCGGCCAGCTCGACGGTGGCCCGCAGGTAGTCGTTCTTGTCGCCGGCGTCGTAGCGGGTGCCGGTGAAGCCCATGGCGATCACGCCGCGCCCGGGGGTTTCGATGATCCGCTCGAGCGCGTCGGTGAGCTGGATCTCGCCCTTGCTGTCGGGCTTGGTCTCGCGCAGGGCGTCGAAGACCTCCGGGTGCAGCACGTAGCGGCCGATCGAGGCGTGGTTCGAGGGGGCCTCGTCCGGGTCTGGCTTCTCGACGATCTCGGTGACCTCGTGGACGCCGGGCTCGACCTCCTCGCCGAGGCCGATGGCGCCGTAGGCCTTGATCTGGGCCGGCTCCACCAGCATGCCGGCGATCACGCTGCGCTCGTGCCGGGCGTAGAGGCTCATCAGGTCGGTCAGCAGCGTCTCGTGCTCGCCGATGATGTCGTCGCCGAGCAGCACGGCGAACGGCTCGTCGCCGACGTGCTGCTCGGCCACGCCGATGGCGTGCCCGAGCCCGAGCGGCATCTTCTGCCTGATGTAGTGGACCTCGGCCATCTCGGAGATGGCCCGGACGGCGGCGAGCTCCTCGTCCTTGCCCTTCTCGGCCAGCACCCCTTCCAGCTCCCAGGCGCGGTCGAAGTGGTCCTCGATGGCGCCCTTGCCGCGGCCGGTGATGATCAGGATGTCCTCGAGCCCGGCCCGCACGGCCTCCTCGACGACGTACTGGATGGCCGGTTTGTCGACCACCGGCAGCATCTCCTTCGGCTGGGCCTTGGAAGCCGGAAGGAACCGGGTTCCGAGCCCAGCCGCGGGTATGACCGCTTTGCGAATCTTCACACTATTTCCCCCGAACAATCGTCCCCAGGAGCGCGATGCTACTCAAACTACCGCCCGACCGTCGTCCTACACAGGCAGTCTGGATTTGGGGGGGTCCGGGGGGCTCAAGAGCGAGGCCGGAGCCCAGGTGGCGGGTGGCCCGGCAAAGCCGAGCGGTTGCCCCCGGTCAACAAACCCTCAGCCGCCGCGGGCCGCCGTGCCGGGCTTCGGCCGGCGCGTCGGCGCGGACACCAGCGTCGGCCCGGCGGTCATCACCCGGTCGCGTCCGCGGCGCTTGGCCTCGTACATCGCGGTGTCGGCAGCGCGCAGCAGCTCGGCGGTGCTGGTGGCGTGCTCCGGGTAGCAGGCGACGCCGAGCGAGACGGTCAGCCGCACGCCCTGGTGGCCGGGGCGCTCGGCGAACGGCGCCGAGGCCACCGCGCCGCGCAGCTTCTCCGCCACCGCGATCCCGCCGACCAGGTTGGTCTCGGGCAGGATCAGCACGAACTCCTCGCCGCCGTAGCGGGCGAAGGTGTCGATGTCGCGCACGATCGCGGTGATGCGCCGGGTCATCTCGACCAGCACCTGGTCGCCGAGCTGGTGGCCGTGGCGGTCGTTGACCAGCTTGAAATGGTCGATGTCGAGCAGCAGCAGGGCGAACAGGCGGCCGAAGCGCCGCGAGCGCTCCAGCTCCTGCTCCAGGCGGCGCTCGAAGTAGCGGTAGTTCCAGGTGCCGGTGACCGCGTCGGTCAGCGACAGGCGCTCGGCCTCCTCGTGGAGCTGCACGTTCTCGATCGCGACCGCCGCCTGCACCGCGAAGTCGGTCAGCACGGTGGCGTCCTCGAGGGTGAACGGCTCGCCGGTCTCCCGGTCGTAGACGCTGAGCACGCCGAGCACCTTTCCCTGCGCCACCAGGGGGACGCTGACCTGGGTGGAGGCGGGCGGCTCGCCGCGGCCGCCGGCAGGCGGGCCGGCGGCGCCGTCCCGCTCCGCCTCGTCGGCCGCGGCCGAGACGACCACCGGCCTGCCGCTGGCGGCGACCGTGCCGGCGATGCCGTGGCCGACCGGGATGCGCGCGGCGACCGCGCCGGCCGCCAGCCCGAAGGTGGCCTGGCGCACCAGGCTGGCCCGGTCGGCGCCGAGCAGCAGCACGCTGCCGGCGACGCCCTGGCGCGAGCGCACCGCCGCCTCCAGCACTACCGCGAGCAGGCGTGGCAGGTCGTGCGTTGACGACAGGGTCTGGCCCAGCCGGGTCATCGCCCGCGCCAGCTCGTCGCGGCTACCGCGCACCGCGGTCACGTAGGCGCCGAGGTCGACGCGCATGCTGTCGAACGCCCGTGCCAGCTCCCCGACCTCGCCGGTGGAGCGTACCGCCGACGGGGGGTTGGCGAAGTCGCCCCTGGCGATGGCGCGCGCCTGCTCGGCCAGCTGGCGGAGCGGCTCGGAGACGAGCCGGGCGAGCAGCGCGCCGAGCAGGGTCGCGGCCACGCAGAAGGCGGCCGTGAGCACGGCCAGCGCGGCGGGCAGGCGGCGGTCCAGGCCGCCGGCCGGCGGCCTGTCGAGGGTGACCGTCAGGGTGAGCGCCAGGACCGGCACGACCACGGCGAGCACGAAGAACAACGTGAGGCGAGACCGCAGCGACAAGAGGGCAGCCCCCCAGATCCCGGCGCCTCCGGCGCCGTTCCGCCCCAAAGTCGGTCTATCGGAGAAACATTCTCGAACCGGTTATAGCACAGTCTGGGCGGCGGCTGCTCGCCGGCCGGCGCATGGTCGACCCGGTGACCAAGGCCGTGCTTGGTATCATCGGCGGTGATCCACCCGCGCCGGGCGCCCGAGCAGGGCCGTGCCCGGTCGCCCGCGTACCGGGAGCACGCATGCCGACCTATGAATACGCCTGCACCGAGTGCGGCCAGCACGTCGAAGTGGTGCAGTCGATGTCCGCCGCGCCACTGACCACCTGCGCCGTCTGCGGTGGCCGGCTGCGCAAGGTGTTCTCGCCGATCGGCATCGTGTTCAAGGGGTCCGGCTTCTACCGCACCGACTCCCGCGCCAAGACCGGCGCCTCGGAGGGCTCGAGGAGCGGGGCGTCGAAGGGCGGCACCAGCGGCTCCTCTTCGGAGAGCTCCGGCTCCAAGGCCGGCGAGAAGGGCTCCAAGGCGGACGGGTCGAGCTCCAAGCCGAGCGAGAAGAGCGCCTGAACCGGTAGGTTCGGCCGGCGCGCCGGGCTTCTGTAGCATGCGCCCCGCCGCCACGCGGCGGCTCCTCCTGGCTGTTGCGCTGAGAAAGGTGAGGTCGCCATGAGCCTTCCCAAGGCTGAGCTCGGGGTCTTCGGGGGCTCCGGCTTCTACTCGTTCCTCGACGGGGTCACCGAGCACGCCGTCGAGACACCCTACGGGGACCCGTCCGACAAGCTCGCCATCGGCGAGGTGGAGGGCCACAAGGTGGCCTTCCTGCCACGGCACGGCCGCCGCCACCAGTACCCGCCGCACAAGATCAACTACCGCGCCAACCTGTGGGCCATGAAGCAGCTCGGCGTGACCCGGGTGATCGGCCCGTGCGCGGCGGGCTCGCTGCAGCCCGAGGCGGAGCCCGGCCACTTCGTGGTCTGCGACCAGATCGTCGACCGCACCTCGGGCCGGCCGGACACCTTCTACGACGGCCCCGAGACCACCCACATCTCCTTCGCCGACCCGTACTGCCCCGAGCTGCGCGCCCTGGCGGTCGAGAAGGCCAAGCAGCTCGGCATCACCGTGCACGACCGGGGCACCATGGTGGTCATCCAGGGCCCCCGCTTCTCCACCCGGGCGGAGTCCAAGTGGTTCCAGCAGGCCGGCTGGGAGGTCATCAACATGACCGGCCACCCGGAGGCCCTGCTCGCCCGCGAGCTGGAGCTGTGCTACGTCAACGTGTCGCTGATCACCGACTACGACGTCGGCCTCGAGGGCCTGCCGGGGATCTCGCCGGTGTCCCACGCCGAGGTCGTGCGGGTCTTCGAGGAGAACAACGCCAAGCTGCGGGACCTGCTGATGGCGCTGCTGCCGGCGGTCCCCGGCGAGCGCTCGTGCCCCTGCGCGACCGCCCTCACCGGCGCCCGCTTCGAGGCCTGAGCCGTGCTGCGCGCCTTGGTCCTCGGCGTGGTCCAGGGGCTGACCGAGTTCCTGCCGATCTCGTCCTCCGCGCACCTGTCGATCGTGCCCAAGCTCCTCGGCTACCCGGTCCCCACCCTCTCGTTCGAGGTCTTCCTGCACTTCGGGACGCTGGTGGCGGTGATCGCCTACTTCGCCAGGGACCTGTGGGGGTTCGTGCTGGCGCTGGTCGCCCCGGGCCGCCTCAGCGCCGCCGAGGCGGCCGTCCGGCGCCGGCTGCTCCTCCTGCTCGTGCTGGCCTCGGTACCGGCGGCGATCCTCGGCTTCCTGCTGCAGGACTGGGCCGACGAGCAGACGAGCCACCCGCTGCGGG
>Ga0307278_10000880_pt1 | contig 14789 bp, 23 predicted proteins | sample ER_DNA_117_FD_194482 | JGI IMG/M metagenome (GOLD analysis project Ga0307278, IMG submission 194482) | Bulk soil microbial communities from the East River watershed near Crested Butte, Colorado, United States - ER_DNA_117 | ecosystem: Environmental > Terrestrial > Soil > Floodplain | place... | reverse complement strand
AGGTCTTTACTTGTCCCCATCGATTCGGGTCAGATGAAGGGCTATCAGCGGCTGCTAATTCGGCATAACTAAAGATAACAACCGATATTACTACCAATGCTAGGTACCACGGCCGGCGATCAGGCTGTTTATTGGCCAATAGATTGAAGATACAACCGCTTGGTACCACCAGCCTAGAGTTGCTTTTCACCACGCTACCTCCTCATGTTTCCATGATGCCCCTCCAGGTCCTTGGAGAGAAGGGCGCTGTCAACTTATTGCCTGTCAGCCTGATTTCTGGCGTATGGGTGTACGATCGCCCTCATTACAGCCCTTAGGCTGCGGCCGGTAAGCCCGTCAGTTCTTGCCATGTGTGAAATCATTGCTGCATCTCTTGGCGGTAGACAAACGCAGGTAAGCGGTGATGTCGGGGTCGGAAATGCTGCGTGATGGGACCATAGGCGGCGAGGAAGCGTTGGGCCTGCCCGGGGGATTGGAACCCTTGCATCCGCCGCTCGCGCTGGCGAGTCGATTGATGCGAGTTTTCCGCGCGATTGTTGAGGTACCGGTGCTGGCGGTGTTCCACGCTGGGCAGCACCTCCCGCTTCGCGGCCGCATAGCTTTTCAACCGGTCGGTGACGATGACTCGAGGGACGTACCGACAGGTTTTGAGCAGCTTCCGAAAAAACCTCTTGGCGGCTGTTTTGTCGCGGCGACGTTGTACCAGAATATCGAGGACATGGCCATCCTGATCCACCGCCCGCCAGAGGTAGTGCCGCTTCCCATGAATCGTGAGAAAGACCTCATCGAGATGCCATTTGTCCCCCAGCCTGGGACGATGGCACCGGAGTTGATTGGCATACTGTTGGCCGAACTTCAGGCACCACTTTCGGATCGCCTCATATGATACGGCAATCCCGCGGGCAAAGAGCAATTCTTCAACATCCCGGTAGCTGAGGCAGAACCGGTAATAGAGCCATACGCCGTGGCTGATAATTTCTGTGGGAAAGCGGTAATGTTTGTATCGGTTGGGCGGAGTGATGGTGTTCATGCGACGATTATGTCACATTCGCCAGAGGTTGTGGAGACTCCGGGATTAAGTTGACAGTGCCCTGGACGCCCAGCGGCATCTTGCCGGTGTCCTCGGCCCCGGAAGAGGCCTGGGCCGATTTCATCGAGTGGTGTCGGGACGGACCTTATCACAACGCAGAGCCACTGCTACGAAAAGAGACATACCTCAAAATCTTCACCGAGGACAAGCCCTACCACACTTGGGAGCTGCGACAACCGAGCGAGCCAAGGCTTTCATGACCGAGGCTGCGCAAACACCCTGTTGATGGCACGCAATGCCTCAACCTGCTCCTCAAGTGCCTCCGTGCACTCCTCAGTCACATCCTGAATGTCCTGGCACTCCTCTTCGGTGGTGGTGCTGTGAGCGGCTTGGCTCGCCAGCTCCTTGAAGACTGATATGCGCTCATCGACCTCCGCGCACGTGATATCGTCAAGCTCCGTGGCCTCCTCCTCTCGGCATAATGCCAAATTTTCTCAGCATAAAATCCATCTTAGGTTATTATTCGGTCGATCTTTTCTGTACGGTTGTCGGGGAGATTATCCAGTCATTAGTCGTGGGAGTCGCCCATATGTCCAAACAGCGCATGGTTTCGGAAACACGTGGTATTGGCAACCTACTCACGGAACGTCGCTACTTCGCCGTTCCCGCTCACCAGCGAGACTATGCTTGGCGTACTGGTGAGGTTGAGGAGTACCTAGATGATGTGATCGCTGCAGTCCGTGAAAATGCCAATGAATATTTCTTGGGACTGATCGTCCTCGTAGACTCGGATGATTCCATGTCAAAGCGCTATGAGATTCTTGATGGACAACAGCGGCTGGCGACAACGACAATGATGGGGTTCCAGGCGTTATCAGGGGAAAATTTTCGGTAAGGAAGAGAGCGACGAAACCACCGTCGGTCGCCAGGCACGATTACATTCAAAAAACAAGGCGTTGTGCTGTAAGTGACTTCACACGCGAAGAGGGATGTCACCGTACTGGACAGCAAAACCTGCAGCGTCACACCGGTTTAGAGGCCATCGTAACCATTTGATAACAAGGCAGTTGTGGCTAACCGTAAATTTACCGGCCGTTACGCCTGGAACCCCATTGTGGCCCCTCCTGTCGGCCGCCGGCGCCCTGGCGACCGGCTTATGCCTATTATACCCCGATTTGCCGCGAAGGCAACGAAAAATCTTCTACAGATTCCGACACTTATGTCAAAAAATTTATTGACATGTCCACGCGGGGAGTCTCTGTCAGATCAACGACTTAGCCGATCAACGGGATGGTGATGTCCGGGCGCGCGGCCGCTCAGGGCTCGCCCGCGACCACCGCGGCGGCCTGTGGACATCGGGAGGACCCTACCGCTGACGGAGGCTGCGGAGCTGCGTACAGCTCTCGCGGTTGTCCTGCTGGCACCCCTCGATGAGCTCCTGCAGGCGCGCCAGCTGCTCCTGGCGCTTTGAGACCTGCTCACAGGCCTGGCGTTGCCCCGCTTGACACTGCGCGAGGGTCGTTTGCACTTGCTGCTGGAGTTTCTGCACCTCCTGCTGCATCTGCACGAGGAGGTCGGCATCGCTGGGCATCCCGGCCGCGGCCGGGACGGTGAGCGTGATCACGAGGGCCAACCCGAGTACGAACGGTCGAATACGCGATCGCATGCGCCTCTCCTTTCTTCGGCCTCGGGGCCTTTGGGCCATGCCACCTCACGTGGGCCGTGATGGCGCCGCTGATCGACGGTCGGTCAGGGCGGTCCACAGCAATTCCTCAACGAGATGGCTGGGCTCCTTGCCCTCGGTCGCGGCCTGGGCCTTGACGGCCTCGATGAGGGGTTGCGACAGCCGGACGGTCCATTGCTTGATGGTCCCCGGGGTGCGGGTGCCCGCGGGTGGGCTCGCGGGTGCGGGGGGGCACGGGTGTCACCGCGGGTGCCCTCTTCCAGGGCGGACACCCGCGTCACTAAGTCCTTGACGGTGTGGATCAATTCACGGACTTCTGGTACCGCCATGAAGGTGATCGCGGGGGGGTCGCGGGTGGGGAGAGCCGAGTCCGCGGGTGCGGGTGCGGGGGTCGCGGGTGGGTCCTCCGGCCGGGCCTGGGCGCGTCGGCTGGGATAGGCGCCGCCGCGTTGGCGAGGTTGAATCTTCCCCTGGGCCGCCAGCGCGGCCGATCGACTCGCCACCGTGCCCAGCGGGCAGCCCAGCGCCTGGGCGATGTCGCGGTAGCTGGCGCCCTGCTGCCACAGCTCGATGAATTCCTGCTCCTCGGCGGGGATCATGGTGTCCTCATGGCTCCTTCGCCTGGGCATCGGGGTCTTGCAATGGCATCCACACATTGTTAGGGATGTCGCGGGGAGCTGTGAACGCTTTCGTTGGCAGAGAGTCGATATCGGTTTTCAGCCATGCCCCGGTGTGGGTATCGACGATGATCAAGTATCTAGGTGCCCAGATCGGCTGATAGCGCCCATGCTGGTGAAGTTCCCAGGTAAGGAGCGCACCCACCAGCACCCCAGCTACAGCAATGAGCTTCCAGATCATGGTATGCTCCCGGCCAGCGTGGCCAGCCCTCGGCTCATGCCTCCTCCTTATTCACAACTTACCGCCAGCCGGGCGACCTGGTATCGACCCTCGGCGGTCAGGTCTCCCAACGGGTGTGATGTTCTGTGCGGATCTCCTCGGCATATCGGGCCAGATATTGCCACAGGAAGAGGCGAATGATCGTCGCCACTGAACACAAATGCCGTGCGGCATACTCCTCCAACGCCGCAGCGGTGGCATCATCCAGCGCCACGATGAGGGGCCTAACCGCCTTATTCAGAACTTCAGCCTGCTGGCGCCCCTCGGCCGTCAGGTCCATCGCCTCGGCTTTGCCCCCAGGGGAGCGCTGCAGGCGAATCAACCCCTTCCGCTCCAAGCCCTTGAGCGAGGTGCTCAGGTTCCCCCGGTGGTGGGCCAGGGCCCGCACCAGGTCTTGATGCGCCGCCGCCATGGGGCCCCGCGTGCGCTGGTGCTCCGCCAGGAGCCAGGCCAGGATACGGCGCTGCAGGCGGGACAGGCGTTCACGCGCCATGGTCCTCCGCCTCCCCGTCGAGGCGGTCCTTGAGGTCGCGGTAGCGAGCCTCGGCCTGGCGATCCATGCGCTCGAGGATCTCCTTGGTGCCGCGGTCCATGCGCTCCAGCATGTTCTGCGACGTCTCATGGAAGACCCGGTTCGCCGTGTCCATGCGGTTGAGAATCTTCTTGGTGTCGCGTGCGCCCCAGGCCAGGACCAGACTGGTCAGCGTGGCCAGGGTGCCGATGATCCCGAGCCATTCGAGCGGGCTGGGCCAGCTCATGGCGTAGCCTCCCCCGGTGGGGTGGACGGGCGGCCCTTCCGCCGGCGCCGGGGACTGTGGGGATCATACACCCCGCGCTTATACCAGCGGATGCTATGGCAGGAGGGGCATTGCCGCGGCGGCCCGCCCTTGACCGGCCCTTGGCGCTCGAACCACGCATAGCCGCATTGCAAGCATCGCAGAAGTTTCCGAGGTTTGTCTGTCATAACGCGCATGGTACGTACCTCCTGAAAAAATCGCTAGCTTATTTTACACCAGTATATTGAAAAAGTCAATATCTTATGGTAGAATAGAGTTCTCGTGTAGGGGCATTATTGCCGTATCAACGGAGGTGTCCATGAATCGAAGCAGACGCGGCAGCGCCGCGCGCGTGGCAGGTACCCCGGCAGGGTGCGGAGAACACCCCGCCAGGGTGGGCAATGCAGGTTCGGTCTCGCTAGACCCTTTGAACCCGGGCGTTAAGATACGCCCTAGGAGAGCTGTATGTCAACGCATCACATCCCCTATCCCTCTGATTTCGATGTCAACCACGCCGCCGCCCACCAGGAAGAACGCCGCCGGCGGGCGCTACGCCGGGTTATGACCGGCGAAGTCCTGGCCGTGATTGATGACCGCATTGCCGCGGAACCGGACCCGAGGAAACATCCACTCTACCACCTGGTGGAATTCTTGCTGGACCGGGAGCTCGCGGTGCATGGCGGCGAGTTCTTCGATACCTTCAAAGCGCTGTGCCTCGACGCCATTGACCGCTGTGTGGACGACGTCCTGAGCCAGGAGGACTAGGCCATGGCGACGCCCAGACCCCCACGCCGACGACCCGACGCGCCCACCTTGGCACCGACGACCCTGACGGAGTGCGCTCGGCGCTATCATGCCTGCGCCCTCGCATTATCGAAGTCGTTCGGCCTGCCGATGACCGCGGCCTTTCTGCAGGAGTACCACTCGGCCATTTCATGCGTGTACATCGAAGCCGGGAGAACCGGGGTCAGGCTGGCAGCGGGGGTGCAGCTCCCGCCGCTCACCGCGCCACCCCCCGACACCACGAACGGCCAGCCCGAGGCGGTGCCCCCGTCCAACGGCCATGGCACAACATTGACCTCCCTGGCGCCAGAAATCACCAACGCCGTTGTGCCAGACAATGGCACAATTGTGCCAAGTTTAGTCACGATCCCCCCCGACGCCGGCCTGCCCTGTGGCGGTCAGGCGATCAGTGCGCTCAAGCCGGCCCAGCTCGCCATGCTGATCTCCAAGACGGCGCGGCTGCTGCAGGACGAGGGCGGGGGCTGGGTGCCGCTGCTGCATGCGTTGGAGCGGGAGCGGAACGCCAGGCTGGCCCATGGTCGCAAGACCGTCCCCACCAGCGGGGAGGGCTGAGCCATGGCGGCGATTATCGTGCTGGCCTACTATCCCGATCGCGTCGAGCAGTGCGGCGGCGATCGCCAGGAGCTGCCGCGCCTCTTGCGGCGCTACTGCAAGGGCGCGACGCGCGTCGTCATCTATGAGGAACGCGAGATCATCTGGAACGTGCGCCATGTGACCCGCGCCCTGACGCGCTGGCAGCAAGCCGGAGGGTACGTGTAAATGGCCACCCCGATGGGCAGCATCTGGTGGTGTGAGCTGTGCCAGCGAACGGTGTGGGTGGCGCATCAACAGAAGCGGTTGCGCCACGTCGTCTGCAGGAAATTCATGACGCGGATACGGCCGCAAAAAAAGGGGTAGTCGGCCGGCGGAAAGTATAGTAGAAGGAGAGCGAGGACAGCCCTCGTCACAACATCCTTTACACCGGTGCGCACTGAAGCCGACCTTATCCCGTAGCCACGACCTCAAAGAGGAGCAACTGCGGTGGAGGAGAGACCTGGGACATTCGATGCTTGGGTGACTTTGTGCGATAGACGACTATGGAGTCATGGGGCGTCAAGGGGATGAGCCTCCCCTGCCGCGAGGCAAAGTGTGTGGGATAAAATACCCCATCACGGATATCTTGGACTTGGTGCTCCCGCCAATCGTACCGACAGCGATACTCAGCGAGGACCACGTTCTCGAATACTGCGCGCAATTGCTCGCCGGCCACCCACAGCAAGACCTGTGTCTGGGGCAAGCCTTCCGCGACATAGAAGTGGTAGCTGTGCAGTGTGACACACCCGTAACGGTTGGTCGTCCGTGGGAGCACGGCCTGGGCGAAGTGGCGGGCCAGTTCTTCTGGCGTGTAGACGCGGCCCCGAGCGGTCCCCAAGACCTCAACGGGGATGGCGGGGAACCGCCGATCCTTCAGGAGCCCCTGATGGGCCGTGGTGTTGTAGGTCTGGATGAACGCCTGATGGCGCTGCTCCAACTCGGCTGGGGTGCGGGCTAAGGAGAACTGATAGTCATACAAGCGTCGCTGGATATTAAAGTGTGTTTCCATCCAGTTCAGGTAGCTTTCACCGTGCGTGCTCACGATGGTTTCATGCTGAATCTGGAGCCGTGCACAGACGGCCTCAAAATCGTTAGAGGTATAGGCCCCGCCACTGTCCGAGACCAAGCAGGCCGGGGCCCCATACCGCAGACACGCCGTATGGAGCACCATGAGGGCTGCCCAGGTCGCTTCCGAGGGCGCCATCGCGCCGGCCAGGATCGTGCGCGAATAGCCCTCCAACATGACAATACTCCACCACTTGACCCCCGCGAGGGCAAAGTCCATCTGGCGGCCGTCGATAAACCAGTACTGATGCCGATACCGGGCTTTGTACGGGTGCAGCCCTGGCACCTTCTTCACCCCTTTTTTGGGCACATGGGGGATGTCATCATAGACCAGCTTGTTCAAGGCCATGATGCGACCAACCGTCCGCACGGAAATATCTGACGGCGCCAGCAGGCTCCAGATGCGAAACTCGCCCGCATCGGGATGGGCCTTCTGCAGATGATACACCTGCACCATGCGCGGCAACCAGACCTTGCGGGGGGGCTCTTTGGGGCCCCGTTTTTTATCCTGAAGCCCGGCAAAGTGCTCAGTCTCGAACCGTACGATCCAGGCGTCAACCGTCGGACGGGAGACCTTCAACACGCGGCTAATACTGACCTTGTCCCAGCCCTGATAGTACAGTTTGACCACGTGCAGCCGGGCGTGGTAGCGATCGGGATGTGTGTGATAGTCCACCTGTTCCAGAGGCTGGGGCGTGTGCCCTGGACTCTCCTGCCAGAGCTTTTTCACGGTTTTGTCGCCCATGCGGATGCCGAACTTGCAGAACACGATGCGGGCGAGTTCCCGATAATGGAAGCCCCCATCGAGCGCTTTGAGCCGGGCAATTTCCTCGCGCACCGCCTCAGGTACGCGGCTCGCCCGCCCTCGCCCCTCGACCTTCACCGCGTGGGGGAGCAGTCCCACCATCCCCTGCTGGCGAAAGCGACGCTGGAGCGTGCGCACGGTATCGGGATGCGTCTGCGTTTCTTGGGCCCGTTGCGTCGCGGTGCGATCGCCGAAGAGGACTAATGGACGAATGACCTCATAACGCCATTGCATCTGATCGACGAACGTGAGCTGCAATTGGGCAAAATCCGTCGCCGGTTCCACAGGTACCCTTTCCCGAGGCAAGTGGGGAGAGGGGTTTATGTACCATATCGGACCGCGGCTGTCATCTCTCTCAGCGATAGTCAGGGGTCCACACCGAGACGGTCAGCTTAACGCCGCACCGGTGTAAAGGAAATCATGGCGAGGTTTGAACATACCCCCACTCAAAAGACCTGGAGTGACACGAACTTTCATGGGACCTCAGTCTGGAGGCCGCATGAATGCCAGCAGCAATCATCAAGCGGAAAAGTCAGGTGTCTGGATGAAGTCCGTTGTGCCACGCGGGAGAGTCTCCCAGCTCAGCTCACGCCAGCCCTGCCGGAACACCTCCGCATAGCACGCCCGCTCAAGCGTGCGTGAGGGCAGGGGCAAACCGATTCGCCGTATCTTCGATGGCGTGTCCTCCAGAAGGCACAGCCGGATCAGAGGCCTGAAGGATGTTGGCGCGAGTGTAGTGGGGTTGAGAGGGCGTGTCAACGAGAATGGCGCGGCAGGTGCCGCAGTCAGGGAATGATCAGGTGCTGGGAATGGGCGCGGCCAGGTGCCGAGGGTCAGCAGCACCGAGTGCCGGCGATGGGGACGGGAAAGTGCCCGGGAAAGCGCCGAGGGCGGGGAGAGGGAACGGGTGCCGAGGATGAGGATGTATGGCCAGAAACGGTGAGGAATGGTGCGGTGGATGGCATCGCGGTGGAAAGAGGGGGCGTGCGAGCGGGGATGGCCGGTGCCGCGCACCGCGTCCACGCAGGGCGCCAGGTCTCAAGCTCTGATGGATCGCGCCGATCTCTTTCACCGAGACAGGGTTTGAACCGGGATGTCCCCTCACCTTGCAGGGCAGAGGGACGCACGTCTCAGTTATCAACATTTCGCGAGACTTCCAGAGAGGAGAGCAGATGACACAGGTAATGCGGCGATGGGTGGGAATCAGTCTGATGGCGGCATCGGTCTTGACCGTTGGGGGAACACTGGCGCTGCCGTCAGGCATACCCCTCTTATCATCCGTACCGCTCCAGCTCACGGGCACCCCTGCCACCATCCGAGTGGAGCCGAAGGTCCTGATGGCCGATGGTGGAGGCGACCGACCGATCACGTGCCCGAAGGGGAAATGTTGGAGTGGCGACGCCACGCTGTAACCGCCTATACACGGATCCGCTCGCGGGGGCAGACATGCGCCGTTGAACGGGAAGTGCTTGGAAATGCGGGTGCCGGGACTCGGCGCGTACGCAGTCATACTGGCAGATACAGTCGTTTAAGCGATAGGGCATGAGCAACGAACTCAGGAAAGCATGATTACAGACCTCAGGCACGTTTGCCTGGGGCTCTTTGGTGCGTGGATGACTGGCGATAGAGAAACTGAGATGTATTGCGGTCTCTATGCTGCGAGAGACATGTGGCATGTTTGACGCATCACGTGGCGATTCGGCACCTGATGCGCCTGATCAGGCGGCCTGGACGCCGCCCCCGGCATACCTGTTCACATGAGCCAGAGAAACATCAAAATACCCAAGGTGAGCAGGGCCGCCGCTCCCTCAGACCACGTCATCGCACGGGATAATGGCGACATGGGAAAGCTCCCTCCAGGGCCCTACGCGGCCGCGTGCGTGGGTGCCGGGGATGAGGAGGTATGGCCGGGAAGGGTGAGACGTGGTGCGGGGTGGCAGCTTTGGTGCTGGGCAGTGGTGCGCGGTGGCAATGGCGGGGGTGGTCGGCTTACCAGCAGGGCGATCGTGGCGGTGGTTCATGTCGTTGCGTCACATCCGTGCCCGACATCCCCTCCTCAAACAGCTCGGGTGGGCATAGCCCATGCCGAACGAGCACAAGATGTGGGTTCGTGTGTGGCCGAAGATTTTGCCACGTCGATGCTTCATTCTTGGTCTTTTAAGACCGATAAGCCAGGGGGATCGACATGATAGTCGTGACGGCTCTTCTTATGAGGAAGAAACGATGGCAGATCCATGCGGAGGTTGCCAACAAGCTCTTGCGATACACCCCTTTCAGGGCCTTGCGGAAGGCGGGGATGGCAGAATGTACTATGTGCATTGCAAACCCCCGTTGCAGACCATGTACGGCTCATGCCCCTCCTGCCCCTGGCATAACATTGGCCTGATGATGCCTCGATACTGTCCTCAGTGTGGTTATCCGACGCGCGTTCTGTTGCGGGAAAAAACGCAGTAACGATCGTTTCCCCACCTCATGAATGATATTCATATAAGGGCCGGGTCTACTCCGCCAGTCCGTAGCGGAGGGTGTTATCGCGGAAGAGGGGCACGATCCCGACGTTGCGGCTGAGCCGCAACACCTCACGCGCTCACGGCGAGATTCGTTTGGCACATTAACACGTTCACATCCGTGGAGACGATTTGCGGACATAGCAGGGAATGATGTGTCCGCGAATCGTCTCCACGGATTTGGACGATTTAATCTGCAAAATGTGAGCATAGAACCTTGTGGGCCGCTTTCAGGCGGAGGTGAGGCCTCAGCCATGCCCCGTCACATCGGGCCACGGCTGTCAATGTGCATGGGCGACACCCTGCTCTCCAGGGGGCGCTGAGGCTATGGGCATAATGATGTGGCTTGCAACATGCCATGCGTTTTCCTCACTCATAATGGTGACCTGCTCTATACGAGATGCCCCGCCTTCGAATACGGTCAAAAAGTTGAACCCCCGGTAATGCGCCACAGGCCATCCTGGAAGTGAAGTCGCTGAGGAAACAGCCTGTAGTTGCCGCGTTGTCGATTTTCCTAGTGGGATGCGTACATTGCTGTACGCCTCAGATAGGGCGGCTTTGTCAAGGCGTTGCTTGGCTGTGTCCGCAAATAATGCCCAGACCTTCTCAAAGTCGAGTGTGTCAGCCACTTGGAGGTAGCCCTGTGCGACCTCTCTAGGATCGCTAGGCGGAGGAGTTCCTGGTTTCTCAACCGACACCAGGTCTGGGGGATTGAGAAAGTACATGATGACAAAGACCGCGATGGCTCCCCCTGCACGTGTCGAGGTTCCCAGTTGGACGTTCAGAAACCCTGGAATCATCGCCGCCACCCCAGCAGCTGACAAAGCCATCACGCTCCTGAAGATGAACAGCGGGAATGTTTGAGGGTCTGGAACCAAGACTGCGATCACAAGCATTGTCACAACAAAGGCAACCCCAAAAAAATACGCCGCATATTGTTGCTGTGCCTTCTGCCCCTGTGCCTTCGCTCGAGCCATAATCACACCTCGTTCTCGGGAGACCAGTGGTAGCTGACTGTGATCCCCCTTGCATCTTCGAACACTGAACGTATTCCTCCCCCGTATCTATGAAACGTTCTCACCACTGGCACCCCGGAGGCGGGAACACCCTGCCGATCTGAGCATAGAAGGCCGCTATCTGCGCAACCTCGCTAGGCGTGACACCGCTATCACCCCTCATATGGCGAAGCCCCTCGCAGTCGGCGATTGCCTCATCTGGGGCAGCAAAACGCGCATGGGCACACTCGTGGTAAAACACGAACCGCTGCAGGAGCGGCGGCAGCATCGTCATCTTCGGCACATTCCACTGGATGAGCCAACCACCATCTGGCAGAGCACTCGTAAAAGCGTGAAATCCTCCGAGGACATTTCCAACATTTTGCTCCAGAGCCGGTTGCGGTTGCTTAGTGATCCAATTAGGCGCATTGCATATCCGTTGGAAGTTCCCATCCGTGAAGGCACTGACTACGTGCATATGCGACAAGAGAACAAGGAAAACCAAGAACGTCTTTAGTGTAGCCATGCTCATTGTCCTTCCGAAACTCGAACCTGGTTGCTATCCGCTTTCTACACTGTCCTCAGTGGTGAACGGTTGCCGTAGAGTGGCCATGCATTGGCCCTGATACCTTATCGACCAACACCACGGGCGACTAAAGGGTATGCCTCTTTGGCCTTCCTGGAGAAACGGAGAAATTTTGGGCGCTAGCGTCATGCCCTGCGTTGGGGATGACCCCTGCCGACCATCCGGGCGTCGGCAGCGCGGGGAGAACGCGCTGGTCAACTGGTAAGCCCATGATTTCGCAGGGGGCAGTGGGTCAAGATCCCATAATGGACGATCGGTCAACTCACCACGACATCCATGACTTGGCATTTCAATCACTTCCGAGTGGACTGCCTGGCCTCGCTTCCCCCCGCCTGCCACACGCATCACTGCCGCATACGTTACTGCCCTGCCGTGTTACGCTTCCATCGTTGCCCTTGACAACCCAAGCAAGTTTCCTTTAAAGTTTGCTTGAAAGCTTGCATTATTGGGGGTTGAGGGACCAGCCATGCCGATCATTGCGGTGGTCAACCAGAAGGGCGGGACCGGCAAGACGACCGTGGCGACGAATCTCGCCACGCTCTTGGCTGCCCAAAAGACTGAGGTGCTGCTGGTCGATGCTGATCCCCAGCAATCAGCACTCGAGTGGCAGCACGATCGCCCGACCCATCTCCCCCAGGTTTCAGTCGTTGGACTGCCGGCGCCGAACCTTCATCGAGAGATCCCACGACTCCAGGCGAAATATCCGGTGATCCTCATCGATGGTGGCGGACGCGTGACGGCGACTGCCAGGGCGACAGTTGCGGTGGCGGATTTTCTCTTAGTCCCCACGCTCGCTAGCCTGCCCGATGCGCGTTCGACGCAGCGGTTCTTCCAGGAAGTCGTGGAGGAGGTGGCGGCGATCAAGGGACGCATCTCTGGGGCCATTCTGTTTAGCATGGTGAAGACCGGCACGGTGTTCAATGTCTCAGGTCAGGGCTCGATCAAAGACCTCGGCTCTCCCGTGCTGGAGACCACGCTGTCGCATCGCATCACCTATCAAGAAGCCTTTGCCCAGGGCCTGAGCGTGGGGGAATATGATCCCCGTAGCAAGGCGGCTGAGGAAGTACACGCGCTCTTTCGTGAGTTGCAGGAGGGCTTATGAAGGGGAAGTTCGAAATTTCCGGTCGTACCGCGGGACAGACAGGAACGTCGTCGACCGCGCGCGATCAAACCATGGATCGCTTTATCGAAGGGACTGAGGCAATGACGACGATGACGGTGCAAATCCCCGAGCGGCTGAAGCATGCCTTAAAACAGGCGGCGCTGGATCGTAAGACCACCGTCAAGGCCTTGCTGATTGAGATGATCGAGGGACACCTGGCAGCAAGTAAGTAATAAAACTTTAAAGCTTTATAGATTGATTGATGAGGCAGGCCACGAAAAGGAGAACACATGGAGGCATCACCAGAGGTTCAGCGCGCGCTAGCGACCATCCAAGCCGTCATCGAGGACCTGACCCCTGAGGCGCCGCTGGCGGTGGACCAGCCCTCTGCCTCAGAGGTGGAGGAGGCGCGGCGCGCGTTGAACGTGCTGCGCAATTTTTTTGGGGTGGATGTCGAGCCATAACCTCTGCCTGCGACCGTTTAACGCGAGAGCCCATGACCCCTCGCCGTCCATCCAGGTCCGCGGTGGGTGCATGACCCGTGTCGCGAACACACAGATTGGAGGCAACCATGCGGCAGCGCTTTATCGTCGGCTCCGCTGGTGGCGGGGGCTGGCCTGTGGCCTGCTCGGGCTGGCGGTGCTGACCTGAGGGACTACGGCAACGATTCGTGCACTATTCACACACAGCACATCCCACCGACATCATGGGCACAGGGGTGTTTACTAAACCCCTCGCTCCCTTTCTGGTGTAACCCCTTGCAAATCCAGTGAGAGATCTGTATGCTTGCGGCGTTTACTTACCTTCACTTTTGTAAACAGTCTCCTGGTGCCTTCGTCATTGGCCTCGCGGGTGCTGGGTTGCCCTTCGTCTTGCTAACCTCTTAGTTTTGCACCTCCTGAAATGCCTATGTGCGGATAACACACAAATCGTTGCCGGAGTCCTACATGTCGCGCAGGGCTCTTGAGAGCGTGGTGTGGAAGCTTGTCTCTAGACTCAATCGTTGGGCAGGGATAATGTTGTCCGGACACCTTGGGAGTCAGGATTCCGGTTGAGGTTGCTTGACAGGGAATGGCCGTTTCACGAAACAACACGGGGGAGGGCGCCATGAACATCGGTGGGATCATTGCGGCAGTCGTCAGGGGAGTCGTGCCCGTCATGCTGGCCCAGGCAGCCGTCGCCCATGCGGGCGAGATCAACGTCTTGAGCACCAACGGCATGCGGTCTGTGGTGGAGGAGCTTGCTCCGCCGTTCGAACGCACGACCGGCCACCAGCTCCACCTCACCTTCGGGATCACTAGTGCCTTGAGAAAACAGATCGAGGCTGGCGAGCCGTTCGACGTCGTGATCCTGGGGGCGCCGTTCATCGACGATTTGATCACGCAGGGCAGGCTCCGTGCCGACACCCGCACCGACGTCGCGCGCAGCGGGATCGGGATCGCGGTGCGCACGGGGGCCCCCAAACCCGATATCAGGACGGTGGAGGCGCTCAAGCGCGCGCTGCTCGACACCCCATCGATCGCCTATAACAAGGAAGCCACGAGCGGCATCTATTTCGCGAGCCTGCTCGAGCGGCTGGGGATCGCTGAAGCTATGCAGCCCAAGACCAAGTTCGGGACCGGCTTTGCCGCCGAACTGGTGGCCAAGGGCGAAGCGGAGATGGCCGTGCAGCTCATTTCCGATCATCTGGCCGTGCAGGGGGTTGAACTCGTCGGTCCGCTCCCAGCGGAGGTGCAGAACTATATCGTGTTCACGGCGGGCGTGGGCGCCGACGTCAAAGACCCCAGTCCCGCCAAGGAGCTGATCACGTTCCTCACGGCGCCGTCCGCCGTCCCCGTTCTCAAGCCGAAGGGCTTGGAGCCTGTGTCCGCGCCGTGAGACGGTACCTGCGACAGCCTACGCTCGTCCCTCGCTCTGGCTCTCGGGCGCGCCTGAAACCTGGCGTGAAACAGTGGGTCCGTGCGA
>Ga0307278_10000879_pt1 | contig 14795 bp, 13 predicted proteins | sample ER_DNA_117_FD_194482 | JGI IMG/M metagenome (GOLD analysis project Ga0307278, IMG submission 194482) | Bulk soil microbial communities from the East River watershed near Crested Butte, Colorado, United States - ER_DNA_117 | ecosystem: Environmental > Terrestrial > Soil > Floodplain | place... | reverse complement strand
GGATCGCCAGGTACAGGCCGGGCCAGCCCCGCCCACTGCCGAGGTCCAGCAGGCGGTCGGCCGCCGACAGGCCAAGCCCATCGGCGAGCGCGTCGGCCTGGGCCATGGTGGTATAGCCGTTGGCCCCCCAGTCACCGCCGATGACCCGCTGCTCGATCTCCCGGGCGACCCGTGGCTGGGCGGCGGCGTACCGCTCCTCGAAGTGGACTCGCGCCTGGACCTCGTCCCTAACCGTCACGAGCCCCCTCCCCCATGTCTCCGCCATGCTACTGGGCTTGCTCGCCTTGACGATCACGCCAGTGGCCAGGTTGGTCATGGTGGCTGAGGGGGATGGTCTGCCGCATGACCTCGATGACTCTACGGTGATCAGCCGGTACAGGAAGCCCTGGTCGATTACAGGGAGCCCTGGTCGATCCCAAACGGCCAGTGCCAGCCGCCCAGACGTCGGCGAGGCCCGCCGTTCCAGCACAAGCGGATGCTGCTGGCTGCTCGGGGACGGTTACGCCTCGCCACGCAGCGCGCGCAGGCCGCTGTCGAGGCAGCGCCGCGGCGGCGGCGGCGGCGACCGTGACCTCGAAGATCTCGTCCTCGCTGTGGCCGACCGCCTTGAGGCTTCGACGCGGCCGTAGCCTTCAGTCAGCCCGTGCCTTGCGCACCCTGCGCATCGTGCGTCGCAGCCGGAGCATGGCCGCCGAGGCGGTCAGCGCGGCCAGGGCAAGTTTGGTGACGTCCACGACCGGCCTGACCGTCACGCCGTTCGGGCCTATGGCGACGATCGCGACCGGTCGGCTCATGGCGCCGCCGCCCCCGCCATAGCCGCCACCCCCGATGGGCTGCTCGGCCGTGGTCGGCGCGGCCTCCGCCGACGGCGATTGCCCCGCATCCGGCTTCGGCGCCGGGCCGCGGCCCATCCCAGCGCCGAAGCCGCCACCGGAGGTCACCTCGGCAGCCGTGATGAGCGTGTAGCTGCCGGACTGGACCGGCTGGCCGAAGACGGCGCCCGGCTGGGCGGCGGCCAGGATCCTCTCCAGCATCTTCGACGCCTGCTCGCCGGCCCCGTCGAGGAGCGAGTCTGACTCGCCCGGCGAGGCGTCCCTGGAATCGGTCATGCTGGTACCTCCGTGCGGCGTGCCCTACGCAAGCTGGCGCCAGCGGTCAGTAGCGCGAGGCCGAGCAGACCCATCTGAGCGACGCGGGTGACGTCGATGATCGGGATGCGGCGCACCCGCCCGTCCTGCTCGACCAGCACGGCGGTTGGGCGGTTCCAGACGAATCCGCCCTTCGGCAAGCGGACCACCAGCGTCCGCGACCGGGGCGTCACGGTGACGCCGTCCACCGTCACCGGCTCGGCCGACGCCTCCCGCGCCCCAGCGATGTCCATGAGTGACCGCATGCGCACATTCCTCGTGGTCTCCGGCGGCCCGCAGGCGGCCGCAAGCGCTCGCCAGGTTAGCCCTTCGGGCGGCTTGCACCATGCCCCTCCGGCTCACACCATGACGCCAGCCTGCATGCAGCCTGCCCGATCGCGTCATGTCAGTGACGACCGAAGGTGCAGGCTCGGCCAAGCCGCCGCAGGACGACGGGTAGGACGCGCTCGCCGTCGCTGCCGCGGTACTGAGACGTCGGGCAGGATGTTACGGGTCTTGATCCGGCGGGCGAATCACGCGCGGGCATAGGCGACGGCGTCTTCCAGGCTCATGGCGCGTCCTTGCGCCCAAGCCCTGTCGATCTGGGTGTCGGTGAGGAACCGTCGGGCGGCATCTCGTGGGTGCTCGGTCTCCCACCGGCCGGACTCCACCGTGAGCCCACCGCCGACCGACTCGCGAAGCCGGTCGGCGGCACCGGCCACCACGACCGCCCGTTCGGGCCGTCCGAGGGCGATCGCCACCTGTCCCAGCCGATCGAGATCGATGGCCACGCCGGCCAGGTCGCCCAGCTCCAAGGCGATCTGGAGGCACTCCTTGAATTCGTCCTCGGCCTGCTGGTGGCGGCCCTGCAGCAGGGAGGTGAGCGCCAGGGTCCGCAGGACCTGGCTCTCATACCAGCGCACCCCCAACGCGCGGGTCCCGGCAAGGCACTGTTCCCCGTAGGCGCGGGAGCCGTCCAGGTCCCCGGCGAACAGCCGCATCATCTGCGAGGTGGCCAGGCCCAAGCCGATCGTGAGCGGGTCGGGGTGCTCGGCGATGAGGGCCTGGAACTGTTCCTCGATGGGGGCTGCCGCCTGCAGGTCGCCCCGATGGCAGGCCAGCGTGAAGGCCACCCCAAAGAGGGCTTCCAGCTCCAGCCACCAGTCGTCCAGGCCCTTGGCCAGCTCGCGGGCCTGGCGGTAGGCGGCCTCGGCCGCAACCCAGTCGCCCTGCCAGTAGCACAGGCCGGCAAGGCCGATCAGCGCCTTGGCGCGCGGCCCGCTCGCAGGCCCCTCGGCAGCCAGGACGTCCTCAAGCCAGCGACGGCCGCCGGCGAAGTGCCCCCGCAACTGCCAGAACCGCCACAACCTGGCAGCCATCATCAGCGCCAGGTCGCTGTCACCGGCCTGCCGGGCCCAGCGCAGCGCCGCCTGGAGGTTGGCGTGCTCGACCTGCAGGCGCTCCAGCCAGCTCGCCTGGTCTGCCCCGGTGAGCTCGGGCTCGGCTTGCTCCACCAGGCCTGCGTAGAAGCGCGCATGACGAGCGCTGACCTCAGAATCCTCGCCGGCCTCCCGCAGCTGCTCCAGGGCGTACTCGCGGATCGTCTCCAGCAGCCAGAAGCGCGTCTCGTCGGGCTCCATTGGCCGGCCGAGCAGGCTGGCCTCCACCAGGGCGGCGATGCCCGCGGTGATGTCGGTGACGGGCGCGCCCTGGGCGACCGCCTCGGCAGCCTCCAGGGTGAACCCGCCCTGGAAGACCCCCAGACGCCACAACAGCGCCCGCTCGGCGGGGCCAAGCAGGCCCTCGCTCCACGCGATCGCGTCCCGCAGCGTCTGCTGCCGGGCGGCCTGGTCGACCGGTCCCCCACCGAGCAAGGGGAGGGCAGGGCTGAGCCGGCGGCGCAGCTCCCTCAAGGGGAACAGCCGCAGGCGGGCGGCGGCCAGCTCGATCGCCAGCGGCAGGCCGTCCAGCCGTGCCACCACCTCGGCGACCACCGGCGCGCTGTCGGCACCAACGACGAAGTGGGGGTCGACCGCCATGGCCCGGTCGGCGAACAGGGCCACCGCGTCGTTGCCCGAGGGGTCGGCGGCCAGCTCATCCGGCCTGGGCAGCGGCAGCGGGGCAAGCGGGTACTCCTGCTCGCCGGACAGCCGCAGCGGCGCCCGGCTGGTCACCAGCACCACAAGCCCCGGGGCGGCGCCCAGGAGCTCCGCCACCGTCACCGCCGCCGACAGCAGGTGCTCGAAGTTGTCCAGCACCAGCAGCAGCCGCCTTGACCGCAGGTGATCGTTGAGCGCCTGGGCAGCCGGCCGCTCGGGCACCTCCGGGATCTGAAAGGCGGTGGCGACCGCGGACCGGACCAGCTCCGCATCGGCGACCTCTGCCAGCGAGACGAAGAACACCCCGTGCTGGAAGGCCTCCAGCATCGAAGCGGCGGCCTCCACGGCCAGGCGGGTCTTCCCCGACCCCGGCGGGCCGGTCACGCACACCAGCCGCCGGGTCTGCAGCAGCCCCTGCAGCTCGGCGAGCTCGCGCCGGCGGCCGACGAAGCTGGTGCGCTGAGCGGGGAGATTGTGCCGGGGCCGTGGAAGCGGCATCGGCGCGGGCGCCTCCAGGGCAGCATCCTGGAGCAGGATCTGCTCCTGGCGGCGGTGCAGCCAGCGGCTGGGCTGAATGCCGAGCTCCTCGTCCAGCACCCGGCGGGCGCGCTGGAACGCTTCCAGGGCTTCGGCCTGCCGGCCCGACCGGTACAACGCCAGCATCAGCTGGCCCCACAGCCGCTCGCGGAACGGGTGCTCGGCCACCAGCCGCTCGAGCTCCCCGACCAGCGCGGTGTGACCTCCGAGCGCCAGCTCGGCTTCGAGGCGGTCCTCCAACGCGGTCAGGCGCGACGCCTCCAGGCGGACGCGCTCGGGCTCTACTGCCATCACCTCGGCGAGGTCGGCCAGCAGCGGGCCTCGCCACAGACCCAACGCCGCAGCAAGCAACTCGGCGGCGGCGGCGGGCTCGCCCCGGACCAGGGCGCGACGGCCCTCCCCGGCCAGATCCTGGAACACCTGGGCGTCCAGCTCGCCAGCCGACACCTTGAGCTGGTAGCCAGGCGCACGGGTTACCAGCCGCCACGCCTCCGGGCCCAGCACCCGGCGCAGCCGGTGGACGTAGCCCTGCAGGGTGTGCAGGGCGGTGCCCGGCGGGTCACCGTCCCACAGCTCCTCGACCAGACGATCGCAGGAAACCACCTCGCCGGCGCGGAGCAGCAGCAGCCCCAGCAGCGCCCGCTGGCGCGGGGTGCCAAGGCCCAACGCCTGCCCGCCGGCCACCACCTCGAGCGGTCCCAGAACCCGGAACTCCACCGCCCCTCCCCCCGGGATGCCGGCTCGACCTTACCGCGCGACCCCCGCCTCCGCCTCGAGGAGGTCCTTGAGCCTGGCAAGGTCAGCCCGGAAGTTGCGGCGCACGATCCTGGCCGTCAACGGCGCCGCCAACCGGCCCACCACCCCGCCGGGAAGCCGCTCGGGCTCGTACAGGACGGTCGCGCGGCAGCCGGTGCCCGCCGGCTCGGTGATGCAGGCCGTGCGGATCACCATCGCCCCCGCCACCGAGCGGTGGGCGATCCGCCTGCCCGGCTCGTAGTCGGTCACCTCGTCGAGGAACTCACGCCGCCCCATGGCCCGCATGACCATCCGGCCGCGACGCCCCACTCCCATCGGCGCAGAAGGGTCCAGCCACTCCGACTCGATCACCGACGCCATCCACACCGGGTCATTGGTGCGCACCGATAGGAACTCGAAGACCTGCTCGGGTGGACGGTCGATGACGATGCTCTCCTCGACCCGCATGGTCGCCTCCTCGATCGGGCCGCCGCAGCCAGCGGCCACGGTGATCGGGCTTGGTCGCAGCCTGATCGCAGCCACCCACGCGCCGGCGATTCGGCTGCGATCCGGCTGCGATCCGGCTGCGATCAGCGGCGCTCACCATCCCGTCGACGGCGCCAGACGAGTGATGGGAGACGCCATGAGCACCGATTCGTACCTGCTGGCCGGGAAGGCCAAGGAGCTGGAGCGGCTGCAGCGAGGGTCGCGAATGCTGGAACCCGCCGGCCGGCGCCTGCTCGGCGAGATCGGCGACGGCCAAGGAGCCCGCGCCCTGGACGTCGGCTGCGGCGCGCTGGGCTGGCTGCGGCTGCTCAGCGAATGGGTCGGGCCCGACGGGCAGGTCGTCGGGACCGACATCCAAGACGAGATGCTGGCCGCCGCCCAACAGTTCGTGACCGCGGAGGGGCTCGGCAACGTGACGCTGGTCCACGACGACCTGTTCGCCAGCCAGCTGGAACCCGCCTCGTTCGATCTGGTGCACGCCCGGGCGCTGATCTTCCCGCTCGGACGTGGGCCAGAGCAGATGGCCAGCCACTTGCGGCTGGTCCGCCCCAGCGGCACGATCGCGCTGGAAGAGGTGGACACCGCCTCCCTGCACCACCTCCCGGCTGCGCCCGCCTTCGACCGGCTGAAGCCACTGGTGATCGAGGCGTTCCGCAAGGCCGGCGGCGACCCCGACGCTGCCGCCACGCAGCTCGAGCTGTTCCGCAGCGCCGGCATCCAGCCGAACGTCCGGGCCGAGATCCAGGCCCTGCCTCCGGGGCACCCCACCCTGCAGGAGCCGCTTCAGTACCTCAGCGCGCTGGACGGGCTGCTGCGGTCGCTGATCGACCCCGACGAGCTGGAACGACTCCGCGAACAGGCAGAGCACGAACTCCAGGATCCCGGCCGCTGGGGCCTCGACTTCACCCTTGTCCAGTGCTGGGGCCAGCGTCGCACCTAGCCACGGTTCTGCCGCTCCGCCACCACCGGCCAGTCCTTCCCGGGCCGCCCTGCCCGGACACTGACCAGCAGCTACGGCGAGTGATGGTCTCGCCGTAGCTGCTCACGAGCCTGCCGCCGTGCCACGGCTGTGTGACCGTGAGGCGACGCCGGCGGCGAACAGTCATTCTGCCGGCGGCCGGCCGGGGCCACGCGAGCGTCGCTGGTAGGACACGGCGGTCGCACCCCACAGGATCACCCATACCAGGGCGGCCGCGGCCGCCAGAGCCGCGTCCAGCCCATCGGCGCCCCGCCGGACGACGGGGCATCAACGCGTGGCCCGTGTCTGGTTGTGGCTTGGTTACTGGGCGGCGCTGATGACGCCGGCGAGGGCCTGGCGGATGCGGTCGGCGGCCTGGTCGGGGTCGGGTTGGCCGGCGTCTAGCCAGGCCATCACCGCCTCGATGGCCACCACCGGGGCAAGCTGGGCGGCCCACTGCGCCCAGGCGCGGTCGCCGATCACGTTGGCCAGCTCACGGCGGGCGACCGCGACCATGCCCTTGCGGAACCGGTCCATCTGCTGGCGGAACTCGGGCTCTCGGGCGGCGTGGTGGAACAGCAGCCGGAACCCGTCCGGGTCCTCGGCGGCCGCGCCGAGCAGGGCGTCGATGCTGGCGTAGGTGTAGTCGCGGGTGCCGACGGCGGCGGTCAGCCGTGCGATCGCGCGGTCCAGCACGGCGCGGTACAGGTCGGTCTTGGACTCGAAGTGCCGGTACAGCAGCACCCGGCTGGTGCCGGCCGCCTCGGCGATGTCGTCCAGGCTGGTGGCGGCGAAGCCGGCGCGGGCGAAGGCCTGGGTGGCGGCGGCCAGCAGTTGCTCGCGGCGCTCGGCCCGGCGCAGCCGCCGCACCGGAGTGGGCGCCGCGGGCTGGTTGGCGGGTGGCCTGTTGGCTGGCATGCCCCCGTCCCGATGCTCGTGTTGTTGACGAGAGAGTGTACAACGCCTAAGGTTAACTTCAGAATATACAAATCAGAGTACACCATTGGAGGATCCACGGTGGACACGGCCATCGTCGAGGTCGAGAGCCTGGTCAAGGTGTTCAAGGGGCAGATCCGGGCGCTCGACGGCCTGTCGCTCGCCGTGCAGCCGGGCAGCGTCTACGGCCTGCTCGGGCCCAACGGCGCCGGCAAGACCACCCTCATCCGCGTCCTGAGCACCCTGCTCTCAGCCGACGGGGGCACCGCCCGCGTCGCCGGCGTCGACGTCCGCACCGACCCCGCCGCGGTGCGTGCCCGGATCGGGCTGGCCGGCCAGTCCGCCGCGGTCGACGAGGTCCTCACCGGCCGCGAGAACGTCGAGATGGTCGGCCGCCTGTACGGCCTGTCCCGCCGCCAGGCGCGCCAGCGTGCCAGCCAGGTGCTGGAGCGCATCGGCCTGGCGGAGGCGGCCGACCGGCAGGTCAAGACCTACTCGGGCGGGATGCGCCGCCGGCTGGACCTGGCCGCCTCCCTGGTCGGCCGGCCGCAGGTGCTGTTCCTGGACGAGCCGACCGCCGGGCTGGACCCGGCCAGCCGCCGCGACCTGTGGACGCTGATCCGCGGGCTGGTCGCCACCGGCACCACCGTGCTGCTGGCCACCCAGTACCTGGAGGAGGCCGACCAGCTCGCCGACCGGATCGCCGTCATCGACCACGGCCAGCTGATCGGCGAGGGCACGCCCGACCAGCTCAAGGACCGCGTCGGCGGCGCCGTGCTGGAGGTGACCGTGCCCGAGTCGGACCGGGTCCAGACCTTCCAAGCGCTACGGGGCCTCGGCGGCCAAGACCCGACCGACGATCAGGACCGCGGCAGGGTCGTGCTCCCAGCACCCGATGGCGCCAGGACGTTGACCGAGGCGCTGCGCCGGCTGGACGCCGCCGGCGTCACCCCCGAGGACGTGGCGTTGCGCAAGCCGACCCTGGACGAGGTGTTCCTGGCTCTCACCGGCCACCGCGCCACCACCCCGACCGGCAACGGTCCCGATCCCCGTGGCGGCGATCGCCACGGCCAGCAGCAACCTGAGGGGGCAGGCCGATGAGCGCCACCACAACCACCCCCACCGTCCACGGCTCGCCGGCCCGCACGCTCAGCGACGTTGCGGTCATCACCCGGCGCAACCTGCTGCGCACCCTGCGACTGCCCGAGGTGCTGGTGCTGTCGGCCAGCATGCCGGTGATCTTCATCCTGATGTTCACCTACGTGTTCGGCGGCGCCATCCAGGGCGCCCTCCCGCCGGCCGCCGCCGGCCGCTACGTCAACTGGCTGATCCCCGGCCTGCTGGCCCAGTTCGCGCTGTTCGGCGGCTCGGGGACCGCGTCCGGCCTTGCCGAGGACCTAGCCAAGGGGGTCATCGACCGGTTCCGGTCGCTGCCGATGGCCAGCGCAGCGGTACTGGCCGGCCGGACCCTGTCGGACCTTCTCCGCTCGGCGGTGACCCTGATGCTGATGCTGGCCGTCGGCTATGGCATCGGGTTCCGCCCCCAGACCGGCTTCGGCGGCCTGCTCGCTGCGCTGGCCGTCGGCCTGCTGGTCGGCTACGCCTGGTCCTGGGTGATGGCCCTGGTGGGGCTGCTGGTGCGGACCGCCGAGGCGGTCCAGGCGGCGACCTACATGGTGGTGTTCCCGCTGGCCTTCACCAGCTCGGTGTTCGTCCCCACCCAGACAATGCCCGGCTGGCTGCAGCCGTTCGCCGCCAACCAGCCCGTCACCGTAGCCACCAACGCCCTTCGCGGCCTGGTCCTCGGCCAGGGCGCCCTCCCACCAGGCCAGACCGTGGCCGGCCAGGTCGTCCTGGCGCTCGCCTGGGCCGGCGCGATCATCGCGGTGGTTGCCCCCTGGCCGTGCGCACCTACCGCCGCACTGTCAGCTGACCCCTCGCCAGCAGGTGAGAACAATGCCCATGCCCACCCGCAGCCAGCCCAGACCGGTCCGCCATCCCATCTTCGCCCGCTGCTACGCCCGCGTCGGCCACCTCATGGACGCCGAGATCGGCGACCACCGCCAGCGGCTGCTGGCCGGCCTCACCGGTCTTGTCCTGGAGGTCGGCGCCGGCAACGGCCTCAACTTCCCGCACTACCCGGCCACCGTCACCGAAGTCCTGGCCATCGAGCCAGAGCCGTACCTGCGCCGCCTGGCCCTGGCCGCGGCCCGGCAGGCGCCGATCCCGATCCGGGTGGTAGACGGCACCGCCGAGGCCCTGCCCGCCCCCGACGCCACCCTCGACGCGGTGGTCGCCGGCCTGGTGCTGTGCACCGTCGCCGATCCGGAGCAGGCCTTGGCCGAGGTCCGTCGGGTGCTGCGCCCGGGCGGGACGCTGCGCTTCTACGAGCACGTGCGGGCCGAGGATCCGCGGCTGGCCCGCTGGCAGGACCGCCTGGAGCGCCCGTGGGGCTGGCTGGTCGGCGGCTGCCACCCCAACCGGGACACGGTGGCGGCCATCACCGCCGCCGGACTGCGGCTGGTCCAGCTGGACCGGTTCGACCTGCAGGCCATGCCCCCGCCAGCCCGCCCCCACGTCCTCGGCGTGGCCGAGCGGGGGTCGTAGCAACAGCAGCAAGAAAGGGAGGAGGAACGATGCAGACGACCGAGGCGAAGGGCCCGCAGCTGGCCCAGCCGGGACCGATCGGCCTGGGGATCCGGGTGATCCTCGGGGCGACCACGTTGTACTGGTTCGCCGCGCTCCTGACCAAGTGGAATGGGTTCGTAGAACACGATCCCATCGAGTCGGGGCGGCTCTACACGCTGTTCACCATCTGGTTGCTCCCCGAGGTGTTCGCCCTCACCTTCCGACGGCGGTGGGGGCTCTGGCCGGCCGTGGTGTTCGTGGCCGGCGGCGGGGCGATCGGGCTGCTCGGCTACCTGACCGGCGGCGCGCTGTGGAACCCCGTGCTGGCGGGGTGGACCTACGCCGGCGACCTCCTGGTCTGGGGCGCCCTGGCCGTCTCCTTCCCGGTCGCCATCGTCACCCGAAGCCCCGGGTGCGAGCTCGGCGCCCTCCCCTGGCTCCTCGCCGGCCGTCAGGGCGGGGCCGCGCCCAGGCCGGGCTGTGCCGTGGGCCTGGACCGCCTCGATGCTTGGGAGGCCGCACGGAAGAGGTGACGCGAAGGGAACCGCTGTCGGCCCGCAGCGCCTCCTTGATCGCGGCACCGTGGCGCGGCCTTGTCCTGAAGGGGTCACCAGCAGCAGCGCGTCTAGGTGGCGCTTGGACGCCACCTAGGCCCCGCAGGCGGCGTAGCCGCGCAGCGCCGCCAGCGCATCGAGGAACCGTCGAAAGACCTGCGCGGCGATCGCTGGTGAACTCCAGCAGGCACAAGGCCAAGAAATACGGCAGCTGCGCCTAACTTCGCCATGACAGTTTGGACTGAGCTGCGGAAACGCTGCTCGGCACAGCGGCAAGCGCGTTCTTACTCGCAGGGAGAAGGTCAATTCGATGCCCTCGAGGCCCTTGAGTCACAGGTCAGCTGTCCTAAACCGTTCGGTTCTGCGACAGCCGGCTCTCCCCCGCCGCCACCCCGGATACAGCGTCCAGAACCGGTGTCCGCGATCAACGTCGCACAACCAGGTCTGGTCATGTCCAGTGCCACAGCACATCCGGCCGAGTGACGCGGAAGAACCCCGGCCGCCGACGGCGCCCGTCCGATCGTGATGACTGCAGCAGCCGGTGGGCGCGCATCACCCGCTGCACCCGCTTGCGGTTGACCGGCCGGCCCAGCGCCCGGCTCGCCAACGCCGCGACCATGAGGTCGCCAAGCACTTGAAGGTCAGCATGGCGACCTACCACCGTTGCCGCACCCAGTACGGCGGCTGCAGGCCCTTCTACTGGTAGAGACTCGTATTCGAGTGCCGCGTATTCCGTCAGGTCTCCCTGAACCAGAGATGGGCCGCACGACTGTTGCCGACGGCGCTGTTTGGTGATGGTTTGGCGTGATTGCGTGGGGATGGTTCGGCGGAGTGTGGTGGGATGCCGTAGACGCCGCAGCGCCGACTCGTCGGGAGCCGGCGCTGCGGGGAGGGTGGGTTAGCCACCCTCCCCGGATTCTCGACCGAGGCGGTTCAGACACCCGCACGGGTGAACGTCACGTGCGTGACTCCGCTGGGCGAGGAGGTGGCCTCGACCTGGTAGCCCTTCTCGAGGCCCTCCAGTCCGTCCCAGAGGCGTACGCCTCGGCCGAGCAGGATCGGGACCACCACGATATGCATGTGGTCGACGAGCCCGGCAGCAAAGAAGTCGCGGATCACGGTGGGACCCCCGCCGATGCGTACGTCCTGGCCGCCCGCAGCCTCGCGGGCCGTCTCGAGCGCCTCGGCAGGGGAGGCGTCGAGGAAGTGGAACGTCGTGCCGCCCTGCATCTCGGTCGACGGGCGCGGGTGGTGGGTGAGGACGAAGACCGGCGTGTGGAACGGCGGGTTGGGACCCCACCAGCCCTTCCACTCCGGGTCCTGGTGCCACCCGGGCGGGCCGAACTTCCCGGCACCCATGATCTCGGCGCCCATCCCGACATCGTGCAGCCGCAGGAAGGCGTCGTCGATGCCGCCGGTGCCGCCGGGCTGGCCGGCCCTCTCGTGCCACCACCGGGTGGCGAACATCCACTCGTGCAGCCGTTCGCCGGCGTGGCCGAACGGCGCGTCGAGGCTCTGGCCTTCGCCGGTGCCAAACCCGTCAAGCGAGATGGAGAAGAACTGGACGCGGACCAGGGACATGGCTGGTGCTCCTTCGTTAATCGGGGGCGCCGCCGTCCGGCGCCGTCAAGCAGATAGTCGGAGCCGGCCCGACCGTCTCGACACCACCACGGGAGTGCCTCCCGAAGGTGTGGCGTTCGCAGTCTGAACCCGCCCAGCCGGCCGGGCGCTATGAAACGGGCCCTGGCAGTGGGGCCGGGGTCCCGGTAGCGCTCGCCGAAGAATCAACGGAAATGCTGGTCAGCGCCCCGCCAGAGACCTTCCAACACAGGTCTACCGAGAGCCGTTGGCCTGCGACGGCGTTGCTTTCCACCCGAGAACTACCGGAACCCAGCCCCGGTCGCCGGCGGCGAAATACTGGTATGGCCGCGTAATCGAGGGTCGTGTATTTCCTGGCTGTCACTCAGGCGGATGGCCACGGCCGTGGTCGCCGGAGGCGTAGCGGCTCCAGGGCGTTCCGGCCTCGGTGGCGACCCGGGTGGCGGTGTTGTGGTGGTAGCCGAGCGCCTGGGCGACGACGGGGGCTGGGACCTGCAGCACGAGCTGGCGCAGCGCGGCGGTCCGGCCGGCCAGGGCGGGGATGCCGAGGTCACGGACGAGTTGGCTGAGGTGGCTGGCGTGCAGCGGCTGGCCGGCCCGGCGTCCGGGGAACAGCCAGCGGGCACCGGGGTTGGTGGCGGTATCCAGGTTGTCGCGCTGGGCGGTGGCCTGCAGCAGCAGGGTGGCGAACGGCTCGGGCACCGGGGTGGCGGGCTCGCCGAAGCGGACGAAGACCTGCCCGTCGGCGGCGCGGGTGACGTCGTCGATGGTCAGGCGGACGACGCGGGTGGCCGGCTGGGCGAACAGCAGCATCAGGCAGGCGGCCACGCGGGAGCGCAGCGGGCGGTCCTGGTCGGTGAGCAGCTGGCCGAGCAGCTCCAGCCGGCGGTGCTGGGTGATCGGCGCGGCCCGGCGGACCAGCAGCGGCGGCAGCTTGAGCCTGGGCAGGCGGCCAGCGCGCATCGCCCAGCGCAGAAACGCGCGGAGGCATCGCCGCTGGTGGTCGTTGTGGGTGGCGTGCCAGGCGTCCAGGTCGGCCTGGGTGGCCTGGGCCAGGGTGTGGCCGCGCGCGGCCAGCCAGCCCAGGAGCCCGTGGGCCTGGGTGAGCTGGTCGCTGGCGAACTGGCGGTGGCTGGGGGTGAGGGGCCGGGCCTGAGCCTTGGCCCGCAGCCGTGGCAGCTGGTACCAGACGGCGAACTGCCGCAGCAGCCGCAGGTGGGGGCTGCCGGCGTCGGCGAGGTCGGCCAGGCGCCGGTGCAGCAACGTCTCGTAGTGCGCCAGCTGCTTGTCGATGGTGGGCAGCACGCCGCAGGTCATCAGCAGGTCGCGCAGGTAGGCGGCGGTCCGCCAGCTCGCCACCGCGTGCAGCGCCTCGTGGGTCAACGGGATGCGCCCGCTGGCCAGGTCGCCAAGCAGCTCGGGCACCTTGGGGTTGCGCAGCCAGATCAGGCCGGCCTTGGGCTTGGCCATGCTGGTGAGCGCCGCGAACAGCGGCACCAACGCGGGGTTGACGCGGCCGGTGCCGTCATCCAGCGCAGCGGCGAGCTGGTCGCTCAGGGCGCACCGCGCACACCGCCGGCCGGCAGGCAGCCGCTCGCATCGGGAGCAGGACACGCCGCGAGGTAGTGTGGGGGCGGCCGCTCACTCCAGCCGCAGGCGAGCACGGCGGGGCCGCAGGTCTGTGGGCAGTTCGGCCGCGACCGCGGCGGCGTCGCCGGTGCCGGTCTTGCGCGGGGCGGCGTTGGCGGCGCGGGTGGCGATCAGCTCGGCCGGGGTGCACTCCAGGATGTCGCACAGCGCCGCCAGCACCGGCAGCGACAGCCGCTCGGGGATGCCGGTAACCAGCCGGTGGACCTGCGAGGCCGACAGGCTGATGCCCCGCTCGGCGAGCAGCGGGACCAGCTCGGTGGTGGCGAACAGGCCACGGGTGGCCATCACCTCCCGCAGCCGCCACTGGTAGCTGACCTCGCGCCGGAGCTTCACCTGGCCCTCCTTGCAAGCGCGGCCTGGACGGTCTGGTCCAACGCCCGCCGCAGGGTGCGGGTGCGGAAGTCGGAGGACACGCAGGTGTAGATCGAGGTGGTGCTGGCGTGCTGGTGGCCGGCCTGCTCCTGGACGAACCGGGCGTCCCAGCCGTTCTCGATGAGGTGGGTGACGTACGAGCGGCGCAGCGAGTGGAAGTCCAGCCCGCCGGGCAGCCCGAGCGCGTCGCGGTAGGCGGCGAACCGGCTGTTGATCCGCTGCAGCCCCACCCGCGCGGCCCGCTCCGAGGGCCACAACGCCGGGCTGCCCGCCGGCGCCAGCAGCGGCCGAAACTGCGAGGTCCACTCCTCGAGGACGTCCGGCACCCACGACCAGACCGTCAGCACGCTGCGGGGCTTGGGCGCCGAGCCCATGGTGGCCTTGCCATAGCGCACGTAGCAGACGCCGTACTCGCCGAACTCCACCCCGTGGGGGTTGCGGCCGAAGTCGGCGGTGTCCAGCATGCGCGCCTCGTTGCGGCGCAGCCCGTAGGCGTAGGCGACCTTGAACAGCACCGCGTCCCGGAAGGCGGGCAGCCAGCCCTTGCGGCCGGCGACACGGATCCGGGCGACCTGGGCGTCGGCGTGGTCGAAGAAGGCCTGCAGCTCCTCCACGGTGAACGCGCGCTTGAGCGGGTCGGCCTCGGCCTGCTGGGCGTGCACGGCCGCGTTCCACTCGTGGACGACCTGGACCGGGTGGGTCCCGAACCGGCGCTGGCACTGTGCCGGCCAGTCGTAGGCCGGGTCGGTCAGGTAGGCGCAAAACAGCCGCACGGCCAGCTGGTAGCTGCGCAGCGTCGAGCGCCGCAGCCGGCGCACGGTGCGCAGGTCGGTGCACCACTCGTCGACCATCTGCGGCGTCCAGGCCCACGGGTAGGCCGCGGCGCCCGCCCGGCCGCGTGCGGTTCGACGTGATCACCGTTGCCTGGCCGCAAGGTTCGGCGAACACCTGCTCCTCGGGCCGCAGCAGGGGCAGGCCGGCGGCCACGTGCAGGGTGGTCGGTCGCGGCCAGCCACGCCGCCGCCAGTGCCCGGAGGCGGGCCTGCTTGCGCCAGGTGACGGCCGCCGCCGGGGTGCCGTAGGCGCTGCTGCG
>Ga0307278_10000878_pt1 | contig 14809 bp, 14 predicted proteins | sample ER_DNA_117_FD_194482 | JGI IMG/M metagenome (GOLD analysis project Ga0307278, IMG submission 194482) | Bulk soil microbial communities from the East River watershed near Crested Butte, Colorado, United States - ER_DNA_117 | ecosystem: Environmental > Terrestrial > Soil > Floodplain | place... | reverse complement strand
CCGGGAGGACGCCGAGGTGGTGGTCGCGGTCACCGATGCCGGCCCGGGCGTGCCCGCGGCAGAGCGCGACCGCATCTTCGACCGCTTCACCCAGGTCGACTCGGGCTCCACCAGGCAGGCTGGCGGGGTCGGGCTCGGGCTCTTCGTCGCCAGGCAGCTCGCACGGGCCCAGGGAGGCGAGCTGTCGGTGGGCGAGCCGGCCGCCGGCAGCGGCGGTGGAGCCCGGTTCGAGCTGCGCCTGCCGCTCGCCACCGGGTTGCGTATCGCGATGCCGGCCTGGTCGGGCGCGGACGCGCCCGACGCGGGGCCGGTGGCCAACGGTGTCGAAGACGGCCGGGCGTCGACCTCGTCCCCAGTGTGACGTCGACCTCCTCTCCGGTCGGTCGGGCGTCGACCTCCTTCCTGGTCGGGTGCCGACCTCCTCCCCGTCTGACGTCGACCTCCTCCCCGGTCGGGCGTCGACCTCCTCCGGTTTGACGAGGAGTCCGGACTCATGGAGCCAGGCGCTCGCCCGGACGGAGAAGGACCGACACAGACGGTGGGACTACTCCGGGGGGGCGGCGCGTTGTGGATGCTGACCGACTGTCCCACCAAAGGATCATGAGCGATGGAGTATTGGACGCCCGCCAGTGCGCTGGTCGTCGTCGCGCACCCCGACGACATCGAGTTCGGGTGCGCGGGTACGGTCGCCCGCTGGGTCAGCGAAGGCGCCCACGTCACCTACGCGCTGCTCACCAACGGCGCGGCCGGGTCGAGCGACCCGGAGATGACCCGCGAGCGGCTGGCCGAGCTGCGTGAGGCCGAGCAGCGCGCCTCGGCCAAGGTCGTCGGCGTGGACCAGGTCGAGTTCCTCGGCTACGAGGACGGGCTGCTGGAACCGACCCTGGAGGTCCGCAAGGAGGTCGTGCGGCTGATCCGTCGGGTCCGGCCCGAGGTGGTGGTCACCACCGACCCCACCACCCACTACTTCGCCGACCGCTACATCAACCACCCCGACCACCGGGCGGCCGGGGAGGTGACCCTGGCTGCGGTGATCCCCGGCTCCGACACCCGCCTCGCCTACCCGGAGCTGCTCGCCGAGGGGCTGGAGCCGGTCAAGCTGACCGGCGTGCTGCTGATCATGAGCCCCGAACCGAACCTGGTCGTCGACGTCGGCGATTTCCTCGACAAGAAGATGGAGAGCCTACGCTGTCACGTCACCCAGATCGGCCAGGAGCCGGAGGCCGAGGACATGGGGTATCTGCGGGGCATGGCCGAGCTCTCCGCGGCCAAGGAGCCGTTCCGCTACGGTGAGGCGTTCCGGGTGTTCCGTTTCGACCTGCCCTGGCGCCCGCCCGAGACGGACCCGGAAGCCTCGCTCGCCGAGGCATGACACCCAGGCCCGGCCGGAGCCACGCCCTCGGGCGTCTGCACGTGTCGTCGCCGCTGGCCCGCCCGGCCTACTTGCTTGAGCGCGGCCGGAGCCACGGCCCTCGGGTGTCTGCACCCGAATGGAGTGCGTCTGTATGGAGTGCGTCTGCGCCCGGACAGAGTAAGTCGCCCGGTTGCGACGATCCGCTGGCGTGGGGGATGACCCTGAACACCCTGGTGGCCGCTCAGGGAACCGTCCGGGGGATGCCCGATGGCGTCCGGGCTTGGAACGGTGGAGGCTCTGCTCGTGTAGGAGCGGGCGACCGCGCGGGGAGCCAGCACATGGACGGCGGATGGACGAAAATCGAACAAATGGCGGCAGGGTCACGGAGATTCGCCCGAGTCGGCCATTTTCACTCGCGCCGGAGTCGCCCGACGCCGATAGTGGACAGGGGGGACAGGGGAGCGAGCCGACCGACGCCGGCCCATCTTGGCCGCGCCGCTGCCGCCCTGCCACGTACCGGTCGCCGAGCGAGCCGGTCGCCGGCCCTGGGCTGGTCGCCGGCCCGGGGTGGCCGGGCGGGCGGCCCGGGCGGGCGCTTCGCGGGCAGCCAGGAACCAGGCAATCTTGTTGACGAGAAGGGTGAAGATCGAATGCGCATGCGGAAGCGGAACGGCGGGGCGGCGGAGGCGGCGGCGGTGAGCGTGGACGGCGACGGGCGTCCGGCGCTGCTGGTAGCCGAGCACGTCCGGAAGGTCTACCGCACTGGCGAGATCGAGGTGGCGGCCCTCGTCGACCTCGACCTCACGGTGCACCAGGGCGAGATGGTGGCGGTGATGGGCCCGTCCGGGTCCGGGAAGACGACCCTGCTCAACTGCCTGTCGGGGCTGGACGACATCGACGCCGGCCGGGTCCTGGTCAACGGGCAGGACCTGTTCGCGATGTCGGACGCGGCCCGCACCACCCACCGGGCCACCTCGATGGGCTTCATCTTCCAGGCGTTCAACCTGATCCCGGTGTTCACCGCGGCCGAGAACGTCGAGCTGCCCCTGCTGTTGGGCGGGGTGGGCGCCAAGGAGGCGCGCCGCCGCGCGGTCCAGATGCTCGAGCGGGTGGAGCTCGGCCACCGCACCGGGCACCGGCCCAACGAGCTGTCGGGTGGGGAGCAGCAGCGGGTCACGGTCGCGCGGGCGCTGGCGTCGCGGCCCGCGGTCGTGTGGGCCGACGAGCCCACCGGCAACCTCGACACCCAGATGGCCACGCAGGTCGTCGACCTGCTGCACGAGCTGAACCGGGTCGACGGGCAGACGATCGTGCTGGTCACCCACGACCCGGTCATCGGCGAGCAGGCCGGGCGGCTGATCCGCATGCGCGACGGCCGGCTGGTCGACGACGAGCAGCGTCCCCAGGCCGACGCGCCGCAGGCGGGCGACGGCCGCAGCGCCGTGCGGGTGGAGGGCTAGTCGATGTACCCCAACCTCACCCCCACCCTCGCCGTCCTGCTCGGGGCCGCGCTGGCCGTCGCCGCGTTCATCGCGATCCGCCGGCCGTTCCTGCGCAAGCTCGCGCTGCGGCAGATCGCCCGCCGCCGCGGCGAGGCGGCCCTGGTGGTGATCGGCTCGGTGCTCGGCACCGCGATCATCATCGGCAGCCTGATCGTCGGCGACACCCTGAACTTCTCCGTCAAGCAGGCCGCCTACAACAACCTCGGGCCGATCGACGAGATCGTCAGCTCGCCCACCATCGCCCAGGGCGACCAGGCCGCCCGGCGGGTCGCCGGACTGCGCGGCGACCCCGACGTCGACGGGATCCTGACGCTGCGCGGCGACCAGGCCGCCGTCACCCGCGGCAGCGGTGCCAGCCGCACGGCCGAGCCCCGCGCGAGCGTCTGGGAGGTCGACTTCGCCCAGGCGGCCGCGTTCCGCGGCGGCGTCGGGGGCGGCTCCGGGCTGTCCGGCCCGGCGCCCGGCGCCGGCGAGGCGGTCATCAACGACGACCTTGCCACGCAACTCGGCGCCCGCGCCGGGGACACCCTCACCTTCTACCTCTACGGCCGGCCCACCCAGGCCCGGGTGGCCCGGGTGGTGCCCACCAAGGGCCTGGCCGGGGCGGGCACCGGCCAGACGGCCGCGCGCAACGCCTTCTTCACCACCGGCACGCTGGACCAGGCCGCCAGGGCGGCCCAGCCCGCTCAGGCCGGCGCCGGGCCCAGGCAGCCCGGCACGACCAGCGCCGGTGCAGCGGCCTCGGCGGCCGGCGCCGGCGGAGCCGCCGCCCAGGCCGGCGCGCCACCGGCCGCCGAGCCGCGCACCTTCACCTTCGTCTCCAACACCGGGGGGGTCGAGGAGGGCGACAAGCGCAGCGACGCGGTCGCCGCCAAGCTCAAGGCCGCCCTGGGCCCGCTTGCCAGCCAGGGGACCTCGGTCGAGAAGCCCAAGCAGAGCGTGCTCAAGGCCGCCGAGGCCGCCGGCAACGGCCTCGGCTCGCTGTTCCTGTTCATCGGCAGCTTCTCGGTCATCGCCGGGGTGCTGCTGCTGGTCAACATCTTCGTGATGCTGGCCGAGGAGCGGAAGTCGGAGCTTGGCATGCTGCGGGCGGTCGGCATGAAACGCGGCCGGCTGGTGCGCAGCTTCATCATCGAGGGCACCGTCTACGCGCTGGTCGCCTCCCTGCTCGGGATCCTCATCGGCCTGGGCGTCGGCCGTGCCGTCGTGGTGGTCGCCGCGCGCATCTTCAGTGGCTTCTCGGACGACGATGCGTTCAACCTGGCGTTCAAGTTCACCCCGATCAGCATCTTCAACGGCTTCGCGATGGGCTTCCTGATCGCGTTCGTGACCGTGGCGCTGACCAGCATCCGCATCAGCCGGGTCAACATCATCGCCGCCATCCGCGACCTGCCCAACGAGGGCGGCCGCCGGCTCAAGCGCCGCTGGGTGGTCCTCTCTACCGTCGCCGCGGCGCTGTTCGGCGCGCTGGCGGCGGTGGCGATCGCCCGCAGCCAGGGGGTCGGGGTCTACCTGTACCCGGCGCTGGCGGTGCTCGCGCTGTGCCCGCTGCTGGTGCGCCTGGCGCCCAGGCGCTGGGTCTACAGCGGGGCGTCGCTGGCGGTGCTGGGCTGGGGGCTGGCCGCCAACACGCTGCGGCCCAAGGTGTTCGACGACGGCTCCACGGCCACCTTCATCGTGCTCGGCAGCCTGCTGACCTTCTCGGCGGTGTTGCTGGTCAGCCAGAACCAGGAACTGCTGACCCGCCCGCTGCGGCCGCTGATCGCCCGCCCCTCGCTGGCCGGGCTGGCCACCCGGCTGGCGGTCGCCTACCCGATCGCGCGGCGGTTCCGCACCGGCGCCATCCTGATCATGTACGGGCTGGTGGTGTTCACCCTGGTGCTGATCACCGTGATTGGCAACCTGATCAGCGCCGGCACCGACACCGAGGTGCGCAACGCCTCGGGCGGCTACGCGGTCCGGGCCGACTTCAACCCCTCGGCGCCCGTCGCCGACCCGGCCCGCGCGTTCACCACCGGGCGGTTCGCCGGCAAGGTGGCCGCGGTCGCCCCCCTCACGGTGGTCGGCGGCAAGGTGACCAACCTGATCAAGGGGCGCACCGACCCGATCGATGCCGCCGTGGTCGGCACCGACCCCACCGTGTACCAGAGCGGCCTGTTCCCGCTCAACAAGCGGCTGGCGCGGCTCGGCGACGACCGCGCGGTCTGGCAAGCGGTCCAGGCCGACCCGGGCTACGTGATCCTGGACCCGTTCCTCGGCGAGGAGGGCGGCGGCCCGTCGGGGGTCACCTACGAGCCGGGCGACACCTTGACGCTCACCGATCCCAACACCGGCAAGGCCGAGCAGAAGACGATCGCCGGCGTCCTCAAGTCCAGCCAGGGCTTCTTCGGCGTCGGCAACACCGGGTTCCTGAGCCCGGTCATCGTGAGCCAGTCGGCTGCCCGGGCCCAGTTCGGGCCCAACGCCAAGCTCGCCAGCGCCTTCGTCAAGCCGGCGGCCGGCGTCACCGACCAGGCGCTCGCCGCCGAGCTGCAGGGCCAGTACCTGCCCGAGGGGCTGGTCGCCACCCAGATCCGCGACCAGGTCGAGCGCGGGTTCGCCGCCAACCGCGGCTTCTTCCAGCTGATGCAGGGGTTCCTCGCACTCGGCCTGATCGTGGGCATCGCCGGCCTCGGGGTGGTGATGGTCCGCGCGGTCCGGGAGCGGCGCCGCACCATCGGGGTGCTGCGCGCGCTGGGGTTCCCGTCGGGCACGGTGCAGCGGGCCTTCCTGACCGAGAGCACGTTCGTGGCGCTGGAGGGGATCGTGCTCGGCACGGCCCTGTCGATCGTCACCAGCTACCTGCTGTTCAAAAACGACGACGAGCTGAACGCGTCCGGGGTCGGCTTCCCGATCCCGTGGACCAGCATCGCGGTGCTGGTGCTGGCCGCGGCGGCGGCCTCGGTCCTGGCCACGGTCTGGCCGGCCCGGCAGGCGGCCAAGATCCGCCCGGCGGTCGCCCTGCGCATCGCCGACTGACCACCCGCCGGCACGGCGCGCCCGGGACCCGCACCGGGCGCGCCGTGCCAGGGGCGGGGTGTCACAGCCGGCACAGCCGGCACAGCCGGTAGTGTCCCTCCGGGCGACGGCCGGGTGCGACCGGTGATGCCTTGCACCAGACGCGGTGATTCGTGGCGGCTCCGTCCCGCGGTGCTGGCACCTCGGCAACCCGGCTGATGGCTCTACCCGCGTCGGCGTCTCCGAGGTCCTCGGTAGGGATCTGGCTGGCAACCTCGGCAACCCGGCTGATGGCTCTACCCTCCTGAGTCATGGGGTCTCCCTGGGGGAACGCTTCGCCGGCTCACTCCTCGACGAGCCTGCTTCGGGGCCGTTACGCGTGAGTGCCAGGCTGGGCCGGCGGGCCACGTCGGCGGTCGCGAGCAGGCGGTGCCGAAGCTCGGTAGAGTGAGCGGCCATGAGCCAGCTCCCTATGACCGAGCCGGACGAGACGCGCATCTCGGAGCCCGAGGGCTCCCTGGAGGCCCTCGCCGCAGCCGACGGCATCGAGGAGACCGCGGAGCTGGCCGGGCGCTACCCGTCCTGCCTGGCCGCGTGGGCGGAGCTGGGGGAGGCGGCCCTGGCCGTCGGCCGCACGGTCGACGCCTACGCCTACTTCCGGGTCGGCTACCACCGGGGTCTGGACCGCGTGCGCAAAGCCGGATGGCGGGGGAGTGGCCGGGTGCTCTGGTCGCACGAGTCCAACCGCGGGTTCCTGCGCTGCCTGCGCGGCCTGCAGCTGGCCGCCGAAGCCCTCGGCGAGCGGGACGAGGCCGAGCGCTGCCTGACGTTCCTGCGCGAGCTCGCCCCTGACGCGCCAGAACTCGAGCGCAGATCCGTGGTTTGAGTCGCCAGTAGCTCCCTGAAGTCCTGGTTCGATGTGGGGGAGCTCGCTCTGGCGGCGATGGCGGCGACCGCCGGCCTTGGTCTGCGCGCAGCGGCGTGCCCTGACTGCAGTCCTCGTTCGATGTGGGGGGAGCTCGCTCCCCCCACGGCCCCCCAGGAGCGCCTGTGCCAGCTTCCCGGGGGAGCCGCGGGTGCACCAGGACACGCTCCCCCCACGGCCCCCCAGGAGCGCCTGTGCCATGGTCGGGCTGCTCGGCGAGGCTTAGGCGCCCTCGGCGCCCAGGCCCTCCCGCAGGGCGCGCTTCACGGCCGCCACCAGCCGCTCGTCGGCCAGGCTGCCGCCGTCGACCACGTGCTGCTCGACGACCGCGAGCACCCTGGCGGCGATCTGGTCGCCCCTGGCGTCGACGAGCGCCCTCGCGCGGGCGACCGTCCCCGGGTCGGCGAGGGTCGCGCCGCCATCCGCGGCACCGTCGCCGTCGACCTCAGGACCGGTCCGGGCGACCTCCTCGACGCTGCCGCCGGGGCGCCGGGTGCCGCCGGGACGCCGGGTGCTGCCGGGGGATTGTGTGCTGCCGGGGGATTGTGTGCTGCCGGGGGATTGTGCGCCGCCGGTGGCCCGGGTGTCCGGGGCGGGGCGGTCCTCGGCCAGGCCGGCGAGCTGTCCGCACCAGCGCACGAAGCTGGACTGGTCGAGCGACCACGCGGAGGTGCCCAGGTGGCGCAGGAGTCCGAGCTGCGCGCTCTCCGCCCAGCCGGCGTCGGCGTCGGGGAACACGGCCACGTGGATCGGCTTGCCGCCCATGTCCGCGACGACCGGGCTGTTCATCTTGAGCAGTGAGGCGCGCTGCCTCGCGTTGTAGACTTGGGGCAGGCCGAAGTCGAAGGCGTCCACGCACGTGTCCCAGGGGACGCCGCCTCTGCCCTCCGCCTCGGCCCGGGTGGGATAGCTGGTGAAGCCGAGCTTGGCGCTCGGCTCGAGCTTGCGCATCCGCCTGGCGAACGTGACCACTTGGTCGGCGGGCGGGTCGTACTGGATGTCGACGATGTAGACCGGCTCGCCCGGGGCGATCTGGTGCAGCACGTCGGCGCAGGCCGAGCCGTTGGAGCTCGACGGCGGACCGAACCAGGTCCAGGGGATCACCCGGGTGCGGCCATCCGCCTTCCACCTCCGCCAGTTACGGGCGAAGTCGAAGTTCCCGCTCCCGGCGCCGCTGGCCCCGTTGGCGCAACGCACGAACACCGCGTCCAGGCCGGGAACCGGCCGCGGGCCGGTGTGCCAGACCCATGCTGCGGTGGTCGGAAGGCTCACGAGAGCAGACATATCACCGATCTTCCGGGCCAAACAAGCACCGGGTGCCAGAAAGCCCATCGCCGCGAACTGGCCGCCACGCCGATGGAAATGGCCCAGACTGCCCAATGGTGGCGCAAATCAACCCGGTGGCGCAGGTCAACCCAGTGGCGCAGGTCAACCCAGTGGCGCAGGTCAACCCAGTGGCGCAGGTCAACCCAGTGGCGCGGAAGGCCGATCGGCATGCGGCATCGGCCCGGTCGTGAACCGGATCGGGAAGCCGGCGCTGGCGCGTGTGAGCACGCCGGCACCGGCTCCCCGACGGGTCGAGCTAGCGGCGGCGATCCTCGTCGATGCGCTGCTCGCCGGCGGCGGTCATGGTGGCCAGTACCTGTTCCACACCCTGGACCGGATACCGGCGGTGGCCGCCCGGCGTCAGGATGCTCGGCAGCTTCCCAGCTTGTGCCCAGGCCAGCACCGTTCGGGCGCTCACCTGCAGCCTGCGCGCGACCTCGGTGGTGCGCAGGAGCACCTCGATGTCGTCGGTAGGAGGTGCACTGCTGGGGCGAAGCTGAGGCTCGTACGCGCGCGGCTGCTGCCAGTTCTGCAGCGCCGCACGATAGGGGCTGGGAGCCCCGACCCGCCTGCGAGCGGATACCATCCTGCCTCCCCTCAGATGGGACGTATGGGGGCGATGCCCGCTTGCCACCTAGCGAGCTACGTCCGGCTTGAACGACTTCGTCGATATGGGCGGAGACTTTGCACTGCTCCGGTCGGGATGTCCAGAGGCGATCACCCGATATGGGCCGATCCCCTCGATCCAGTACCATGCCAGACCACGGCTGGCCTGCTGTTATGCTGGCTCGGAGGAAGAAAAAAAGAACGGCTGGGCCGAACTTGTCAGGAGAGGTGGACCCCACGGTGGACGCGGAGCGGTACGACCCGCAGCAGGCCGAGCCCAAATGGTCGGCGGCCTGGGAGGAGCAGGCGCTGTACCGGGCGGACGAGAGCGACACGACCCGCCCGCGGTTCTACGCGCTCGACATGTTCCCCTACCCCTCCGGCGACCTCCACATGGGCCACCTCGAGGCGTTCTCCGGCGGCGACGTGATCGCGCGCCTGAGGCGGATGCAGGGCAACAACGTCCTCCACCCGATCGGCTGGGACTCCTTCGGCCTGCCGGCCGAGAACGCCGCCATCAAGCGCGGCACCCATCCCAAGACGTGGACCTACCAGAACATCGACACCCAGCGGGCCACCTTCCACCGGCTCGGGATCTCGTTCGACTGGTCGCGCGCGTTCAACACCAGCGACCCGGAGTACTACCGCTGGACGCAATGGCTGTTCCTGCGCTTCTGGGAGCGCGGCCTCGCCTACCGCAAGGCCTCGCCGGTCAACTGGTGCCCCAACGACCAGACCGTGCTCGCCAACGAGCAGGTGATCAACGGCCACTGCGAGCGCTGCGACGCCCTGGTCGAGAAGCGCGAGCTGACCCAGTGGTTCTTCAAGATCACCGATTACGCCGAGCGCCTGCTCGACGACATGGCCGGGCTCGAGGGCCACTGGAGCGACAAGGTCCTCACCATGCAGCGGAACTGGATCGGGCGCTCGACAGGGGCTCACGTCGACTTCACGGTGGCCGAGACGGGCGAGACAGTGCGCGTGTTCACCACCCGCCCCGACACGCTGTACGGGGCCACCTTCTTCGTGCTCGCCCCCGAGCACGAGCTGGCCGCCCGGCTGGTCGCCGGCGGCCCCTACGAGCAGGAGTTCATCGCCTTCCGGGATCGGGTCGGGCGCGAGACCGAGGTCGAGCGGCTGTCCACCGAGCGGGACAAGGAGGGCGTGTTCCTCGGCGTGCACGTGGTCAACCCGGTCAACGGCGAGCGCATCCCGGTCTGGGCGGCCGACTACGTGCTCACCGACTACGGCACCGGCGCCATCATGGCAGTGCCAGCCCACGACCAGCGCGACTTCGAGTTCGCCCGCAAGTACGGGCTGCCCGTGCGCGTGGTCGTCCAGCCCGAGCGGCAATGGGACGCGACGACCGAGGAGTGGGTGCCGGCGCCGCCCCTGGACCCGGGCACGATGACCCACGCCATGGGCCACGACGGGGTCATGGTCAACTCCGGCCCCTACGACGGGCTCCCAGCCGACGAGACGATCCAGCGGATCAGCGCCGACCTCGAAGCGCGCGGGCTCGGCGGGTTCGCGGTCAACTTCCGCCTGCGCGACTGGCTGCTCTCGCGGCAGCGCTACTGGGGCTGCCCCATCCCCATCATCCACTGCCCCGAGTGCGGCGAGGTCGGCGTCCCGACGATCAGCTCCCCGTGCTGCTGCCCGACGACGTCACCGAGTTCAAGCCCAAGGGCCGCTCGCCGCTGGCCACCTCCGAGGCGTTCGTCAACGTGGACTGCCCCAGCTGCGGCGGCCCGGCCCGGCGCGAGACCGACACCATGGACACGTTCGTCGACTCCTCCTGGTACTTCCTCCGCTACACCGGGCTGGACCCCGACCGCCCGTTCGACCCCGAGCGGGTGGCCAGGTGGATGCCGGTGCCCCAGTACACCGGCGGGATCGAGCACGCCATCCTGCACCTGCTCTACTCCCGCTTCTTCGTGAAGGTGCTGCACGACCTCGGGCTGGTCCCCTTCACCGAGCCCTTCCAGGCCCTGCTCAACCAGGGCATGGTCGTGATGCACGGCGCCGCCATGAGCAAGTCGCGCGGCAACCTGGTCGAGCCCTCCGCCATCATCGACGAGCACGGCGCCGACGTGGCCCGCCTGACCATACTGTTCGCCGGCCCGTTCGAGGACGACGTCGACTGGGCCGACGTGTCCACCGAGGGCGTCACCCGCTGGGTCCAGCGGGTCTGGCGCGCGGTCCACGGCGTACAGTCGCGCGGAAAGGAGGGCGCGCCCGACCCGGAGCTGGTGCGGCTCGCCCACCGCACCACCAAGGGGGTCACCGACGACCTCGAGCGGTTCCGCTTCAACACCGCCATCTCCAAGCTGATGGTGCTCACCAACGGCCTGACCGACGCGCTCAGGCAGGCGCGGGGGAGCGCGGCCGAGCGGCGCGAGGCCGCCGAGCGGCTGGTGCTCCTGCTCGCCCCCCTGGCCCCGTTCGTGACTGAGGAGCTGTGGCGGGTGCTCGGCAACTCCACCTCGGTGCACCTTCGGCGCTGGCCCGCGTACGACGCCGACCTGGTCCGCACCGAGCGCGTCACCTGCGTCCTGCAGGTCGACGGCAAGGTGCGCGACCGGATCGAGGTCGCACCCGACACCGGCGAGGACGCCCTGCGGGCGGCCGCCCTCGACTCGCCCAAGGTCAGGGCCGCCATGGGCGGCCGGCCGGTCGCCCGGGTCGTGGTCGTGCCCCCCAAGCTCGTCAACGTCGTCACCGCGAGGTGACGTCCTCTCCGCTGATGGCGGAGGATTCCCTGCAGGCCGCTCGACAGCGATGCTCCAGCCGAGCATGCTTGGCATCGTCAGCTGCCGCGGTCCCTGGAGGACACCGCGATGATCGACGCCGAGCGGGCAGCCCGTCAGCCCGACCCGAACCAGCCGTTCATCGCCGACAGCAGCGCCCATGGCAGCCCGGGCAAGCCCGAGGACCTGCTCATGAGGCTGCTCATCCTGCTCGGCCGGGGCCTGCGCGCCCTCGCCAGGCGGATCCGCCGTTAGTTAACGGTGGTTTGTTGAGTTCGGGAAAGGCGCAGGTCGCGTGCCCTTGCGGTCGGCAGCCTGGAGGAGGACTTCTGCAGGTAGCGAGCATGAGGGCTCCCTCCGTCGTGCCGGATCCAACAAATCACGGATAGGCCGACCGGGCGCGGTGGGCGTGCCGCAGCGCCCGGTCCAGGGCCATGACGGCGGCAATGGCGCCGTCGAGAAGGCCCGCCGCGAACCTCGCCCCGTGCGGTACGGCGGCGGTGTTTGACGAGCAAATCGGGTGCCTGTCACACTCCACGCGAGCAGGACGACTCTGCCCAGCGGCCGGTGCCCACCGGCCGTTTCGCGTCTCCGGCTCGGTCATGATCCTGATGCCCACCGCACCCGCGCGCCCCTGTGCCGCGCCCGGCTGTCCCGCGCTGGTCGCCCGTGGCCGCCGCTGCCCTGCGCACGCCCGTGCCGAGGAACGCCGCCGCGGCTCGGCCGCCCGCCGGGGCTATGGCACGGCGTGGCAGCAGACATCGGCGGCCTACCTGGCGGCGCACCCCATCTGCATCGACTGCGGTGCCCCCGCCACCGTCCCCGACCACGACCCCGTTGCCCGGCGCGACCTTGTCGCGATGGGTGTGCCCGACCCCGATGCCTGGCACCGCCTCAAGCCCCGCTGCGGCCCCTGCCACAACTCGCGCACCGTCCGGGTCGACGGTGGCTTCGGCCGCGCCCGCACCGACCAAAGGGACCCGCATGCCGCTGCTCCGCTGCGCCGTGCCGCTGCCGTGCGCGCTCGTTGACGACGAGGCCGCGCTCGCCCGGACCCTGGCCGCGGTGCTCGACACGATGCACCAGCAGGCGCGCGAGACGGGCTGGCGGCTGGTCGGTCTCCCGGCGGCGTGCCTCGGCGACCCCGAGTCCGTGCTCGGCGTGCCCTGCGCGGCCGATGAGGTGATCGTGCTCGTCGCCGTCGAGGCTGTGGACGAGCTGGCCACCCTCGCCGCGCTGCCCGCCCCGACGTGACGGTCACCCGAGCTGGCGCAGGATCCAGTCCTCGACCTCGTCCTGGCCAACCGCGCTGCCAGCGATCTTGACCATCATGTCGATGGTCTGGTCCACGTCGGCGGCCACGAAGCGCCGTCCGTTGCGCGCCAGGAACTCGAGCATGGCCAGGTACGCCGCGCGCTTGTTGCCGTCGAGCAGCGGGTGGTTCTTGGCCAGGCGGATCACCAAGACCGCGGCCTTGCTCACCAGGTCGCCATAGAACTCGATCCCTGCGAAGGTCGCGGCCGGCGCGTGCAGCGCGGACTCCGCTAGGGCGAGGTCGGTGGTGTGGAACAGATCCTCAGGCGCGACATCCAGTGCGGCCCCAGCCAGGTACAGGTAGTCGGCCAGGTCGAGGTACTTGCATGTCGTGCGGCGGCGTGGGCATTGATGCCTCCTATGTGGAGGCCAGTCCCTTCAAGATCTCCTGGTTGCGCTCGAGGTGGTCACGGAGCCGGGCCTGGAAGTCCGGGTCGGCGCGTAGGGCGTCGATCCGAGCCTGGATCGCCGCGCGGACTTCCTCGGCCACGGTCACGCCGTTGACCTGGGCGACCGCTTCAAGGGTGCTGGCCTGCTCGGGTGGAAGGCGCAGTGTCATCGCCTTCCTGCTGTCAGCGGACATGGGGCACATCCTTACCTCTCGAGTCGGTTGGGGCGATGGTCGGTGGTCAACCGGCCGTCGGTCTGATCGACCGACGTCATGCAGGGGAGGGCAGATCGACCGTGCAACCCTGCGTGACGGCCCTCGGGCGTGGCTAGTCTGCCACCTTGCCACCTCGGTCGCAAGCCACCAGGGCGTCCGAATCGCGGCGTTTCGGGGCCAGAAGACCGCCGGGTGGGCAGACGCACCCGTGCACAGCAGGTCGCGATTCAGAAAGGGTTCTTTCTCCCGGCAGGTCGGTCGTGGACTAGCTGGGGAGGGCGCTGCGGGCGTGCTGCAGCAGCGTCCTGCGGCGGGTCGGGTGGTTAGGGCTGGGTGGCATCTGGCCCCCAGGTGCTGTTGTTCCTTGCGTGCAGGCAGGCGTCGAGGAACGGTTGCCACGCTGCCGCCCGCAGGTCGTGAGGCACGTCCGACCGCTCGAACGCCTCGGCGCAGCACCGTTGGCCCTGCGGACGGCCGCCCCGTGAAGAAGCCATTCCACTGGGAGCCGCCGGCCATCTTGCCTTCGTACCTAGCGGTGCCTTCCCAGCAGGCACTGAGCGTGGTGGTCGGCGTGGCTGGTGGGCCTTCGTAGCTCTCCACAATCGCTACTAGCACCGTGGGGAACGCGAGCCCGAGCATGACCAGCGCCACCAGCACGATAGTGGGACGGACTCTCCGCCGACGAGGCATCGCAGGGTGTTCCTCCCTGCGGCGGTGTCGTTGGTGGTGGTGGCCGGGCAGAAGCAGACGGAGCAAACAGGCACCCGCTGGACGGTAACGCTGATCCACACGCCGCGCTATGGCGCATTCAGGAGGAATGGTCCATGCCTGGCACGGTCGCGAAGCCGGCGCGCCTGAAGCTGCTCAATGGCTGCGGGCCGGGCAAGGACTCGGCCGGGCGGCCGGTCAACGAAGGCCCGAAGTTCGTCCGCGACGCCCCGGAGCCGCCGACCTGGCTGGACCGTGAGGCCAAGGCCGAGTGGCGCCGGGTCGTGCCCGAGCTGGCCCGGCTGAAGCTGCTGTCGCGCATGACCCCGGTGTCGCTCGCCTCGTACTGCGAGAGCTGGAGCGCCTTCGTGACCGCGACGAAGATCGTCCACGCCGAGGGCGTCGTCGCCGAGGGCCGCAGCGGGCCGACGTTGCATCCGGCCTTCAAGGCCCAGATGCAGGCCAGCGCCGAGATGCGAAGGTGGGCGGTCGAGTACGCGCTCACGCCGGCGTCGGAGCAGAAGGTGAAGCCGGTTGAGGAGCCCGATGCTGCGGCCGATTTCGACTGATCTCTACCCCGGGCTGATCGGTCGCACGAAAGAACCGCGGAAGTCGGCAGAGGCGGGAAGCCGGCGCAACGCAGCTTTAGCGTCGGCGTACCCCTGCTTGGTGAGCTTCCACGGGCCTACGAAGGTCACGAAGTAGTCCGGTTCGAGCCCACGG
>Ga0307278_10000877_pt1 | contig 14814 bp, 14 predicted proteins | sample ER_DNA_117_FD_194482 | JGI IMG/M metagenome (GOLD analysis project Ga0307278, IMG submission 194482) | Bulk soil microbial communities from the East River watershed near Crested Butte, Colorado, United States - ER_DNA_117 | ecosystem: Environmental > Terrestrial > Soil > Floodplain | place... | reverse complement strand
TCCAATGAGGTGCACGACGTCGGCGCGGAAGCCGTCGACGCCGCGGGCCATCCAGAAGCGCAGCACGTCGTGCATCGCCTCGACCACCGCGGGCTCGTCCCAGTTGAGGTCGGGCTGTTGGGGCAGGAAGGTGTGCAGGTACCACTGCTCGGTGGCCTCGTCCCAGGTCCACGCGGGGCCGCCGCCGAAGGCCGCCGGCCAGTTGTTGGGCGGCTGCTCGGGCGTGCCGTCGTGCCAGCGGTACCAGTTGCGCTTGGCCGACGCGCGCGACGCGCGGCTCTCGACGAACCACGGGTGCTGATCGGAGGTGTGATTGGGCACCCAGTCCAACAGCACGCGGATTCCGCGGGCGTGGGCGTCCTCGAGCAGAGCATCGAGGGCCGCGAGGTCTCCGAAGAGTGGGTCGATGTCGCAGTAGTCGGCCACGTCGTAGCCGAAGTCGGCCATCGGCGAGCGGTAGATCGGCGACAGCCAGACCGCGTCGACCCCGAGCCACTGCAGGTGCTCCAGGCGCGCGCGCAGGCCGTCGAGGTCGCCGACGCCGTCGCCCGAGGCGTCGGCGAACGAACGCGGGTACACCTGGTAGACGACCGCCTCCTGCCACCACATGCGGCGGCGAAGGCTACGGGCCCGACACGGCGAAGGGCGGCTAGGGTGCCGCTCATGGTAGACGTGGCACAGATCGGTGTGGTCGGCGCCGGGTTCATGGGCTCGGGCATCGCGGAGTCCGCTGCGCGGGCCGGGGTGACGGTCAGGCTCTACGAGCCGGAGGCCGCTCCGCTGGAGCACTCGCGGTCCTCGATCGAGTCCTCGGTGGCGCGCGCGGTGCAGCGCGGCAAGCTCACCGACGACGAGGCGGGCGCCCTCGTAGGGCGCATCGAGTGGTCGACCGACCTCGGGGCCCTCTCCGAAGCCGACCTCGTCGTCGAGGCGATCGTCGAGGACGAGGAGGTCAAGGCGCGCACCTTCGCCGCGCTCGACGGCGTCGTCGGCCCCGAGACGATCCTCGCCTCGAACACCTCGTCGATCCCGATCGCCGGGCTGGCGGCCGCCACCGGGCGCCCCGATCGCGTGCTGGGATTGCACTTCTTCTCGCCCGTGCCCGTCATGAAGCTGGTCGAGGTCGTCATCGGCCTGGACACCTCCGAGCAGACCGTGGCGCGCGCCTCGGGCTTCGCCGCGCAGATCGGCAAGACGGCGATCAAGACCAAGGACCGCTCGGGCTTCATCGTCAACTTCCTGCTCGTCCCCTACCTCATGGCGGCGGTGCGCATGTACGAGGACGGCTTCGCCAGCCGCGAGGACATCGACGAGGGCATGAAGCTCGGCTGCGGGCACCCGATGGGCCCGCTGACGCTGTGCGACTTCATCGGCCTCGACGTCCTCTACAGCGTGTGCGACTCGCTCTACGAGGAGTTCAAGCGCGACGAGTACGCGCCGCCGCCGCTGATGAAGCGGATGGTCGTCTCGGGCCACCTGGGGCGCAAGACCGGGCGGGGCTTCTACGAATACGGCTGAGCGCGGGCGGTCCAGGCGGCGGGCACGCATGTGCGGCACGAGCGCCGGGGAACGCGCCCGCACCGCACTGAATGCCGCGAGTCTACGTCGCCGGTCTCGACCGCGCCCTAACCGAATGGTTCGACGTTGGCCAGGCCCAGCGTCGAGGCGCAGCGCACGATCACGGTGAAGACGGTAGTTGTGCAGCATGCTCCTCGACGGACGAAAGCTCCTCATCACCGGCGTGCTCACCGACCGCTCGATCGCCTACTCGGTCGCGCGCCGTGCCCAGGAGGAGGGCGCCGAGGTCATCCTCACGGGCTTCGGCCGCGGCATGCGGATCACCGAGCGCATGGCCAAGCGCCTGCCGACCGAGGCCGACGTGCTCGAGCTCGACGTCAACGATCCGGAGGCACTCGAAGCCGTCGCCGGCACCCTCGACGATCGCTGGGGGCGCCTCGACGGCGTGCTGCACGCCATCGCCTTCGTGCCGGCCGACGCGCTGGGCGGCCAGTTCCTGCAGACCCCGAGCGCCTCGGCGACCGCCGCGTTCGAGACGAGCGCGTTCTCGTTCAAGGCGCTCGCGGCGGCGCTGCTGCCGTTGCTGGAGCGCGGCGAGGCCCCGGGCGTCGTCGGCCTGGACTTCGACGCCAGCGTGGCCTGGCCGGCCTACGACTGGGCCGGCGTGTCCAAGGCGGCCCTGGAGTCGATCAACCGCTACCTCGCACGCGACCTCGGCCCGCGCGGCGTGCGCTCCAACCTCGTCGCGGCCGGCCCGCTGCAGACGGTGGCGGCCTCGAACATCGAGGGCTTCGAGGGCCTCGCCGAGATCTGGGAGCGCCAGGCGCCGCTGGGCTGGGACCTCGCCGACTGCACGCCCGTCGCCGACGCGTGCCTGTTCCTGCTCTCGCCCCTCGCGCGCGCGATCACCGGCGAGATCCTGCACGTCGACGGCGGCGTGCACGCGATCGGGGCGGCACCGGTGGTCGAGTCGTTCGCGGACGCGGCGCCGTCGTCGTCCGCGGACGCTGAGTAGCCGCGCGGCGAAAAAAGCGCACCGAGGGAGAGAGAGGGCACCGGCGCGGCCGCTGTGCTGACTTCACCCGGCACTGCCAGGTCTAGGCAGCACAGCGTGCTCTGAGGCGCGCGCGGACGAGCGGCCGCGCTGGCGGCTCACCCTCCCTCGGTGATGCTGTTTGCGCCGCGCAGCGCCGCAAGCGCCAGCGGACGAACTCAGGCCGGCGCGGCCGCGCCAGGCCGCGAGTACACCGCGCGCCACCACAACTCAGCGAGCGTGCGGATCGACTCGTTGGCGTCGCCGCGCTTCAACACCAGCTCGCGCGTGATGTGGTTCTCGACCATGGCCAGCAGGGCCTGGGCCGAGAGCCGCGGCGCGATGTCGTCGGGCGCGATGCCGTGCTCCTGGTCGCGCGCGATGCGCGCCTCGGCGCGCTCGCTGAAGCGCATGATGTAGGGCTCCCACTCCTCCGGCAAGTGCTCGCCGCGCGCCCCCGAGAGCTGTGCGGCCAGCAGCAGCAGCCCGCCGTTGGCGTTGACCACCGCCACCACGCGCGCGAGCGAGGCGCGCAGCTCGCGGCGAGGGTCGCCGTCGCCGTCCAGGTAGGGGCTCGCCGCGAGGTACATCTCGCTGAACACCTGCTGGATGAGGCGGTCGACGACCGCGCGCTTGTTGGGGAAGTAGAAGTAGACGGCCGTGCGCGAGACGAACGCCTTGCGCGCGATCGCGTCCATCGTCAGCGCCTCGAAGCCCTTCTCGGCCAGCGCGGCGCGGGCGGCGTCGAGGATCGCCTCCTCGGTCGCGTTGCGCGTCTGCACCGCCTTGCGGGCGGCGACCACCGCTGGCGTCACCTGGCGGCCTCCAGCGCGAAGGCGATGCGCTCGCGCGTCTCGCTCGGGGCGACGACCTCGTCGATGAACCCGCGCGAGGCGGCGACTCGGACGGGCAGGTGCTCGGCCGCGTAGGCGTCGGACAGGGCCTGGGCGTCGGCGCCGGCGGCGATCTCACGCCGATTGACGATCTCGACGGCCTGACGGGGACCCATGACGCCAATCTTCGCATGCGGCCACGCCATGGTGAGGTCCGCACCCAGATCGCGGGAGTTCATGACGATGTGGGCGCCGCCGTAGGCCGCCCGCAGTGTCACCGTGATGCGCGGCGTGGTGGCCACGCTGAAGGCCCGCAGCAGCGAGGCGCCGTGGCGGATGACGCCCGCCTGCTCCTGCGACACGCCAGGCAGGAAGCCGGGCGTGTCGACGAGCACGACGAGCGGCAGGCCGAAGCGGTCGCACAGGTCGACGAACCACGCGCCCTTCTGCGAGGACTCGGCGTCCAGGCAGCCGCCCAGGTGCTTGGGCTGGTTGGCGATGATGCCGACCGGCGCGCCCGAGATGCGGGCGAAGCCGACCACCAGGTTGCGCGCCCAGCGCGGGCCGAACTCGAGCAGCTCGCCATCGTCGACCAGCCGCGCGGCGACGTCGCGCACGTCATAGACCTCGCGCTCGCGCGCGGGGAGCACCTCGCCGGGATCGCCCGGAGCCGGGTCGGCCGGCGGGTAGAGCGGCAGCCCGCCGCCTGCCTTGGAGGGCAGGTGCGCGAGCGCCGAGCGCACCAGCTCGGCCGCGTGCACGTCGTGCTCGGCGAAGAGGTGCGCGACGCCGTTCTTCCCGTGGACCTTGGGCCCGCCGAGCTCGAGCGCCGTGACCCGCTCGCGCGTGACGCGCTCGACGACGGCCGGGCCGGTGAGGAACATCTTCGCGTCGTGCCCGGCCATGACCGTGAGGTCGCCGAGCGCGGGTGAGTAGGCCGCGCCGCCGGCGCACGGGCCGCCGATCACGCTGATCTGCGGCACCTTGGCTAGCGCCTGCGCGCGGAAGATCGCGCTGTAGGCGTGCAGCGCCGCCACGCCCTCCTGGAGGCGCGCGCCGCCGGAGTGCGGGAAGCCCACGACCGGCGAGCCGAGCTTGTCGGCATGCTCGATCGTGCGGGCGATCGTCTCGCCGCCGCGGGTGCCCAGCGAGCCGCCCTTGAAGGAGCCGTCCTGCGCCCACGCGGACACGACGCGTCCGTTGACGCGGCCCGAGCCGGACAGCACGCCGTCGCCCACGAGCGAGCGGGTGGGCCGGAAGCTCCCGGGATCGAACAGCAGCTCGAGCCGCGCGCGCGCGACGAGGTGCTCGGGTGCAACGTCGTAAACGGCGCTCATCGCGAGGGCTCCCTCTTGGAGTGGGCGGTGACTACGGTCGAGCAAGGACGCGCTGTCATGCTCGCCTCACTGCCAGGCACGCATTCTGTCCGCCGAATCCGAACGAATTCGACAGAGCCAGCTCGAGCCCTGGTGCCTCGCGCGGTCCCTCGGGTACGTAGTCGAGGTCACACTCGGGGTCCTGGTGCTCGTAGTTGATCGTTGGGGGCAATACACCGCGGCGCACCGCTTCGATACACACGATCGCCTCGACCGCTCCGGCGGCGCCGAGCAGGTGCCCGATGTGCGACTTGGTCGAGGACACCGGCGGCGGCGTGGCCGAGCCGTTGAAGACCTGCTTGATCGCGTGCGTCTCGATCTTGTCGTTGAACGGCGTCGAGGTGCCGTGGGCGTTGATGTAGCCCACGTCGCCCGTCGCCGCGTCGGCGTCGGCCAACGTGGCGCGCATCGCCTGCGTCGCTCCGCGGCCGTTCTCGTCGGGCTGGGTGATGTGGAAGGCGTCGTTGGAGGCGCCGTAGCCCGCGATGCGCGCGAGGATCTCCGCCCCGCGAGCCTTCGCATGCTCCTCGCGCTCGAGCACGAGCACGCCCGCGCCCTCGCCCATGACGAAGCCGTCGCGCTCGGCGTCGAACGGGCGCGAGACGCCCTCGCGCGAGAGCGCGCCCATGCGCTTGAAGGCGGCGATGCACAGCCCGGTGAGCGCGGCCTCGGTGCCGCCGGCGATGACGGCGTCGACCTCGCCGCGCGCGATCATCCGCGTGGCCTCGCCGATGGCGTGGCCACCGGTCGCGCACGCGCTCGAGACGCTGAAGCCCGGTCCGTGGGCGCCGAAGCGCATTGCGATCGTGCCCGCGGCCGCGTTGGGCATCATCATCGGCACGAAGTGCGGCGAGACGGCGCGATCGCCGCCCTCCAGCCACGCCTGGCACTCGTTCTGCAGGGTCGCGAGGCCGCCGACGCCGGTGCCCACGAGCACGCCGAGGCGCTCGGGGTCGACGCCGTCGGGCAGGCCGGCCTCCTCGGCCGCCTGCACCGCGGCCGCCACCGCGAGCTGCGTGTAGCGGTCGGCGCGCCGCGCCTCCTTGGGTGTCATGCCGACCTCGGGGTCGAAGTCGACGCACGCGCCGATGCCGTCGGCGATGCCCGAGCGCTTGGCCAGCAGGGCCTCGAAGAAGGCGTCGGGCCCCTCGCCGATGGAGGAGACGACGCCGCGTCCTGTGACGACGACCGAGGTCACGCCGTCGCGCCTGCCTTCTCGCGCGTGAGCTCCTGGACCAGCGCGGCGGCGTCGCCCACGGTGGCGATCGACTTCAGGCGACCGTCGGCGATCTGCACGTCGTAGCGGTCCTCGAGCGCCTTGACGACCTCGACGAGGTCGAGCGAGTCGACGTCGAGATCGCTCCAGGTCTGATCGGCCTCGGCACTCTCGGCGCCGGGAACCTTGATGCTCGCGAGCTCCTCGCGGATGGCCGCGAGAGCTTCCTGATCGGTCGGGACGTTGGCCATGTCAGGGCCTCCTTGGGTTCTTGTTCATGCGCCCAGCGCTCCATCCACGGAGAGCGTGGCGCCGTTCACGTAGGACGCTTCCTCGGAGATGAGGAAGGCGACCGCGGCAGCGACCTCTTGGGGCTGCCCCACGCGACCCGCCGGCACGGCCTGTACGAGGCCTCCGTCGAGATCGGCGGTCATGTCGGTCTCGATGACGCCGGGGGTGACCGCGTTCGAGGTCACGCCCTTGCGCGCCATCTCGCGCGCGACGGTGCGCGTGAAGCCCAGCAGGCCGGCCTTGGCGGCGACGTAGTTCGCCTGCCCCGGATTGGCCCGCTCGGCGACGACCGAAGAGACGTTGACGATGCGCCCCCAGCGCGCCTTCAGCATGTCGTCGAGCGCGCGGCGCGTGCAGTGGAAGGCGCCGGAAAGGTTGGTGTCGACGACGGCCTGCCACTCCTCGGCGGGCATGCGGATGGTGAGGCCGTCGTGGCGCACGCCGGCGTTGTTGACCAGCACGAGGATCGGCCCGAAGCGCCCGCGCACGTCCTCGAAGGCGGCCTGGACCTGCTCGGGGTTGCCGACGTCGGCCTGCACGTCGCCCGACGTGCGGCCGAGGCGCGCGACGTTCCAGCCGTCGGTCTCCAGGCGCTCGGCGATGGCGGCGCCGATGCCGCGGGTACCGCCCGTGACCAGGGCGCAGCCGTCGTGGCCGTTACGCGCAGACATGCACGCGCTCCTTCCAGCTCACGATGCCCGCGCCCCACACGAAGCCGGCGCCGAAGGCGGCCAGGGCGACGGTGGCGCCGGGCTTCAGCCGGCCCTCGCGCTCGGCCTGCTCGAGCGCGAGCGGGATCGACGCGGACGAGGTGTTGGCGACGCGGTCGACGTTGACGACGACCTTCTCGCGCGGCACGCCGAGCTCGTCGGCGGCCGCGTAGATGATGCGCACGTTGGCCTGGTGGGCGACGTAGAGGTCGATGTCGTCGACGGTCTTGCCGGCGCGCTCGAGCGCCTCGCGGCTGGCCGCGACCATGCGCCGCACGGCGTGGCGGTAGACCTCGGCGCCCTGCATGTGCAGCACCCGCTCGTCGCGCTCTGCGTAGAGCAGGTCGGCCTGGGCGCCGTCGGCGCCGAGCACGAAGCCGCCGACGCCGAGCTCGAGATCGCCGCCGGCAACGACCACGGCGCCGGCCCCGTCGCCGAACAGCACGGCCGTCGAGCGGTCATCGTGGTCGGTGACACGGCTGAGCGCCTCGGCGCCGCACACGAGGACGACCGACGCACGGCCGGACTCGACGAGCGCGGCGGCCTGGTCCAGCCCGTAGAGGAAGCCGGCGCAGGCGGCGTTGAGGTCGACCGCCGCGGCGCGCTCGGCGCCGATGACGCGCGCGACCTCCGGGGCCAGGCCCGGCGTCACGCGGTCGGGCGTGAAGGTCGAGACGATGACGTGGTCGACTTCGGAGCCCGAGCGCCCGGCGTCGTCGAGGGCCAGCAGGCAGGCGCGCGTGGCCAGGTCGGCCAGCGTCTCGTCGCCCTGCAGGTGGCGGCGCTCGCGGATGCCGGTGCGGCGCACGATCCACTCGTCGTTGGTGTCCAGGCGCTGCTCGAGGTCGGCGTTGGTGATGACGTGCTCGGGCAGGGCGGCGCCGATGCCGAAGATGCCGGCGGTCATGCCGCGGCGGCGCGTCGGCGTCAGGCGCGGGGCGATGGCGGATGTGGGCGTGCGCTCGGCGGTAGCCGCCATGCTCACGCAGCCGCCTGGAGGGTTCGCTTGACGAGGCCGGTGAGCACGGCGCCGGGCCCGAGCTCGACGAAGCGCTCGATGCGCGCGGTGCGCAGCGCCAGCAGCGTCTCGCGCCAGCGCACGGGGCGCAGCAGGTTCTCGGCCAGCTCGCGGCGCACGTCGACGAAGGGCGCGGCGCTGCCATTGGAGTAGACGGGGATCTGGGGGCTGGCGATCGGCGTGGCCGCGAGCGCCGCGCGCAGGCGCTCGGCGGCGGGCTCCATGAGCGGGGAGTGGAAGGCGCCGGTGACGTCGAGGCGCCGGGCGCGGGCGCCGACCTCGTCGCGCGCAACCTCCTCGGCCTCGTCGAGCGCGTCGACGGGCCCGCTGAGCACGAGCTGGCCGGGGGCGTTGTCGTTGGCCACCACGAGGCCCAGGCGCGAGGCGAGGTCGCGGACGCTCCGGCCGTCGCCGCCCAGCATCGCGATCATGCCGCCGGCGTTGAGCTCGCCGGCGTCGGCCATGGCGGAAGCGCGCTCGTCCACGAGCCGGACGGCGTCCTCGAACTCCAGCGCGCCGGCGGCCACCAAGGCTGCGTACTCTCCGAGCGAGTGGCCGGCGGCGGCGCGCGCCTCGGCCTCCTCGTCGCCCTCCTCGCGCCACTCTGCCCACGCCGCGACCGAGCACAGGAAGAGAGCGGGCTGCTGGTAGCGGGTGCCCTCGCCCAGGCGCTCGAACGGGTCGTAGCCGAGCAGCTCCAAGCCGCGCTCGAACAGCGGGTGGTCGCGGTAGGGCTCGTCCATTCCCTCCGCATGGCTCCCCTGGCCGGGGAAGAGCAGTGCGCTAGATGGCATCGGGCGATTTCACCCCACGGTGCACACGCAGTTGCAACTGTTCGACACACGGCCATGAAGTGTCAAATGCAGAACCCCGGTAACTACGGGGCTCTTCGCCCGCATGTCGACGAAAATGGGCCCGAGTGTCGACCGCCCGTTCAGTGCCCGCGATGCCCCTGGTGCAGGCGAATCTGGCCGGTCAGCGCCCGCTCAGGGCGTCGATCTTCGCCTGCGTGCGCATCTCGCTGAGGATGCGCTCGAGCCGTGGCTCGGCCTCGGTGTCGACGTGCGTCATCGCACCCGCCACCGCCGGGTGGACCTGGGCGACGAGGCGATGCATCTCGTGCGCGACCGCGCGGTAGCTGGGATGACCTTCGCGCCCTGAGCGCAGCTCGATGAGCTGCATCGCCTCGCGCGCGTTGAGGTCCAGGACGTAGCGGATCCGGTAGCCCAGGCACAGCGCGTAGAGCGCCTCGCGCTCGCGGCCCTCGCCCGACAGGCGCCGCCACTCCGACCGCGATACGTCCAGCGCATGGCGGTAGAGGTCGCCGCAGCCGGCGGCCTGCACCTCCTCGGGCACGCCGGCCCCGAGGTGGGGGGTGAGGCGCTGCCACTGGACCGTGAGCATCCGGTGGCGCTGGAGGTCGCGGAAGGCGCCGTAATCCGAGACGACCTCGAAGCGGTAGCGCAGCGCCTCGAAGCCGCGGCCCGGGCGGTGGCGGCGGTTGGCGCGCACGCCGATGAGGTCGGAGAGCAGCTCGGTGCGCTCGGCGCCCGAGAGGGCGGCGAGGCGGATGCGGGTGTCCTCCTCGCCGACGCCGGCCGCCTCGAAGAGCAGGGCCGCCAGGAGCGCGTCCTCGTCGCCGTCGACGTGCAGCAGGCGCACCGACGGGCGCGCGTCGGGCTCGGCCTCGCGATCGAGCCCCAGGCGGCGCACCCAGCGGTCGGCGGCGCGCTCGCGACTTTCGAGGTAGGAGATCCACTCGCCCCCGCGATCGGGGCGCTCCACGCGCGTGACGAAGCTCGGCATGACGGCCTGCACGGCTTCGAGGATCATCTGCCCGTAGCGGCGCGCCTCGGGCAGCGGGTGGGCGAGCAGGTGCAGGATGAGCTGCTCGTAGGTCTGGCCGCTGGCGTAGATGCCCATGTGCGACAGCGAGGCGGCGGGCAGCAGCCCGCGCAGCAGGTCCAGCGCCTTGGCCTGGATCGCGCGCCGGCGCGCGGGTGAGTCGTCGCCCGGGAACTCGCCCTCGACCCATGCGGCCACGCGCGGCAGCGCGGTCGAGTAGGCGTCGAAGACCTCGTCCATCGCGTGCTCGTAGCGCGGCCCGAGCTCGGGATCGCGGTAGTAGCGGTAGCCACCCCCGGGCATCGGCGCGTCGTAGGGGATGTAGCGCGTGGACTGCTCGAGGTAGGCGGCGAGGCGCGGGCGCTGCAGCACCTTCGTCAGCACGTTGGAGACCCACTCGCAGGCGACGTGGGCGCCGCCGAGCTGGGCCACCGAGTCGTCGCCGTAGCCCAGGAAGATGCGCTCGTAGAGCTCGGCCGCGCGCCGCCCCTCGGCGCCCTCCCAGACGTGGCCCTGGGGCGCCGATTCGGCGAACTCGTCGAGGAACAGGCGCCGCAGCGTCCCCTGGTAGCGCGAGTAGCGCGCGAAGAGCGCGCCCTTGACCGTCTCGGGCAGATTGACCAGCGCGAAGACGGGACGATCGAGGTTCGTGACGTGCGGCGCGAGGCGGGCGCGCTCGGTTTCGGAGAAGGTCTCGACCGGGTGCTGCAAGGGACGGGCGATGCTAGCGCGCACCCCGGCGGGCACCCGCCCGGCCTTTGGCCCTCTTGTCCACCGGCTTGCTTGGAATAGGCTAATGTGCTCAAACCCGACAGGGTTTATGCCTATTCTTTGACCGGAGGTTCTCGTGAAGACCCGTTCGCTCATCGCCGTCCTCGCGCTCGCTGCCCTCGTGGCCGCCGGCTGCGGCGGCGCCGACGACACGCACGGAGGTGGAGGCGTCGCCACCGCCTCCTCGGGCAAGGGCTCGACGAAGCTCTCGCTCGTCGCCTACTCCACACCGCAGGTCGTCTACGACGAGGTCATCCCCGGCTTCCGCGACACGGCCGCGGGCAAGGGGGTCTCGTTCTCGGAGTCCTTCGGCGCCTCGGGCGACCAGAGCCGCGCCGTCGAGTCCGGCCTGGCCGCGGACGTCGTCGCCTTCTCGCTGGCGCCGGACATGACGCGGCTGGTCAAGGCCGGGCTCGTCTCCGAGGACTGGGCCGCCAACGCGCACAAGGGCCTGGTCTCCAAGTCGGTCGTCTCGCTCATCGTCCGCAAGGGCAACCCGAAGGGCATCCATACCTGGGACGACCTGCTCAAGCCGGGCATCAAGGTGCTGACGCCCAACCCGTTCACGTCTGGCGCCGCGAAGTGGAACATCATGGCCGCCTACGGCGCCAAGAGCGACGGCGGCAAGAACCCGCAGGCGGGGCTCGCCTACCTGCGCGAGCTGATCACCAAGCACGTCAAGGTGCAGGACAAGTCCGGCCGCGAGGCGCTGCAGGACTTCTCGTCGGGCAACGGCGACGTCCTCATCTCCTACGAGAACGAGGCGATCACGGCCCAGAAGAAGGGCCAGAAGGTCGACTACGTCATTCCCGACAAGACGATCCTGATCGAGAACCCGATCGCGGTCGTCTCGAAGTCCAAGCACCCCGAGCAGGCCAAGGCGTTCCTCGACTACGCGCTCTCGGCGGCCGCCCAGCAGAAGTTCGCCGACTGGGGCTACCGGCCGGTCGACGAGTCGGTGCTCTCGAAGAACGCCGACAAGTTCCCCACGCCCAGCGGCCTGTTCACCATCCGCGACCTGGGCGACTGGAGCAAGGTCAACGACGAGTTCTTCGATCCCGACAAGGGCTCGGTCGCCGAGATCGAGAAGGACGCGGGGGTCTCAACTGCCAAGTGAGGCACTCACCGCGCGTGCCGCCCGTCGCGCCCCTCGCGTAACGACGGGCGGCGCGAGCGCGCTCGGGCTCGGGGTCGCGACGCTGTGGCTGAGCGTCATCGTCCTCATCCCGCTGGCGGCGCTCGTGGCGCGCTCGACCGACGGCGGCCTGGACACCTTCTGGTCGGCGGTCTCGAGCCGTCAGGCGGTGTCGGCCCTGACGCTGTCGCTATGGACGTCGCTGGTCGTCGCGGCCGTCAACGCGGTGGCGGGCACGGCAACCGCGTGGGTGCTCGTGCGCGACGACTTCCGCGGCAAGGCCGTCCTCAACGCGCTCATCGACCTGCCCTTCGCGCTGCCGACCATCGTCGTCGGGATCATCCTGCTGGCGCTGGTCGGGCCGACGTCGCCCGTGGGCATCCACGCCGTGGCGACGACGTGGGCGATCCTGCTGGCACTGCTGTTCGTGACGTTGCCCTTCGTCGTGCGCTCGGTCCAGCCCGTCGTGCAGGAGCTCGACCGCGAGATGGAGGAGGCGGCCACGTCGTTGGGCGCGAGCTCGGCGACGACGTTCCGCCGTGTGGTGCTGCCCAACCTCGTCCCGGCGATCCTGTCGGGCGCGGGGATGAGCTTCGCGCGCGCAGTCGGCGAGTTCGGCTCGGTGATCCTCGTCGCGGGCAACATCCCGTTCCACACGCAGCTGGCGTCGGTCTACATCTTCGGACAGGTCGAGAGCGACGACCCGATCGGCGCGGCGGCGGTGGCCGTCGTCCTGCTCGCGATCTCGCTGATCGTCCTCGTCGCGATCGCCTCCGTCGGACGCTGGGGGGCACGCCATGAACGTTGACCGCCGCGTGCGGCTGGGCGTGCGCACGCTCGTGCTCGCCTACCTCACCGTGCTCCTGCTCGTCCCGGTCGGCCTGGTCTTCTACCGCACGTTCGAGCACGGCATCACGCCGGTGTGGCAGGCGATCACCACGCCGGCGGCGGTCCACGCCTTCTGGCTGACGCTCGAGATCGCGCTCATCGCCGTGCCGCTGAACACGATCTTCGGCGTTGTCACCGCCCTGGCCCTCGTGCGCGGGCGCTTCCGCGGCAAGGTCGCGATCGATGCCGTCATCAGCCTGCCCTTCGCCCTGTCGCCGGTGGTCATCGGGCTGGCGCTGCTGCTCGTCTACGGCCGCGGCGGGTGGGTCTCACTGCCCTTCCAGGTCATCTTCTCCCTGCCGGGGATGGTGCTCGCCACCATCTTCGTCTCGCTGCCCTTCGTGGTGCGCGAGGTGGTGCCCGTGCTGCGCGAGATCGGCGACGAGTCCGAGCAGGCGGCGGCCACGCTCGGCGCCACGCCGTGGCAGGCCTTCTGGCGCATCACGCTGCCGGCGATCCGCTGGGGCATCGCCTACGGCGTCGTGCTGACCACGGCGCGGGCGATCGGCGAGTTCGGCGCGGTCAGCGTCGTCTCGGGCCGCATCGCGGGCGAGACCCAGACCTTGACCCTGCTCGTCGAGCAGCGCTTTCAGAACTTCGACCTCGCCGGGGCCTACGCCGCCTCGGCGCTGCTCGGCGTCATCGCCATCGCCACGCTGTTGGCCATGACGTTGCTCAAGCCGCGAAAGGACCAGACATGATCTCGGTAGACGCCGTCACCAAGCAGTTCGGCGAGTTCCGCGCGCTCGACGACGTCTCGCTCGATGTCCACGAGGGGTCGCTGACCGCGCTACTCGGGCCCAGCGGATCGGGCAAGTCCACGCTCCTGCGCGTCATCGCGGGCCTCGAGCTGCCTGATGCCGGGCGCGTCGTCATCGACGGCGAGGACGCCACGGCCGTGCCCGCCCAGCGGCGCGGGATCGGCTTCGTGTTCCAGCACTACGCCGCCTTCAAGCACATGACCGTGCGCGAGAACGTCGCCTTCGGGCTGCGCATCCGCAAGCGCCCGAAGGCCGAGGTGACCGCCAAGGTCGACGAGCTGCTCGGGATCGTCGGGCTGCAGGGCTACCAGTCGCGCTACCCGGCCCAGCTCAGCGGCGGGCAGCGCCAGCGGATGGCGCTCGCCCGGGCGCTGGCCATCGAGCCGCGCGTGCTCCTGCTGGACGAGCCCTTCGGCGCCCTGGACGCCAAGGTCCGCGCGGACCTGCGCGCGTGGCTGCGCCGGCTGCACGACGAGGTCCACGTCACCACGGTCCTGGTGACCCACGACCAGGAGGAGGCGATGGACGTCGCCGATCGCATCGTCGTCCTCAACGAGGGCCGCATCGAGCAGACGGGCACGCCGCGCGAGCTCTACGAGCGCCCGGCCAACGGCTTCGTCATGTCCTTCCTGGGGCCGGTGGCCCGCCTGGGCGAGGCGCTCGTGCGCCCGCACGACCTGCGCGTGACCGCCGAGCCGCGCGAGGGCGCGCTGGAGGCGATGGTCGACCGCGTCGTGCACCTGGGCTTCGAGGTCCGCGCCGAGCTCCAGCTCGCCGACGGCGCACCGCTCGCGGTGCAGCTGACGCGCGACGACGCGGTGGCGTTGGAGCTGGCGCCGGGGGACATCGTGTGGGTCGGGCACACGGTGGAGCCGGTGCAGCCGGTCGCCGCGTAGGGCGCCTGCGGTCTGCCGCTTTCGTTGGCGGCGCTGCGCCGCGCAAACTGCATCATCGAGGGAAGGGAGTCCCCCGCGGCGCCCGGCCGGGCCTGCCCTGGCGCGTTGGCGCTCGTCCTGCGCGCGAGTGTCAACTTACTGAGCGTCAGGCTCAACAACTCGACACTCGAGGTCGGGAGGAGCGCCTACGCGCCAGAGGACGACCGCGAGCGCCCCGCCCACCGCTTACTCCCTTCCCTCGGTGATGCAGTCAACGCCGCGCACCACCGCAAGCGTCAGCGGACGAGCGCGGACGCCACCACAGCGTCCTCCCACGCCATCCCGGTGCTCTTGAACAAGCGCGGACGATCGCCAGGAACCACGACGCGCCCGCACACCACATCGGCCAACGTCACCAGCGCGTCCTCGCTCACCGCACCCGCCGCAACCGCCCCGATCACATCCCCGGCCTCGCGCAGCGCCGACACTCGCGACTCGACCACCACCGCCGCCCGCGCCACGAGCGCGTCGTCGACCTCACGCG
>Ga0307278_10000875_pt1 | contig 14817 bp, 8 predicted proteins | sample ER_DNA_117_FD_194482 | JGI IMG/M metagenome (GOLD analysis project Ga0307278, IMG submission 194482) | Bulk soil microbial communities from the East River watershed near Crested Butte, Colorado, United States - ER_DNA_117 | ecosystem: Environmental > Terrestrial > Soil > Floodplain | place: USA... | reverse complement strand
AGGCAGACACGGCTAGGCATGGATCTGCGTGAGTTCACCCTGCTGAAGTTCCGGACGATGCACGAGGGAACCGACGAGGCCCCTCACCGCGAATACATCAAGCAGATCATGAAGTCCGATGCACTGCCCGGGTCGAATAACCTGTACAAGCTCGCGCGACACGACTCGATCACTCGGGTCGGCCGCTGGTTGCGGAAGACGAGCCTTGACGAACTGCCGCAACTGATCAACGTCTTCCGCGGTGAGATGTCGCTCGTGGGTCCGCGACCGCTGATTCCGTACGAGCTCGAGCTCTTCTCGCCGCATCAGTTCGAACGTTTCCTCGTTCCGGCGGGACTGACCGGACTCTGGCAGGTGGAAGCGCGTGCCCACACGACCTTCGGCGAGGCGCTCGACCTCGATGTTGCCTACGCCCGTGGCTGGTCGCTGGGTCTGGACCTGAGGCTGCTTCTTCGGACGCCGCTCGTGATCTTCCGGAAGCGGGAGACAGGCTGATGAAAACGAGAAGCAACCGCGATGGCCGGCGACCGCGCGACCTCCGCGTTGGTGTGCTCGGGCTCGGCTACTGGGGACCGAATCTCGTCCGAAATCTCGCAGAGCTTCCGGGCGTCGAACTGGCTGCCCTTTGTGACGTCCGGCCCGGCACGCTGGAACCGATCTCTCGCAGGTACCCCGGAGTCCCTTGTTTCGTCTCAGCCGACGATCTATTAGGCGATACGTCGATCGAGGCGGTGCTGATCGCCACGCCCGTGTCGACGCACCACGAGCTCGCGAAGCGAGCCCTGACCGCCGGCAAGCACGTCTTCGTCGAAAAACCGCTCGCAGCATCCGCTGACGATGCGCGCGAGCTGATTTCCCTTGCGTCCCAGCGAGGCCTCGTTCTGATGCCGGGCCACACCTTTCTCTACAGCCCGCCGGTCACGTTGATCAAGGGACTAATCGACGCGGGTGAGCTTGGAGACATCTACTTTGTTTCTTCGAGTCGGGTCAATCTCGGGCTCCATCAGTCCGATACGAGCGTCGTTTGGGACCTCGGTCCTCACGACTTCTCGATCCTCCGTTATTGGCTCGATGAGCTGCCCGTTCGAGTCTCCGCCTTGAGCCGAAGCTGCGTCTTTCCTGGAACGCCGGACGTCGCCTTCATCGACCTCGCGTACGCATCAGGAACGATCGCGCACGCCGAGCTGTCTTGGCTGGCTCCTAGCAAGCTGCGGCGCACCGCAGTGGTCGGCTCGAAGAAGATGGTCGTCTACGACGACACCTCGGCAGAGCCCGTCCGGATCTTCGACTCGGGCGCGAACTTGCCGGACCCGGAGACGTTCGGTGAGTACCAGCTCAGCTACCGGACCGGGGACATCGTGTCGCCGCGCATCCAGGCGGCCGAGCCGCTTGCCCTCGAGCTCGATGCGTTCCGCGCCGCGATTGTCGAAGGTGTGCCGCTCGTGTCCTCCGCACAGATTGGCCTCGACGTCGTTCGGACGATCGAGGCCGTCGATCGGTCGCTGGATGCGGGGGGAGCTCCGGTCATGGTCGACGAGGAGCTGCCCGCGCAAACGCTCGACGAGGGCCTGCGGGTGCGCCTGGGCGGACTGACGCCGCCGAGTCCGGACGAGATCCAGGCGTCTGCTCGGCCGACGGGTCCAGTCGTCGCCGACGGTGTCTCGATTGGCACAGCCATCCTCGGCGCCGGTCCGGCAGGGCTGACGGCCGCGTACGTTCTCGCCCGCCGCCAACAGCCCGGTGCCGTCTTCGAAGCCGACGGAAGTGTGGGGGGGATCGCGAAGACGATCGAGTTCAACGGCTACCGCTTCGACCTCGGTGGTCACCGCTTCTTCACCAAGCTGCAGCCGATCGAGCGTCTTTGGGAGGAGATGCTCGGCGACGACTTTCTGACGCGGCCGCGCCTTTCGCGCGTTTACTACAAAGGGAAGTACTTCGCGTACCCGATCACGGCGAAGGATGTGGTCGGCCGTCTTGGCCTGTTCGAGTCTTTCCGTTGCGCGTTGTCTTATCTCTGGGCCTCGCGATATCGAAATACCGAGCCTGAGACTTTCGAGGAGTGGGTGACGTCGAAGTTCGGTCGGAGGCTCTACGACGCGTTCTTCAGGTCGTACACCGAGAAGGTGTGGGGCATTCCCGGCTCCGAGATTCGTGCCCTTTGGGCCGCGCAGCGGATCAAGAATTTCTCGCTCGGCAAGGCCGTCTTGAACATTCTCGGACTTCGCCGCGAGCACGTAACGACTCTGATCGAGGAGTTCCGTTATCCCCGCCTCGGACCCGGGCAGATGTGGGAGAAATTCGCGGCAAAGTCGGAAGAGGACGGGGTGCCGGTGTATCTCAAGCAGCGATGCACGGCGCTCAGACACTCGGAAGGGCGCATCGAGAGCGTCGTCCTGCGTTCGAACGGCGACCTGACCGAGCGCGTGGTCGATTCGGTCGTGTCGAGCATTCCGTTGAGCGAGCTGATCCTGAACCTCGACCCGCCGGCTCCCGAAGAGGTGCAAGCGGCTGCGCGGCGGCTTCGCTACCGCGACCTGATCCTGGTCGCACTGATGACGGATGAGGCTGATCCGTTTCCCGACAACTGGATCTACCTCCACGATCCCGACACCCGTGCGGGTCGTGTCCAGAATTACGGTGTCTGGAGCGAAGCGATGGTCCAGCCCGGTACGACCTGCCTGGGAGTCGAGTACTTCTGCTTCGAGGGCGACGACATCTGGCAGATGCCGAACGACGAGATCGTGGCTCTGGCCAAGAGCGAGCTGGCACGGATAGGACTGATAGACCCGGATCGCGTCGTCGACGGTGTCAAGGTGCTCGTACCGAAGGCCTATCCCATGTATGACGCCGCTTACGAGGAGGCCCTTGACGTCATCCGGCCGTACCTCGCGACTTTCGAGAACCTTCAGACTTGTGGTCGCAACGGCCTCCATCGCTACAACAACCAGGATCATTCCATGTGGACCGCGCTGCTCGCGACGCTCAATGCGATCGACGGCCGCGAATACGACGTGTGGAGCGTCAACGCTGAGGCCGACTATCTGGAAGAGGGCGAGCTTGCCGACGGCCTCTTGGAGACCGCCACACGGCTGGCCGCAGATGTCGAAGCTCCAGCCTGAGCGAAAAGCCTTTCGGTCGACGAAAGACGCTTTAACCTCTCCGCTGAGCCACAACGCATGAGCACCAGGACGGTTGCCTTCGACAGCATCTCGAGCGATCCGGACGTGACGGCGATTGTCGTCACGTACAACAGCAGCGCCTACCTGGAGCGCTGCCTAACGGCGCTATCACGGTCGATCGACGACCTGATCGTCGTAGACAACGCATCGACCGACCACAGCAATGAGCTCGTCCGAAGCTCGTTTCCCGCAGCACGGCTGATCGAACTCGGCCGGAACGCCGGCTTCGGCGCGGCGTGCAACATCGGGATCCGTGAGGCGAAGGGGCGCTACGTTCTCCTCGTCAATCCCGACGCCTGGCCGGTCAGCGACGCAATTTTCTCTCTCGTTGAATGGGCCGAACGAAACCCCCGCGTCGGGGTCGTCGGACCCGCGCTCGTCAATGAGAACGGGTCGCACCAGCGTTCGGTGTTCGGCTACCCGGGCAACGCCTTCTCGCTCGCCGCATTCGCCGCGGTTCCGCGGCTGGTAAGCGGTGTCTACTCGGCCTGGCGGCTGCTGGCCGACTTAACTCGGCGGCGGGCAGGGGCCGCGCGCGGAGAAGCAGTGCCGGTAGGTAGGCGGGAATTCCTGTCTGGCGCGGCGTTGCTCATCAGAGCCGATGTCCTCGGCGAGGTCGGTGGTTTCGACGAGCGCTTCTTCCTCTTCAGCGAGGAAGCGGACCTGTGTTTTCGGGTGCGCGAGACCGGCTGGTCGGTCGCGTTCTGCCCCGATGCGCGTTTCGTCCACGTCGGCGCCGCGTCCTCGCCGGCGAGCCGCGACTGGCGTTACGCGGAGCTCCTGCGCTCCTATTTGCTCTTCGTTGCCAAGCGCCAAGGTCTCCAGCGGGGGTGGCGCGCTCGCCGGCTCCTCGTGGCCGTTCTCTCAGTTCGCGCGCTGTTGACACCGGGCGAAGGTGGAAGGCACATCAAACGGACGGTGGCTCGCCTTCGCTCCCCTGACGTACTCCGCCCGATGGCATGACGGCGAGCGCCGGCGCCATCGCCAGTGCGAGCGGGCGCGTCGGCGGAGTAGGAGCAGTCATCAAAACCGAACGTAGTCACAAAAGTGCGGCCGCCCCCCGTCGGAGGCTGCTTTTGTTGACGCCGTTCTCTCCTCGCCTAGACGCGACGCACGGCGGAGCTCGGTCGATCGCACAGCTGGTCTCGAGGCTCGCCGACCGCCATGACGTTGCGTTGCTATGCGTTCGGGCGGACGACGATCCTCCGGTCGATGATGTCCTGCGTGGGCGCTGCCAGCTCGTCGAGGAGTTCGTCCGGCGCGGAGTCGGCCGGACGTGGAAGGAGCGGTGGTTCCGGCGTACGCGGCTGCTCACGGCGCTGGTGAAGGGTCGCCCGACGTGGGTTGCCGACTTGCACGTCGCCGAGTTCGCAGTACGAGCGAGGCAGGTCGCCGAGACCTGGAGTCCGGACGTCATCCAGATGGAGTTTCACGTCATGGCTCAGTACCGGCCGGCGCTCGCGTCGTCGCCTGCACCGGTGGTCCTCACGCAACACGAGCCTGGGTCGGCGGCGTCACTGGAGACTGTCGCACTCCATCGTGGAATGATGCGTGCGATTCACTGGCTTGATGCCCGGGCTTGGAGGCGTTTCGAGCGACGCGCTCTCCCAACAGTCGATGCGGTCGTCACGTTTACGGAGCGCGATCGTCGGGAGGTTCTGCGCGTTCAACCGAATGCCTCGGTGACCTGCATTCCGCTCGCTGCCGAAGTCCCTTCACAGCCGCTCAGCGCAGCGGGCTCGCGACCGGCGAGCATCGTCTTCATCGGCAACTTCGTGCATCCGCCGAACGTCGACGCTGCGACCCGCCTCGTCGTCGACATCTTCCCCCGACTCGAGCACTCCCATCCCAAGTCGATTCTCTACATCGTCGGCGAACGCCCTCCCAGGGAGTTGGCCCGGCGTTCGCGAGCACGGGTAATCGTGGCCGGCCGAGTGCCGGATGTCACCCCGTACCTGGACGCTGCGGCTGTGATCGCTGTCCCGATCCGGATGGGTGGCGGGATCCGTGTCAAGGTGCTCGAGGCATTGGCGGCGGGCAAGGCCGTCGTGGCGTCGAGCCGTGCTCTCGAGGGGCTCGACGTGGTCGACGGCGAGCATGCGTTGGTCGCAGAAACGGATGCGGAATTCGCCGACGCGATCGGCCGCCTGCTCGCGGACCGGGATCTCCGGGTGGCGCTCGCGCGTCGTGCCCGCGAATGGGCCTGCACCAACGTGCGTTGGGAGCGCTCGATTGAGGCGTATGAGGCTCTCTACGACAGGCTGCTGGCGCAGGACCATCGCTCGCTCGCCGGGATCTAGGGGCGATCCTGACGGAATCGAGGCTGTCGGATGTGTTGGCGTGAGCACTGAGGGCGAGGCCGCCGCAACAGCGGCGAGCGATCTACGAGGCCAGGTGGTACGCGGCGTCGGCTGGGTTCTGTCCGCCCAAACCGCGATCCGCCTCGTTGGCTTCGGAACCATGGTGGTTCTCGTGCGCCTGCTAGGTCCGACAAACATCGGCCTTGCGGCCGAGGCGCTTGTCTTTACGCGATTGGCCTTCCTCTTCTCAGACGTCGGCCTCCGCGCCGTGCTCATTCAGCGGAAGACGCTCTCCGACGTTGACCGATCTACCGCCTTTTGGACAAGCGCCATGGTGGGTCTAGTTGTCTCACTTACGGTCGTTGCCCTCGCGCGACCGATCGCGGATCTGTTCGGCGACCAACAGGTTGGCCCGCTCGTGGCCGTACTGTCTCTATACGTCCTCTTCACGGCTCTGGGAGTCACTCCGGGCGGTCTGCTCGCGCGTGAACTGCGCTTTCGAACGCTTGAGTTGCGCACCGTGGCTGCCTCGCTCGCGGGTGCGGTATCGGCAATCGTCGTGGCGGTACTGGGGTATGGCCCATGGGCGATCGTGACTCAACTCGTCGTCGACGCCGGAGTATCGACCGCCCTTCTCTGGATTAACGTTGGGTGGCTGCCGCGGTTCGTTTTCTCACGCCAGAGCCTGCGAGGCCTCGCCGGCTTTGGCGGCTACGTCTTCGGGGCCGGGCTTTCCTCCTACTTTCACCGCAATGCTGACAACTTTCTCGTCGGTCGCTTTCTGGGTCCCGCGAAGCTCGGCGCTTACTCGACTGCCTACGACGTGATGCAGTGGCCATTGCAGGCGCTCAATGCGCCGATTTGGAACGTCTTCTTCCCTGCGATGGCCAAGATCCGCGAACCGAAACAGATCGGCGACATGTGGATTCGCGTAACGCGCCTCGCAGCCACAATTACTGCGCCGGGCTATCTCGGGATGGTGGTCGTGGCCCCGGATTTCGTCAACGTCGTCTTTGGCTCTCGCTGGCATGAGGCGATTCCGGTGATTCAAATCCTGTCCTACGTCGGCCTCATCCAGTCGCTGACGATCCTCGTCGCCAATGTGCTGCTGACCCTGGGTCGCGCCGCGACCTTCTTCTGGCTTACCGCACTGGGGTCGCTCGCGATGGTGGGCGCGTTCGCGCTGGGTCTTCAGTGGGGCCTGCTCGGCGTCACTGCTACCTATGCCGTGGCGAATACGCCTGTCACTGCCCTGTTTGTCGTCTTTGCTGCGAGGGCGACGGGCGTGCCGCTTCGGGAATTCGCTCTTGCGATGCGAGGAGTGCTCGCAGCAGCCGCGCTCATGGCGATTGCAGTGCTCGGCGTTCGACTCGTCCTCGTTTCACAACACGTCCCTCCATTCGCGCGCCTCGCGATTTTGGTTTTGGTCGGTGTGCTCACCTTCGTCCCCCTGTGCGCGCGATTAGCAGGTGAAGTCGTGTCGGAAGTCCGCGAGCTCCTGCAGAACCGCGGAAGTTCACCCCAAGTCGCGGCCGAAGTCGCGGCGCCGATCGAGGTCTAATGAAGGCCCAACGGCCACGGCCGTTAGGTTTCCCATCATCTGCCGATCGAATCCGTCTTCTGGATCGACGACTCGCTACCGTCCGCTTCCGGCGCCGGCATGTGGGAGAACTCGCGACGGGCATTGATACGCCGTTCGCGCCCAGCCACAACACTCTCAATACCGCGGAGCACGCGACCGGCGAGTCCCGGAGCGACCGCGGCGGCGATCATCTTGAGCCTCGGAAGAAACCCGTAGCCGCGCTTGAAAGCAAGACGAAGGGCGCGGACGCGAGCGTCGCGCTGGCCGGAAGCGAGCTCGAAGTGGAGCATCTCCCTCTCCCACCGCATGCGCTCCGACGCGAGGGCGATCGTGATCATTTCGCGCTCACGCGTTGAGATGTCCATCGACATCGCCTTCTCGAGCATGCGCACGGCTGTCTCTGGAGCGGACCCAGGCGCAGTCGAAAGGCTGCCTTCGCGCGCCGTGTACTCAAACAGCACTTCGTCGACGCAACCCGCTCGCGAGCCGCCGACGAGCAGGGGCAGCCACAGACTCCATGCCGAGGCCATCTCTTCGTCGAAGCCCCCGATCTCGAGGAAGCGGGTCCGACGTACCGCTGCGAACGCGTGGAGGAAGTTCACACGAAGCATTTCACGCCGCTGATTCTCGATCTCGAAGGCAAAGTGGTCGCCGTAGTACGGGCGGAGTCGACCTCCGTGTGTGCGATATCCGTTCGTCGTCAGGATGTCGAGGTCGGGACGCGCTGCCGCTAGCTCGCCGACCGCCTCGAACCACTCTGGATAGAGCACGTCGTCAGCGTCGAGATTCGCCACGAACTCGCCCGAAGCTGCCCGGAACCCACGGTTGCGTGCCACCGGCAGACCGCCGTTTGGCCCGCGCACGACCTTGATGCGATCGCCGTACTGCGCAAGTGCGCCCGCCAGGTCATCGGTCGAGCCATCGTCCGAGACGATGATCTCGATCGGCGGCACGGTCTGCGCGAGGACGGACTCGACCGCACGACCGATGTGCGCGGCAGCTTGGTACGCAGGGATGACTATGGAAAAGGTCGGGACCTTTCCAGGCGGAACAGCATGGTCGACGCGTGGGACAAGGAACTGCCTCACGTCAGCGCGACCAGCGAAAGTTCAGAGCCATTCGACACAGAATGCCGCCTGATGGCTTTTCAGTAAAGGTCTGTCGTGGGACGGGCTGTTGCTCCAAACCATTGGCACCAGTCCCGTCGAACGAGCGCGTGTCGGTGGCGAATGGTCCTCGTTCCGGCATGCCGCTTCCGCCCGGAGGAGCTAGCGGCTGCTGTCCCCGGCTGCGGTTTTGTTCGCGGGCGGCGTTACGCCCCGCCGGATGTGTGCGCGCCGCCAACCGATGAAGCCCGCGGCCATGCCTGCTGAGAAGAACAGGTGACGCGGCCCGTAACGCGGCCGGAGCAGGCGAAGTTTTCGAGGCATGTGTCGGGGCCCTGCGCCGTGCTGCCTTCGATCTGAGGCAAGCCTCCGCAGGAGGAGTCGTGGCTCGGGGAGCTGTAGCCGGAGCGCCATCCAGAGTGCTTCCCGATCCCCGGCCCTCACGTGCTTCGCCGTCTGCGCCCCGGCCCCGACGCCGTAGTGATATTGGAGCCGGAGCGACTCGCGATGGCTGCGCCAGTCGTGGTGCGTGACGATCACCTCATCGGAGCAGGCGACGCTCCAACCTGCGCGCATCACTCGGTAAATCATGTCGGTGTCCTCGGCCGCGGGAAAGCGCGCGCCGGCACCGAGTTCCTCGTCGAAAGGACCAGCGTCAACGAGCGCCTCCCGCCGCAACGCCATGTTCAGCCCGGCGCCGAGTCCGAACGGGTTCGTGGGCCAGCGATAGACGCCAGATCGTTCTGCTGCGCCCAAGACCGGTTGACCGCTCGGCGTTACCGCACGGCCGCAGACAGCTCCGGCCTCAGGATTCATGTCGAAGAGCGCAACGAGTCGGTCGAGCCACGATGGCTCGAAGCTGACGTCGTCATCGGTAAAGGCGAGGAGCGGCGCTGTCGTCATGCGGATGGCGAGGTTGCGCGCCCTTGACAGACCTATCCCGTCTGTCCGCCGGTAAACGATGCCGTCCAGTCCGTCGAGGCGCTCTGCCGTTTTTGCCGTCGTGCTCTGGTCGACCACGATCACGCTGCTCCCTGACGGGAGCCTGCGCAGGCACGGAAGGAGATGGCGCTCGACGAGTTCCGGCCGGTTCCGCGTGGCAATGCACAGCGTGATCCGGATGTCCTCGTCGTGGCGAACGGCTACGGGATCTACACTCATGGCTCGTGCCCGGTAGGCGGAAGCGGGATCGGGGGCAACTGCTCCCGCCTCAACCTCATAAGCCACCGTCCGATGCGAGCATGCGGGTCGTGCTCGTCTCGCCGGAGTACTCGGCCGACGCCGGAGGCATCGGAACGAACACTAGCGTCACGGCACGGGCCCTCGCCCGGCTGGGCCTCGCGACGTGGGTCATCACCCGCGGGTCGGGCGGCGTCACGCAGGAGGGCGGCGTCACAGTCGTGAGGCTGCCCTATCGGCGGCCACCGCTCCACTCAGCGCGCATGCTGCTCGCGCTGCTCGCGCGACGCAGAATCGCAGCAATCGCGGCGCGGCTGCATCCGGACGTGGTGCAGGCATCCGAGTGGGAGGCCGAGGCGTGGTGGATTGCGCGGCGAGGCTTGGCTCCAGTCGTCACTCGACTCGCCACCCCCACCTACCTAGTGGAAGAGCTGAACCACGGCCGCCCCCGGCGGGCGAGCGCCCTCACGCGTTATCTGGAGCGCGACCAGGCCCGCCGCAGTGCCGCCGTCTTTGCACCCACGCGTGCGATCGCGGAACGCGTCGGCGACGACTGGGGCCTTGCTGAGGTAAAAGTGATTCCGAACGCGATCGACATCGCGGAGGTGGAACGGCTCGGAGCGTCCGAGCCTCCCATCGACCTTCCCCACCGGTCGCTGGTCTTCATCGGCCGGCTCGAGCGGCGTAAGGGCATTCAAACGCTTGGTGCCGCGCTTCCGCGCTTCTTGGCCGCCCATCCTGACGTTCACGCCTTCGCGATCGGACGCGATCCCGGAGCGCACGGCGGCGATGCAGGCGATGACTTTCGCCAAGCCGTCCGTCCCGTCGCCGAGCGAGTTCATCTGCTTGGCGAGCTGCCGCGCGCAGCGGCGCTCGCCGTGGTGGCCCGAGCTGACGTGGTCGTGCTTCCATCGTTGTGGGAGAGCTTCGGCTACGTTTGCCTCGAGGCGATGGCACTCGGGCGGCCTGTTGTGGCCAGCCGAACCGGGGGGTTCGCGCAGATGGTCGACGAGGGCCGCACGGGCTGGCTCGTTACTCCTGGCGACGAGGATGAGTTGACGGAGGCGCTCGTCGCGGCGTTCTCAGATCGCGCACGGCTCGAGGCATACGGCGCGGCAGGCCGTCGCCGCGCGATGGAGTGGGACGCGGACCGGGTGGTCGGCCGAATCGTCGAGCTGTATGAGGCGGCGAGGTGGGCGCGCGGCGACGGCTTCGACGAGCGCATCTACGAGCGAGGTTACAGGCGCTACTTCCGCGCCGACGATCCGCGCGACCCCTTCCACGAGCTGTATGAGCAAAAGCGCCGGGCGGTTTTGGATGCGATTCCTGACACCCCGCGCCTTCGGGTCCTGGACGTCGGCGGAGGCTACGGCCGCTTCGCAGGGCAACTCTCGAAGCACCACGACGTCGTCCTCTGCGACGTCTCGCCTGACATGATCGAGGAGGCGCTCCGGCGCTGGCCGTCGCTCGAAGTTGTTCGCGCCGACGCGCGCAGCCTTCCGTTCGACGACGAATCGTTTGACCTGATCCTCGCGATCGACCTCATGACTCACTTACCGAGCCTGCAGGAGGGCATCGACGAGCTCGTGCGCGTCGTTCGGCCGGGTGGACGCGTCCTGCTGGACACCACGAATCGATCTCCCTGGTGGCCGCTCGCGTATCCGCGCTACGTCAGCTTTCGCCCGCTGCGGCTGCTCAGGACGATTCTTGCCGGCGGCGTGCTTCCCGAGTGGCGGACGCGCATCCGCCACGACCGACCGGACGAGGTCCATGCCGCAATCGCGGCCGCTGGCATCGCAGTCGAGGACGTCCGCCCATTCGGCCCGTCCTGGTCGCCGAAGTGGCATCTCTGGTTCGCGGCAAAACCATGACTGCGCAGCGCCCGCGTCTTCTTCTTTACCTTGCGGACGCGTCAAGTCCCGCCCGCCTGGCGATCGCACCCGCGCTCGCGGCGGCCGCTGCTCGTGCGGGATGGTTGTTCGACTGCTACTACGACGCGCTTCGCGCCGGCCGTCACTTCGGTGGCCCTATTCCTGAGAATGTTCCGGAGGGGCGAGCATCTGGGTCGCCGTTCGCAGGCGGGGGTCACCAAGCCAAGCTGCTCTGGCTCGCGTCCCGTTTCCAGATCACTGCGGTCGGGGACGGCGCATCGTCGCTGTTGCCCGCCCTCGAGGTCGCGGGGGCAGACGTGCTCGCGGGCTCGCCTGTGCCTGGCCAGGTCTACGAGGCCGCGTTCGGCGCCCTGGGCGTCGATATCCCTTCGCGGCTGATCGTCGTCGACGGCCAGCCGCAGGGTCCGAGCGGCCTGATCGTCGCTCCATACCTGTATCCCGCGTTCCTCGCGGAGGACCCGGCTCTCGGCGTGGACGTGTCGGCGAACGAGCAGCAGGTCGCGCAACTCGAGTCGCTTGGCGCGAAGGGCATCGAGGCGCTCTTGGTCGACGAGGCTCGAGCCGCCAGTTTTCCTCGTCGCCTCGACGGAGAGGTCGCGTTGACATACGCAACGTACGAGTCGTTGACCGCGGCGCTCTCAGAACGGTGGGCGGCATGGGGTGCCGGCGCGCTTCTCGGTGACCCCGAGCTCGTCGCGGCTCAACTGCCGAAGGCAGCGCGGCTGCACCTTCTTCCCCTGCACGGTCGTCCGCAGGCCCTCGTGATCCGGCGCGCCGAGCAGACGATCCGAACGGGGCGGGAGCCCGTGTACGGGCGTCAGTACGACGACCGCGACTTCTTCGAGCTCGCGCGCCTCGGCCACGGCCTTCAGGTGCTCGATCCGTCGCCTCCGTTCGACGCCGCGGCAGCGGCGGCACCGCCGCGGGTGCCCGCCGCAGCGGCCGCGCGGGACCTCGAGCCGGACGACGCCCAGCTCGAACAGTGGGCCGACGAGGGACGCGTGCTGCTGACGCTCCTCTTCTGGGGTGGCATGGTCCGCGAGGTTGACTGCTACGCACCGCTCTTCGACCTCGTAACGGAGACAGGCTTGCGCGCGGGGCTGGTAGCGACCGCTGAGTCGCTGGAGCACGCGGGCGGGACGCCGCTCTCGCTCCTTTCTGTACCGCGCGCCCGCGGCGGCGTGCTTGGGTTGGTCGAGCCGCTGCTGGGCAGCACCGGTCGGGGTGTTGCAGCCGAGTCGCTTCTTCCCGACGGGGGGCTCGCGACGATGCTCAGCGAAGCTCGCGAGGCGAGCGCGCGCTTGCTCCCGGCCGAGCTCGTGCCCCGCGGCTGGTGGCCGCTGCTCGACGCCCCGCTCGTGCCGCGCCGCGGGCGGCCGCTCGGCCTTCGCAACGGCAGGCCTGTCGTGTTGCTCGCGCCACGCTCTGAACGCGGGCAGCCCCCGGCGTCGGATATCGCCTCCCGCGAGCGCCGTGATCTCCGCGACATCGCCGGCGCCGGTGTCCGGCGGCTGCACCTCGACGGCTTGTTCGCGGAGCGGCGGCCTTACGAACTCGCGCGCCCCAGCTCATCGGACGACCGCGTTGCCGCTGAGGTGCGTTCCGCCGGATTCACCTACATGTGGACGAAGACGTCGTTCGGACGCTGCACACCGCGGCTGCTCGGCGACGACTTCGTGTCGCTTCCCTTCACGGCCGGAAGCTGGGACGGCTGGTCTCCGTTTTACACGGTCGCGCGAGCCTCGCAGCTGAATCGTGCAGAGCGGCGTCTACGCCGCAGCGGTCGCCCCGGATGGCTTGCGACCACCATCGATTCGCCGCTCTGGCTCTTGCCGGGAGAGCTCCGCGAGCACGGACATCGGGTACAAGAGCTTGCAATCTTCGCCACGAATGGGGGGTCGAGCGGCGAGCTCGTGAACGTCACGCCGAACGTCGTCGCACGATATGCGCGGCTGCTGGTCCGCCGTGGCGAGGCCTCGACCCGCATCGGTCGACGCATAACCCGACGGGAGCGTCCTCTTGATCGCCGGATACGATCCGAGCCGAGATCTCTTGGGCTTGCCAAACCAAATCCAGACTGCGACGGCAGGCGTGTGGAATCCTGGGGATCGTCCACAGTAATTTTGGGGCGTGGATGGATGAGGTAAACGTAGGAGCATCTAGCCTGCGCCGCGTCGATGCTCGGTTTCTGCTGCCTCTGTTTCCCGAAACCGCGGTCGTCTTGCACCCGGCGTGGCTGGAGGGGCTCCAGCAGGCGGGCATCCGGATCGTCGAGCCTGGCCAGGGCCCCGCGCCCGACCTCGTCGTGGCACCGGCGAACCTGCGAGATGCGGCCCTATGTGTGGGTGCGTCCATGGTCCTGTTAGACGGGCGGCCGCGCCGGGGATTCGGGGTACGGGCTTATCCAGAGGTGCGGCGGTTCCTTCCTATTCGTACCCGCAGCGGCGCGATCGTCATCGCCGACCCTTCCCACGGACGCGTGGCGGAGCGGGCGATCGCTCTGGGTACGCATGCCGGCAACATGCGGGCGGCCACGAAGCGTGAACTGGCGCGCGTGCTCGTCCGCTTCCGGCTCCTTCCGCCGGTCCTGCCGATGTACACGGTTCATTCCCACTCCTCGACGACGCCGGCGCTCGTACGCGAGGCTGCGCGTCAAGCCGGCGTTGAGGTCGGGGGATGGTTCCTGCTCATCCAGGATGGGCCGGACCACAGGCGCCTGGTGTTCTTCCTGTTCACCGGCCGAGGAGACGCGCACGTGGTGGTCAAGTTCTCGCGGCTCGTGGACGACTCACACAAGGCGCGGCGAGAGGCTCGGGGGCTCGAAGTCGCGCGAGCCGCCGGCGCAGTCATAGCTGCGCGCGCTCCGAAGGTGCTCGCTGAGTTCGAAATCAGCGGCCATCACGCGACGGTCCAGACGGCTGCCACCGGCCAGACGCTGGGGCGTACGGTCTCTGCGCGGGGCTCACGCAGACAGAAGTTGTCGCAGATCGAAACGGTCGTCGACTGGCTGTGCGAGATCGCCCGCGCCACTGCGTATCGCCGTGGCTCAGTTCGCGACGACGTCCGCGAAACCATCACACGCCGCTTTAGCGGCAGCGATACCGATCGCCTTCTGAAAATTGCCTTTGCCGCACCAGCGGTGTTCCAGCATGGCGATCTCTCGGATGGGAACGTCATAGTCGACGGAGAGGACTTCGTCGCCGTGGATTGGGAGCTGGCACGTGCGGATGGCTTTCCGCTCTGGGATCTCATCTGCGTTGCGGTGTGCACGCTGCCACTTCTGGACCGCGGGCTCTACGAGAAAAGCGCGCAGCGCGAGGATGAACACGTTCGGCACCTGGGCGATCTCTTCCGCGGACGTGCCGCGAGCTCGGCTGCATTCCTCGGCTGGCTGCGCAGCGTCGCCGACGCGTCCGGGGTCGACGCCGCCGTCGTGCCCGAGATCGTGACGCTTTGGTTTCTGTGGTACTCGGAGCAATGGGCCGGATGGGCTCCGCTCGAGCGGTTCACGTTGGAGTGGCTTACGAACCCTGAGCTCGGAATGTCATGGCCGCTCTGGCGCGACAGCAGTAGCGGCTT
>Ga0307278_10000874_pt1 | contig 14822 bp, 5 predicted proteins | sample ER_DNA_117_FD_194482 | JGI IMG/M metagenome (GOLD analysis project Ga0307278, IMG submission 194482) | Bulk soil microbial communities from the East River watershed near Crested Butte, Colorado, United States - ER_DNA_117 | ecosystem: Environmental > Terrestrial > Soil > Floodplain | place: USA... | reverse complement strand
GCCAACCGCATCGCCGCCGAGAACCCCGACCGGACGGCCGCCGAGGCGCTCGAACGCATCGCCCGCAGGTAGCTGTCGCCGATCTGGAGGGCTTGACGGCGCGCGGCGCACACGCCTAGGGTGAGTCGGGAGGCAGCGAGGCTCGGACCCACAGACGAGAGGGAGCGCGCCATGCAGGAGCTCGTGCCATTGGTGAGCGGCTTCGCGGTCGGTCTTGCGCTGGGGGTGCTGCGACCGGCCCTGCGGTTGCCTGTCGGGGCGTTGCTGGCGGTTGTACTCGGCGCGCTGGCGACGATCGTCACCGGGGAGTTCGAGGTCAGCTGGGGCTTCCTTCTCGTCGACATCCCGCTCGTGGCCGCGGCCGCCACGTGCGGAGTCCTCGTGGCACGGCGCGCTGCCTGGCGCGCGCCCGGCACCAGATAGCGAGACCCGTTCGGGCCATGGCTGCCGACCAGGTCTCCGTCGTCGAGCCGGTGTTCTTCCCCGCCGGGGTGGCCGACCGCGAGGCGGCAGCCGGGTACGTCGCCGACAGCGGCGCCATCGTGGCCGTCGACCTCGATGACGGCCACGTGGCGTGGCGCACGGACCAGGCGCGAAGGCCCCTGATCGTCGTCGGCGAGCACCTGGTCGCGATCAGGGCTTCGGACGACAGCCCGAACGAGCTGCGGGTCGTCGTGCTCGACATCGCGCGACAGGGCGAGCCGATCCTCACCTCCGCGCCCGTCGTGTTCCCCGAGTGGCTCTCGACGGCGCCTGAGGAGCGGGCATCCTTCTGGTGTGCCGGGCGCGTCGACCGGGGCCGCCTGCTCCTCGAGTGGAAGGCCCAGGCGCGGTATCGGGGCGGTGCGGCGCCGTCGGCCGAGATCCGCAGCGAGGCCGAGCGCGACGCCGGCGGCCTCGTCGAGGTCGACCTGGAGTCGGGCGCGGTGGCGCCGGTGGTCAGCAGGGACGAGTCGCCGCGCTCGCAGCCGGCAGCCGTCCGCAGACCGCCGCTGACGAGCGATGACCTCGGCGAGCCATGGCTCGCCGGCGACAGGGTCGTCGGGATGATCTGGGAGGGCGACGCCGAGCAGACGCTCCTCCTCGAGACGCGCGACCGCTCGACGGGAGCGGCTGATGCGGTCGTGGAGCTGGCGCGCGGGACAGGGCTCGTCGCCCGGGTCGCGCTCGACGGTCGCCACGTCTTCGTGCATGAGGAGCAGCGACCGGCCGAGCACCGGAGCTGGTGGGTCTTCTCGGCGCAGACCGGCCAACGGGTGGCGACCTTGAGCTTCGAGGGCGGCTCCTACTGCCCCGTCGTCCTGGGAGAACGCGCGTACTACCTGGTCGACCGCGACGAGGACGGAGTGCGCTCGCCGAAGCTCTGCGCGCGCGAGCTGGCATCGGACAGGTTGGCGTGGGAACTGCCCCTCGGCCAGCGGCGGACGGCACGCGCCCCGCCGCTCAGACAGTAGGCGAGCACGACAGGAGGCATGATGGCGAACGACCGGACGTATCAGCGAGCCGCCAAGCAGCGCGGTCTTCACGTGGGTCTTCTGGACGAGCTGCGGCGCATGCGCGGGCTCTCGCTGTCGGGGTTGCGCGCGATGCCCGACCCGGCTCTGCGGCGCGCGGTTGCCCGCCTGGAGTATCCCGACCTTCCGCGCGAGCGAGAGGCCTTCCGGCTGCGCCAGTCGCGCAACGAGGCGGGCGTGGTCCCGGCCAACGCATTGGAGAGCGCGCTGCGCGAGCTCGACAGCACACGGGCCCGCGCGGTCGCGCCTCCGCTGGTGGCCGGCGTGCCGACGGGCCGAGAGGTCGGGCCCCGTGCGCTCGTGGTCCGGGCGGCCGGGCTGGGCCCCGGGCCGGGCGGCTGGCTTTCGCTGGGGCCCGGCAACATCGGCGGCCGCACGCGCTCGATCGTCGTTCACCCGACCAACTCGAACCTCATCTGGGTGGGCAGCGTCGGCGGCGGCGTCTGGCGCACCGACGACGGCGGCCAGAGCTGGGAGCCGGTCGACGACTTCATGGCCAACCTCGCCGTGTGCTCGATGGTGATGGATCCGACGAACCCAAAGATCATCTACGCGGGAACGGGTGAGGGGTTCTCGAACCTCGACGCCCTGCAAGGGGCCGGCATCTTCCGCACGATCGACGGGGTCCATTGGCAGCAGATCGCCTCGACCGTGGATCCGAGCTTCCAGACCGTGAACCGGCTGGCCATCTCGAAGAACGGCAAGGTCCTGCTCGCCGCCACGCGGGCGGGCATCTTCCGCAGCGCCGACAAGAACCGGTTGACGTGGACGAGGGTGCTCACCGACGAGGTCGGGGACGTCGACTTCCATCCGACGGACAGCCTGCGCGCCGTCGCCGGCGGACTGCGCAACGGTCAGGCGTACCACTCCGTCGATGGCGGGCGCACCTGGAAGGTCGCGACCCACGCGCAGCCATGGTCGGGTCGGGTCGAGCTCACCTACGCCAGGAAGAACCCGACGAGGGTCTACGCCTCGGTCGAGATCGCCTCCGGCGAGATCTGGCGGTCGACCAACGGCGGCAAGAGCTACACGCGGCGCACCAGCCTCGGGGAGGCGGGGATGCCGGCGCGCTATCTCGGCGATCAGGGGTGGTACGACAACGTCATCTGGGCCGGCGACCCGACCAACGAGAACCTGGTGATCGTGGGCGGCGTCGACCTGTGGAAGAGCACCGATGGCGGCAACACGCTGCGCGACATCAGCACGTGGTGGGACCCCAGGTCCGCCCACGCCGATCACCACTGCATCGTCGCGGACCCGCACTTCGACGGGGTCGCCAACAAGACGGTCTTCTTCGGCAACGACGGGGGCATCTTCAAGACGAACGACGTCTACGTGCTCGGCACCAATCCCCAGCCGCCGCGCATCAAGGGCTGGATCGAGCTCGTCAACACCTACGGCGTGACCCAGTTCTACGCGGGCGCCGGCAACGCCGCCAGCGGGACGATCGTCGGCGGCGCGCAGGACAACGGCACGCTGCGCTACACGCCGGCCAACGGGAGCGAGGGCTGGACCGAGATGTTCGGCGGCGACGGCGGCTGGTGCGCCGCCGACCCCAGCGATTCCAACGTCTTCTACGGCGAGTACGTGTTCCTCAACGTGCACCGCAGCATGGACGGGGGAGCCAGCTCCGAGTACATCAGCGGGCAGTTCTGGAACGGCGCGCAATGGGCGTTCAAGCCGGTGCCGTACCGCATTCCGGACGCCATGAGCCAGAACGCCCTCTTCATCGCGCCCTTCGTCCTCGATCCCAACAGCCCCAACCGCCTCCTCGCCGGCGGGCTGTCGCTGTGGCGCACGAACGACGCCAAGACCCCGAACACCGACAACACGGGTCCGTCCTGGCGGGCGATCAAGGGCAGCGCCGGCAGCCTCATCAGCGCCCTCGCCGTCGCCAAGGGGCGCTCCGACGTGGTCTGGGTCGGTCACGCGGACGGCCAGGTGTTCAGGACGCAGAACGCCACCGCGGCCAGCCCCGTCTGGCAGAAGGTCGACCACGCCGGCGCCCAGCCCCTGGCGGTCACGCGCTACTGCACCGGGATCACCATCGATCCGCGCGATCGCAACACCGTCTACGTGACCTTCGGCGGCTACGTCAAGGGCAACGTCTGGAACACGACCGACGGCGGCGCGACCTGGGCCAACCTCGGCCTGCTGCTCCCGGCGGCGCCGGTGCGCGCGCTGAGCGTGCACCCCAAGCGCTCCGCGCTCGTCTATGCCGGGACGGAGGTCGGCGTCTTCGCCAGCGAAGACGGTGGCGCGACGTGGTCGCCGACGAACGAGGGACCCACCAACTGCTCGGTCGACGACCTGTTCTGGATGAACGAGGTCCTGGTCTGCGTCACGCACGGCCGCGGCATGTTCAGGATCGACCTCTCGGGCGTCTGAGCGATGGCGCACTGAAGCCGCTCGTATCCGGAGCGAGGTTTCGCATCGATGCGGGCACCGAAGTCGTTCAAATCGAGCAAGGTGCTTGCAGCCCCCGTGCACGCGGACGAGGGTCGGCGCGAGATCCGCCCGCTGGGGGGGAGCGACCTGGTGATGCTGTCCGGGGAGGGCTGAGCGACTGTGGACGGCGGGGGCGGCAAGACCCCAGCGGCGGCGTCAAACGTGCCCCGCACGGTGCCGGGCCCGGAGGCGGTCGCCGGCGCGATCCTCGCTCGCGACGCGCTCGCGCGCTCCGACCTCGACCCGAAGGTCAAGGCACGGATCGTCAAGGACCTCGGCTCCGTTCTGCCCGGCCAGATCACCCGGCCGGGCGCCGCCGCCGGCGACCGCGCGATCACCCAGGACGACCTCGCGGCGCTGATCCCGGGGGCCGCGGTCACGGCGGCGGGGCTCGACCCCGCCAAGACGCCGATGCCTCCTGCGCCGGTGCTCTGGCAGGACGGCGCCAACCAGCTGCTCGTCCAGCTCGCCGGCGTCCACGCCGCCCTCGGCGACGGGTTCGTCGAGCTCCGCGTCCCGGTCCGCTGCGACGAGACCGGCGACGCCACCGTCACCGTCACCTTCGTCACCGGCACCCCGGACCGTCCGGCCGGCGGCGTGGCGACGACGGAGGATCGTCCCCGCGGGCCGGCCGTGATCGTCGAGAACTGGCACGACGCACTCATCGCGTTCTGCTGGCACACGCTCGTCATCGCGACCTCGGCGCTGAGCGGCACGGTCGGCTCGGACCTCGCCGGCAACTCGCTCATCACCGTCGGGCTCGCCGCGACATCGAAGGGCATCGCGGTGACGCCTATGGGGCGCCACACCTTCACCACCGGTCAGCTGCCGTGACCGCCGACCGGGTCGTGGCCGTCGGGCGGCGCTCGTGACCGCGCTGCCCACGCTCGACCCGGAGATCGCCGACCTCGGGCTGGCGCTCGGCCTGCTGACCGCGTCGGACGGTGCGGTCGAGCTCGACAGCTCCTGGTTCGAGGATCCGGGCGCCCGCCTGGCCGGCACGCTGGGCGACGAGGGACGCCGCGGTGCGCTCGTGCGCTTCGTCGACGCCGTGCTCGCGGAGGGCGAGCACACCGAGCAGGACGGCATCACCTACCTGCACCTGTTCAACCTGCGCGAGCTGACCCAGGACTCCTCGCTGCCCGACCTGACGGTGCAGGCGACGCTCGATGCCCGGCCGAGCGCGCACGTCGAGGTCGGCCTCGCCGTCGCGCTGGGCACCACGGCACCCGACACCAGCACGCAGCTCGCGATACCGCTCTACCGCGCGGCCAAGCCCAACCAGTCGGTGGCGCAGCCGTTCGCGCTGCTCGCCGGCGGCGTCGTGCGCGTCGCCACCGAGCTGACCCTCGACGGCACGCCGCCGGCGGTCGACGAGTTCGGGCTGGCGGGCGTCGAGGCCTCCGTCGAGGCCGCGCTCGTCGGCGGGCCCGCGCCGTCGTTCCGGCTCGTGCTCAAGGGCCTTCACCTCCCCGGGGCCGCGGCCCCCAGCGACTTCGCGGTCGGCGGCCCCGGCGTGGCGATCGAGGACGCCCTGCTGTCGCTCGTCCTCGGGCTCGTGCGCCAGAGCGCAGACTCGCTGGCCGGGCCGGCGGCCGCCGAGGTGCGCGCGGCGCTCAGCCTGCTCGGCCTCGGCGACGCCGCGGGCATCCCGCCGCTGCCGGTCGACGACCTGATCGCCAACGGCGTCGGCGAGCTGCGCGACTGGTTCGTGGCCGTGATGGGCGCGCAGGCCGCCCGCAGCTCGTGGCTCTCCTCGCTCGCGTCGCTGCTCGGCGGCTCGGCCAGCGCCGACCACGTCGACGTCGACATCGGCGGCGGCCCGGTCAGCGCGCGCATCGCAATCCAGGCGGCGACCGCGCCGTCGGGACACCTCACTGTCACACCGCGGCTCAGCCTGAGCCTCGACACCGTCAGCGGTGCGGTGCGGATCGGCGCCGAGGCGGTCGCCGACCTGCTCGCGATCGACACCGCGACGGGCGCCCTGACCCCGGTGCCGCACGCCGAGATGGTCGTCACCGCCGTGGGCTCGGGCACGGGGAACGCGGCCAACCTGCTGCACACTCCGACGTTCGACGTCGGGTCGCTGCGGCTCGGGCTCTCCGTCGAGGCGGGCGCGCCGAAGCCGCTGATCCAGCTGCTCAACGTCGCCCTCGAGGGCAACCAGCAGGCCGTCGTGGACCTGTCCAGCCCCGAGGCCGTCGTGGCCGAGGTGGGGCAGGCGGCGAGCGCACTGCTCGGCACGGCGCTCGATGCATTGGGCGCCGCGGGCGCCGAATTCAAGGCGCTGCTGGGGCTGACGGCCACGGGCGGCGCCTCGGCGATCGACGGCGCTCAGCTGCTCGCCGATCCGCTCGGCACGCTCGCCGACTGGTGGCACGACCTGCTGACCAACCACGCTGCCGACGTGCCGGCGGTGCTGGCCCACGTGCGCAACCTGGTCGCGGGTCCCCTGCAGCTGCCCCAGCCCGTCGGCGGCACCGGCACCTCCGCCGACCCGTGGTCGATCTCCGTCATCACGGGGCTGTCGATTGGTGCGTGGCTCGACGGCGGGCAGCTGCTGGTTGCGCCCGCGTGCTCGCTGCGGATCGACGACCTGGCCGGCGGCTGCACGGTCGTCACCACCGACCTGAGCCTCCAGCTCGCGGCCATCGACCTGGCCGGGCGCCACGCGCACTTCCCGCTCGCCGTCGATCTCACCGCCAAGCTCCGCGCCCGCGGCGCCAGCGAGGCCCGCCTCGCGCTCGGGCCGGTCGCGATCGTCGCGGACTTCCTCGGGGTGGGCGCGAGCTGGGCCCCGACCGCCGGCTTCGCCGTCGACCTCCTCGCGCCCGGCCTGTCCATGGACACGGGCGAGGAGCGCATCCCCCTGGTCCTGCCCACGGTCGATGCCGACGGCCACGTGAACGTCCCGGCCGAGGCGTGGCACTCCGTCGAGGACCTCATCGGCGTGCTCGCCGACAGCGCGCCCGTCGGCTGGCTGGCCGACCTCGTCGACCTCACCGGGTGGAGCGTGACGCGGCCGCCCCGCGGTCCCCGCCTGTCGCTGGCCGGGCTCGTCGCCGAGCCCGCCCCCGCGCTGAAGACGTGGCTCGGCGCGCTCGCCACCGACGCCGATCTGCTCGGGACGCTGACCGCGACCCTCGCGCACCTCACCGGCGGCGGCGCGGACGGCCGCGCCGGCGTCTTCAGCGGATCGGGCACGCCGGCCGATCCGTGGCTCGCCTCGCTGGGCGCCACCGCGACCGCTCCCGCGCTCGCGGTCTGGCTCACGCCCGAGGGCCCCGTGTCCGCCGCCGCGCTGGCCGCAGATGCGCTGCAGCAGTGGCGCCCGGGGATGCCCGGGCTCCCGCCGGAGGGCCTCGCCCAAGCGCTCTTCGACGAGGCGCGCGCCGGCGACGACGTCGCCGGGCTGGCGGCGGGGCGGTCCGGGATCTCCGCGGGCCTGCAGTCGCTGCTCGGGCGGTGGACAGGGACCGATGGGATGGTGGCGCCGCCACCCGATGCGGTCCCCGACGTGACGACCGTCCTGCAACCCGACCGCGCCTGGGACGTCCTCGCCACCGAGGACCCCGCGGCCGTGGTCGAGGGAGGGCTCCCCGCCGGCGCCGTCGTCGTCCGCATCGCGATCGCGACCGCTCCACTCGGCCCGGCGAGCCTGCCGTGGACGCCCGACGCCGGTCGGCTGATCGACCTCACCGCTCCCGGGCTCGCGCCGGCCTCGTTCAAGGTCGGCGCGCCGGCAGCGGGCGAGTGGGTCGTCGCGCTCGCCCCGCGCGCCGACGCCGGCCTCGGCGCCGCCGGCGATCCGACCGGGCTGCTGGGGCAGGCGGCGCGGCTGTCGCAGGTGCTCGGCGAGTTGGCGGCCGCGGGCCCCGTGGTCCTCGTGGCAGCCGGGGGAGCCGGCCATGCCGCGAGGATGGCGGCCGACGCGGTGGCCGGCGTCACCCATCTGATCACGCTGGGCACGCCGTGGAGCGCGGCGACCTTCGACAGCGCCCGCGTCGGCGTCCCGGCGGATGCGGCGCGCCTGATGCGCGCGCTGCTGCCGGCGGCCGACGCGCTCGAGCCCGACGACGCGGATCTCGCCATGGGCCGGGCGCTGGTGAACGGGTTCCGCGACGCCGCCCGCGGCACGCCGGCAGTGACCGATCTCGAAGCCCCCCGCCCGACGACCGCGGTGCGCGCCGGGCTCAGCGTCGTCGCGGTGTTCGGCACGCTGTCGCAGGCTGCGGTGCAACGGGCGATGACTGCCGTGTTCGCGGCTGGCCTGGCCGCACGCGCCCAGGCGCGGGCGGCCGCGGCCGCGACGCCGCCGGACGCAGCGCACGTCGGCCTGCGCGTTCCGTTCGCGCTCGCCACGCCACCTGGCGGGCACGGCGTGATCGTCGACGGCGCGATGATGCTCGACCTCGCGAGCATCGCGGCGGCCGACGCCGCCGTGACGGCGAGCCCGGCCATCACGCTCGACCTCGCCGTGGCCGACAGCGACGCCTGGCTGCTCGGCGGGCCGGGCACGACGCCGGTCGGCGGCGCGCCCGCGCTCGAGCTGCGGCGGCTCTCCGCGCATGTCAGCGTCGGCCTGCACGGGGGCGACGCCACCGCCGCCATCCTCCTGGAGGAGGGCTCGGCGCTGGGCGCCGACTGGGTCCGCCTGGTCGTCCGCTCCGACGCGAAGGCCACCGGGCAGCTCGAGCAGGAGCCGCTGCTGCCCGAGGCGGGGGCCGCACTCAGCGCCCTCGCGACCAGCCTGAGCGCGGCGATCCCGGCCAGCCCGGCCGGCGCGCTCGTCGCGCTGCTGAAGGCGGCCGGGGTCTGCCAGGACAACGGGGCGCTGCTGCCCGACGGGCTCGCGCACCTGCTCCACGACCCCGCGACCCACGTCCGCGCGGCGCTCGCCACGCCCGCCGGCCGCGAAGCGCTGCTCACCGCGCTGCACGGCCTCGTTCCCGAGCTGACCGTCACGGGCGATGCGCTCCACGCGCAGCTCGGCCCGGTGACCTTCGACGCCGACCTCGCCGCGCGGACCGTCGGCTTCACCGCGTCGGGGAACGACGGCGTGCTGAGCTGGCACGCGGGCGCGGCCTTCGACGCGGCGGGCGACCCCACCTTCGAGGCCGGCCTCGGCAACCCCGACAGCGACGCGCTCGCGCTGTCCGTGCAGTCCGGGCCGCTGAGCGCGCAGCTGCTGCGGCGCGGCGGTCCACCGGTGGCGCTGTGGCCGACGCCCGACGTGGACGGCCTGGCCGGCGTCGCCGCCGCGGCGGTCCCGGCCGAGGCGCTCAGGGTCCTCCTGGAGGGTCTGCGCAGCATCGACAACCAGCTCGGCACCGCGCTCGAGGACCTCGCCTCCGCGCTCGGGATGCTGCGCGCACCGGACGCGCGCGGGTTCCGGGCGATCGCGGCGCCGGTGCAACTGTTCAGCGACCCCGCCGCCTGGCTGCGGCAGGCAGGCGTGCTGTCCGCGGTGGCGGGCGGGCCGTTCGACGCTGCCCGGGTCACCGACCTGCTCGAGGCGATCAAGCCCTTCGTGGGCCTGGCCGGCACGCCTCGCGGGGCCTGGCCGATCGCCGACGGGGTGCAGATCGCGGTCACCACCGCCGCGACCGGGCCCACGCTCTCGCTGTCGGTCGACGCGACGGCCTGGCTGGCGGCGATGGCCGGGCATCCGCCCGTCGCCGCCGGGATCATGGCCGGCCTGACTCTCCCCGCCGCCGGCGCACCGCGCCCGTCGGTCGAGCTCTTCATCGGCGTGCCCGACGGCCCATCGGGAACGAGCACGCCGCAGCACCGGCGGGCCGCGCACCTGTTCGTCGACGAGAGCGGCCTGCGCATCGTGCTGCGGCCATCCGCGGGGCCCGACCTCGAGCTCTACCCGAACCCGGCCGGCTTCGGGTCGCTGCTGGAGGCGGGGGTCACCGAGCTGCTGCCGATCGCGCTCAACGAGGTCGCGTCGATGACCGGCGACGCGGTCCGGGTCGAGGTCGCGGACCTCGTCGGCAGGGCGGGGCGCGGGTTGGCGGTCGCGTCGGGAACGCCCGCGGTCTTCGACGGCACCGCGCTGAAGGCGCTGGCCGCAGACCCGGCCGGCTACCTGCGGGCGCACCTGGGCACCCTGGTCACCGAGGCGGTCGCCGGGCTCGACCCGCTGCTGCAGCGGCTGCTCGGCCTCGCGCCCTCCAACCACGTCGCGGTGCTCTCGGGCGCCGGCGTGCTGACGGTCACCGTGCGGACGATGGTCGTCGAGGTCCACCCGGCGCCGCTCGCCGTCGACGTGCAGGTCGCGGCGACCGGGCTGCCGGTGATCGGCGCGGTCGCGCTCGGGCTGGCCGCCGACGAATCGGGCCTCGCGGGCTGGTCGGCGGCGGTGGGGCCGGCCGAGATCGACCTCGACGGCCCGGTGATCCGCCCGCTCGCGCGCGCCGCGTTCGCCACCGGCACCGGCTGGCAGGCCGAGGTCGGCCTCGGGTTGGACGACAAGGCCCCGACCGACGTCGACCACCGCGAGCTGCTCGCGCGCTGGCGGGAGGCCGACGGCCTGACGATGCTGGCCACCCACCGGACCGCCGCGGCCACGGTGGACGAGGACACGAGCCCCGAGGGCGTGGCCACGGCCGCGATCGACGCCGTCCTGGACCTCGTCGGTGGCTGGGTCCTCGGTGTGCCGGACGTGCGCACGCAGCTCAACCAGACGTTCGGGACCAAGAGCGTGCGCTTCGTGCTCGAGGGCTCGGTGCTGGAGCCCGCCGGCGCGCCCTCCGACCCGCCGCAGCTGGTGGCGGGCGTGCTCACCGGCTGGCCCGACAAGCTGCTGACGATGGCCGGCCAGCTGGCCGCGGCCGCGCCGTCGATCACCGTCGGCCCGTTCGACTTCGCCATCGCCAAGACCGGCGACGTCATCGGCGTCAGCATGTCGACGAGCAACGCGGCCGGCATCGACCTCACCTCGGGCGGCGACATCGCGCTGCACCTCGAGGCCGATGCGTCGTGGATCGAGCCGCCCACCGGCCCGTCGCCCTCGCCCGGCATCGTCCTCGACCTGCTGCGGGTGAGCGGCAGCACGATCTCGCCCGCCCCGGGCATCGCGGCCAACGGCATTGGTCTGCGGCTCGGCAAGACCAGCGGACCCCTGATCGACGCCGGCCTGCGGCTGGAGACGGTCGCCGTGCACCTGTTCGGCAGCGTCGTGATGGACGTCCACTCCCTGCCGGAGTTCGCCGGCGGCGTGCAGGTCGAGCTCGGTGGCCTCGCCGTGCCCCTCGGCGGCGGTGGCGGCGACAACGCGGTGGCCAGCGGCATCATGCACGACGCCGGCGGCAGCGGCGCCCCGCCGCGTCCCAGCTTCAGCCCCGGGGTGGCCGTGCAGGACCACGGCAGCGGCCTGTCCGTCACGCTGCGCGCCGGCAGCGGCGACGGCCCGTGGTTCCTGCCGATCCAGCGGGCGTTCGGCCCGGTGTACCTCGAGCAGATCGGGCTCGGCGTGGAGTACCAGCAGGGGACAACTCCGCGGCGCCTGGAGATCATCAGCCTCTACCTCGACGGCCAGGTGTCGCTCCTGGGCCTCACCGCGGCGGTCGACAAGCTGCGCTTCGGCTACCACGTCTCGCGGCCGTTCTTCTCGCCGTCCTCGTGGGAGGTCGACGTCGAGGGCTTCGCGATCGCCAGCAACATCGGCGGGCTCACGCTCGCCGGCGGGCTGCGCAAGTTCCCGCTCGACGCGCCGCTGACCGGCATCGAGTACCTCGGGATGCTGAAGATCGGCTACGGCAGCTACGGCATCGACCTCTTCGGCGGGTACGCGCATCCGGTCACCCCCAGCGGCGCTGAGTTCGCTTCCTTCTTCGCCTTCGGGGTCCTGCACGCGCCGATCGGCGGGCCGCCCGCGTTCTTCATCACCGGCATCGGCATCGGGTTCGGCATCAACCGCGAGCTGCACACGCCGACCATCGACGAGGTCAACAGCCACCCGTTCATGCTGGCGCTGCGCGCGCTGGGCCCCGCGCCGGAACCGATGCAGCAGCTGCAGGACATGCGCGAGCTGGTGCCCCCGGCGCAGGGTGAGTACTGGGTCGCTGCCGGGATCAGCTTCACGAGCTTCGTCCTCATCACGGGCGAGATCCTGGTCACCGTCCAGTTCGGCGACGGCCTGGAGATCGCGGTCCTCGGCCTCGCGCGGGCGCAGCTGCCGACCCCGATCGTCACGCTCGTCTCGATCGAGCTGGCCCTGCTGGCGCGGTTCTCCAGCAAGGAGGGGCTGCTGCTCGTCCAGGCCCAGCTGACCGACAACTCCTGGCTGCTGGAGAAGTCGGTGCGGCTCACGGGCGGCTTCGCGTTCGCGTCGTGGTGGAAGGGCCCGAACTCGGGGCAGTTCGTGATCACCGTCGGCGGCTACCACCCGCGCTTCCACCACGATGGCTATCCGGTCGTGCCGCGGGTCGGGCTGAGCTGGCAGCCGATCGACAACATCAGCGTCGTCGGCGGCGTCTACTTCGCGCTGTGCTCGGAGGCGATCATGGCCGGCGCGGCGCTGGAGGTCGCGGCGCACCTCGGGCCGGCGCACGCGAGCCTGCGCTTCGGGGGCGACGGCATCGTCTTCTTCGACCCGTTCTGGTTCGAGGTCGAGGTCTATGCCGAGGCGCAGGTCGGGATCACGATCTGGCTGCTGTTCGGGAGTGTCGACATCGACGTCTCGCTCGGCTTCGACGTCGTCGTCAGCGGACCGCCGATCCACGTCGAGGGCCACTTCAGCGTGTGCGGGATCGGGATCCCGTTCGAGTTCGGCGACGAGGAGGATCCCGCCGAACGCGCGCTCGACGCCGCCCAGTTCGCCGAGAAGTACCTGCGCGGCGGCGCCGACGCCCAGGTCGTGCAGGCCTCGGTCATCCGTGGCGGTCTGACCGCGGGCAAGTCGACCGCGCCGAGCTCTGGCGGCGTGGCCAAGCCGCCCGACGGGAGCGCCGCGAACCCGTTCCGGCTGGTGCCGGAGTTCCAGCTGACCTTCGTCACCACCGCGCCCGCCGAGGCGCTGCAGCTCACGGCTGCGTCGGGGTCGAAGTCCGCGACGGTGTCGGCGCCGGGCCTGGGAGTCGCGCCGATGTACTCCGCGACCCTCGACACCACGTTCGCGATCGGCCTGACCTCCGACGAGGGCCAGCCGTTCGGCGTCGCCGGCGTCCTGCTGACGCCGCGGCCGGCGTCGGCCTTCCCGAAGGGCGTGTGGGGGCCGGCGCAGAACCCGAAGGCAAAGACAGTCCCGGCCGGCGACACGATCGACGCCTGCGACGGCCTCACGATCGACACGGTCCTGCCCGACAGCCTCTTCACCGGGGCGCCGCCGATCGACTACCACCAGATCGAGCTGCCGCTCGGGGGCCGCAAGCCGCTGCCGTTCGTGACCAACACGACCCAGACGGACTCGCGCGTGACGGCGGCCATCGCGCTGAAGAACGCGGCGACCGTGCTGACGGCGGGGACGCTCACCGCGGACGTGCGTTTCGAGCGGGCCGCCCTCGTCCTCGAGGCCGCCGGCGCCGGCCGGACGACCGTGGCCGCGCTGCGCGGCGAGCGCAGCGCGCCCCCGTCGTTCGGATCGCTGGCCGACGACCTCGAGAACAGCCCCGCGCCCGAGTCGCCGGCGGTCGATCCCGTGGTCGTCGATCGCACCAAGCCGGCGCCGCGGCGGTTCGCGCCGCTCGTCAAGTCGGTCCTCGGCGTGCCGCTCGCGCTGACGCTGGAGCGCCCCGGCGGCACGACGGTCTCCGAGCCGGGCGCGGCCATGGCACGGACGGCGCCGAGCCTGGCGGCGATCCGCTCGGCGACGGTTGGACGCAGCCAGCTGGCGCTATCGGTCATGCCGGCGGCGGCGCAGCCGGTGGGTAGCACGCTGAGCTCCGTCGGCGTCGCGCCTTCGACCAGGGTCGCCTCGGCCGCGGTCGGCGCGGTCGCGAACGCGCGCCCGGCGCCGCTGGCCGCCGAGCGGCTCGCCGCGATGTCCGACCAGCTGCTCGCCGACCCGCCCGACCCGACCGGAGCCGCGGGCGCCGCGGCCGGCGCGGGCGCGATCGTCCACGAGGGCGAGCTGGCGGTGATCACGATCGCCAACCGGCCGTCGGGCGAGGTGCTCGACACGCTCACGGTCACCGGCGGCGCCACCCGCGTCCTCGCGCTCGCCGCCGGTGGCCGGGCGCTGGACGACCGCGTGCTGGCCGCGGCGGCCGGGCCCGCTTCAGTGGAGCTGCCGCGCGCCACCGAGCGCGTCGCGCTCGTCGCCATCGGCGCCAGCGCCACGACCGACGCGCCGGTCGCCGGCTGGTGCGCCGGGCAGTCGCTGCCGACCGTCGGCTGGGGCGCCGCACTCGCGGCCGGCGCCCTCGTCACCGCGCAGGCCAACCGGGTCGCCGACAATCGCGAGCGCGCCGACGGCGGCTGGGTCACCGGGTACGAGCTCGCCCGGGCCGCGCAGGTCGTCACCGGCTTCACCGACGCGGTGAACGCCATCGCGATCGTGATCGACGACTACCTCGGCAGCGACGCCGCGGGCCAGGTGTCGATGCGCCTGCTCGACGCGGAGCGCGAGCTCGACGCCGCGGGCGAGCCGCTGGCGCCGCAGGTGCTCGTCGACGGTGTGCGGACGATCCTGCTCTACGCGATCACGACCACCGGGCCGAACCCGGGAGTGCTCGTCGACGGATGCGGCAAGGGCCACCTCGGCGGCGTCCTGGGCGCGTCGGACGGCCTCGCCGACCTCGCCGCCCTGATCGCGACGCGCGGCGTCGACGCCGCTGTGGGACAGCCGCTCGTCGGCGGCCCGGGGCAGCGCCAGGTCACCATCGCCCTCGCCGACGGCCCGGTCGAGGAATA
>Ga0307278_10000873_pt1 | contig 14822 bp, 13 predicted proteins | sample ER_DNA_117_FD_194482 | JGI IMG/M metagenome (GOLD analysis project Ga0307278, IMG submission 194482) | Bulk soil microbial communities from the East River watershed near Crested Butte, Colorado, United States - ER_DNA_117 | ecosystem: Environmental > Terrestrial > Soil > Floodplain | place... | reverse complement strand
ACGAAGTCGCCGAGGCGCTGACCTACGTGAAGGACGGCGCAGCCCTTCCGCGTTATCAGGCATAGCCCGAGAAGCCGAGCCACAGTCGGCGTGTCCGACTCTGGACGACGACCGGGCGCGGTGGTGGTTCACGGCGCCGGAGGGGACGTCGCAGGCGCCGCGCTAAGCGCGCCTAGGGCCGTCCGATCACGCAAACCGCGGGAACCGGGCGCAGGTTCTTGACCAGCACTTGGTTCACGGAGAACTCGGCCAGCCGGATCCTCTCGCTCAGCTGGTCCGCCAGGTCGCGAACTCGGCCGGGCTGCGTGTGGCGAGCATCCCAGAAGAGATAGACCGCTCCATCGGGGGCGAGATGCCGCCGGACGATCCCCAGCGCCTCCTTCGGCTGAAGCCAGAAGGGCGCGACGTTGAAGGCGAAGACCTTGTCGAATCGCTCGTCCCCGAAGTCCGCCTTCTCGAGCGCGGCCGTCTTCAGCACGGCCCTGCCTCCCGCGACGTGCTCGCGATTCCTACGCGTGGCCATCTCGATCATCTTCTTCGAGCGATCGATCGCTGTGATCCGTCCGCTGGTCAGCCGCTCGCAGACCAGCGATACGGCCACGCCGTGTCCGCAGCCGACCTCCAGCACGCGATCGGCTGGGTCGAGCGCCAGGGTGTCCACCGCCCACACGAACCGTTCCGACGGCTTGCTCGCCATGCCCTACGCTCTGCCTTTTCCGGACAAGGGCCGCACCGCTCTCCTGTGGCGGCCTCCTGCTGTTGGCGCCGGGACCGTGAGCGCCTGGAGCGCAAGCATGGCTGCCGCGACTTCACCGGCCACCGCATCGGGGATCGCGGTCGCGGCCCGTTCGAGCACGAGCAGCCGCGCATCGGGGATCTCGCGCGCAAGTGCTTCGCCATTGCCGACTGGGAAGAACGGGTCGCGGCGACCGTGCACCACGAGCGTCGGCATCGCAAGCTCGGGCAGGCGCTCGCGCCAGCGCGGCTTGCAGTCGAGCTTGGCGAACACCATGGCCAGCTGGTTGGCCATCTGCACCGCGGGCTCTGTGCCGGGGGTGCGGTCCCAGATGCGCTCGGCGGTCGCGCGTGCGGCGACGGGGTCGTCGCCGCGGATCTCCGCGCCGGCGGTGGCGAACTCTGCCACGGCAGCGCGGTCGGACCAGTCGGGCATCGAGCGCGAGAACAGCCGCTCCATCGTCGCCGCTTCATGGTCAGGCAGGTCCTCGTCGACCCGGCCAGGTGCGACGGGCCGCGTCCCGGCGAGGGTGAGCGCCGAGAACGCGTCCGGATGGTCGAGCGCGGCGACCTGGGCCACCATGCCACCGACGCCGATGCCCGCCAGGTGCGCCGGCCGGTCGTCGAGTTCGCGGGCGAGTGCTGCGACGTCGGCGGCAAGATCACGGAGCGTGTACGTGGGTGCCTTGGGATTGACGGTGGTCGAAGCGCCGCTGTCGCGCAGGTCGTACCGCACGACGTGACGTCCGTCGCGCGCGAGCGCCTCGCAGAGCGCGTCCGGCCAGGAGAGCATGGTCGTGCCGCCCGCGAGCAGAACGAGCGGCGCCGCCGCGTCGCCGAAGTGCTCGACGCCGAGGGTGACGCCATTGGCCTCGACCGTCGTCATGAGGCCGGCGCCGGCGCCATGGTGCCGTCGGGCGTGCGGAGCGGAAGAACCGTTGGATGCATCGTCGACCTCCAGGACTGTGGCATTGCCTCTATAGACCGTCCAAACGCCAGTAACTCATCGCTGGTGCGGCACGACAGATCGTCAGCAGCCGCATGTCGCGAGGACATCCTCGATGGCCGCCATACCGAGTCAGACGGTCGTGCCCGCCGCTCCTGGAGCCAGGACGCGGCACCGGGACACGAGCGGAGTCGTGCTCACTGGACACGATCAAGTGCCGTTGGGCGATCGTTTGCGCGACGGGCACGCCGCGGGTGACGCGCATCGTCCCACAACGGATCACCTGACGGGTTTCGGGCTCAGTGTCCGGCCAACGCAGCAACGACCGGGGCGAGCGTGTCGGCAGAGCCGGCGCCGAAGACGAAGTAGGAGAAGCCGATCTCCTCCCGTCGCCGCTGGATTTCCTCGGTTGCCGCCGCCGGGTCAGCGGGGAGGATGGCCAGTGAGTCTATGGCGCGCAGCGCGACCGGGTCGGTGTCGGGTGCGGTCATGAACGGCGCGACCGCGTCGCCGACAACCGGCACATGGAGCGCGAGCTCGACGTCCCGGAGAGCGCGGAAGTTACGGGCGAGCTGGGCGATCTCGACGCCAGGGTCATCCTGCATCGCGACGAAGGTAACCGTGTCCGCCACCTCGGCAGCAAGTGCTCGACCCTTCGGTCCGCGCACCGCCATCACCACCGGTGTATGCAGGTCGGGGCCGTCGAGCTGTCGTAGCGCAGTGACCGTGTCGCGTACCTGGGCGAACCGCTCGCCTCGTGGGACAACGGGCAGGCCGAGTTCGCGGAGCTGTTCCTCGATCCCTGGCCGTCCGATGCCGATGCCCATCTCGAAGCGACCGTCGCTGAGCACCGACAGCGAATGCGCTTCCCACGCAGTGGTCCAAGCAGGGCGTACGGGCGAGGCGTATACCCAGGTGCCGACCGTATTTCGGCGAGCTCCGCTGCGAGCGCCAGCGTCGGGCCTGGCGCCGGTTGCCATCCGGGGACGTCGGGCATCAGCAGCGTCGAGTAGCCGCTGTCTGCGATGCGACGAACCCGATCTCGCCAGGCCCGCAGGTCAGTTGTGAGCGGGCAAACGACCCCGAACCGGAACGGTCTGGTCACGGACTTGGACACTTCTCCTCCTTAGATTGTCGAAGCGGCGCGCTCATCGCGGACTTGGCGACGCACACCACATCGCCCAGTCGTCTCTAAAGTGTGAGACCGCCGGGCGGCGCGAAATTCATCGCCTACGAGCGCCTGGAGGAAGTCGAGGGCGCGTCGGTGGAGTAGCGCGGCGGCTTGCTGGTCGTGTTCTGCGAAGTAGTGCGCCTCGCCAGGAAAACTGAAAGCTCCATAAACGGCTCCACACCCACCACATACTGGAGCCTGTGCAAGTTGCAGGGAACTGAAAGAGCCCGATTTGCACGGGTTTTTCAGAGCCCTCTGACGGACTCGAACCGTCGGCCCCCTCCTTGCCATTTTGGGGTCACGGCAATTGGTCGCAACCCACGGCAACCGATTTCGCCTATCTCAGCCGTTTTCGGCGCCGCCCTATTTGCCACCCGTTGCCACCGCTTGCGACCGCTCTGCTCCACGCTGTGGCCTCCAGGCGCGCCGGGAACGCGCCGAGCGCTCGCACGAGCCGCCCGAGCAGCGGTCGCTCGAAGAGCTGGACCTTCGCCATGCTGCGGAACGCGCGCGGATAGAGCGCGAACGCGAGCGCGAGGCTGTGAATCCCGACAGGTGGTTCGCGCCGAGGACCCGGCGGCGAGGTGCTCGCGGCCGCGCACCCGCGGCCGGAAGGCGAGCCTGGCCAGCGGCTTGCCCACCGCGGCTAGAACGCGGAAGAGCGCGAGGCCTCGCGTCCGGGCGGTACCGCGCTAGCCGAGATCCGGAAGCCAGCCCTCGCGGTAGCGCGTCGGCTCGCTCGGCCGGAAGCGCGCGTACGCCTGCTTCGGATCGTCGGTCTCCTCCTCGACGCCGGCGCCGTGGCGAAGCGCAGCCTCGTCGACGGTGTAGCCGCCCCAGTCCGCGCCGCGCGTCCGGTCGCGCGCTCCCACGGCGACGACCACGCACGGACCGTCTCCCGCGCCGACGATCACGTGCTTCGTCTCCGGCGGGCAATGGACGAAGTCCCATGCCCGCAGACCCCGCTCCTCGCCCTCGACGATCAGCCGCGCCTCGCCCGAGACCACGAGGAAGTCCTCCTGGTCAGCCTCCCAGTGGTACATCGCCATGGGCTCGCCCGGCCCGAGCACGTAGACGGCGATCCCGAGCTGCGGGAACTCGGGCCCGGGCTCGCCGTCGAAGTCGCCGGCCGCGCCGCGGCCCTCGCGGTCCCACCAGCGCGTCTCGCGGGCGTTCAGGACGAACCAGCCGTCGCCGGTAGGGACGAGCCCGTGCTCGGTCGGCTCGAGCGGCGCCTCCGGAACCATCGCCGGGGAGCCTGCCCGATCGCAGCGCGGCCCCGCAAGCGGAGGGCCGGCCAGGGCGGTCACCCGAAAGGGTGAGCGCGCGTAAGCGCTTCCTGGGATGGCGCCGACCCGTTCCGGCGCCGATAACGCGCTGTAGCGCCACGCGCGCGTGCGCCGCCGAACAGAAGCGGCGGTGTCACTCCGACTCAGCGCGGGCGCGCCGGTAGCGCTCGTAGATCACGCGCGAGCCGAACGTCCTGGTCTCGATCAGCTCCAGCGCGATGTCGTCGGTGACGGGTGGCAGGAACGGTGTGCCGCCACCGACGACGACCGGATAGCGGAACATGCGCAGCTCGTCGACGAGGCCGAGCTCGATCGCCTGCGCGGCCAGGCCGGCGCCTCCGATCTCGACGTCCTTGTCGAGCGCCGGCGACCTCCTCGGCCAATGACGCGTCGGCGAGCCGGGCGTTGCCCTGGACGCTGTCGAGCGTGCGGCTGAAGACGACCTTCGGGATCGCGCACCAGACGTCTGCGAACGCGGCGCCGAGCTCGTCCTCGCGCAACGACGGGTCCGTCTCCCACACCAGTATCGTCTCGTAAAGCCTGCGACCTAACAGACAGCCGCCGAGCTCGCGTACCTCCGCGATGTGGAAGCGAAACAGCTCCTCGCTAGGTGCCGTCCACCCGAACGCGCCCTCGCGGTCGTTGATAAAGCCGTCCACCGAGACGCTCATCGAGTAGATCAGCATGGCTTCAGATCGTCGCACCGGCGGGCGGCCGGAGGACCACCCAGATCAACTACGCGCCGCCTTCGGGCGGGCGCGCAGGATGGAAGCCCCAATCGGCAAGTTTGGACGGGTGTTCATGCGTCGCGAGACGTCGCGCGTGTCGTTTCTGATGTGTCCGTTTTGTGTCCGCGCTCTGGTGCCTACTAAGACAACGTAGTTTGGTCGGGTTCCCGTCTTCGTGGGACCCTGATGCGACCTGGGCTCGGTCGGCGCGAGCGTCGTGATAGGTAGCGGACGCTCGGCAGGCGGCGCCTTACTCGCACGATCGGCCAGGCTGCCTGGATGCTCGCGCCGAAGGGCTTACGCCTCTGGGATCTCCATTCCGTACGTTTCGAGCGTGATGCTGTCGGGGTCTGGGCCGCCGCGCACGCCGGTGTCGAGCGCGTCGATGGCCGAGAGCTCCTCGTCGGCGAGCTCGAAGTCGAAGACGTCGAAGTTCTCGGCGATGCGGGCGGGCTTGGTCGACTTCGGGATCGCGGCGCGGCCCTGTTGCAGGTGCCAGCGCAGCATCACTTGGGCGACCGACTTGCCCTGCCGGTGTCCGATCTCCAGCAGCGTCGGGTCATCGAAGGTGCGCTTCTCGCCGCCGCCGTAGGAAGTGACGCCGCCGAGGGGCGACCACGCCTGAGTGGCGATGCCGTGCTCGGCGTGCAGGCGCTGCAGCGCCGTTTGCTGGAAGTACGGGTGGACCTCGATCTGGTTGACGGCCGGAACGACGGACGTCTCGGCGACCAGGCGGTTGAGGTGCTGGGGCATGAAGTTGCTCACGCCGATCGCGCGGACGTTGCCGTCGGCGAGGAGTCTCTCGAGCGCCCGGTAGGCGTCGAGGGTGCGGTCGAAGGCCGACGACAGCGGCTGATGCAGGAGCAGCAGGTCGATCTGGTCGACGCCGAGCTTGCGGGCGCTCTTGTCGAATGCGTGCAGCGCGGCGTCATAGCCGTAGTCACTGATCCACAACTTCGTCTCCACGAACATCTCGCCGCGCGCGATGCCCGAGCGGCCTATGCCCTCACCGACCTCGCGCTCGTTCAAATAAGCGGCCCCGGTGTCGATCAGCCGGTAGCCCTCCCGGATCGCCGTCTCGACGGCGTCGACCGTCTCGGCGGGCGGGGTCTGAAAGACCCCGAAGCCGAGAGCGGCACCTCGACGCCGTTGTTCAACTCGATCATCGGGGTTGTCGCTGTCGCCATCTCTGTCCTCCTTAGAGTTCGATCTCCGTTGGCAGGGGCCCGACGGGCGCTTGCGCGCGTTAGCGACCCTTCCGCGCCCGGCTCTTGATCTGCTCAATCGCCCGGTTGAACCCGTCCGGTGTGCCGCTCGAGCCGGCAAGGCGACCGACGTGCACCTTCGCGATTGGCTTCCCGACAACGACGGCCGGGACGGCGGCCGCAAAGCGGCGCTGCAGTGCCAAAGAGGTGGGATCCGTCGCGCGCGGTGTGACCTTGACCGCTCTGATGACGCCGTTCTTGAGCGTCAGGCGCACCGTGATCGAGGACGGCAGACCGCCGTACTGGCCGGTCGCGGTGTAGACGCCATCTCTGTAGGGGGAGCGATTGCCTGCGAGGCGGGGAGCGGTTTCGCCAGCCGCCGTCGTTGACGCCTGCGTCGTGTCCGTGGCGCCGCTCGCGCAACCGGCCATGACCGCGGCGGCGGCGATGGCAGCGACGGCTGCCCGGACGCTGTCGGATGCCGGGGCGGCTCTGTGGCGGTTCGCCGCGGTGCCGCGGTCGTCGCTCGAGCTCTGCTCCCCGAAGCGCTCTTCGAAGAAGACACAGCCGTCGAAGTTCTCTGAGACCTCGGCGCGACCGTCGGCAAACATCTGCACGTACGCGAACGAGAACATCTCGGCCAGCTTCTCGGGAGCGGTGACGAAGAGGGCGGTCGCGAGGCCGTCCGCAGTGGCTGCGTCGTCCGCGACGACCCAGGTCGCGACCACGTGATGAACCGGGTTGCCGGTGCGGGCGTCAAGCACGTGATGTAGCCCGTCCGCCCAAGCACGCCGGTTGACTGCCGACGCGCAGAGCGCGGCGTCCCAGAGGTTGCTCACGCCGATGACCAGCGTGGGGTCGAACGGGTGCTCGAGCCCAACGCGGATCGGCGACTGCCCGGAGTGGCGCAGATCGCCGCTGCCATCGACGACGTAATCGGTAACTCCGGCTGCCCGCAGCATCTCTGAGACGAGCTCGACCAGGTAGCCCTTGCCGGCCGCGCCAACGTCGATTACGAGCGGAGCGTTCGTGATCACCGTGGTGCCGTCGCGGATGACATCCGACGGCCACTTTGGTCGCGCCGGAGACCCCGTTTCGCGAACAGTTGCCGCCGCCGGAGTGAGTGAATAGGACCGGTCGTAGCCGAGAAGCTCGAGGCGGCGACCGACGAGCGGGTCAACCGCGCCTGCCGTTGCCGTGTACAGACGGTCGTAGAGCTCGAACAGCGCGCTCGAGTCATCGGGAAAGAGAACACGCCCACCCTCTCGTGCCGCGGCGACGCGAGTGACGAGCGAGTCGTCGCGAAAGCGTGAGTACGTCCGATCGAAGTCGTTGATGCGCTTCAGGATCAGCTGCCGCAACGCGTCGTCCAAGGGCTCGCCAGTCGCGATCTCCCACTGCGTGCCGAGGGCGTCGAACCTGAAACAGGAGGACAGGGGCTCGCTGCGGTTGATGGCTGAAGCCGACGGCATAGCCTCAGTGAAGCGCCTCCACGTTCTGCGTGACTGACCCTGTTGATCCAGCTACTGCCAGTACCCCTCATCGCCGTCGGAAGAGAGCTACGGTGCCGCTCGTGGACACGCGAGAGGAGATCCGCGAATTCTTGACCTCAAGGCGCGCGAGGATCACGCCGGAACAAGCAGGCCTACAGACCTACGGCAACGGCCCGCGCCGCGTTCCGGGCCTGCGGCGAGAAGAGGTCGCGCTGCTCGCCGGCGTCAGCATCGCCTACTACACGAAGCTCGAGCGCGGCGATACCTCCGGTGTCTCCGAGACCGTCCTTGAGGCGCTCGCCCGCGCGCTTCGGCTTGACGAGGCCGAGCGGGCGCACCTGTTTGATCTCGCCCGCGCTCAGACAACGACGGCGCGACCGCGCGGCCGCCGCCCGCCACAGCGCATGCGGCCCGGCGTGCAACGACTGCTCGACTCGATCACGGCGCCCGCGATGGTGCGCAACGGCCGCATGGACATCCTCGGGACGAACCAGCTCGGGCGCGCCCTGTATTCGGAGATGTTCGCGAACCCGCGGCTGCCGGTGAACTCGGCCCGCTTCACCTTCCTCGATCCCCGCGCCACGACCTTCTTCGTCGACTGGGACCACGCGGCCGACGACTCGGTCGCGGTCCTGCGAGGCGAAGCCGGACGCAACCCCTACGACCGCGACCTCTCCGATCTCGTCGGCGAACTGTCGACGCAGAGCGAGGAGTTCCGCACCCGCTGGGCGAGACACGACGTCCGCTACCACGACACCGGCAAGAAGCGCTTCCACCACCCGGTCGTCGGCGACCTCGAAGTCGCGTTCGAGGTGATGACGCTCGTCGCCGACCCCGAACTGACGATGTTCGCCTTCACAGCCGAGCCTGGCTCGAAGTCTGAAGAAGCGCTAAGGCTGCTCGCGAGCTGGACGGCGACGCTTCACGAAGCCGACTCACCGACGCTGACCGACCGCCCTGAGCAGCACCGCAGCCGCCGGCGGGTAGCTCCTGAGAACGGACACGGCTGAGGCACGGAAAGGAGTCGGCGTGGAAGTGGAGATCACGCTCAGGGTCGACGGCAGCGGCCATCGGATCGCCGTTGACCCGCGGACCACGCTGCTCGACCTCCTGCGCGAGCACCTCGCGATCACCAGCCCGAAGAAGGGCTGCGACCACGGGCAGTGTGGCGCCTGCACCATCCTGCTCGACGGCAGGCGGCTGAACAGCTGCCTGGCGCTCGCCGTCGCCTACGACGGCGCCGAGATCGTCACAGCCGAGGGGCTCTCAGCGAACGGGGAGCTTCATCCGATGCAGCAGGCGTTCATCGAGCACGACGGCTTCCAGTGCGGCTACTGCACGCCGGGCCAGGTCGTCTCGGCGGTCGGGATGCTGCAGGAGGCCGAGGCGGGTTGGCCGAGCCACGTGACCGCGGATGTCGCTGCTGAGGAGATGTCCCTCACCGACGAGGAGATCCGGGAACGGATGAGCGGCAATCTTTGCCGCTGTGGCGCCTACATGAACATCGTTCCGGCCATCCGCCAGGCGGCCGAGGAGAGCGGCGGGTAATGAAGCCGTTCCGCTACGCGCGCGCAGAGGATAAGGCCGCGGCTGTTGCAACCCTGAGTGGAGAGCCGCGCGGTGCATTCTTGGCCGGCGGGACAAATCTCGTGGACCTGATGAAGCTTGGCGTCGTGGAGCCCGACATGCTCGTGGACGTGAGACGGCTGACGTCCGAGACGATCGAGGAAATGCCGGACGGGGGGCTGCGGATCGGCGCGGCCGTGACGAACAGCGATCTTGCTGCCGATCGGCGGGTCCGCAGCCGCTATCCGGTGCTGTCTGAGGCGCTCCTGTCGGGTGCGTCCGGACAGCTTCGCAACGTTGCAACCGTCGGCGGAAACCTCTTGCAGCGCACCCGCTGCGTCTACTTCTATGACACGACGACGCCGTGCAACAAGCGCCAACCCGGTTCTGGCTGCTCGGCCATCGGTGGGTACACCCGCTACCACGCGATCCTCGGCGCGTCCGAGGCCTGTGTCGCGACGCACCCCTCCGACATGGCGGTCGCGCTGGCGGCGCTGGATGCGACCGTGCGGGTGCTCGGCCCGGACGGGGAGCGCAGCATCCCGCTGGTCGACTTCCACCGGCTGCCCGGCGGTGAGCCGGAGCGCGACACCGTCCTCTCCCACGGCGAGCTGGTCACCGCGGTCGACGTCCCTCCGTTGCCGTTCGCCGAACGGTCGCGCTACTACAAGGTCAGGGATCGCGCGTCATACGCGTTCGCGCTCGTCTCGGTCGCGGCGGCGTTGGACATCGCCGACGGCATCGTGCGCGAAGCGCGGATCGCGTTCGGAGGGGTCGCGCACAAGCCGTGGCGCGCGACCCGGGCCGAGGCCTCGCTGCGGGACGCGCCCGCCACCGAGGACGCGTTCCTCCGCGCCGCCGACGAAGAACTGGCCGGCGCGCAGCCGCTGGCCGGCAACCGCTTCAAGGTGCCGCTCTTGCGCAACACCCTGACCCTGGTGCTCCGTGAACTGGCACAGGGGCACACACGATGACCACTCAGATCGAGCACGGCGCGATCGGCAGCGCGCTTGCGCGGCTCGACGGCCCCGCGAAGGTCACGGGCACCGCTCCGTACGCGTTCGAGCAGCAGGTGGACGAGCCGCTCTATCTGTATCCGCTCCAGGCGACGATCGCCCGCGGACGGATCACCACGATCGACGCCTCGACCGTCGAGGCGATGGACGGGGTGGTGGCCGTTCTCTCCCACTTGAACGCGGCTCGGCTGGCGGCTGCGAAGGACTCGGTGGCGGTGATCTACAACGACCCCGAGGCTCGCTCGGTCGAGGACAGAGAACTGGCGATCCTGCAGTCCGATCAGATCGCGTTTCGTGGACAGCTCATCGGCGGGGTGATCGCGGAGAGCCTCGAGGTGGCCCGCCATGCGGCCAGCCTCGTCCGGGTGGGATACGGCGAGCAGCCGCACGATGCGGAGTTCCGGCCGGACCGGGATGACTTCTACGCGCCAGAGCGCGTCAACGCGGCCCCGACCGACACCGAACAAGGGGATGTCGAAGCTGGATTGGCGTCAGCGGCCATGACCATCGATGAGTCGTACAGCACGCCGATGGAGCACAACAATCCGATGGAGCCGCACAGCACGATCGCGCTCTGGAACGACGACGGGCTCACCTTGTACGACTCGACCCAGGGCGCCCATGTCGTGCGGACGATCCTTGCGCCGATGTTCGGACTCGAGCCCGAGCAGGTCAGGGTGATTTCGCCCTACGTCGGCGGCGGATTCGGAGCCAAGGGCATGCCGCACGCGCACAACGTCCTGGCCGCCCTTGCCGCCCAACTGGTGCCAGGTCGATCGGTGAAGCTGGCGTTGACACGGCAGCAGCTGTTCCCGCTTGCCGGGCACCGCCCGCCGACGATCCAGCGGGTTCGCCTCGGAGCCGAGGCCGATGGGCGGCTGACGGCGATCGCGGTTGACGTGCTCACGCAGACCTCGAAAGTCAAGGAGTTCGGGGAGGCGGCCGGAGCGGTGACCCGGATGATGTACGCGGCTCCGAATCGCCGCGTCACGCACCGGCTGGCGGCGCTCGACGTGCCGGTCGGCTCGTGGATGAGAGCCCCTGGCAGGTGCCCCGGGATGTTCGGACTCGAAGTCGCGATGGACGAGCTGGCCGCCGCCTCCGGCATCGATCCAATCGAGCTGCGCATCCGGAACGAGCCCGAGCGCGATCCGGAGTCCGGGAAGCCGTGGTCGTCGCGCAATCTGGTCACCTGCCTTCGCGAAGGCGCACGGCGATTCGAGTGGGAACAGCGCGACCCGACGCCGGGGATCCGCCGCCACGACGACTGGCTGACCGGCACCGGCGTCGCGAGCGCCACCTACGGCGCCGGCACCATCCCCGGCTCCTGGACGAGGATCCGCTACACCGCGGAGGAGCGCTACCTCGTCCAGATCGCCGCCGCCGACATCGGCACCGGCGCCTGGACGGCCCTCACCCAGATCGCCGCCGACGCCCTCGACTGCCCCGTCGAAGCGATCCAGCTCGAGATCGGCGACAGCGCGCTTCCGCTGGCCAGCGTCGCGGGCGGATCCACAGGCATCAGCTCGTGGGGCTCGTCGATCGTCTCCGCCGCCCGCGCGTTTCGCGAGCGGCACGGCACCGACCCGGAGCACGGGGCAGAAGTCGAGACCCAGATGGAGCCAAACCCGGACGCCCAGCGGTTCGCGCTGCACTCCTTCGGCGCTCAGTTCGCCGAAGTGCACGTACACGCCGACACCCACGAGATCCGCGTACCGCGGATGCTCGGAGTGTTCGACGTCGGCCGGATCGTCAACCCCCAGACCGCCCGCTCGCAATTGATCGGCGGGATGACCATGGGACTATCGATGGCCCTGCACGAAGAAAGCATCGTCGACCCGCGCTTCGGCCACGTCGTCAACCACGACTTCGCCGGATACCACATCGCGGCGAACGCCGACATCAAGCAGCTCGAGGCGATCTGGCTAGGCGAACCGGATCCGCACGCAAACCCCATGGGCACCAGGGGCCTCGGCGAGATCGGCATCGTCGGCGCCGCAGCAGCGATCGCCAACGCCGTCTACCACGCCACCGGCCGCCGCGCACGCGCGCTGCCAATCACACTCGACCAGCTGCTCTGACCGCCGATGTCGCGCGGCAGTCGCGCCCACTCTGCGGCATAAGTGCGGAATCGCGGCGCCTCTGGCGCGACCGCCGTTGCTGGATCGACGGCCGCGGCCGAGATACGTCCGCGGTCGTGGCTACGCGCGCTTGACGTTCAGGCTGGGGCGCAGCGTCTGGATCAGCTCTCTCTCGCTCGCCTCGCGGCTTGTGCTTCCTCTTCGGGCTCGTCCCTCGCGCGCGCGTGTAGATAAAAACCCGGCCCCGCCGCCCATTCGGGCTGGTCGCGAACACCCACGCCGTTCGGCGTGCGGCGCGCTGGGATCACGATCACCTCCTTTCGACGAAAGGGGTGAGCGCGATGTCTCAGCACGGCCAGCTGGTCCGGCTGAAGCGAACGGCTCGGGACGGCGAGCCGCTGTGGGCGTACCGCTATCGAACGGGTGGTCGAGGCTCGAAGCGGGTGCAGCGTGGCGGCTTCGCGTCCGAGCGGGACGCGGCGGAGGCTTTGGGGCGCGAGCTGGAGCGGCTGCGGCGGGAGCGGCGGGTCTCGAGATCGCTGAGTCTCGCCGAACTGGTGGAGGTGTACCTCGCGCAGCACGACGTCGAGCAGGTGACGATCGAGAAGCTACGCTGGCTGCTCGGAAAGGCGGTTGCCGTCTTCGGCGAGCGGCCGGTCGGGGAGCTCCGCTCGGAGGAGATCGCCGCCTGGCGGATCGCCCTCTCACCCGGTTACCGCTTCGACGCGACGCAGGCGCTGCGGCAGGTGCTCGCGCGGGCGGTCGTCTGGGGAATGATCGACGTCAACCCGGCGAAGCGTGGCGTGGACAACCCGCCGCCGCGGCGCAGGGAGCAGCGCCCGTTCGAGTCGTGGGCCGAACTCGATGCCGTCGCCGCGAATCTCTCGCCCCGCTACCGGCCGATGGTGATGTTCGCGGCCACCACCGGGCTTCGCTCGGCCGAATGGCTTGCGCTCGAATGGCGTGACCTCGACCTGGAGGCGCGCGTCGTCTATGTCCATCGCTCGTTCACGAAGGGTCGGTTGAAGTGCCCGAAGACCGAGGCGAGCCGCCGCGCGGTGCCGCTGCAAGCGATCGCAGTGGACGCGATCGCACGCCAGCCGGCGAGTCGGCCGAGCGCGCTTGTGTTCCCCGCCGAGCGGAGCGGCTACCTCGACCTGCACAACTTCCGCAACCGCGAGTGGAAGCCGGCGCAGCTTGCGGCCGGGCTCGAGCCACCACGCAGGATCTACGATCTCCGACACACCTTCGCCACCTTCGCGCTTCGTGCCGGCATCTCGACCTTCGACCTCTCCCGCTACATGGGCGCCAGCCTGACCATGATCGATCGCCACTACGGCCACCTCGCCCGGGACGGACGCGAGCACGCGATCCGCCTGCTTGACGACCTGAGCCAGGGAGAACGTCCACGGTGGACGCTGGTGGACGCTGCGTGGACGCCGAGGCCCGCGGCCGCCGTCACTAGAGACAACGGAAACGGCGGCTAAGCAGGCGAAAACTCGAAGCCCTCTGACGGACTCGAACCGTCGACCCCCTCCTTACCATGGAGGTGCTCTACCAACTGAGCTAAGAGGGCGAGGCCGCTAGGGTAGCCGCTTTCTGGCGCACGAGTACCCGCGTCCTGGCTGATTGGCAAGCCGGTTGGCAAGTGCGAAGAAATGGCCCGGCCACTGGGCGGGGTCGCGGACGTGACTTTGGCTCCGAACCAGGCTCGGGTGACGGTTGCCTGCACTTAGTACGCGGAACGCGCTGATCTGATATCCGCGCGCGCGCGTGTTGAACTGACAAGCCGATCAAGGGGCAAGCAGATCGAGGAGGTCGATCAGCCCGGCGGTTCGCAGTAGCTCGAGCTGACCTGTCGCTCTTTGGCGAAAGGCGACGAGACGCTCTGATGACGTGCACTTGGGTCGGCACGGCGACGCCGACGTGAGCGCTGCGAAGCTCCCGCTTGCCGCGGCTGTCCGTCACGCTAGTTGTAGTTCCTGAGAGCGGCTGCGAGGCGTTCAGGCGGGGTGGGGTGGCTGAAGAGGAGCAGGTAGAGCAGGCGCGGCGGATCGAGGTCGGTGAGGTTCGTCTGGGCGAGTCGGCGAAAGACGGTTGCGTAGGCGGCGCGGTCGCCGGTGAGCTCGAGCGAGTAGCGGTCGACGGCGCGCTCCCAGCGACGGGAGATGGCCGTTAGTGCCGGCAGCGAGGTGAGAGCGATCCCGAGCCCGATGAGAAGCACGAGCGGAACTTGGTGCGGGCCGCCGACGCGTGTGCCGAGCAGTGCCCAGACAACGACTGTTGCGGTGGCTGCGCCTGTCATCGCGAGCAGGGTTCCGAGCAGCACGTGCCGCTCGCGCCGGTGACCGAGCTCGTGGGCGACGACGAGCCGCACTTCCGCTGGCGAAGCCTGTTCGTCAGGGTGTCGGACACCACGACCCGACGCGTTCGCGCGAGCCCGGACACATACGCGTTCGCCTTCTGGGTGCGACGGCTCGTGTCTTGGACGAGCACGTCGCGGATGGGGACGCCAGCACGCTCCGCGAGTCGGCGCAGCTCCGCCGCCAGGGTCGCGTCCTGCAGCGGCGAGTAGCGGTTGAACAGAGGTTC
>Ga0307278_10000872_pt1 | contig 14828 bp, 15 predicted proteins | sample ER_DNA_117_FD_194482 | JGI IMG/M metagenome (GOLD analysis project Ga0307278, IMG submission 194482) | Bulk soil microbial communities from the East River watershed near Crested Butte, Colorado, United States - ER_DNA_117 | ecosystem: Environmental > Terrestrial > Soil > Floodplain | place... | reverse complement strand
ACGGCCGGCGGCGCCCAGGCCATCCCCGCCGGGCAGCCCGTCTCGGCCGAGGAGGCCGCGCCGACCGGCGCGAGCTGAGCCACCGCCCGCCGCGCCTCCCGGACGACGCCGCCCCAACTCTACGTGCGGGAATGCGCGAGGCAAGACCGGAGTGTCACCCCCGGAGTTCGAACGGACCCACAGGTCTAGACTGGAGGCAGGCGTGAGGTTTCTCCAGCGCTGCTCTCCAACCTTGCGCGCCTAGCTCCTGAGGGCGGCGGGAGAGCGGTGGGTTGTGGCTAAGGACTCCCGGAGTGGTCTGTGGGGCGCCCAGGAGCGTGCCCGCAAGGCGCTGGTGCACGCCAACAAGGTGACCGAGCGGGCGAAGCGAGCGCTCCGCGTCGCCGCAGCGCGTGAGCGAAGCGCCGCACGACACGATCGCCACGCCGAAACGCTGGAGGCTCACGGGGCGAAGCGCGCAGCCGCCGCCGAACGGCGCGACGCCCAGCGGGACCGCGAGGCCGCGGACGCTGAGCGAGACCGCTAGCGGGAGCGGGTTCGATCAACAGGGCGCGCCTCGCGACGGCCCGAACCTTGGTAGCCAAACGCGGCCGTTGGTCTGCGAGCCCCCGGCCGCTTCCTGTGGATCGGTGTGCGATCGACCTGTCGTGTGTCACCCCGCCCGCTTGGCCCGCTCGGGCGCGCGCTGGAGCGCGCCCGCCGCCGGCGTGTAGACGCTCGTGCGTCCGTCATCCCACTCGATGCGGTAGCGGGCGTGCGGGTCCTCGTGGACGACCTCTCGCACGGTCCCGTACCGCGCGGGCCGCTCGGTCGACTCAGACTCGGCGACGACCCGGTCTCCGGCCTGGAAGGCCATGACCTTCTCCTTCCGCTGGTTGCCGCATCGAGCGTACTCCAGCGAGAAGTGCCAGCGCGGCCAAGCTGCCGCGGATGCGGAAGGGGCCTATGGGGTGGGTGACCGCGTTGCCGCGCGCAGCACCGTGCGCACCTGCGCGACGGGCACGCCGGGGCCGTCGGGGCCGATCCGCTGAGACCAGACGACGATCGGCGCCCCGGTCACGGGGTCAAATGCCGCTGCGGGCAGCCGCGCGCGGTCGGCGTCGCTCACGGCCTCCTCGCCGGCGTAGGCGCCGTTCGGGGCGACCGGCCCCGCGAGCACCTGCGTGCCCAGCTCGCCAACGGCGTCGAGTCGCGCCCAGACGACGAGCGCCTCGCCTGGCCGCCGTCCGGTGGCGACGTCGCGAACGGCGGCGTCGTAGCCGGGCTGGGAAAGCGTGCGGATGTTCGCGGTCCTTCCGTCAGCGGTAAGCGTGGCGAGCCGCGCTCGCGCATGCGCTCCGTCCCAACCGGGCCAGGTGATGAACGCGGCGCCCGCAGGGTCCAGCGCGAGATCGACGCGCGACTCCTCGCTTGCGCGGTGGTCGTTGCGCTCGAGCACCCGCGCTGGCCGGAAGGCTCGCGCATCGGCGGGGCGCGTCGCGACACGAATGGTGAACGGCCCGTTGTCACCGCCCTCGGTTGTCAGCTGCGCATCCCATGCGACCCAGACGGCTCCGTTTGGTGCGACGGCGGCGTGCAACCGAGTGTCCTGCGCGACGGTCCACCCGAGGCGTTGGATAGGGCCAAGGCGCCCGCCGTGGCGACGCACGCGCGCCTCTACCCAATGGCCGCGCTGCCAGGCGACGACGAGGTCGCCGCGGGCGTCGAGCGCGACCGTCACTCCGAACGCCCCCCGGCCGCGGCTGGCGACGATGCGCGGCGCCGCGAAGCGCCGGCCCGGGCGTCGCTGGGCGAGGGTCACCGCGCGGCGACCGCCGCGTACCCGCTGCAGGTAGACCACCGCCACGTCGCCGCGGTCGTTGGCGGCAAGCTCGGGCCAGTTTCCATACCCTGGCACCGACGTGAAGCGATCGATGGAGCGCGCAGCACCAATGCCGCCGGTAGTCGAGCCGAAGGCCACACCTAGGTCGCGCCTCGCGCCCTCATCGCGCTGGCTGACCGCCACCACCCGCTCGCGGCCGTAGAGGGCAAACCGCACCACCCTCACCGGGAGCTCGCGTTCCGCGCCGAACTGGCCCGTCGCCGCGCGGCGTGCCGCACGCAGCCCAAAGACCGAGCCCGGGCCGGTGCCGATCGTGTAGCCCCATGTCGCGAGCCCTTCGCCGCTCGTTCCGAAGTCGATGAAAGGGTGGTCCACGAAAGAGGCGGGGCTGGAGAGCGTCGCCGGCGCCGACCATGTGGCAGCGCGGCTGGGAGCCATAGGCGCGAAAGCGGCGAGCATCAGCGAGCCGGTGAGGCCGAGCGCGCGAGGACTGAGGAGGCGGAGGCGCATGTCGCCACAACGTGATGACTGACACAAGCGTTGCGGTCGCCCGTCACCCGGCCAAATCAGCGCGCAACGCGGATCGGTCCGTCGGTGTGGGGTGAAATCCGGCTTGCGTCCACCCGCGAGCACGTCTTGCGCGACAGCCTCCCATCACAAGAGGGGAAACCTGAGCTCACTCTGCGCCCTGCTGCTGGGACCGGACGCTCACGCGTTGAGCGGTCGTCATCGCGCGGGAGTGCGTCAGAGCGTCGGGTAGCGGTTCAACCGCCGCGTGTTGAGTACCGGGGCTGGCGCGGAACCCCGTTCACTGGCTGGCCGGGAGGGCTGCCCGGCGCGCCGAGCCACAGCGCGGTCGGGCGTCCGCTCTGCGGGTCGAGCGCGATTGCTGCATTGTTGACGGCGGTCTCGCCTTGGGTGACGGCCTCCGGTGCCGCGAAGAGGCTGGCGCCGGCGGGGCGCCGCGACGCGACGATCCCATCCAAGACCTCGCCCTCAGGGTCGGTGAGCGGGCCCCAGAGCACGGTCGTCGTTCCGTCGCGGGCGGTCACGACGCCCCGCGCCGCGCCGTTAGGGGCCAGCTGAGTCGTGGCGCCAAAGCGCCCCCTCGGGCCCGCCGTCGCGACCCGCACCGGATACGCGAGCTGGCGCTGCGCCACCGCGACGCCCGACCAGGCCACGGTGGCCGTGCCGTCGCGCCCGACGGCCGCGCTGACCGGTCCCACGGGGTACCACACGCGGCCAGGGTCGAGCAGCTGGGTGCTGGAGAAGCGGCGTGCACCCGGGCGCAGCACGGCCGCGCGCACGACCCACGGCTCCTCGACTCCTTCGCCGCCGTCCTGCGTTCCCCAGGCGACAACGGCCGCGCCGGTGGGTGCCACGGCCGTCGCGATCGACGAGGACCCGCGTGATGCCCCCAGGGACTGGAGCGGACCGAAGCCATGGCCGCGGCGCTTGACGCGGACCGCGAGCTCAAGAGTGCGCTGGCTGACGAGCTTGGACCGGGTGCGCTGGAAGGTGACGACGAGATCGCCATTGGCGCCGTACGCCACGTCGAGCAGGTTGCCTCCCTCGCTGTACTCGATCGCCTCGCCAAGCGTCGTGGCGCGGCCGAACGCATGGCGGGGCCGGCGCAGCGCAACTCGCACGAGCAGGCGCGCCCGATCCCCGCTGGCGCGCGGAGGTCGGGGGTCGAGCCACACCGCGGCCACGTTGCCGCGCGGGTCGGCCGCGATACGCGCGCTGATCGCGCCCGATTGCGAAACATCCACGCGCGCGAGCTGCTGGAAGCGTCCGAGGGAACCCGGGACCGTGCCGAGAGAGGCGCCGAGGCGGCGGAACTTCGCGCGCGCGACTGTCGGCGGGGGCGTCCGCAGGTACGCGGCGCCGCGGCGGCCGTACACAGCCGGCCCGGCGACCAACACGGTGCGCCCGATCTCCGCGAACGTGCTCGCTCCCGGATCAGCGGCCAAGACACGGGTCGGTCCGGGCCAGAGGTCGCCAGGCCCGATCGCACCGCTTCCATTCAGGATCGCCAGCGCGTGGCCGTCGTTCGTAAAGGCGAGCGCTGGCCGGAAGAACGCGTAGTCACCAGAGGCGATCGTCACCGGCGCCGCCCAGGGCGCGTCGGCGCGGGCGACCCCGGCGCCGAGCACGAAGACAGACAGAGCGGCGGTGGCGATCAGGTGAACGGAGCGCATATCACTGCAACGTGCGCGACCGGGTGAAGGCTGCGCAAGAGCCAGCGTCCAGCCGTCAACGGCCCAACGGCCCAACGGCCCAACGGCCCACCATACGCGCGCGGCCGTCGCGCGTGGGCATCCGCCGCACAACCGGCCAACCTGGCCGCAGGCCGGCGGGTCATCCCGGGTGACAAGTCAACGACTCGCAAGGAAAGGCGAGTGCAGTGTTCACTACGAAACGGCTTAGAGCCGCCCTGGCGGTGTGTCTCCTGAGCGGTGTTGGGGCGGCCGATGCCGCGGCGGCGCCCGGTGATCTGGTTCAGAAGCCGGGCGCGGCAGGCTGTTTGAGCATCATTGGCTTCTGTGATCGGGGGGCTGCGCTCGACGGGGCTGAGTCGATAACGGTCAGTCCCGACGGGACGAGCGCCTACGTCGCGTCCACCTCGGCCGACGCGGTGGCGGTGTTCGACCGCGCCGGCGACGGCACGCTGACCCAGAAGCCAGGCCCGGCGGGCTGCATATCGGACAGCGGGGCCGGCCGCTGCCGCGACGGAACGGCCCTCGACTTTGCCACATCGGTGGCGGTCAGCCCCGACGGCCAGAGCGTCTACGTCGCTTCCGCAAGCAGCGACGCAGTGGCGGTCTTCGATCGCGCTCCGAACGGCAGGCTGGTTCAGAAGCCGGGCACGGCGGGCTGCATCTCGGACACCGGTACCGACGGCTGCACCGACGGCACGGCCCTCGCCTTTCCCGAATCGGTGACGGTCAGCCCCGACGGCCAGAGCGTGTACGTCGCCTCCATAAACAGCGACGCGGTGGCGGTGTTCGACCGCGCCGGCGACGGCACACTGACCCAAAAGCCCGGCACGGCGGGCTGCATCTCCGAGACCGGGGCGGGTCCCTGCGTCGACGGGACGGCCCTCGACTTCGCCAGATCGGTGGTGGTCAGTCCCGACGGCCGGAGCGCCTACGTCACGGCCTCAACTAGCAACGCGGTGGCGGTGTTCGACCGCGCCGGCGACGGCACGCTGACCCAAAAACCGGGCGCGGCGGGCTGCATCTCGGAAGCCGGGATTATCGACGGCTGCACCGACGGCAGGGGCCTCACCTTTGCCAAAGCGGTGGCGATCAGCCCCGACGGGAGGAGCGCCTACGTCGCGTCCAGGATCGGCGCGGTGGCAATGTTCGACCGCACTCGCAACGGCAGGCTGATCCAGAAGCCCGGCACGGCGGGTTGCATCTCAGGCAACGGGGACGGCCCGTGCATCGACGGGACGGCCCTCGGCACGCCCGACTCGGTGGCGGTCAGCGCCGACGGCCAGAGCGCCTACGTCACGGCCTCAACCAGCGGGGCAGTGGCGGTGTTCGACCGCGCCCCCAACGGCACGCTGGCCCAAAAACGCGGGACGGCCGGCTGCATCCGTGACGTCACCGGCGCCGGCCGTTGCGCCGACGGGACGGCCCTCGCCAGCGCCGCCTCGGTGGCGGTCAGCCCCGACGGCCAAAACGCCTACATCGCGTCACGCGTGAGCGACGCGGTCGCGGTCTTCGACCGCGAGCCGAGCCCACCCGCGACGCCCGACACGACCACACCCGTCATGAGCGGACTCGACCCCTCGCTGGACCTCTCGCCAACCCTTCGGCGCTGACTCTCCTATGACTTACGCCGCCGCCCGATGCCGGTGACAGCTGAACCTCGGCAGTGGTTGTCCCAACGATCAGCGGATGACCGGCATGAAGTCGTACCGCGCAGCGATCGCACCGATCTCCTCCGAGGTCATCGGCCCATCGGCTGCGCTCGCTGACAGCTCGCGCATGTAGGCCTCGAATCCGCCCGGGGTGTTCGCGTTCAAGAACCGCACGGACAGGTCGGAGTCGTTGCGGAAGGTGTGAACGACGCCCGGGGGCGCGCAGACGAACGTACCCGGACCAGCGGTGTGCTCCTCGTCTCCGAGCAGGACCGTCAGCGTGCCCTCGAGCACGTAGAACATGTCTGTGATGCTGCGGTGGGTGTGCGGTGGGGGGCCCGGCGACCGCGCGGCGAGTGAGGTCTCCGACAGGAAGAACGTCCCTCCCGTCATCTCGCTGTTCGCCTTGATCGTGATGGTGTTCGGGCCCATGGCAAGGGACTCCCCTTCGCCTGGACCAAAGAGCGTGCCGTCCATCTCACGAACTGTACGGCTGGGCTGGTTCTCGCGGCCGTGGCCGCGGCGCTCTTGCTGCTGTCGCTCGCCGAGGCGCTGCCGTCGTGTCCGCCCGCTTCGCGACGGCACCAGCCAGAGCGCAAGCGATAAAAACCGACAACTTCCGGCCGCGGTAGCGGGCTCCAGGTGATGACGCTGACTTGACGACGGCCTCGGGAGCATCGGGAACGGGCGGGCGCGGCGTTCGACGACCGGCTTGGCGCGGGTTGAGAGCCATGACGGCGTCGCCAATTGCCGGACGCGCGTAGCGCGCGCCTCGCCCGTCAGTGCGTCCCGCAGGCCAATGACCGCTGATGGGCTGAGGGCCTTCACGAGGAGACCTCCCGCCGCGTGATCCGCCAGACGCCGATCAGGAGCGGAACCAGCATCCAGAGTGCGAGCGCGGTGCCGGCCTGCGCCCACTGGGTGGCGCTCAGGACCTCCTCGTGCAACGGGGCGAGGGCGAGGCGCGTGTCCAGCCACGGGGCCGCGTCGGTGAAGAAGGACAGCGAGGCCACCGCCGTCCACGTGATCGGCAGGGCGAAGAGGGCGACGATGGCGGGCGCCGAGGCGAGCAGGACCGCGCCGAACGCCACGCCGACGACCATGCCGGTCGTCAGGAACACCGCCGACTGGCCGATCAACGTCGCGGCGTCGGACCAGGTCCCGTCGACGCCCGGCGATGCGACGAGCACACCCGCGGCGACGACGGCGACGGACATCACCAGCGTCGCGAGGGCGAGGACGAGGCTCGCGATGAGCTTGGCGCCGAGGACGCGCGAGCGCACCGGGACCAGCGCGAAGGTGATCATCCCGGTGCGTTGGGACCACTCCGAGGTGACGAGCAGGATGCCGACGACCGGCAGCAGTACGGCCGCCGGCTGCAGCCCAACGTCGAGGACGGAGGCGAAGGTGTGGTCCGCCGCGTCGCCGACGACGGAGCGAATGAGCACTGCGACCACGGTGATCGCGACGGTGGCGACCTGCAGCCAGAAGCCGGCGCGGGTGTTGACCATCTTGCGCAGCTCGACGGCGACGAGGCGGCCGAGGCCGGGGCGCGCGTGCGCCCCAGCGGTGTTCACGCGGATCGGTGCGGTGAGTGTGGTGCTCATGCGGTTGCTCCTGCCAGCTCGGGGTGGATCGAATCGGTCTTCGGCGGCGGAGCGCTTGCGCCGGACGTGGTCAGCTCGAAGAAGAGGCGTTCGAGACCCGCGTCCTCGGCCGGCGCGAGCCGGCGCAGCACGACGTCGTTGGCCATCGCCAGGCGGGCGACGAACTCGGGTGTGGCCTCGACCAGCTGCCGATCGCCGTCGGCGGGGTGCGTCGCCACGCCGGCGCGGTGAAGCGCGGCGTCGAGCGTGGCGAGGTCGTCCGCCTCGACGATGGTCCCGGACTCGGTCAGCAGCTCGGCGCGGGTGCCCTGCGCCTGGATCCGTCCGCCGCCGATGATCATCATCCGGTCGGCGACGGCCTCGACCTCGGCCAGCAGGTGCGAGGAGAGCAGCACGGTGCCGCCGCGGTCGGCGAACTCGCGCAGCAGGCTCCGCATCCAGCGCATGCCGGCCGGATCCAGGCCGTTGGCGGGCTCGTCGAGGATCAGGACCTCGGGGTCGCCGAGCAGCGCGTGGGCGAGGCCGAGGCGCTGGCGCATGCCGAGCGAGTACTGGCCGACTCGCCGGCGGGCCGCCGTCTCGTCGAGGCCGACGAGCTCCAGCAGCGTGTCGACTCGCTGCGCCGGGACGCCCATGGTCTGGGCGGAGACGGCGAGCGCCTCACGGCCCCGGCGCCCGGCGTGTTGCGCCGACGCGTCGAGCAGGATCCCGACGCGCCGGCCGGGGTTCGGCAGGTCGCGGTAGCGCCCGCCGAGGATCCGGGCCTCACCGCTGTCGGGCTCGGACAGGCCGACGAGCATCCGCATCGTCGTGGTCTTGCCGGCGCCGTTGGGGCCGAGGAAGCCCGTGACGGTGCCCGGCTCGCAGCGGAACGTGACATCGGAGACGACGGTGCGCCCGCTGCGTCGCTTGGTGAGCTCTTCGGATTTGATCATGCCCGCAGGCTCGCGGCGGCCGGTGTGACGGCCCGCTTCGATGAGCGCCGCGCAACGCGGACGATGGCTGCGCTGACGGCGATGATCGACACGAGGCCCACCCACTGCAGCGCGTCTCCCATCCCGTCACCCCAGTACGGCTTGGAGGGCCCAACCTCCACCGGGATGGCGTGAAAGAACGCGAACGCCGCGATCTCGATCCACGCGACGACCACAGCCACTCGGGCCGCAGATCGGTGCTTGAACGCGACCAGGGCGGCGGCGATGAGAACGGCGACGAGGCTCGAGAGGTGCTGTGGCTTGGTGAACGTCTCGAGCACCCCGGCCGACGGGTCGATGCGCAGGTCGTCGAAGACCGCGAGGTTGAGGATCAGAAGCGCCAGCAGGGCGCCGGTCAGGCCGAGCAGCAGCCCGGCGGGGCGCCCAGAGGGCTTGTCGATGTGGGTGTTCATGTGAGTTGACATGAGTGGAACATAACTTAGTTATGGCATCGCGTCAAGTCGTACGATGCGTGCGTGCCTAGCCCATCAACCACGCGGGAGACCCTTCTCGACGCCGCGCTGCGCCTGTTGGAGGAGCGCGGACCCGGAGCTCTGCGCGTACGCGACCTGGCGGCGGCTGCCGAGCAGTCGACGATGGGCGTCTACACGCACTTCGGGTCAAAGCAGGGGCTGCTCGAGCAGCTCTACCTGCACGGCTTCCGATGCCTGGAGGACCGGCTCAACAGCGTCCCCTCCGATGGTCAAGGCCGGCAAGAGCTGCTGGCGTTCGCCCTGGCCTACCGCGCGTTCGCGCTCGACAACGAGGCGCTCTACGGACTCATGTTCGAGCGCGCGACCCCTGACTTCGTTCCGTCCAACGCCAGCCGCCTGGCAGGACTCTCGACCTTCGAGATGCTCGCGACCCGCATCGCGGATTGGCGGCCCGATTTCACCGACCCGGCGGCCGACGCGCACCTCGTCTGGGCGACGATGCACGGCCTGGTCACCATCGAGCTGATGCACAGGCGGTGGGGCGGCCCCCTCGTCGCGCACCTGCAGGGCGATCCGGAGCAGAACTACGCGACGGCCATCGGCTCGCTCCTCGAAGCGCTCCACGGCCGCTAGGCAAGCCGCTACGCCGGGCGTGTCCATGTGAGGGCACCAGCACTTCGGGTCGGAATACATGCCCGTGCTCGCGATCGGCGGAGCGGCGAGCTTCGGTGACCACGTCGGGGAGGCGCTGCAGCTCGTCGCGGACGACGTGCAGAGCGTGGTCATCCCCGATACCGGCCACTTCGTCGCCGAGGAGGCACCCGACGAGATGCTGGCGGCGCTGACCGCGTTCCTGGCCCCGTACCGCGATGGACTGGCCGAGGCGCACGACGCCGGGCCGCATGCTGCGGTGGACTAGCGGCAATGCGGGCGCGTTGTCAACGTCTTTAGACGGCGTCGCGCTGGAGGACGAGTTTCGTTGTTCGTGTTGCGTACGCGGTGGGTGCGTCGTCCCATTGCGCCGTGAGGGTCGTTACCTGTTCCGCGGGATAGCGGGTGCGTGCGACGAAGGCGAGCAGGTCGGGGAGCACGGCTCGCGCGTGCGAGACACCGACACGGAGCGTTGCGTCGGTGGCGTACATGTGCATGAGTGGCACCCGGGTTCCGGTGGCGAGGTAATACCCGACGGCGGTGCAGATGCCGCCTCTGGCGAGCGACCGGATGGCGCGGCGCAGGCCTGCTGCGCGAGACGACGCCTCGACGACGACGTCATAGCGGAGCGTCGTGGCGCGCCGGCGGCGCGAGCGGGCCCGTGCGGGGAACGTGTGCGCGCCGAATGCCTCGGCGATCCGGCGACGCACGGAGTCGTCGTCGACGTAATGCACGACTGCGGCGCCGTGCGCAACCGCGAGGCCCGCGGCGTAGAGGCCGATGCTCTTGGCTCCGCCCCCGATGATCAGCACCGAGCCTCCCGGACGGTCGCGCAACGGCGTGACGACACTGCGCCACGCGTCGGCGAGGTTGTCGCTGGCGGCCGCAACCCGTAGGGGCGGGACATCGGCCGGGACTGCCACGAGCATGTGGTCGGCGAATGGGACGCGTAGCTCGTCGGCCACCATGCCTCCCCACGGACCGCTCGCCGGGCCGAAACCGTACGCGGCCAGCGTGGCGCTGGTCGTCGTGGCGCACTTGGAGGTCAGGCCTCGTCGACATGGTTCGCAGGTGCCGCAGGAGACCGCCCACGGCACAACGACCGTCTGACCGACACGAACGCGCTGCACGCCGCTTCCGACTGCGAGAACCTGCGCGACGCACTCGTGGCCGATCGCGAACGGCCCCCTGAACGGCACGCGTCCGCAGATGCAGGCGACGACCGGGTCGATAGCCCGTACCGCGATACCGGCTTGCATCAGGCGCGACACCGGGCGGTGGATCGGAACGGTGTCGCCGTCACAGCGTGCAGCGATGAAGGGCCGCACGATCGCATCGCCAGGATCTCTCAGGATCGGCGCGTCACGATCGCGCCACGCAAGACTGCCGCTGCGGATGAACGCGAGCTCACGCACGTAGGTCATTCTCCTCGGGTCGGCATCTTCGGAAGGCCGACCCCATCCACCGCCAACCTTCTTCTCAGGGGAATCGCCTGAGGCCGTGCCCCGTGGTATCACGGATAGCCGTCGCTCTCGGCCTAGCGCCCATGGGCGCAGAACTCATCCCGATCGCGCACGTCAGTGCACGCAACGTGCGGCTACCGAGCGCGCCTTTATTGCTTGTTCCAGAGGGCGATCTCGGCCTCTCTGCGCTTCACCAGACCGGGGACGACCTTTCGCCGGGCGTCGAGGACGTAGCCCCTCATCACACGCGGGACAACGTCGTAGTCGCCCGCGTTGAGCGGCTTGACCATGTGCCTCATCACCGGCTGCATGCCGACGTTGTAGGCGAACGAGGTCAGGGCGGCCTCCTGGTTGTCCGTGAGCGGCACGGTCACGGCCGCGTGGATCTGCTTGCGCACCGGCGCGAGATCCTGATCGAGCAGCGCGTCAGACTGAGCCTGGGTGATCCCGTCCCGATACGACACCGCCTTGCCGTCGATCATGAGCGTGCCCGTGCGGTGCTCGCGGGACGTGATGACGTGATCGGCGCCAATGACCTCCAAGCCGCCCGAGTCGGTGTATGGCTTCAGTCTTGTGCCCTCGAACTTCGAGACGAACCTGGCCGCGCCCGAGGCTGGCGGAAGCGCCGGAAACCTGTTCGTCGGCGTCTCGTTGGAGAACCGGTGCAGTCCTTTAACGAGGTTGGAGTCGGTGACGAGCCCCGCCGTCACCAGGAATCGCAGGTTCACGGAGGACGCCTTCGGATCGCCGGTCTTGATCGCCTGCAGGATGCGGGCCGACTGGGCCTTCTGGTCCTCCAAGTCCCGTTCGGAGCGAGCGTTCTCCCGGATCACGAACGCGTTCCCGAATGCGGCGGCCGCCGCCGCGAAGATGGCCACGACGAGCGGGCTCTTCCACAACAAGTCGCCGGCGGTGCTCATGACCGTGAGAGTCATGAGCACCCGCCGCTGATACCGCAAGACCGGCACCGGCTACCAGCAGATGCCAGCGCGGGCTGCTGGAGGGCTTCGAGTGAGAGCGCCTGCCGTGCAAGCGCTGCCACTGCGCGCCACACCGCGCGAGCGGCTCCTCATGGCGCGAGCTCGATGTAGTGCGCGGCGTCGTTGAGCCGCCCGTGCAGGTTCCCGTTGGAGAACAGCTCGATGTCGAAGGGCTCGTGGAGGGCGTTGAAGAACGTCAGCGACGCCCGGGCGCCCCCGGTCTGGTGGTTGGCGTAGGACGAGGCGCCCCGACGCTTGCCTGGCGGCATTCCGTACGCGGCCAACCTGTACAGGCGGTAATGAAAGAACTGGACGCGCCGGCTCCGGAAGAAGGTGTCCTGCCACAGGCAGGCGTAGCCGCTCGGGCAGTCCTTGACGCCCACGGCGGCGTGCGCCCGGCCGGGCACGGGGAGCGTGAGCGTCACCCCGTCGCGCCGCCATGTGACGCGGTTCGGGCCGATCTGCTGCCCGCCCGGCGCCGAGTGCGCGAGGACACGGTCGATCTGCCGCTGGAGCGTCGCTGCGTGCTCGTCGGACACCGCCGCCCGCGAGTCGACACCGGTCGCCCCCATCGCGAGCGCGACGGCGGCGGCGGCCCCGACGGTGCGTGTGCGCCTCCTCATCGTCGTCTCCTTCCATCGCTTGTCCCCGAGGGTCGCAGCGCCGCGCCGCACGGGGAATCCCAGAATCCTGGGTAGGCGCCCCCGCAGCGAGACCGCGCCCGCAGGCGGGCGCGTGGTCAACGTCTTAGCGGCGTCGCCGGGCCGTGATCAACCAGGAACGCGAATCGAGGACCACGCCGCGCTCGTTGCTGTGGTGCGCCGCGAGCATCTCGCGCAGGCGCTCGACGGTACGAGCCGCCTCGCCGTCGCTCAGGCTCGCGAGGGCCGCGCGGGTGTCCTGAAATCCCCGGACGATCGCGAGCGCGGCGTCGAGGTCATGTCCGTAGAGAACCGGCTCGTGGACGTCCTCGAAGCGCATGCCGTCGAAGCCGGCGCGCTCGAGGATGCCCGCGGTGGCTTCGGCATCGCCGAGCGAGAACGGGTCCGCGCCCGGCTGCGGTGGCTGCGCCGCGTCGCCCAGCGCGGCGTCGATCGCCCGCGCCCATTCGTTCTGCTCGTGTGGCTGCCAGACGAGCAGCACCAGGCGCGCCTGGGGTCGAAGGGCGGCGGCGATGTTGGCGAACGCGGCGGCCGGATCGGCGAAGAACATCGTCCCGAAGCGGCTGATCGCCACGTCGAAGCCAGCGGGGTCGAAGCGATGCACCTGAGCGTCGCCCAGCTCGTACCGGACGTTGTCGAGCCGCTCGGCCGCCGTCACCTGACGGGCTCGCTCGAGCATGCGCTCGGACACGTCGACGCCGACAACGCGGCCCGGCGCCGCGGCGCGCGCCGCTTCGCGAGTCGTCAGCCCGGTTCCACACCCGATGTCGACTACCTCGTCACCGGAGCTGATCCCGTACGCGGCGCGAAGGTGCTCGTGGTGAGCACGCAGCTCGACGTCGTAGAAGTCGACGGTGTTCGGCGAGGACACCGACACGATGCTATGGACTAGGGCAGCGCGCTGGATCACGTCCTCGACATCGGTGGCGACTCGAGTGCTCGCTCAGATAGCCGCGCGAGCTCACCGCGCGGGTGGGGCACTAACGGCACGTGAGCCGACGAGCCGCCACGTCTCGATTTCGCCCTTTCCCTTCACGTCTACGAGCCCTATCGGCTCGGTCACGAAGTGGTCGTCCAGGAGCTCCCACGTCGAGCGGGTGATCTGAATCTCGTCGGGTGTCCCGTGCGACTCCATGCGACTCGCCATGTTCACGGTGTCCCCCCACAGGTCGTAGAGGAAGCGACGACGCCCGATCACACCCGCCACCACCGGACCCGAGCTGATCCCGATGCGCAGTCGCAGGTCGTCGCCGTCGCTGTCGGGGAGGCACTGTTTCGCGCACTCGCGCATCTCGATCGCGAGCCTTGCAAGCGCGTGCGCGTGGTCCGGCCGCTGCCTGGGGACGCCCGCCGCGACCATGTAGCAATCGCCGATCGTCTTGATCTTTTCGACCTCGTGGCGGTCGACGAGCTCGTCGAAGCTCGTGAAGAGGCGATCGAGGAACCCGACCACCTCGCGTGCGTCGAGCCGGCTGGAGAGGGGCGTGAAATCCACGACGTCGGCGAAGAGGATGCTCACCTCGTCGAAGTGGTCGGCGATCGAGTTCGGATCGGACTGCAGCCGCTGCGCGACGTCCGCCGGAAGGACGTTGAGCAGCAGCGCCTCGACGCGCGCCTGCGCGGCGTCCCGTCCTCGCGCGAAGGTCACGAGCAACAGCATCGCGACGAACGAGACCACGACGATGTTGAGGACGTCGAAGGTCCGGACGAAGCCCTCCGGCAGGTCGGCGCCGTTCGGCCGAACGACTTCGGAGAAAACGAGCGCGAGCAGGATCGTGGCAACGAAGGCCGCAAACCACGCCCAGGCGCGGCCGGGGCGGTCGAACACGACCGCCCCGAGCGGCGCGAACAGTGACCACAGGATCACCGCGCTGGACTCGCGAAGGCCACCGAGCATGACGGTCCCGAGCGCGGGCGCAACGAGAATCAGAGACAGCTGCGCCGTCCGCACGGATGCGAAGTTCCTCGTCCGCGCGAAGACGACGAGGCTGATCGCCGATCCGGTGACGTAGGCCCACGGCGTGAGCGCGACCGCGTGCTCACCCACGACCCAGTACAGGCAGCCCCAGAGGAACCCAATCGGCAGGATGACGAGCGCCACCCCGACGAGCAGACGCTTCCGGAAGCGCTCGTCAGCCGTGTCGCGCGGATCCGCCCCGATCGAGAGGGCCCGATCGCGAAGCGCCGCGGTCATGACCGGCGAGCGTAGACGACGCGTGCATCGCCACGGCCGGTGCCGTGCTCGGCGTGCTCGTTGTCATCGCCGTGGTCACCGGCATCGTCATGATGGGCGGCCGCTTCGGCCACGAGCCGCGCCGGTAACCAGGAGACCCAATGAGAATCGTCGCTGTCAACACGTTCATG
>Ga0307278_10000871_pt1 | contig 14847 bp, 12 predicted proteins | sample ER_DNA_117_FD_194482 | JGI IMG/M metagenome (GOLD analysis project Ga0307278, IMG submission 194482) | Bulk soil microbial communities from the East River watershed near Crested Butte, Colorado, United States - ER_DNA_117 | ecosystem: Environmental > Terrestrial > Soil > Floodplain | place... | reverse complement strand
GCCCGCGTCTGATGGCCCGCGTCGTCGCGATCTCCGACGCCCACCTGGGACGCTCGCACTACCAGGCGGTCGACGCGCACGGCCTGAACCAGCGGGAGGCCGACTTCGCGGCCGCCTGGCACCGGGCGGTGGACGCCGCGCTCGGGCTCGACCCGGACGCGGTGCTGGTGCTCGGGGACCTGTTCGACGCGCCCCGCCCGACCTACCGGGCGTTCCGCGAGGGGGCCAGGGGCCTGCGCCGGCTGGCCGACTCCGGCGTGCCAACGCTGGCCATCTCCGGTAACCACGACACCCCGCGGCTGCGCGAGTCGGGCTCGCCGTACGCGGTGCTGGCCGACGCGTTCCCGGCCCTGGCGTTCGCCTACCGGGGCGCCCACGAGGCGGTCGACCTGCTGGCGGGGCTGCGTGTCCACGCGGTCCCCCAGTGCGGCAGCCCCGAGGAGCAGAAGCAGCAGATCGCGGCGGCCGCCGGGGCGCGCAGCACCGACCACCTGAACGTGCTCGTCACCCACGTCGCGGTCACGGTGCTGTCGAGCCGCTACAGCTACGGCGACGTGAACGAGCACGAGGTCGACCTGGCCGACCTCGACCCCGGGTTCGACCAGATCCTGCTCGGCCACTTCCACAACCACGCCAAGGTCGCCCCGAACGCCTGGTACCCGGGGTCGACCGACACGTTCAGCTTCAAGGACCTCCCCAAGGGCGACGAGCCGGCCGTGAAGGGCGTGCTCAGCCTGGACACCACCTCGGGCGCGGTCCGCCACCACCCGGTGCCTGGCGGGCGGCCGCTGCAGACCTTCCAGCTCGACGCGTTCGGCATGGACGTGTCCGAGGTGTACGAGGCGATCGCCGGGCTGGCCCCGCCGGCGGGGGCGGACGGGGCGGTGGTGCGCGTGTTCGTCAACCAGGCCCGGGCCGAGGTGCGCCGCCTGCTCGACCGGCGGGTGGTCGGCGAGACGTTCGCGGGCGCCCTGCACGTGGCCGTGCACGTGGAGGAGGCCCAGGCCGAGGGCGCCGCCCAGGTCGGGGCCGAGCCGGTCGCCAGCCTCGCCGACGAGTGGGACCGCTACCTGGCCAGCGTGCCGATCGAGGGCTACGACCGGGAGCGGCTGGCCGACATGGGCCGCGGCTTCCTCGAGCGCGCCGAGGAGGAGGAGGCGCGCTAGATGCATCTGCGCTCGCTGTCGCTGCGCAACTACCGGCTCTACCGGGCCGTCGACCTGGAGTTCCCCGACGGCCTGGTCGGCATCTACGGCCCGAACGGGGCTGGCAAGTCGACCCTCATCGAGGGTGTCCGGTTCGCCCTGTACGGCGGCTCGCGGACCGACAAGGCCGAGCTGCGCTCGGCCGGGGTCCGCGAGGACCTGCGCGTCGAACTGGTCTTCGAGCACGAGGGCAACTCCTACGACGTGCGGCGGCGGCTGAAGGGGCAGAACCTCACCCCCGAGGTCGAGGTGTACCGCAACGGGCAGCTGGCGGTGCAGTCGGCCCGGGAGGCCAACGGGTTCCTGGCACGGGTGCTCGGCATGGACCAGCGCGCCTTCCTCGCGTCGGTCTGCGCCCAGCAGAAGGAGCTGACCGCGTTCGCCACCATGCAGGCCAACGACCGGCGCAAGCTGGTCCTGGACCTGCTCGGCGTCAGCCCGATCGAGCGTGCCCTGGCCCGGGTGCGCGACGAGGCCAGGGACCGGCGCAAGACCGCCGAGGGGGCCCGGGCCCAGCTCCCCGACCTGGACGCCCTCGAGGCGGCCGCCAAGGGCGCCGCCGACGAGCTGGCCGCGGCCGAAGAGGCAGAGCGGGCCGCCGCCGAGGCCGAAGCGGTGGCCGCGGCCGTCCTGACCGGCGCGGAGGCGGCCGCGGCCGAGGCAGAGCGGGCCGCCGCCGCCCTGGCCGAGCTCCGCAACCGGGCCGGCCTGGCCCGGGCCGAGGCGGCCACCAGCCGGCAGGAGGCCGACCGGCACGAGTTGCGCGCGGCCGCCGCCGACGCGCTCGAGCCGGAGATCCGGGCCGCCGAGGCCGAGGCGGCCGGGCTGGCCGAGGCGGCCGCGCCGCTGCAGGCGCTCGAGCGGGCCCGGGAGGTCCACGCCGAGCGGCTGGCCCTGGCCCGCGCCCTCGACGACGCCCACCGCCGCGAGCGCACCGCCGCCGACGCGCTGGCCCGGGCCACCCGGGAGGCGCAGGGCACCGCCGAGCTGGTCGCGGCCCGGGTCAGCCTCGAGGCCGAGCAGGAAGGCATCGACGCCGAGCTCGAGGCCGCGCGCGAGCGCCACGCCGAGCTGAGCGGCGCCCTGGGGGCCGCGGCGGCAACCCTTGCCGCGGCCAGGGAGGCGGTCGAGGCGGGCGCCGCCCTGGACCCGGGTGCGCCCTGCCCGACCTGCGGGCAGCTGCTCGGGGAGCGCCACGCCGACCTGCGCCGGCACCGGGCCGAGGAGCTGGACGTGGCCGCGGCCGCCCATGCCAGGGCGGCTGTGGCCGTGGACGAGTCCAAGGCGGCCGGGATCGCGCTCGCGGCCAGGCAGAAGACCCTGGCCGCGGAGCTCAAGCAGGCGAGAGAGGCCGAGCGGCGGGCCGAGCGGGCCGCCGCGCTGGTCGAGTCGGCCGAGGCGGCCCTGGCCGCCGCCCGGGAGGACGCCCAGGCCAGGCAGGCCGCGCTCGACCGCTGCCCCGACCCTGGCTTCGACCAGGCGGCCTGGGAAGCGGCCAGGCAGGCCGCGGCCCGCCGCGACGAGGTCGCCGCCGCCCTTGCCGGGCTGCGGGCCCGGCGTGACCAGGCCGGGGCGGACCGGGATGCGGCCAAGCAGGCGCTCGCGCGGGCCGACGAGGCCGACGGCCGGGCCGCGGCCCTGGACGCCGAGGCGGCCCCGCTCGGCGACGCCGACACGGTGCTGGCCCTGGCCCGGGAGCGGCAGCGCGCCGCCGGCCGACAGCAGACCCTGGCCCACGGCGCCCACCAGCAGGCCGTGGCGGCGCTGGCCGGCGCCCGCCGGCGCGAGGCCGACCAGGCGTCGGCGCTGGCCGCCGGCCGCGAGCGGCACGAGCGGGTCGCCGCGCTCGAGGAGGAGGCCGGCTACCTGGCCCGGCTGGTCGACCTGGTGGTGGCGTTCCGGCTGCACCTGGTCTCCCGGCTCGGACGCCGGCTGTCGGCCGAGGCGGCCGGGCTGTTCACCGAGCTGACCGACAGCGAGTACCAGGACCTGGTGGTCGACCCGGAGGACTACTCGATCCGCATCGCCGACGCGGGGGTCGAGTACGAGCTGTCCCGCTTCTCCGGCTCCGAGAACGACCTCGCCAGCCTCTCCCTGCGGGTCGCGGTGAGCCTGGTCATCGCCGAGGGCGCCGGCGAGCTCGGCGTGCTCGTCCTCGACGAGGTGCTCGGCGCCCTCGACCGGGACCGGCGCGAGCGCATGCTGGCCGCGCTCACCACCTTGCAGGGCCGCTTCCGCCAGGTGCTCCTGGTCACCCACAACGACGAGGTCAAGGACCTGCTCCCGGCCGCGATCGAGGTTCGCAAGGGCCCCTACAGGACCGCGACGGCGACCGTGCTGAGCTGACCCGGCCGGCCGGCCCCGGCCGCCCCGCCCGCCATTGACTTGCCCCGCGACCTCGGCCGATACTGCGCCGACCCTGGGGGCCGGGCCGGCCGGGGACTCGGCAGAGCGGGGCAGGCGGACCGCGCGGCCAGACCCAGCGGCACGGGCGGGTCAGCCGGTCCGCCGCTTGGCGCTTCGTCCACCTGCGGGCCGCACGCGGCCAGCCCGCCGCCTTGCGCGCAGGGTGCAACATGTCGTCACCCTGGGGAACAACCGCCGGTCCGGAGCTGTTTAGGGAGGACTGCACGGACGAGGACAGCCACGCCGCGACCGGCAGCACACCGGCGCACGGGCGGCCGGCGCAACCGATGGAAAGGAACCATGAAGGTGCCAGAGGACGAGGAAGAAGAGACGCAGGTCGAGGCCTCGCTCGAAGAACTGATCGCGAAGAAGGCCGACCGGCCCTCGGTCGGCGAGGAAGAGGACGACGACGACTCGCTGCTCCCCCTCGGGCGTGACGAGGCCCGCGAGTCGCTGACCACCAAGGTGCTCCCGGTCCAGCAGAACGAGTTCGTCTGCAAGAGCTGCTTCCTGGTGAAGCACCGCAGCCAGCTCGCCGACCGCCGGCGCGAGCTGTGCCGCGACTGCGCGTGACCGCAGCCGCGTCAGGCGGGCCCGGGACAGGTGCCACCGACGCGCCGCCCCGGGCTCCTGGCGCGACCGTCCGGCGGGGCATGCGCCTGGCTGCGGCGGTCACGACCGGGCTCGGCCTGGTGCTCGCGTTCCCAGGACCCGACCTCGGTCCGGTCGCCTTCGTCGCCATGGTCCCGCTGCTGGTCGCCGTCGAGACCATGCGGCCCCGGGTCGCCGCCGGGCTCGGCCTGGTCGCGGGCCTCGTGTTCTTCGGCGTGCACCTGCGCTGGATCGAGGTGTTCGGCAACTTGGCCTGGGCGTCGCTCAGCATCGCCCAGGCGCTGTTCGTGGCCGCGTTCTTCGCCCTGGTCCCCGCGACCAGGCGCCTGGGCGGGTGGCGGGTGGCGCTCCTGCCCGCCTGCTGGGCGGCGCTCGAGCTGGCCCGCGCCCACGGCCCCCTTGGCGGCTTCCCGTGGGGGATCCTCGGCCTGAGCCAGCACGACGGCGGGCCGCTGCTCCCGCTCGCCCGGGTGGTCGGCGCCTACGGGCTGTCCGCGGTGATCGTGGCGGTCAACCTGGCCCTGGCCATGGCCGTGCGGACGGCCCTCGGGGCCGGCCGTCGTGAGACGCGCCAGGCCGGGGCACCGGCCGACGCTCCGTGGCGGCGACCGGCCGTCGCGCTGGCCTGGGTCGTGCTCGCGGCCGCGCTGCCGCTGGCGGGCCTGGCCGCCCCCGCGGCTCCGCCGGTCGACGGTCCCAGCCTCGACGTGGTCGCCGTGCAGGGCAACGTGCCTGGGCGCGGCCGCGCCGACCGCCTCGGCCAGGAGGCGCTCGCCGACGCCGAGACCTTCGCCAACCACGTCGCCGCCACCACCCGCCTGGCCGACGACCGGCCACCGCCCGACCTGGTCGTGTGGGGCGAGGGGGCGGTCAACGACGACCCGTTCGCCCACCCCGCGCTGCTGGAGGGGATCCGCGAGGCGGCCGGCGCCGCCGGCGCGCCCCTGCTCCTCGGCGCCAGCACCGACGTGCCTCCCGACCGGGTCGCCAACGAGGCGCTGCTGTTCACCTCCGGCGGGGTGCTCGCCGACCGCTACGTCAAGCGCCGCCTGGTGCCGTTCGGCGAGTACGTGCCCGGCGGGGCAACCATGCGCCGGCTCCTGCCCGTGACCAACGAGGCCGGGCGCGACCGGGCGCCCGGCCGGCGGCTCGAGCCGATGATGGTCGACGGGATCCGGTTCGGCACGATCATCTGCTGGGAGTCGGCCTACGCCGAGGACCCCCGCCGGCTGGCCAGGGACGGCGCCCGCTTCCTGGTGGTGCTGACCAACAACTCCTCCTGGGGGCTGGCGCCCGGCTCCCGCCAGCACCTGGCCACCAGCCAGCTCCGCGCGGTCGAGACCGGCCGGACCGTCGTGCACGCGGCCGTCTCGGGGATCAGCGCCGTGGTCGGCCCGGACGGCGTCGCGCGCCAGCGGACCGGCCTGTACGAGGCCGCGACGGTCCGGGCGGCGGTCGCGCCCCGGTCGGGCCTGACCGTCTACACGCGCTTCGGCCGCCTGGTCGAGGCGGTGCTGCTTGGGCTCGCGGTGGCCACCCTGGCCGCGGTCGCCCTGACTGGCCAGCGGGTCGGCGTGCCATCCGATACCGGGCGGGCCGTGCCCGGCCCGCAGCCTGCAGCCTCGCGAGGTGGCCCTTGAAGGCACTGGTCGTCATCCCGACCTACAACGAAGCCGACTCGATCGAGGAGGTCCTCGACCGGGTGCTCGCCGTCGAAGCCCGGGTCGACGTGCTGGTGGTCGACGACGGCAGCCCGGACGGCACCGCCAAGCTGGTCGCGGCCCACTCCGGCGGCGAGCCGCGTGTGCAGCTGCTGGAACGCGACGCCAAGCAGGGGCTGGGAGCCGCCTACCGGGCCGGGTTCGCCTGGGGTCTGGCGCGCGGCTACGACGCGCTGGTCGAGATGGACGCCGACCTGTCCCACCCGCCCGAACGCCTGCCCGCGCTGCTCGACGCGCTCGCCGGCGCCGACCTCGCGATCGGGTCGCGCTACGTCCCCGGCGGCCGCACGGTCAACTGGTCGAAGCTGCGCGAGGCGATCTCCCGAGGCGGCAACGCCTACGTCCGGCTCGCCCTGGGCGTGCCGGTCCACGACGTCACCGCCGGCTACCGGGCCTACCGGCGCGAGGTGCTCGAGGCGCTGCCCGTGGAGGCGGTGCAGTCCAACGGCTACTGCTTCCAGGTCGAGATGGCCCACCGCACCTGGCAGGAGGGGTTCCGGGTGGTGGAGCTGCCGATCACCTTCACCGAGCGGGTCACCGGCGTCTCCAAGATGAGCAAGCAGATCGTTGCCGAGGCGCTGTGGCGGGTGACCGTCTGGGCCGTCACCGGCGGCCGCCGGCGCCGCCGCGCCCGCCACCCCGCGAGCGTGGCGTAGGGCAGGTCGGGCCGGGACCAGCATGACGTGTCCGGGCCAGGGCCCAGGCCCGCACCACCGGCTCGTCCATTGCGCGGCCGGGTTCCTGGCCGGCGTCGAGCGGCCATGGACACCCTCCCCCGGGGCTGGGCGGCCATGGGCACCCTGCCCGGCTGGGGCCCTACCCGAGCTGGCCGGCGCCCAGGGCGGCGGCGGCCCGGCCGGTGTCGAAGGCCCCCGCGAACCCGTTGGCCACAAGCGCGGCCAGCTCCCGGCCGCCGAGCTCCTGGGCCCCGGCGACCACGGCCAGCTCGGAGGAGAGGTCGTTGGCGAACAGGGTCCGGTCGTCGGTGTTCAGGCACGCCCTGGCCCCGGCCGCGAGCAGCCGGCCGACCGGGTGGTCGGCGAGGGAGGCCATCTCGGCCGGGGTGCGGGTCCAGTAGTTCGACCGCGGGCACATCTCCAGCACCACGCCGCGCTCAACCACTTCGGCCAGCAGGTCGGGGTCGTCGGCCAGGCTGGTCGCATGCCCGATCCGCTCGGCGCCGTAGCGGTCCAGCGCGGTGCGGATGGCGGCCGGGGGCTCGGCCTCGCCGGCGTGGACGGTCACCCGGAGGCCGGCGTCGGCGGCCCGGGCGAACAGGCGCGCGTGCGCGTCCACCCAGTCCGGGGAGCGCCCTTCGACCGGGCCCGCCAGGTCGACCGCGACCACCCCGGCGTCGGTCCGCCGGATCGCCGCGTCGACCACCGGGGCGTTCCACTCCGGGCCGACCCCGCCCATGAGGCAGGCGATCAGCCGGACCCGGGTGCCGGTGGCCGCCTCGGCCGCGGCCGCGGCCGCGCCGGCGGTGGCGAGCACGTCGTCGATGCCGAGGCCCTGCCGGGTGTTCAGGCGGGGGCAGAAGCGCAGCTCGGCGTAGACCACCCCGTCGGCGGCCAGGTCCTCGACCAGCTCCCTGGTGACCCGGGCCAGGTGCTCCCGGGTCTGCAGCAGGGGCAGCAGCAGCTCGAAGCCGGCCAGCGCCTCGGCCAGGCCGGCCCGCCTGGCCACCCGCACCCGGGCCATGGCGGCGCCGGCCGGGGCGTCGGCCGGGACCAGCCCGAGCGAGCGGGCCAGCTCCTCGACCGTGGCCGGCCGCAGCGAGCCGTCGAGGTGGAGGTGCAGCTCAGCCTTTGGCAGCCGGCGCAGCGAGTCGGGGGTCGGGGGCGGAGCCGGCACGGGTCCTCCTGGCGGTGGCTCGAGCGTCGTGACGGGATCCTCCCGCCAGACGGGACCGGGCTGGTGGCGTGACGGGATCCTCCCACCGAGCGGGACCGGGTGGTGGCGTAACGGGATCCTCCCACCAAGGGGACCGGGGTGGTGGCGTAACCTGCAGGGCCCAGGGCCCGCTCGACGTGTGCGCGCACTGAGCGACCGATCCGGCGGCACGCAGCCAGCGACGAGGCCACCCTGGCCTGAGCGCCTGGCGGCAGGCGGGTAGAATGCGGGCGGTTCGGCGGGTCCGTCTTGACATGCCGCTTACACGCGATCGGTGAGAGTGGGCGTCCGAGGTCCGGGCACCGCCGCACCCGGCCGCCGGATCGCGTGTCGGGAGCCGCCCGATGACCTTCGCCAACCCTGTCCTGCTCGCCGGGCTGCTGCTCGTCCCCCTTGTCGTGCTCGCCCTGGTACTCGCGCGGCGACGCCGCGCGCGCTACGCCGTGCGCTACCCCGCCCTCGACGTGCTGGCCGGGGTGGTCGCCCGCACCCACCGCTGGCGCCGGCACCTGCCGGCGGCGCTGTTCCTGCTCGCGCTCACGGTCCTGCTGCTCGGCGCGGCCCGGCCCATGGCCCGGGTGCCGGTCCCCCGCGACCAGGCGACGGTGCTGCTGGTGGTCGACGTGTCCGGGTCGATGAACGCCGACGACGTCGACCCGACCCGGCTCGACGCGGCCCGCGCGGCGGCCGGGCGCTTCCTCGACCGGCTGCCCGACCGCTTCCAGGTCGGGCTGGTCACGTTCTCGAGCGACGCCCAGACGCTCGTCCAGCCGACCACCGACCGGCAAGCGGTCCGCCTGGCCCTCGAGACGTTGCAGGCCAACGGGGGGACTGCCATGGGCGACGGGCTCGCCCGCGCGCTCGACAGCATCGAGACCCTGCGCCAGGCCGGCGGGGGAGAGCAGCCCGGGGCGGCTCCGCCACCCGGGACGGCCCGGGACGGCCCCCCAGCGGTCGCGCTGCTGTTGTCGGACGGCGCCAACTCGGCCGGGGGCGACCCGCTCGTCCAGGCCGACCGCGCCCGCGCCCTCGGCGTGCCCGTCTACACGATCGCGCTCGGCACCAGGGACGGGGTGCTGCGCACCCCCGACCCGTTCGGCGGCGTCAGCTCCCGGCCCGTCCCGCCCGACGAGCAGACCCTGGCCCGCATCGCCGAGACCAGCGGCGGGCGCGCCTTCCTGGCGGCGTCCAGCCGCAACCTCGCCGCGGTGTACGACAGCCTCGGCTCCCGCATCGGCTACCGCGTCGAGGAGCACGAGGTGACCGTCGCCTTCGCCGTGGCCGCGCTGGTGCTGCTCGGCGCGGCCGGCCTGCTGTGGACCCGCTCGACCGCCCGCCTCCCGTGACCCCAGACCGCAAGGAGCCTCGCGTGCCCGACGACCGCCTCGCGCCCGCCACCGCCTTGGACGCGGCCCTGGCCGAGATCAAGCGCGTCATCGTCGGCCAGGAGCGGCTCCTCCGCATGGTGCTCGAGGCCGTGCCGGCGCCCCGGACCGAGCTCGCCCGGGAGGCGAGCGCATGAAGTTCGAGTGGCCCGGGCTGCTGTGGGCGGTCCTGCTGGCCCCCGTCGCGGTCGTGCTGTGGCTGCGGGGGGAGCGGGGCCGCGCCCGCCGCGCCGCCGACTTCGGCAACCCGGCCCTGCTGCCCGGCGTGCTCACCGCCCGCCCGGGCTGGCGCCGGGTCGTCCCCGCCCTGCTCTACCTGCTCGCCACCGCGGTGCTGCTGGTCGCGCTGGCCCGCCCGGAGGCGGTCGCCCGGGTGCCCCGGGACGAGGCCACAGTCATGCTCGCGATCGACACGTCCTCGTCGATGCTCGCCCGCGACGTGGAGCCCAGCCGCATCCTCGCCGCCCGCCACGCGGTCGACGGCTTCCTCGACCAGCTCCCCGCCCGCATCCAGGTCGGCCTGGTCACCTTCGCGGCCACCGCCCGGGTGGAGTCCCGCCCGACCACCGACCGGGCCGCGATCAGCGAGGCGCTGGCCAGGGCGCCGGTGCGCCCAGGCACCGCCATCGGCGACGGGCTGCAGCGCGCGCTGGAGGTCAGCCGTGGCCCGGCCGGGCAAGCGGCGGGGGAGCGGCCGCCCACCGCGGTGCTGCTCATGTCCGACGGCCTGTCCTCCGGCGGGCTCGCGCCTCTGGCAGCCGCCGAGCAGGCCAGGCGCGAGGGCGTCCCGGTCTTCACCGTCGCCCTGGGCAGCCCCGGGGCCGTGCTCAAGCAGCCCGACGGCTCGGTCGTGCCGCTCGCGCCCGACGAGTCGACCCTGCGGCAGATGGCCGAGCTGACCGGCGGGCAGTTCCTCACCGCCACCACCCGCGACGCCCTCGCCGCGGTCTACCGCAACCTCGGCTCGCGCCTGGCCTACGTCCCGGAGGACCGCGAGCTGACCTCGATGTTCCTCGGCGGCGCGGCCGCCCTGCTCCTGCTCGGCGCCGCCACCTCGATCGTCTGGTTCCGCCGCCTGCCATGAGCCCCGCCCGCCCGGCACGGCCGCTGACCCGAACATCCTCGTGGAAGCCCGCCCGGGATGGCTGCCGCGGCGCCCGACCCGCCTGCTTCGGCGGGGGCAAGCCGGGGCACTCCTCACGAAGCCGTCGCACCCCGCGCGAAAGGGGCCCCATGATCCCGATCCACGGCCGGAGGCTCGGCCGCACCCTGCCCGTCGCCCTGGCGCTCGCCGCCATGCTGGGGGCCTGCACGACGAGCACCGACCAGTCCAGCGCAGACACGCGGCCGCCGGCCGCGCAGGCGACCAGGCTCGGGCAGGTCACCGTACCCGGGCAGGGCCCGGACGGGGCGATCCCGCGCCTGGTCAGGCAGGTCCAGCCGTCGGTCGTCAGCGTCGCCACCGGGAACGGCGAGGGCAGCGGGGTGGTGTGGTCCGACGACGGGGTGATCGTCACCAACGAGCACGTCGTGCGGGGCGCCCAGCAGGCGGAGGTCTCCTTCGCCAGCGGCCAGCGGAGCGCCGCCCGGGTGCTGGCCGTCGACGCCGTCACCGACCTGGCCGTGCTGCGGACCGAGCGCAAGGGCCTGCCGCCCGCCCGCTTCGCCAACCGCCAGGCCGTGGTCGGCGAGCTGGCCCTCGCGATGGGCAACCCGCTGGGGTTCGAGAACTCGGTGACCGCCGGGATCATCAGCGGGCTCAACCGGGAGATCCCCGGCTCGGCCCAGCAAGGGCAGTCGCTGGTCGACCTCGTCCAGACCGACGCCGCGATCTCGCCGGGCAACTCGGGCGGCGCGCTGGTGGCTGCCGACGGGACGATCCTCGGGATCAACGAGGCATACATCCCGCCCAACGCGGGCGCGGTCTCGATCGGGTTCGCGATCCCGGCGCCCACCGTGACCAGCGTGGTCAAGCAGCTCCTCGAGAACGGCCGGGCCCGCCACGCGTACGCCGGCCTCACACCGGTCACCCTCACCCCCGAGATCGCCGAGCAGTTCGGGATCGGCCGTACCACCGGCGCGATCGTCGTCCGGGTGGCGCCTGGCGCCCCGGCTGACCGTGCCGGCATCCAGCCGGGCGACGTGATCGTCGCCGCCGACGGCCGCGAGGTGCGCACCGCCGAGGACTTCCTCGCCGTGCTCCGCGCCAAGAAACCCGGCGACCAGCTCGAGCTGACCGTGGTGCGCAACGGGCAGGAGCGGCGGGTCACCCTCAAGCTGGCCGAGCGGCCGAGCTGACCCGGGGGCCCGGGACCCAGGAGAAGCTCTCTACTTCCTCTGACCTGTCAGTTCAGGCCGTCGCGGAGCACCGCGACGATCACCCGGAGGATGAGGACGGTCCCGCAGAAGAGCCCGAAGTAGCCGAAGAACTGGAACAGTGAGGTGTCGCCGGTGAACGGCGGTCCTCCCCGGGTGCCCAGGAGCATGACGGAGAGCACGCTGACCACCCCAACGCCCAGCATCGTTAGGCGGGCCCGCCTCGGGCGGCGCTGAGCGCAGGCGATCCCGCTGACCTGACCGCAGGGGACCGTGAACGGTGTCAGAGGCGCCGTCTGCCGGGTGCGTACCTGCCGACGACGACGGCCACGCCGACAGCGGCCAAGGCGATCTGGATGAAGAGTTCGATCCAGTCGATCCCCGGGTGCCCCCGACGCCGACAGCGTCGGCCAGCAGCGTCCCAACGATGGCAGCGACGATGCCGATTACGATCGTGAGCCAGATCGGAATGACCTGCCGGCCTGGGAGCACCAGCCGGCCGAGGCACCGATGATCAGCCCGACGATGACGCCGGTGACGTCACCTTGTCGCCGGTACCAGGGGCCTCCTTGTCATGTCACCTTCGCTCCCAAGCCAGCTACTCACCTGATCAACCCGAACCAGTTCTCAAGCACTCGCTTGAAGTCATGGGCTACGCGGCCATCCTCCTCGCCGGGATCTGGGCGGCCACGGCGACCATGGAGCTCCGCTACCGCGCCCAGGTGCCCTACGACGCGTCGCTGCCCCTGGTGGCCGGGCTCACCGGCGCCCCCCGCGGGCGCCGGGTGCGCAGCTGGGCCCGGCTGCTGCTGCCCGACGGCCGGGTCGGTGCCGAGGCCACCGAGCTGCTGATTGTCAAGGCTAACCCCTTCGAAGTAGAGTCCGGCCCGTGGACGCCGGAGCATGTGTGACCTTGCCCTGGGGCATCTACGCCCGGCTGTCGGACGACAAGGGCGCCGAGCAGACCGCGACCGGCCGGCAGATCGCGGACTGTCGGAGGCTCGCCGCCGACCGGGGCCTGGTCGTGGCCGAGGCCCACATCTACGAGGACATCGACCTGTCGGCGTTCAAGCAGGTGCGCCGGCCGGAGTTCGAGCGGCTGCTCGACGACCTGGACGCCGGCCTCCTCGCCGGCGTGATCTGCTGGAAGCTCGACCGGCTGACCCGGTCGCACCGGGACTTCGAGCGGCTGTGGGAGATCATGGAGCGACGCGGCGCGAAGCTCGTCAGCCTCCACGAGCAGTTCGACACCAGCACGCCGGCGGGGGAGTTCACCCTCCGGATGATGGTCGGCATGGCGCGCATGGAGTCGCAGAACATCGCGCTGCGGCTGCGCTCCAGGCTGGCCGAGAAGCGCGAGGCCGGCCAGCCGCACGCCGGCGGCAACCGGCCCTACGGCTACCGTGCCGACTTCGTCACGGTCGACCAGGACGAGGCGGCTGTCCTGCGCGAGGCGGCCAGTAGGTTGCTCGCCGGCGAGACCCTCCGCGAGGTCACCAAGGACCTCAACCGGCGGGGACTGCTGTCCTCGACCGGCAAGCCCTGGTCGCCGGGGACGCTCCGCCGGACGCTCGCCAGTCCCCGCCTGGCCGGCCTCCGAGTCCACTGGCGCCGCGAGCCCGCGCCGACCGGCAAGAGCCGGCGACTCGCCGAGGTCGTCGGTCCGGGAACCTGGGAGGCGATCCTCGACCAGGAGACCCACCAGGCCCTCGTCGCGCTGTTCGAGGACCCGGCTCGGCGGTCGCAGACCCGGCAGCCGCGGGTCCATCTGCTGGCTGGGCTGCTGCGGTGCGGCCGCTGCGGCGGACCGATGTACGTGCAGTCGCACGGTCGCGGGCGGCCGAAGGACTACCGATGCCTGCCGCCGCCGGTTGGCCGCGGCTGCGGTGGCGTCAGCATCCTCGCCGGCCCGCTCGAGGAGCTCGTCACGCAGGCCGCCATCTCGGTGGTCGACGGCCCCGAGCTGGCGGCCACCGTCGCCGCCCAGGCCGACTGGGAGGCCGACTGGCAGGAAGCGGCGCGGCTGGCCGCCGACCAGGCGGCGCTGGAGGAGCTGTCCCGCATCCGGCCGGCGGAGACGCGGGGACGGAACCGGTTCGACCCCGCGCGAGTCCAATTCACGTGGCGGGTCTGAGCCGCGGTCACGGAGCATCCTGGCGATCCGCGCGAGCACGCCCGGATCGGTGACCCGGTCCGGAAGACCCTGCTGGCGGCGGGACTCGCGCACCAGGCGGGCCACGTCCTCCGGGTCGAGCGGGTGTGCGGCGTGAAGCTCCATACGTAGCCAAGGCAGCACCACAGCGGCGCGGCCACCAGGTCACTCGGAGGTCACTCAGGAGTCGAATCCGGAAGGCCGTACAATCGGGACGACTCGCGCAGGAGGGTTCAAGCGCGCCGTACCTGTGAACCATCGCCTTCGCAACCAGCGGCTTCGACGTGGCTGGTCGCTGGAGACCGCCGCCGAACGGCTGGACCAGCTCGCCCCCAGGGCTGGCGCCAAGCACCTGGGCGTCACCGGCTCCACCTTCGGCAAGTGGGAGCGCGGCATCCATCAGCCGCGCGGCATCCACCGGGATTCGGCTTCGCGACCGTCGACGCCAACCCGACGACCCGGGCGTGGCTGGTCACACTGGAGGCCGAGGCGCACGCCCTGGCCGGCAACGAGGCGGCCAGCCTGCGGGCGCTCGACCAGGCCGAGACGATCGTGGGCGGTGCCGGCGAGGAGGATGCAGCTCGCCGACCGCGGGTGGCCTTCTTCGACCGTGCCCGCCTGGTGGGCGAGCGCGGCGTGGCCCTGGCCCGGCTGGGCAGGCCGGCGGACGCCCGGCAGGTTCTTGAGGCGGCGCTCGGGTCGCTCGACCCGGAGATGGTCAAGATCAGGCCGCGGCTGATCCGCCCGCAACATGCTGCTGTAGCGACGGGCCGGGGTTCGACCGCGACCCCGTGTCCCGACCTTGAGCTAGCATCCCCGCGAATCAACCACCACCAGGCGGCGGAGGATGAGAAGTGGCTATTGAGTGGGGGGCAATTGGGGGCATCACGCAGGGCGTGGCGCGTGTGGGTCACAAGGGTCGGGAACACTCGTCAACGGAGAGGATGGATGATGGGCAAGTACGTGCAGCTGGGCGCGGTGAAGACCTGGTACGACGAGCACGGCTCCGGTCAGCCGCTGGTGCTGTTGCATGGTGGGCTGGTCGACGCGCGGTGGTTCGAGCCCAACCTCGCACCGTTGGCGGAGCGGTTCCACGTCTACATACCCGAACGTCGTGGCCACGGACACACCCCAGACGTGCCAGGCCCGATCACCTA
>Ga0307278_10000870_pt1 | contig 14856 bp, 17 predicted proteins | sample ER_DNA_117_FD_194482 | JGI IMG/M metagenome (GOLD analysis project Ga0307278, IMG submission 194482) | Bulk soil microbial communities from the East River watershed near Crested Butte, Colorado, United States - ER_DNA_117 | ecosystem: Environmental > Terrestrial > Soil > Floodplain | place... | reverse complement strand
GATGTCCAGGGTTACGCTGGGACGCCCGTGAACGTGAACGAGCTGATGATCGACTTCGGCGTCGACCTCGGCGCTGCGGGCTCGTCGTTCCCGAAGGTCCAGCGGTTCTACGTGACGGTCGATTCCGGCTCGGACCCCTTTACGCACCGCGCGCTGCCGGGCCGTTACGTCCTGCGTTCCTGGGTGAACGACGTCCGCCCACCGAGAATCCGCCTGCTGACGAGGCGCGTCGCGAAAGGGCGCCCGACGATCGTCGCGCGGGTCACCGACAAGGGCGCCGGCGTCGACGCGCTGTCGCTCGTGATCTCCTACCGCGGCATGCTCGTCGGGGCGGCCCTCTACGACCCCGTGTCGGGCGTCGCGATCTTCCCGCTGCCACGGGCGGCGGCCAAGATTCGCCCGGGTCGCACCCGGGCCGTGCTGTCGGCGGCCGACTTCCAGGAGTCGAAGAACGTCAACGGCGTCGGCGACAACATCCTCCCGAACACTGCCTTTCGTGCCGTCTCGATCACCGGCGTCACCGGGCCCGCCGTCACGTGGGTCTCCCCGGCCGAGAACCAGTGCGTCTCGAAGACCGCCGCCCTTGTGGTCGTGGCGGGCTCGACCAGCAAGGTGCGCTCGGTGCGCTTCCTCGTCGACGGGAAGCAGATCGACGTTGACCGCAGCGGCGCCTCGGACGTGTTCACGGGCTCCTGGGTGACGAGATCCGCCCTGCCCGGCCGGCATGTGCTGAGCGCCCGCGCGACGGATGCCGCCGGCCGCACGTTCTCCGCCGTGCGCAACCTGCGAGTCTGCCGCTGACTCGCATCGCAGTCGTCACCGGCGCCTCGAGCGGGATCGGTGCGGCAATCGTGCGCGCACTGGCGCAGCGTGACTGGCGCACCGTGTTGCTCGCGCGGCGAGAGGACCGGCTCCGCGCGCTGGCCGAAGAGGTGGGCGGCGAGTACGAGGTCTGCGACGTCGGGCGCCGCGAGGACGTGGAGCGCGTCGCGCTGAAGGTGAGCGAGCGCCACCCACAGATCCAGCTGCTCGTCAACAACGCCGGCATTCCCGGCCGCGCCGGCTTCGTGGCGATCGACGACGAGCGACTGGAGGAGGTCCTACGCGTGAACTACCTCGGCGGCGTGTGGTGCCTGCGCGCGTTCCTGCCCGCCCTCGAGGCGGCGGGTCGCGCCGACGTCGTCAACATCGTGTCCGTCGCGGGCGCCGTCGCGTTCGGCCCCGGCGGCCCGTACTCCGCGTCGAAGCATGCGCAGCTCGCGTTCTCGCGTTCGACGACCGGCGAGTTGCGCCCGCGCGGGATCCATGTCCACACGGTGAACCCAGGATTCGTCGAGACGGAGGGCTTTCCCCAGGCGACGGTGCTACGGAGCGCGCTCCTGCGCCGTCTCGTCGTCGATCCGGAGCACATCGCGCGACGCGTCGTCAGAGTGATCGAACGGGACAAGCGCGAGACGTTCGTGCCCCACTGGTACCGCCTGGCGGCGATCGCGCAGGCGCTCGTCCCGGGAGTGCTGGCGCGACTTGCGTCGCGCTCCGGCCATCGCCGCTGACGTCGGCGCTTGTGGCAGGGCGGTCGCCTCAGGGTCTCGGAAGCCGCAAAGTCGGCGCCTAGGGCTTTCCAAGCAGATACAAGGCGCTCTCGGCGACGTACGCCTCGGGGCCGCCGGGAGAGAGTGCACGTGCACGCTCGCGCGCTTCGCCTTCGCAGCCCGCCAGGTCGAGGTAGTAGTCGAGCTCACGGCGGTGCGACTGGATGCGCGACTGCAGGAGGACAAGCCCGTTCGCCTCGAACAGGTGCCTGAAATCGATGTCGGGAAGCGTGCGCGTGTGCGACGGGTCGCGCGCTCGCTCGAACCGGTCGAGCTCGAGCGCGGCGAGTGGATCGACCGGCGCGATCTGGTCGTCGACGAAGACATGGCCGCCGGGAGCGGTCACACGCACCAGCTCGGCCACTGCGAGCTCCGGGCGCGCGATGTGATGCAGCGTGCGGCGTGTGCACGAGAGGTCGAACGAGCCCGACTCGAGGGGCAGGCTCGTAGCGTCCCCCTCGACGAACGTCACGTTCGCCGGCGCATTCGCGCGTGCGCGCTCGAGCAGCTCCGGAACGAGGTCGACGCCGACGACCTCGCGCACGAGAGGTGCGAGCGCGAGCGCGAGCGTCCCGGCACCGGTGCCCACGTCCACCACCCGCTCGTCGCCGCGGGGCATGACGAAGGACTCGAGCTGCTCGCGCACCATCTCGACCTGTTGCTGCGCGTGCTCCGCGACGCCGTCCGCGGTCGCAGCAAACCGCTCCCGCACCTCCTGGACGTTCCCGCTGTCAGGCATCGATCACGGTGCGTCGCGCGCGCAGCGGGCCGCTCTCGATCCCGCACAGGAGCTCGTAGTTGATCGTTCCGGCGAGGCGTGCGTGTGCTTCAGCGAGCACGCCGTGCCCGAGCAAGACGACGGGAGTCCCGACCGGCAGCTCGCGGTCGAGCCGGACTGCAAACGAGTCCATCGAGACGTTTCCGACCACTGTTCGCGGCTCACCGGCCACGCGAATCTCCGTGCCGGTCAGGTCGCGGCGAAAGCCGTCGCCGTAACCGACCGGGACGATGCCGATCCACGTCGGCTCCTCCGCCACGAACGTTCGGCGATAGCCCGTGCTCTCGCCCGGCTGCAGCTGCTTGACCTGCGCGAGCGACGACTGCCAGGACAGCACAGGCTCGAGACCGTCCTCTGTCGGATCGGTGTTGAACGGGGACAGTCCGTAGATCGCCCCACCGCAGCGCGCGGCGTCGAACCGGGATTCCGGCAACCGGAGCGCGGCGGCGCTGTTGGCCGCGTGACGCGTCAGGTGGGAGTACTGCTCGGTTGCGGTGCGGAACCGCTCGAGTTGGGCGCGCGCGAAGCCGGCGTCCGTGTCCGCGGTCGCGAGATGGGTCATCAGTCCGACGACCTCGGCCGGCGGGGACGGCAGCTCGGCGAGCCCGTACCGGCCCATGCCGGTGTCGAGCTTGAGATGGATGCGCACCCCTTCGGGAATCTCCTGGTCGGCGATCACCAGCTCCAGCTGGGCGTCGCGCGCCTGTGCGACTTCCCGGTTCGAACGGGCCGGCCCCAGCACAAGGATCCGCTCGAGTCGGTACTCGTTCCGCAGCGCGAGACCCTCGGGGATGGTCGCTACGCACAACGCCGTAGCGCCGGCCCCAATCGCTGCGCCGGCTGCGTCGACCGCTCCGTGGCCGTAGCCGTTCGCCTTCACGACGGCCCACAGATCCGACCCGTCGAGCACGCGCAGCAACGTGCGCACGTTGCGTCGCAGGGCACCGAGGTCGACCGTGATCTCCGATCGGTGCATCTAGCTCAACGTCCGAGGCAGCGCGGCGATCACGTCGGAGGCGACGACGCCGCGTTGGTGCGGCACAAGCCCTGCCGCGCGGCCGTGTGCGAACGCGGCAGCCGCAGCGGCAAACCGCGCGTCCACGCCCTTCGCGAGGAACGCCGCCACGACGCCGGTGAGCACGTCACCGCTGCCTGCCGTCGCGAGCGCAGGCGTGCCCGAGGCGGAGACGAGCATGCCCTCACCGGGCGCGCCCACGATCGTGTCCGCGCCCTTGAGGAGGACGATGCAGCGGTAGTGCTCTACCGCCGCGCGGACTGCCTCGAGCCGGTGTGCGTCCACCCAGGCCGACTCCTTGTCGAGCAGCCGCGAGAGCTCCCCTGCGTGCGGCGTCAGCACGCGCGGCGCCGGCCACTCCGACGGTTCGAGCTCGAAGAGCGCGTCTGCGTCGACGACCACGGGAACCTGAAGCTCCGCGAGCAGCCGACGTACCAGGGCGCGTGCCTCGTCTCCGCGACCGAGCCCGGGGCCGATCGCGACGGCCGACGCGCGCTTCGCAAGCTCGTCGACATGCTCGAGGGGCGCCTTCACCGCCTCCAGCAGCCGTGCTTCGACGACCGGCAGCGCTGCCGCAGCTGTCGCGACGGCGACGTAGCCCGCGTCGGCGCGGAAGGCCGCTTCGGCCGTGAGACACACCGCACCCGTCATCCCGGGCGAGCCGCCGACGACCAGCACGACACCGGAGCTGTACTTCGTGTCCTGTGCGCGTTTGCGCGGGACGAGCTTCAGGATCTCGGCCGTCACGAGACGGTGCTCCGTTGCGCCCGGCTCGAGCCCGATGTCGGCGACCTCGACCTCGCCCGCGTGGAACCGTCCCGGCGCAACCACGAGCCCGACCTTCAGGCCGTGCATCGTGACGGTCACGTCGGCGTCCACGACCGCGCCGCCGATCTCGCCGGTCGACGCGTCGACGCCGGACGGGAGATCGACCGCGACGACCGGCGCCGCCGCCGCGTTGATTCGTTCGATCTCGCCTGCCGCCTCGTCGCGAGGAACGCCGTGGAACCCGGTGCCGAACAGCGCGTCGATCACGACATCGGCCCCAGCCGGGTCCTCGCTCATCTCGCGCCCCGCTTCGCCCAACACGCGTAGCGCGATGCGGCCGTCGCCGCCGTTCGCGCCCTTGCCGCAGACCGCGGCAATCCGGCGGGCGTCCGGGTAGCGCCGCAGCACCGCATCGGCAACCGCGCGCCCCGCCCGCTCCATCATCGCCTCGACCTCGTGGCCCTCCTCGGCGGCGCGCATCTCGGCCGCCGTGTAGAGCGGGGCGAGCATCAGGCCTCCGCGAGGTCGACCACCGCGACCGCGTTCGCCAGCTCGCGCGAGTGGGTCATCGAGAGGTCGATCGCACCTGCGCCGATCCCCTCCGCCCAGCGCGCAATCCGACCGCTCAGGGTCACCGACGGCTTGGGACGCCCGGCGATCTCCACGTCCCGCCATGCAAACGCACGCGCGACGCCGAAGCCGAGCGCCTTGCCCACTGCCTCCTTTCCGGCGAATCGGCCGGCGTAACTCTGCGCCGGATTCGGCCGCGAGTCGCAGTACGCCTGCTCCGCTGCTGTGAAGCAGCGCTCCCGAAAGCGGGGATACCGCTCGAGTGCGCGGCGCACGCGCTCGATCTCGATCAGGTCGACGCCTACCTTCATCCGTGCTCCTCGAGCCAGTCGGGCAGTTGCGCGATCGACGAGATGATGCCGTCCGGCCTGTTCCGCGACGCCTCCACCGCGTCCGGGCGGAACTTGCCCGTGCGCACGAGAATCGTCCGCAGCCCGTGTGCCTGCGCACCGGCGATGTCCGACTCGATGTCGTCGCCGACCATCCATGTCATCCCGGCGTCCGCGTCGAGCGCCTTCAGCGCGGCCTCGAAGTACGCGGTCGACGGCTTCCCGAGCACGGTCGCCTCCATCTGCGTCGCATACTCGAGCCCTGCGACGAACGCGCCTGCATCGAGCGCCGGCCCGTTCTTCGTCTGCCACCAGCGGTTCTTGTGCAGGCAATACAGGTCCGCGCCGGCCTCGAGCTCGTGGAATGCGCGCGCCAGATTCATGTAGCTGAACACCAGGTTCGTCTCCGGCGTCTCGTCGGCGCCCCCGATCAGCACTGCCTCGGCGTCTTCGCCCACCAGCTCGACACCCTCGAACTCGCCCACGATCGCATGCATCGTCAGCGCCAGCACGCGCCGGCCCGCCAGCGTGGCCGCCGCCGCGCGCGGCGTCGTCTGCAGCTCCTCCTCGTCGAGCTCGATGCCCATGGCCCGAAGTTCCTCCGTCAGCGCTGCCCGCGTCTGTGTCGTGCTGTTCGTGACGAAGCGGAGACGGTGCCCGTCCTCACGAAGCCGGTTGACCGCCTGGGCACCGCCGGCAATGGGCTCGTGGGAGACGTGGAAGACACCGTCGACGTCAAGCAGAATCGCAGCCATGGACGGCGAGTCTATTCGCGTCACCCGCTCGGTCGTTCTGCCGCTGGCGGAGGTGAGCTTTCGCTTTTCGCGCTCGAGTGGGCCGGGCGGGCAGCACGCACAGAAATCGGAGACGCGCGTTGAGGCGCTCTTCGACGTCGAGTCCTCCCAGGCGCTCACCGACAACCAGAAGCGGCGGGTGATCTCGCGTGCCGGGCCCGTCTTGCGGGCGGTCGCTCAGGACGAGCGCAGCCAGCTCCGAAACCGTGAGCTCGCGCTCGAGCGCCTCGTCGAACAGCTCAGGAGCGCGCTGCGGGTCGAGCGCAAGCGCGTGCCGACCAAGCCGTCCGCGGCCGCCCGCGAGCGGCGGCTGGAGCAGAAGCGGCGCCGGTCGGACACCAAGCGCCTCCGGAAGCCGCCTGGCGACTGACCCGTACCCGATCGGGGCTCTCGAGCGTTTGCCACTTGAAACAATGGCCTCACCGATCTCGGTCACCCTAGCTCCCCGGGATCCGCCGGCGGCTGTCGTCGCGCTCGTAGGAGAGCACGATGCCTATTCGTCGCAGCGGCTCGAAAACGAGCTCGGCCTGCTGCTGGACGAAGGCCGTCGCGTTGTGGTCGACCTCCGCGACACGGAGTTCATCGACTCGACGACGCTTGCCGTCCTTCTGGGTGCGCGCCGACAGGCGGAGCAGGCCGGCCTCGGGTTCACCATCGTGCTGCCGCCCCCGCGCGAGTACACACAGGTCCGGCAGATCCTCGAGTTGACGAGGCTCGGCTCGGCGTTCGCGAGTTACGGCACGCTCGACGACGCGCTCACCGCCGCCCGTTCGGGCAAGACGTCAGGTTCCGTCCGGTCCGCCGCGTAGCCTCCGCGGCGCATGGATCACGATCCGCTGCGCCGCGGCTTCGCCGAGTTCGTCGGTACGTTCGCGCTCATCTTCATCGGCGCGGGCTCGATCCTGACGCTCACGACGCTCTTCGAACCTGCGATCAACGGCGTGCAGGCGCAAGGCGTCTACGGCGGCCTGACGCTCGTCTCGGTCGCACTCGCCCACGGGCTTGCGATCGCGGTGATGGTGTCGGCCGTCGGCCACATCTCCGGCGGCCACTTCAACCCGGCCGTGACGCTGGGCTTTCTCATCACGCGGCGGATCGCGCCGACGCTCGCGCTCGTCTACTGGAGCCTGCAGTTCCTCGCCGCTGCGGCGGCGTCCCTGCTCTTGCGCTGGTTCTTCTCGGAGCACGTCCGTCAACTCACGAACCTCGGCGCCCCGGGGCTCGGCGGGGGCGTCGACCACTGGCAGGCACTGGTGATCGAACTGATCATGACTTTCTTCCTCGTCTGGGTGGTCTTCGCGACCGCGGCGGATCCCGATGGGACGTTCAAGGCGATCGCCGGGCTCGCGATCGGGCTGACGATCACGATGGACATCCTCATGGGCGGGCCGCTCACGGGCGCCGCGATGAACCCCGCGCGTGCGTTCGGGCCCGAACTGGTGTCCCGACACTGGACGGACGCGTGGGTCTGGTACCTCGGCCCGTTCGCCGGCGGCGCAATCGCCGCGCTCGCGTACGAATGGCTCTACCTGCGCCCGTCGGCGCCCGTGCCGGTCGGCCCACCCGAAACCGGTGTGATCGAGCCGGGCCCGGGCGATACAGCCGTTTCTTAGCGCGACTACTCGACGGTGACGGTCTTCGCCAGATTGCGCGGCTGATCGACGTTCAGGCCGCGTAGCCGCGCGATCCTGTATGCGAGGAGCTGTAGCGGCAGCACGGCGAGCACCGCCTGTAGGAACGCCGGTGTGCGCGGGATGTAGATGACGTCGTCGGCGTGATGCTGGATGTCCTCGTTGCCGTCGGTCGCGATCGCGATCACCTGCGCGCCGCGTGCGCGCACCTCTTGGATGTTCGAGACGACCTTCTCGTAGACGATCTTCTGATCGATCGCGATGCAGACGACCGGCGTCTCCGAGTCGAGCAGGGCGATCGGTCCGTGCTTCATCTCGCCGGCCGAGTAGCCCTCGGTCGGGATGTACGAGATCTCCTTCAGCTTCAGCGCACCCTCCAGCGCGACGGGCAGCCCGATGTGTCGGCCGAGGTAGAGGAAGAACGGCTTCTGGTAATGCCGCTCCGCGATCTCCTCGATCGGATGGTCGCCGTCGAGGAACCACTCCATCCGCTCGGGTAGGTCGTAGAGCTCCTCGAGGATGAACTCGATCTCCTTCTCCGGCAGCGTCCGCCTCACCTGTGCGAGCTTGAGTGCGATCAGCGACAGGAGCGCAACCTGGGCGGTGAACGTCTTGGTCGCGGCGACGCCGATCTCGAGCCCGGCACGTGTGTACAGGACTGCATCGACCTCACGCGTGACTTGCGTGCCCAGCTGGTTCGTGATCGCGAGGGTGCGCGCACCCTGCTCACGCGCAAGCCGCATCGCGGCGATCGTGTCGGCTGTCTCGCCCGACTGCGTGATCCCGATCACAAGCGTGTCACGGGAGAGGACGGGATTGCGGTAGCGCCACTCGCTCGCGATGTCCGGCTCGACCGGAACACGTGCCCACTCCTCGATGATGTACCGGCCCACGACGCCGGCGTGGTACGCCGTGCCGCAGGCCACGATCACGATCCGGCGGAGGTTCTGGATCTCGAGCTCGGTCAGCCCGATTCCGTCGAGCACGAGCTTGCCACGCCGTGCGCGATCGCCGATCGTCTCCCTGACCGCGTCGGGCTGCTCGTAGATCTCCTTCAACATGAACGTCTCGTAGCCGCCCTTCTCGGCGACCTCGTCGTCCCAGTCGATCGGCTCGACGTCCTTGTGCTCGACCTCGCCTTCTTCGGTGAAGAAACGCGCGCCGTCGGGTGTGATCGCGACGACCTCGCCCTCGTCGATCAACTGCACGCGACGCGTCTCCGCGAGGAAGGCGGCCACCGCCGAGGCGAGGAACATCTCGCCGTTACCCACGCCGACCACGAGTGGGCACTGCCGGCGCGCGCCGACGAGCAGGTCGGGATGGTCGTTGTGGATGACCACGAACGCGAAATGCCCTTCGAGGTCGAGATACGCCGCGCGCACTGCGGCGGTCAAGTCACCCGAGTAGTGCCGCTCGACGAGGTGGGCAACGACCTCGGCGTCAGTCTCCGAACTGAATGTATGCCCGTCCGCGAAGAGCGATTCCTTCAGCTCGCGGTAGTTCTCGACGATGCCGTTGAGGACGACGGCGACACGACCGTCGTCGCAACCCGTGAGCGGATGAGCGTTCTGTTCGGTGACGGCGCCGTGCGTCGCCCAGCGCGTGTGTCCGAGACCATGGTTCGACACCGAGCCGTTCGGCCCGGCCGCCTCCTTGAGGTTGGCGAGGTTACCGACGGCGCGGACATAGTCGAGCCCTCCGTTCTCGCGGAGCGCGATACCTGCTGAGTCGTACCCGCGATACTCGAGACGCTCGAGACCACGTAGCAGCAAGTCCTTGGCGGGCCTGCTACCGACGTACCCGATGATCCCGCACACCGAAGCTCCTCTCGATCGTCCTCCGGAACAGCAAAAGCCCGGCTGGTGGGCCCGTCCCCTCGTCGGGACGGTCAGCCGAGCTCTCGTCGCACGAGGTCCGCGATCGTAGCACAGAGGCTTGTGGCCTCCTCCTCGTCCTTGGCCTCCGCAAGCACACGCACAACCGGTTCTGTACCCGATGGGCGGACGAGTACACGCCCACGCCCCTCGAGTTCCGCGTTGTGCCGGGCGACGGCCTCGAGCAGCTCCGGCGAGAGGGTCTTGTCCCGCACGCGCACGTTCTCCTTCACTTGCGGATGGCGCGGCATCACGCCGGCCGCCTCGGCGAGTGTGCGACCTTCGAGCGCACTGCACAGCAGCAGCGCTGCGACGAGTCCGTCACCGGTGACATGACCGTCGAGGTAGATGATGTGTCCCGACTGCTCGCCGCCGAGCGTCCCGCCCGTCGCGCGGATCAGCTCCAGCACGTACCGGTCGCCGACCTCGTCCGTCACATGGGTCTCGATTCCGTGCTGCGACATCAGCTCGTGAAAGCCGCCGTTCGTCATCGGCGTCACGGTCACGGACGGCACCTGCAGATGCAGAGCGAGCAACGCGACGATCTGATCTCCGTCGACGACCTCACCGTTCGCATCGACGGCGAGCATGCGGTCGCCGTCGCCGTCGAACGCGACGCCGAGATCGAGCCGGTCACGGCGGACGAGCTCCTGCAGCGCGCGGAGGTCGGTGGCGCCGCAGCCGACGTTGATGTTCGTCCCGTCGGGATCGTTGCCGATAGTCTCGATGCTCGCGCCGAGTTGCTCGAATGCCTTTGGCGCGAGACCTGAGTACGCACCGTTCGCGCAGTCGACCCCGATTCGCAGGCCGGAGAGGTCGGAGCCGAAGCGTTCGAGCACGTGCTCGAGGTAGCTGTCCGTCGCGACGCCCACCTCGTCGATCTCACCGCCGCCAGTGGCCGGCTGGTCGAGCAGTGCCTCGATCTGCTCCTCCTGCTCGTCCGTCAGCTTTTGGCCGTCTCGGTCGAAGAACTTGACGCCGTTGTACTCGGGTGGATTGTGCGACGCGGTGATCACACAGCCGAGGTCGAGCGTCAGCAGCGCCACGGCGGGCGTCGGCAGGACACCGGCCACCACGGCGTTGCCGCCGGCGGACGCGATGCCGCGCGCAAGCGCTGCTTCGAGCTCGACGCCCGACGCGCGTGTGTCACGCCCGACGAAGATCCGCCCGCGTCCCGACCACGACGTCGCGGCGCGGCCAAGACGTTCGACGAGCTCTGCGGTCAGGTCCTCGCCGACAACGCCACGGACCCCGTCCGTGCCGAAGTATTCCCGCGACACTTAACGCTTGGAGAACTGCGGCGCCTTGCGCGCCTTGTGCAGCCCGGCTTTCTTCCGCTCGACGATTCGAGCGTCACGCGTGAGAAAGCCTGCGCGCTTGAGCGGGACGCGGAGCTCGGGATCGGACTCTACGAGCGCGCGCGCGATCCCGTGACGAACGGCGCCGGCCTGCCCACTCGGCCCGCCGCCGTGCACGCGCACGCGGATGTCGTAGGTCCCCTCGACACCTGCCACCTGCAGCGGAGCCAGCGCGATCGTGCGATGCGTCGCCCGCGGGAAATAGTCCTCGATCGTGCGCCCGTTGAACCAGGTCGTGCCGTCCCCGGGGCGCAGGATCACCCGTGCGACGGATGTCTTGCGCTTTCCGGTCCCCCTGTACTGCGCGATCGTGCTCATGCGTCCTCCCAGCTGAGCGGCTTCGGCGCCTGCGGTCCGTGCGGATGCTCGGGCCCGGCGTAGATCTTGAGCTTGGTGATCTGCTGGCGCGCGAGGCGGTTCCTCGGCAGCATCCCCTTGACTGCCTTGCGCAGAACCTCTTCCGGCCGCCGCTCAAGCTGCTCGCGGAGCGTGCGGCTCCGGAGCCCGCCCGGATAACCGGAGTGTCGGTAGTAGCGCTTCTGATCGAGCTTGTTGCCCGTCACCTGGATCTTCTCCGCATTGACGACGATGACGAAGTCGCCCGTGTCGACATGCGGGGTGTAGGCAGGCTTGCCCTTGCCCCGGAGCTTGTCCGCGATGCGCGTCGCCAGCCGGCCCAAGGTCTGGCCCTCGGCGTCGACGACGTACCAGTCCCGGGAGATCTCGCCCGGCTTTGCGTTGTAGGTCTTGGTGGTCATTTCGTCAAAAAGGCGGCGCTCAAGGGCGTCCGCCGGCGGCGAATCGTAGCAGCCCTGCCCGGAATTCGGCCGCGCCGCCATGGGCTGGATGCCGGATGTACGGCGCCTGGGTCACCTCTGCGGCGAGCCGGCCGACGGCAAGGATCCGGCGTCCGGAGGCCAGTTCCTCCAGGAACGGCCGCGAGGCGGCGACCTCGGTGCGGGTCGGCCGACGGTTCGACCCGGCCGTGCCCGGATGGGTCGGCACGACGTTCCAGCAGAGCGGGTCGAGCCCCAGCTCCGCGAGCGTCCGCTGGACGATCGTGGCGGTGGCTTCAGCCGGCCCGCGGCCGCTGAGCTGCCGCTCGGACGTAAAGGGGATGCCGGAGACGCGGGCACCGCGGTAGCCGGCCGCCTCTCCGACGAGCAGCAGGCGCGAAGACCTTCGCGCCCCGAGGTACGCGCAGAGGCGCCGGCGTCGGAGCTCGGCGCCGTCGCCGTCCCGGTAGAAGTTGAACGTCGAGCCGATCTCGGCGGCAGCGAGTCGGCGGACGAACCTTTCGGGCTGCACAGCGTCACTATGCTCAATGCTCGTGAGAGGACGCATTGCGGCGGTCGTCGCCGCCTGCGCCGGGGTCTGTGCAACGAACGCCTACGCGGCTCCGCCGCAGGGCTTTCAGTCTGACGCCGCGTTCGCAGCGAGCTACGGGACTCGGAATGTCAGCAGCGTCGCGGCGACAACACAGCGCGTCAGCTGTTACACGCCCGAGGTGCTGTACAGCGGCAGCCTCGGTCCGTCGCAGGGCTATCCCGACGGCGGCTCGACACCGTGTGCGGGCGCGGCGACGACAGGCGAGATACTCGGACCGTTTCCGTCTCAGGATGTGTCGAATCCGCCGTTGCGCGTGAAGGACTTCTCCGAGTCGGACCTGCATGTCGATCCCACCAATCCGCGGCACCTGATCGGCGTCAGCAAGTGGTTCGTGAATGTCGAGGGCTACAACCACTTGACCGGGTTCTACGAGTCGTACGACGGCGGCGCGACCTGGCCGCAGCAAGGGCACATCCCCGGCTACGAAGGCTGGACGGACAACTCAGATCCGGTCGGCGCGTTCGATCCGTGGGGAAATTTCTACGCCGTCGTGCTGCCGTACATGTTCAGCTACCTGCGCACGGGCCAGCACTTCTTCCTCTCGCCGGATGTGAATCCGATGCTGCCGAGGTCCGGGATGGGGATCGCGGTCCGTCCGCGCGGCGCCCCCACACCGGCCTCGTGGAACGTCATACGCAACGGCGCTCTCGACCTGGTGGCGCGGACGCCGTTCAACGGCTCCTCGGTGTTCGACAAGCAGTGGATCGCGATCGACACGAATCCCCGCAGCAAGCACTTCGGCCGTGTGTATGTGTCCTGGGCGATCGGGACGAGCGATGCCGGGCTGCGGATCTACGTGTCCTACGCCGACGGCAGGCGGAACGGCACACACACCAACTGGTCGCCGCCCAAACGCGTCCTGCAGCAGACGGCCCGCGTCGGCGACAACGGTTCCCTTCCACGAGTGACACCGGACGGACGGGTGTGGCTCGCGATGTCCAGCACGCGCGGGCTCGGCGCGCCGTACACGATGTCCTACACGTCGTCGCGCAACGGCGGGCGTACGTGGGCTCGACGCCGCGTGATCGTGCGCCACGACGTCAATGGGTACAAGAACACCACGTTCCGCGCTGCGTTCGGGGAAGCCTTCAACGTCGGGACGCGAAAGGTGGGCCGCTTCTATCCGCTGTATGCGGTCTACGAGAACTCGGTGGCGGGTGGCACGACGCTGTTTCTCCGCGCGTCCTTCGACGGCGGCGCACACTGGCGGCGGCCGGTGCAGGTGAACGACAACCGGGGCGCAGGGGAGGCGCTGCAGCCGAACATTGCGGTCGCACCGGGTGGCCGGGTTGCGGTGGCTTTCTATGACCGTCGGCTGCCGTGCCCTGCGCGCGACACCCCCGAGGCAACGGTCGCCGGGCTGCTCTTCGATCCGGGCGCGCCCTTCGGCCGCGTCAACAACTGCGTCAACACGGCGGTGCAGTTCTACACGGCGGCGCTGAAGCCGCTCGGCCACAACATCCGGGTGTCGCCGCACACGTGGGATCCGCAGCTGTCGTCACCCCGTACCGAGTGCATCTGCAGCGACGGCGGCTTCATCGGCGACTACTTCGGCATCGACATCCGCGACGGGTTCACGTACACGACCTCCGTCGAGACGTACAACGCGACAGGCGAGAATCCGGGCTACCACCAGCAGCAGCTGGTGTCGAAGCTCAGGACTCCGTAGCCCAGCGCTCCCAGTGGACGAGGTCGTCCACTGACCTGCGCGACTGGGTGAGGCGGCTCGTGAGTGCGTCCCAGTTCGAGTCGTCGGCGGGCTTGCCGACTGTGATGCAGCACGCGACCGCAACGTCGTCCGGAATGTCGAGCAGTTCCTTGAACGGCGCCATCGCCTCGACGAAGACGCCGAACAGTCCGGCCGCGTAGCCCTCGTCGATCGCGGCGAGCAGGATCAGCATCGCGGCAGCACCGGCATCGAAGTGCCAGTAGGGAATCGGCCATTCGATCTCGCGCCCGTCGACGAGCTTGTCCGGCTTCGTATAGCGCTCGTGGTAGTCGTCCTCGCGGACGCAGACGACGATGAGCACGGGCGCCTGGCTCACCCACTCACGGTCGCCGAAGAGCTCGGCAATCGCGCGCCGGGTTGCGTCTTCCGTTACGACGAGCAGCCGCTGGCCCTGACTGAAGCCGGCGCTCGGAGCGCGCTGCACGGTTGCGACGATGCGCTCGATGGTCGCGCGGTCGAGCGGGTCCGGGTCGTACGCGCGGACCATCCTGCGCCGCTTGAGGATGTCTTGGAGCTCCACGGCGCGAGAATACGCGGCGTGATTCGCCGTCGCGTCGTCGTCCACGGACGTGTGCAGGGCGTGTTCTTCCGGGACTCGGTGCGCCGGCTCGCGCAACAGCACGCTGTGAGCGGCTGGGTGGCGAACCGGCCGGACGGGGCGGTCGAAGCCGTCTTCGAAGGCGAGCCGGACGACGTCGAGCGCCTGGCGGCGTTCTGTCGCACCGGCCCGCGCGGCGCCCAGGTCGACTCGGTCGATGTGACCGAGGAGAACCCGGAAGGCGTGGCCGGCTTTACCGTCCGCTGAGGAGGAGCCCCACGGCGACGTGTCCTGGGGTCAGACCCGAGGACATGTCTCAACCCGGAATGCGCTGCAAATCCCCGGGGAAACGTGCGAGGCACAGGACTTGTCCAGAGACAGGTCCAAAGACATGTCCGAGCGGCCGGCACCACGAAGGCCGGAGCGTAAGCCGGGCGAAGCCGGCTTAGCTGGAGGCGAACTGATGCGCCGCGGCGACGCGAAGCATCGCC
>Ga0307278_10000869_pt1 | contig 14867 bp, 16 predicted proteins | sample ER_DNA_117_FD_194482 | JGI IMG/M metagenome (GOLD analysis project Ga0307278, IMG submission 194482) | Bulk soil microbial communities from the East River watershed near Crested Butte, Colorado, United States - ER_DNA_117 | ecosystem: Environmental > Terrestrial > Soil > Floodplain | place... | reverse complement strand
TTAGGATGTCTTTCCTCATGTGTTGACAATGTACAACACTCCCTGGCGCGTCGCACCGACCCGTTCGTGTCTCTGGGTTGCTGTGGTGCGGGTGAGTTCCGTACATTAGCCGTACACCAAGAAAGCGAGGTCGAGATGGCCACCCGAACGTCCCGTCTGGAACTCCGCGCCGATCCCGAGCGCGAGCGCCGAATCCGCTTCGCCGCCGAACTGAACCACCAGTCTGTGAGCGCCTTCGTACTGGACGCCGCCGGCGAGAAGGCCGAGCGCGTCATCGCCGCTTCCACCGCGACAACCGTGCCCTCAGAGTTCTTCGACCAGCTCTGGGAAGCACTCGACGCGCCACCCCAGCCGAACGAGCCGCTGCGGCGCCGTGCCGACGAACCTCGCCGGGTGGATCAGCGCTGACGTGGACACCTTCGTCTCCGAGACACTGGCCGACCAGCACCTGCTCGAACAGTTCTCCTGTGGCAACGATGCGCTCGACACCTGGCTCCACAAGCATGCCCGCCACGCCCAGTCGATACGCACCGCCCGCACCTTCGTATGGCACGCTGGTGATCAGCTCGTCGTCGCCTACTTCAGCCTCGCCGCCCACCTCATCGTCCGTGCCGACCTCCCACCAAGGATCGGACGCGGCGCACCCGACGCTATCCCTTCGGTGCTCCTCGCCCGGCTCGCACTGGACCGGTCCCTTCATGGCCAGGGCTTCGGCGGTGAACTGCTCGTCGACGCCCTGACCCGAGCCGTTCAGGCCAGCGAGGTCGCCGCCGCACGGCTGGTCGTCGTCGACGCCATCAACGAGGCCGCGGCCAGCTTCTACGAGCACCACGGCTTTACTGCCGTACCCAGCAACCGCCAACGGCTGGTCCAGAAGATCAGCGACATCGCCGCAGCACTCGACGGGTAGCGCCTGCGCGCCCCTTGTGGGCGATGGAGATTGCGCTCCGTGCGTCCAGCGAAGACGCATTATCCTCGTCGTGCCATGCCGAGACAGACCGATTTCGCCCACGCACCGCGGTCGAGGCTCGAGGACCGTGTGGTCGCGGCCGCCGAGGCCGCGCTCACCCGGAATGGGTCGGTCTCCCCTGTCGACGTCCTCGCGGAGATCGGCTGGCTCCCCCAGAGTCTGGTCGACGAGTGGCGGCGGGGCCGGGTCGAGTGCCTGGAGAACGTACTGCAGGTCCACCCCGACAAGCTGGCCATGGCGCTGGAGCACCTACGCCGCTGGGCGGCGGGCACGGGGCTCACGCCCGGCGAGGTCGCGTACGTGGCCGCCACGCGCGACCGGCGACCGCTGCGGTTCACCTTCGATGGGGACCAGGCCGCCGAGCGTGCCTGGCGCACCCACTGGACCCGCCCGGATCTGTCCGAGACGGCGCGGCGGCGGTTGACCGACCAGCAGAGCAAGGTGCCTGACCTGGTGGTCATCGAGCCGCTCAACGAGTGGACCTGCGCTGGCTGCGGCGGCTCGGGCTCCCTCCTGCTCATGGAGGACGGCGCGCCGCTGTGTCTTGTCTGCGCGGACATGGACCATCTGGTCTTCCTGCCAGCCGGCAACGCCGCGCTGAGCCGGCGCGCCAAGAAGGCAAGCCGCCTGTCGGCGGTGGTGGTGCGCTTCAGCCGCACTCGCAAGCGCTACGAGCGCCAGGGGACCCTGGTCGAGGAGGAGGCCCTGGAGCAGGCCGAGGCCCAGTGCCTGGCCGACGAGGACGCACGCAGCCGCCGCCGCGAGCGGGACCAGGAGCGGCGCGCGGGCGAGGACCTGGCGTTCCAGGCTCGGCTGGCCGAGGCGGTCGTGCGGCTGTTCCCTGGCTGTCCCAGCCAGCGTGCCAAGGCGATCGCCCGCCACGCCGGGGTGCGCGGCAGCGGCCGGGTCGGGCGTTCGGCGGCCGGGCGGGCACTGGACGAGCAGGCGATCCGGCTCGCGGTGGTGGCGTCGGTCCGGCACCTGGACACCAGCTACGACGACCTGCTGATGGCGGGCGTGCCCCGCACGGACGCCCGCGAGCAGGTCTGGCCCGAGATCGATCGGGTCCTGGCCGCCTGGCAGAACCCATGACCGCGAGGACGGCAGGCGAGATTTCCACCGGGCGCACTCGGCCACCGGCAGCCCTGGTACGGCTATGGCAGGATCCCTCCCACCATGGACACTGATGCAACCGATCCTCTGCGGGAGCCCGGATGGGCGCCCGAGCTCCCGCGTCATCTGGGGCAGGCGGGACCGCTCGCACCGGCGGAACTGACCGAGCGCCTGCGGCCAGGCTCTCCCGGCCTGACCACCGAGCAGGTGGAGCGGGAGCTGCGGGTCCGCGGGGACGTGCACGAGACCGCGGACGGCTGGGTGAGCCTGCTGGCCGTCGCCGACGGCGCGGTCCTCACCCACGTCCTCAGCGCCGAGGAGCAGCAGGCGGGAATACTCGCCGCCGACGGGGACCTCGACTTGTGGGCGCGGCTGGCCGACGAGGGCTTGCCGCTGGCCGGCGGTGGGATGGTGCGCACGCGCTGGGCCGCCGGTCCGTACATGCTGCCGGAGGGATCCAGGACCGCCCTGGTCGGCCCGGACGGCTGGCTCGACGCGTTCGAGGACGAGACGATCCTCCTGCTGCGGCTGCGCGACGGCGCCCTGGAGGTGGGTGAACTGGTCGAGCTCCAAGCCGGCGGTGAGGAATTCGTCGCGCGGGTCAAGCCGGTGGTCGCTGCGTGCGGGACGGCGGCGGTAGAGGCGCTCGTAACCTACGCGGAGGCGGAAGGCGGCGAGGCCGACGACGAGCCGACGGCGGATCTCGACGACTCCAGCGTCCCTGGCGCCGCACTGGACGACGTGCTCGCCGAGCTGGTCGCAGCCCAGCCAGGCGTGCTCGACGAGCCGATGCCCCCGCTCCGCATGATGCTGGCGACCGCCGGTCTGGAGGTCGTCAGCGGCTTCGTCTGCCTGCCCGGCGCACCCTGGGATCCGACCGAGGTCGCCGGCATGTCCGCCGAGGAGATCCGCTGGCTCACCATTGCCCGGGGCTTTCTGTTGACCCAAGAGGGCGAGGAGGTGTCCTCCGAGAAGCTCGACTTGTTCCTCAGTGTGCTGACCGTCTCGCCGGTGGTGTTGGAGCGCGTCGCGGACGAGGTGGAGAGCGACCCGCCGGAGGAACTGCTGCTGCAGGCGGTGCGCCGGGCTGCCGCCAAGCCGGCGGAGCAGGCGGTGGCGGCGCTGCTCGCGGCGCGGGTTGCCGAGGGGAACGGGCAGCCGGTCCAGGCCGAGCACCTCATCGAGGAGGCTATCGGCCACGACCCCGACCTGGAACCAGCGTTGCGCGACGCGGCCGACTACGCCGCGACCCGCGGTGACGCCGGCAGCGCCGACGCGTACCTGCACCGGGCTGGCGAGCCGCCGGACGTCGACCTCCGTCGTGCCCTGCGGCCGCTGCTGGTCTCCCCGACCCGCACGGCTCCGCGCAACAGTCCCTGCCCGTGCGGGTCGGGACGCAAGTACAAGCTGTGCTGCCTGCGCACGCCGTCCCATCCCCTGTCCACGCGGGCGCAGGCGCGCTACGCGAGCATCGCGACGTTCGCGCAGCGGGCGCCGAGCATCCCGACCGTGCTGGAGTTGACCGAGCTGGCCGTCCCGGAGGCGGCCATGTTCGCGCTCGACCTGGCGATCTTCGAGGGCGGCATCCTCGACGACTACCTCGACGAACGCGGGGACATGCTGCCAGACGACGAGCGGGCGCTGGTGGAGCGGTGGCGCTCCACGCCAATGGCCCCCTACGAGGTGACCGCGGTGCAGCCGGGGGTGTCGGTGACGATTCGCCCGCTGCTCGGCGGCGACCCGGTCCGCCTGCCCGACCGGTCACTGTCCCGTGGCGTGCGACGGCTCGACCTGATTGTCGCCCGGGTCATGGACGACGGAGCCGGCCCGGCGCTGCTGGCGCATCCGCTGCGGGTCGATCGGCTGCGGCGCCGGGCACTGCTGGAGATGTTCGACAGCGGATACGAGCCCGAGGAGGTCGCCGCATTCTTCGGCCCGCAACCACCACCAGTGCTGCAGAACCGCGAAGGCCATCTGCTGATGCAGTGCACCGCCACCTACGACCTCCCCGAAGACGAGGCCGCCTGGGACCGGCTAGCCGCCCAGCTCGAGGACGACGGGCCGGACCGGCTGCTCGCCGTCCACGAGCTCGACGACGGCGAGCGCGTGATCCGCGGGTCGGTCCACCGCCTGCAAGGCCGCCTGACCGTTGAGACCAACTCGGTCGAACGGCTCCGCGACCTGCAACAGCAGGTGCTGGCTGCCGCCCCCGGGGCCGAACTGGTATCGGAGTCGATCGCGCCCATGGAGCAGCTCCTGGCGGAGCGCCGCCGGGATTCGAAGACCGGCCGCGACCGGCAGGCCGGCCAACCGGCCTTCTCGGCCCAGGGGCTTCCACCGGAGGAGTCCGCCGCGCTGCTGGACCAGGTTATGCGCGAGCATGAGCGGCGGTGGCTGGACCAGCAGCTCCCTGCGCTTGGCGGCCGAACGCCACGCCAAGCCGTGGCTGAAGGCGGCAACTCACTCGCCGAGCTGAACGCCCTGCTCGACGACATCCAGTGGCGGGCCGACACCGCGGGGGGCGGCATGGACGCCCGTCGGATCAAGAGCGACCTCGGCCTCACCGACTGAGCAGACCCGTCGAGGCAGAAATATAGCTGCACATTGCGCACGATCGCCGAAGCCGTGAACGGCGCGTACCAGCGGTTGGACGCTCTGCCAGGATCGGGCGCAGGCCGGCCGGACGGGAACCAGCACAGAGCCAGAGGCGTACAGCGGATATGAGGCGGTCGGGGTGGTTGAGCGGCACGGTTGCCGTGCTGGTGACAGTGGGCGGGTGCACCACGGACGGCGGTCGAGCCGTCGGGCGCGGAGCCGAGCGGCCTGCGCCCACGGTCACCACCGCTGGCGCTGCTGGCTTCGCGGTTGGATCGGTGCGGACGCTCGCTGGGATGACGGTGCCACGGGCCACGCACACCGCGACGCTGCTGCGCGACGGGACGGTGCTGGTCGCCGGCGGATTCGGACGCGGGAACGGTGCCGAACTGGCGACCACGGAGCGCTACTCGCCGGCCACCGGGAGGTTCGCCCCGGGTCCTCGGATGACCACCCCTCGGATGGGCCACAGCGCCACGCTGTTGCCAGACGGCCGGGTTCTGCTCGCCGGCGGCTTCGGCGCCGGAGGGACGGCGACGCCGGCCTGTACCACAGTGCCGAGCTCTACGACCCCCAGACCGGCAGGTTCCAGCCGACCGGGGACCTGCACAACGCCCGTTACAAGCTGCGCGGCACCTCGGTGCTGCTGGGCGACGGCCGCGTCCTGGTCGCCGGCGGTGCCAGTGACCCGGAGGTCTACCAGCCCCGTAGCGGCAGCTTCGCGCCGCTGGCGGGCTCGTTCGGGCGAGCGCCGCTGTTCGCCGCAGCCGTCCTGCTGCCCGGCGGCAGCGTGCTGCTTTGCGGCGGCTACTCGCTGACCGGCCCTGCCAGCAGCACCGTCTGGCTCATCCGACCCTGACCTGATCGCGGAGCTCGCCAGCGCCCGATGAGGTGCAGCCCTGGTGATCAGCGCGTCGTTTCGGAGCGGCCGGCGTAGACTAGGCAGGAGCCAGGCGACCGCTGCTCGAACCTCCTCGGTCTGGCAGTCATCTGCCGCTCGACTCATGGCGCATCGATCCAGCTCGAGCGTCACCGAGGAGTTGACCCAGAGCATGAGCTATCTCAACGGCACGCCACGGACGCTCCCCGACCAGCCGGTGCGAACCGTCGACCCCGAAGTGGAACGGCTCGCCCACACGGTTGTCGACGGGTTGATCGCACGGCTGGCCGCCGAGCCCGCCGTCCCTGCCACGAGCCTGCTCGACAACCTGGCCGACCAGCTCCAACAGGCAGCGGCGCTACGCCGGCTCGGCGTCGTGCGACGTACACCCACGTCGAAGACCCCGCTGGCCGTGACTCCTCGGCAGACCGGCCCGCAGCGCGCTACGAGGAAGCGACCGCAGTAGACGCGCAGGCCGACCACACCTCCAGGACGGCAAGCAGCGGGACTCGGCCGGAATTGTCACCTCGGCCAACGTCACCGCGCCGGCTCGGCTGCTTGGCTCGGTTGCTCGTCCCGCCGGCTCGGCTCGGCTGCTCGTCTCGCCGGCTCGGCTGCCGAGGTCGAGACCGTCCGCCCCTACCGGCTTGGGCTCGGCGGGTGGATCATGAGGGTATGCACGTTCGGTGGACGGCCGCGGCCCTGGCGCTCGGGGCGCTGCTGCTGGCCGGCCCGGCGGTGACCGGCGCGGGCGCCCAGGCATCCGCCGGCCGCCCGACCATCCGCGCCCTGGAGCTGCACGGCGCCGTCGACCCGTTCGTCGCCGGCTACCTGGAGCGCGGCATCACCGCGGCCAACAAGGCCGGGGACGCCGCCATCCTGCTCACCATCGACACCCCCGGCGGCCTGGACTCCTCCATGCGCGCCATCGTCAAGGCGATCACCGGCTCCCGGGTACCGGTGATCTGCTGGACCGGGCCGGCCGGGGCCAGGGCCGCCTCCGCCGGGACGTTCGTGATGCTCGCCTGCCCGTCCAACGCGATGGCCCACGGCACCAACATCGGCGCCGCCCACCCGGTCGGCGTGAGCGGCGCGATCGAGCAGGAGAAGGTGACCAACGACGCGGCCGCCTTCATCCGCTCCCTTGCCGAGCAGACACATCGCAACGCCACGTGGGCGGAGTCCGCCGTGCGCGACTCGGCGACGCTCTCCGCCGAGCAGGCGGCCGCGGCCGACCCGCCGGTGGCCGACCGGCTGGCCGACTCCACGGCGGCGCTGCTCCAGGACGTCGACGGCCTGCAGGTCGAGACCGCGGCCGGCACGGTGACCCTCCACACCGGCGACGCCACCGTCCAGACCCAGGACCCGGGCCTCGGCGTGGCGCTGCTGCACGGGCTGGTCGACCCCAACCTCGCCTTCGTCTTCTTCTACGTCGGTCTGATCCTGATCGTGTTCGAGGTGCTCCATCCGGGCATCTCGGTGCCGGGCGTGCTCGGCACGCTGCTGCTGGTCACCAGCGTGGTCGCGTTCGGCATCCTGCCGGTGCAGCTGGGCGGGCTGGTCTTGCTGGCCGCCTCGGTGGTGCTGTTCCTGGTCGAGCTGAAACATCCAGGCGTCGGCCTGCCGCTGGCCGGCGGCATCGCCTGCCTGATCCTCGGCGGCCTGCTGCTGTACGACCCGTCGACCACCGACGTGCGCGTCTCCCGCTGGCTGCTCGGGCTGCTCACGGCCGTCCTGGCCGGCTTCTTCGGCTTCGTGGTCCAGGCCGCGCTAGAGGCGCGCGCCCTGCCGGCGCCTGGCCCGAGCATGGACCAGCTGGTCGGGGCCGAGGGCGTCGCGGTCGGGGAGCTCGGCCCCCGCGGCGAGGTCCAGGTCGGGCACGAGCGCTGGAGCGCCGAGGCCGCCGGCGGCGCCATCCCCGCCGGGAGCGGCGTCCGCGTGGTCGGGCGAAGGGGGCTGCGACTGATCGTCGAGCCGGGGCCGACGGCGCCCCGGGAGGCAAACGAAAGGACCGTGAAGGAATGATCGGGTTCTACATCGCGCTGGCGGTCGTGCTGGTGCTGCTGGTGCTGCTGCTCCGCCTCGCGATCAGGATCGTCCGCGAGTACCAGCGCATCGTCCTGTTCCGCCTGGGCCGCTCCCTGGGCACGCGCGGGCCGGGGCTGGTGCTGATCATCCCGGTCGTCGACCGGCCGGTCCTGGTCGACCTGCGCGAGCAATATCTGGAGATCCCGCGCCAGACCGCGATCACCGCGGACAACGCCACCATCGCGATCGACTTCATCATCTTCACGAGGGTCATCGACGCGGTCGCGAGCGTGATACGGGTCCAGTACTTCGCCGGCGCCGCGCAGAACATCGCCGCGACCACCTTGCGCAGCGTGGTCGGCGACATGAGCCTGGACGACGTGCTCTCCAAGCGTGAGCAGATGAACGAGCAGCTCCGCGCGAAGCTCGACGAGGTCACCGAGCGCTGGGGCGTGAAGGTCACCAACGTCGAGGTCCGCGAGGTCACCCCGCCGCCGCAGGTCCAGGAGGCCATGACCCGCCAGATGTCGGCCGAGCGGACCCGCCGCGCGGTGGTCACCGAGGCCACCGGCACCAAGCAGGCCGCCATCACCGTGGCCGAGGGTCAGAAGCAGTCCGCGATCCTGAACGCAGAGGGCGACCGCCAGGCGGCGATCCTGCGGGCGGAGGGCTTCTCCCTGGCCCTCGACAAGATCTTCAAGGTGGCCAAGACCATCGATGCCAACACCATGAGCCTGCAGTACCTGGAAGCGCTGAAGCAGATCGGCGCCTCCCCGTCCACCAAGTTCGTGGTCCCCATGGAGCTGGCCAGCCTGCTCCAGAGCGTGGTCGGCTCGGCCGGCCGCTCGTTCGCCGCCCACGGCGACGGCGAGCGGGGCTGACGGCACGGGCGGCCCTACGAGAGCGATCTGGCGGGGTTACGGGGCGGCATCAGCCCTGAACCTCCAGCGAGGGCAACGCCTCTTGCTCATGTGGGTCGGCGGGCCGCGGTTGCGCGCCGCTCGGCCTCCTGCTGGACCGACCCCAGCGAGGCCGCGACCGCGGCGTCCCAGCGGCGCGCGACCACCCCACCCCACCAGCGGCCCAGCACCCACAGGTCGGCGGCCAGCTCGCCCCGGTATTCGAGCCGGGTCCGCCCGTCGGCCTCCCGCAGGACGAACTCCTCCACCACCACCGGGACCGGACCGCGCACCAGCCGGAAGTCCACCCGTTCGGGCCTGGTGAAGCGGACGGTCTCCAGGGTGGTGGCCACCAGGCCCCTCCGCACCGGCGTGCGATGCTCGGCCAGCACCATGTCGCCGCCGCGCTCGACCACCCGCAGGCGGTCGGCCATGGCGTGGGGCGTCCGTCCCAGGTAGGGGCCGGCGATGACGTCGAAGACCAGCTCGCGGGGTGCCGCCACGTCCAGCAGCAGCGGGCCGAGGGCTCGCCTGGAGCGACCCCAGCCGAGGTCGACGGTCAACCGGCCGGTCGCCGCCCCCACGTAGACGCCGGCCGCGGCGGCCAGCGCGCCGCCGGCGAGCACCACCCGCCGTGTCATGCGCTCGGTGCCTCCTCGTCGTCGGCGTCAGCGTCGGGGTCAGTCTGCCGCAGCAAGGCGCGGCACGCTCGGGCGCGACCCCGCGCATGGGAGGACTACGATCTTGCCGCTCCGACCTGGCGGCAGGGCAGGGAGGACGGATGGCTTCGAGGAGGCCGACGGGCCGGCTGCTCGTCGGCGCGTGGACCGGGATCCTCATGCTGGTGGCCGGGCGGGTCATCGGTGGGGAAGGAATGGTCTCGGGATTTCGTCGTGCGTGACACCCGCATGCCTCGGCGCGTCGTAGGCGTCGGGGTCCTGATCGCCCTGGTGTGGCTGGCGGGCTGCGGCCACCGCGCGCCCCGGCAGCGCGTCAGCACGGCGACGACCCGTCACGCGGCAGGAGCACCGCCGACCACCCATGCCGCCGCACCCGCGCCGGGGCCGGTGTCGTTCACCTTGGCGGCGACCGGAGATCTGCTGATCCACGAGCCGGTTACCAGGCGAGCGAGGGCCTTGGCCGGCGGTCACGGCTACGACTTCCGGCCGCTGCTCGCCGAGGTCCGGCCGATCCTGTCCGCGGCCGACCTGGCGATCTGCCATCTGGAGACGCCGCTGTCACCCGACGACCGGCGGATCGCGTACTGGCCGAGCTTCAACGCACCCCACGAGATCGCCCCTGCGGCCAGGTGGGCCGGTTACGACACCTGCACCACCGCCTCCAACCACACGCTCGACCAGGGGGGCGACGGCGTTCGAGCGACGCTGGACGTCCTGGATCGCGCCCATCTGCAGCACGTCGGCACCGCCCGCAGCCGAGCCGAGCGGTCCTGGCGGATCTACCTGGTGAAGGGCGTGCGGGTGGCCCACCTCGACTACACCTTCGGGCTCAACGGCATCCCGGTGCCTGCCGGCAAGCCCTGGCTGGTCGACCTCATCGACCCGCGGCGCATCCTCGCCGACGCGCACGCCGCCCGCCGGGCGGGCGCGCGGTTCGTCGTCGTGACGCTGCACTGGGGGCAGGAGTACCGGTCGGCACCGACGAGCGAGCAGCGCTCGCTGGCGCGGACGCTGCTGGCCTCGCCGGACATCGACTTCATCTACGGCAGCCACGCGCACGTCGTGCAGCCGATCGAGCGCATCCACGGCAAGTACGTCGCCTACGGCCTCGGCAACTTCCTGTCCCGGCACGCGCCATGCTGTGACACCCCGGCGACCCGCGACGGGATGATCCTGCAGGTCACCATCACGAAACTGCGCGAGCGGTTCGCGGTGCGCCACATCGCCTACACGCCGACCTACGTCGACCCCCGCACGGTGACGGTCCTGCCGGTGGCGCGGGCGTTGCAGCAGGCAGGCCTCTCCCCGTCGCTTCGGCAGGCCCTTCTCGGCTCCTGGCAGCGAACGGTCTCCCGCGTCAACCTGCTGGGCGCCGACCGGCTGGGCGTCGCCGCCGATCAACGCCCCTAGCCACCCGCTTCGGGTATCCACAGGCTGGCACGACCACCACACAGACGGTGCCGGCTGCCGTAGCGTGCTGGCTGACGGGCAAGGCGATACGGGAAGTTCGGGCGTGGGTGTCTCCGTGGTTCGAGCTGCCAATACCGATCTATACTCTGGGTATAGACCAGTGTCGTTGGCGAGGAGCGCTCCCATGCCAGAGACCCGCACCGCCAAGCTCTTCCGCAACGGCCGCAGCCAAGCCGTCCGGCTTCCCCACGAGTTCCGCTTCGCCGGCGACCGGGTGCGCATCCGCCGCGTCGCACGCGGGGTCCTGCTGGAACCGCTGGTCACCGATGTACCCGAGTGGTTCGCCGAGCTGGATCGGGATGATCCCGAGCCGTTCATGACCGAGGGCCGCAACCAGCCAGCCACTCCAACCGGAGCGGCCCTTCCGTGAACTACCTGCTCGACACGAACGCCTGCATCGCGCTGATCAACGGTCGCCCGCCCGGCGTCCGGCCACGCCTGGAGCAGGCGCTCGAGGATGGCGCCAGCGTGGCGGTCTCAGCCGTGGTGGCATTCGAGCTTTGGTACGGCGCCGCCAAGAGCGCCCGGAGGCAGGCCAACCGGCAGCGGCTCGAGGCGTTCTTCGCCGGTCCGCTGGACCTGGTCCCGTTCGACGACGACGACGCCCGCGCCGCCGGTGAGATCCGCTCCACGCTCGAGGTTGCCGGTACGCCCATCGGCGCCTACGACCTGCTGATCGCCGGCCAGGCGCTGCGCTACGACGCGACCCTGGTCACCGCGAACACCTCCGAGTTCTCCGGGGTCACCGAACTCCAGTGGGAGGACTGGGCCGCTCCAGTGTGAACCTCCATGCGAGGATTACCCTTTCTGCACAGGCACACCTGCGACACGGCGCACTAGCACGTCCGGCGGGCGTCGGGATGCGCCATTGCGGGCACCTCCCTGGGTCGGCCGCGTCCGCGGCGGCGGCAGCCGGGTAGCGCAATCGTCATAAACGCTCCCGTACTCCAACCGGCCGCCAATTCGGCTGTAAACACGCGCATACTTCACTTGCCACATGCCACGGTTCCGCAGGACCCGGCGATCGCCGGCAGGGAGGGATCATCCGGATGGCCATCGCACTCACCGACCGGCAGCGCGCCGCGCTCACCGCCCTGTGCGACACCTTCGTGCCCGCCGTCGAGCGGGTGCCCGACCCTGACGGCTTCTGGGCACGCAGCGCCTCCGACCTGGGCGTGCCGCTGGCGCTGGAGGCGTTGCTGCAGGCGCGCGTGCCCGACGACCAGGCGGCCGGGCTCGGCATGCTGCTCGACGGGCTCGACCAGATGGGCATCGTGGACGCCTCCCAGGCCGCCCGGGAGGAGCTGGTGCGGACCGTCTCCGCGACCGCTCCCGAGGTCGCCGCCGGGATCGACGCGCTCCGCGGGGGCGCGCTGATGCTCGCCTACGGCATGCCCGGCCCGGAGGGGATCAACCCGTTCTGGGTGCGCGGGGACTATCCCGGACCGACCCCGCCGCCGGACGCGGCGAGGACGATCCGGCCACTGGTGCCCGGCGACGGCGAGGTCCTGTGGGCGGACGTGGTCGTCGTCGGCTCGGGCGCGGGCGGCGGGGTGGTCGCCGGCGAGCTGGCCCTGGCGGGCCTCGACGTGGTCGTGCTGGAGTCGGGCGGCTACTTCGACCAGGCCGACTTCAACCAGTACGAGCTGTGGGCCTACGAGAACCTGTACCTTCGCGGCGGGCCGTTCCTCACCGCCGGCGGCAACGTCACCCTGTTCGCCGGTCACGCGCTCGGCGGTGGCACCACGGTCAACTGGTCCAACAGCGTGCGCCCGCCGGCGCGCGTGCGCCGGCAGTGGGAGGCCGGGCACGGCCTGGCAGGCCTCGGCGGCGCCGAGTTCGACCGGCACCTCGACGCGGTCCTCGCCCGCATCAAGGCCAACGACGAGTGCAGCGACTACAACGGCCCCCACCAGCGGCTCGCCGAGGGCGCCGCGAAGCTCGGCTACGACCTGCGCCGCGCCATGCTCAACATCGACCCGGACCGCTACGACCCGGAGCGGGCCGGGCACACCGGCTGGGGCGACCAGACCGGTGCCAAGCAGGGCACGCTCGAGACCTGGCTGAAGGACGCGCACGACCACGGGGCACGGATCGTGGTGCGCTGCCACGCCGAGCGCGTCGTCGCCGAGGACGGCCGCGCCACCGGCGTGGTGGCCCGCCGCGTCGACCAGGACGGCAGCGGCGCCACGCTGACGGTGCGGGCGCCGGTGGTGGTCGCCGCCTGCGGCGCGCTGGAGACCCCCGCGCTGCTGCTGCGGTCCGGCATCGGCGGGCCCGCGGCCGGCGACCACCTGCACCTGCACCCGGTCGCCGCGGTCAGCGGCATCTACGACAGCGAGCAGCGCGGCTGGTGGGGGCCCGCCCAGGCGGCGATCCTGCACGACTTCGCCGACCTGCACGACGGCTACGGCATCGTCATCGAGGCGACCCACTACACCACCGGGCTGGCCGCCGCCGCGACGCCGTGGCGCTCCGGGTCCGACCACAAGACGATCGTGAGCAAGGGCGCACGAGCCGCGCCCCTGATCGCGATCGCGCGCGACCGCGGCCACGGCCGCGTCACCGTCGACCAGGCCGGCGAGGCGGTCGTCTCCTACCCGCTCGACGACGACCTGGACCTGCGGCACCTCGATCGCGGCATCGCCGAGCTGGCCCGGATCCACGAGGCCGCGGGCGCGGAGGAGATCCTCGGGCTGACGCCGGAGGTGCCGGTCTGGCGGCGCGGCGACGACCTGGACGCCTGGATCGAGCGGCTCACCGCCGTGCCGCTCGGCGCCGGCGGGCAGGCGCTGTTCAGCGCCCATCAGATGGGCTCCGCGCGGATGGGCGCCGACCCTTCGACGAGCGTCGCCGGCCCCTACGGCGAGCTGCACGACGTCAAGGGCGTCTGGATCGGCGACACCAGCGCCTTCCCCACCGCGCTCGGGGTCAACCCGATGGTCACCTGCATGGCGCTCGCCCGCCGTACCGCCCTGGCGATCCTGTACGCGGGCGCCTGAGGGCGCGACCAAGGCGCCGCGTCGCGAGTTCGCGATGCGCCGCCAAATGCCCGCTGACCTGCGGTTTTGGTTGGCGGGAACCCGGCATTTCCGGTACAATGAGTGCATGATGGAAGAAGCTGTTGCTCCTGTCGCTCGCGCCACGTTCGACGCCGAGCGGCGTGACCCGGCATGGCACCCGGCGTACGGGCTCGCCGCCGAGGTCCGTGCCGTGGAGAGCGGCCACAACGCCCGCGTGCTCCCCGACGGGTCCGTCCTGGTCAAGTCCGACTCCGAGCCCGGCAGCCACCGCGTCTGGGTCCGCGGCGTGCGCGACGGCACGGTGCTCCTCGGCTGCACCTGCCGCTCCGGCACCCACCGGTCCTCCCTCCCGGTCCCCTGCAAGCACGCCGCCCTCGCCGGCCGCCGGCTCGAGCGCGAGAGCCTGGCCCGCTGGCACGACGGCACCTGGCGGCTGCCCGAGCGCGCCCAGGCGCGCGGCCTGCGCCACCTGCTCGCCCGCACCGCCGGCCACCAGCCGGCACCCCGTAAGGCCGCCCCGACCGCCGGCGAGCAACTCCGCTTGGAGACCGAGGCGGCCTGAGCCCACCGGCCCCGGTCGGGTCAGCGCGACACCTGGACGGTGAGGGTGAAGCGCGCGCGCTGAGGGCGCTGCGGCGAGTCCTTGGCGCCGGCGTCCCTGGGCGGGCACAGCATCGGGTTGGGGTTGTCGGTCGGTGCGCACACCAGGGTCGGGTTGGCCGTCAGCCTCCCGCGGCCCGGGGTGGTGGCGGCGAACCGGTAGTGGCCGGCGGGCGCGGGCAGCAGCGAGAGCAGCGACACCGGAAAGCTGATCAGCCGCCACTCGTCGCCTGTCTGCTCAGCCGTGCCGAGCGCCACGTCGAGGCGGTCGCCGACGCGGAGGGTCACGGTGCGGCCGGCGTCGCGCAGGGTGACGGTGGTCGTGCGGGGCTCGGCCGCGCGGCTCGTGCCCGCCGGCCCGGACTCGCCGGCGCGGCCGGCGCAACCGCCGGCGAGAACCGCGCAGAGGGCCACCACCAGCAGCATCCGTCCCTGCGCCGCCGGGCGTCGCCGGTGCATCTCAACGCCTCCCACCGCTCGCGCCCTGCACTGCCGGCTGACCGGCCGTTGTTCCATTTGACGTTCTGGCGCCGCTCGAGGTTCCGGCCGGCCCCGTCCCGATCCGGGCGATCACGCGTGGCGGAACTGGAGGCGCGGGGCCGGCACCGC
>Ga0307278_10000868_pt1 | contig 14871 bp, 12 predicted proteins | sample ER_DNA_117_FD_194482 | JGI IMG/M metagenome (GOLD analysis project Ga0307278, IMG submission 194482) | Bulk soil microbial communities from the East River watershed near Crested Butte, Colorado, United States - ER_DNA_117 | ecosystem: Environmental > Terrestrial > Soil > Floodplain | place... | reverse complement strand
CCCGGTCACGGTGACCAACCTCGTCGCCACGCTGCGCGGGACGCAGTCCGAGTCGGCCGACCGCGTCTACGTCGTCAGCGGCCACTACGACTCGCGCTGCACCGACGTCCTGAACTTCACCTGCGACGCGCCGGGCGCCAACGACGACGCCTCCGGCGTGGCCGCCGTGCTAGAGCTCGCGCGCGTCATGGCCAAGCGCCAGTTCGACGCCACCATCGTCTTCATGGCGGTGGCGGGCGAGGAGCAGGGCCTCTTCGGCTCGACCTTCTTCGCCTCGCAGGCCAAGGCGCAGGGCATGGACGTCGAGGGCATGTTCACCAACGACATCATCGGCAGCTCGACGAGCGACAAGGGCCGGCGCGACCCGTTCACGGTGCGCCTGTTCTCGGAGGGCGTGCCCACCAGCGAGACGCCCCAGCAGGCCGCGCTGCGCCAGTCGATCGGCGGCGAGAACGACGGGCCGTCGCGCCAGCTGGCGCGCTACGTCAAGGAGGTCGGCGAGAACTCGGCCACCGGCATGCACGTGCGGCTCGTCTGGCGCCGCGACCGCTACCTGCGCGGCGGCGACCAGATCCCCTTCCTGCAGCAGGGCTATCCGGCGGCGCGCTTCACCGAGCCGGCGGAGAACTTCGCCCACCAGCACCAGGACGTGCGGGAGGAGAACGGCCAGCAGTTCGGCGACCTGCTGCAGTTCGTCGACTTCGCCTACACAGCGCGCGTGGCGCGCGTCAACGGCGCGGCGCTCGCGAACCTGGCCTGGGCGCCGACGGCGCCCAAGGAGGCCAAGATCCTCACGACGCGCCTGACCAACGACACCGACCTCACGTGGAAGGCCAACCCCGAGCCCGACCTCGCGGGCTACGAGGTGGTCTGGCGCGAGTCGACCAGCCCGCTGTGGGAGCACACGATCCCGGTCGGCAACGTGACGAGCTACACGATCCCCGACCTGTCCAAGGACAACGTCCAGGTCGGCGTCCGCGCCGTGGACCGCGACGGCTACCGCAGCCCGGTGGCCTTCCCGGTGCCGCAGTCCTAGGAGGAGGGCTCCCGGACACCACTCGGAGAGAGGGCCCCTGCTAGCGTCGGTTGCAAGTGCAATCACCGCTCGACGCCGCTCGCAAGCGCTGGATCCTGGCTCTGACCTGCCTGGCGCAGTTCATGGTCATCCTCGACATCTCGGTCGTGAACGTCGCGCTGCCGTCGATCCGCGAGGACCTCGGCTTCTCGGCGGTCGACCTGCAGTGGGTGGTCAACGCCTACACGCTGACTTTCGCGGGCTTCCTGCTGCTCGGCGGGCGCGCCGCCGACCTCCTCGGCCGCCGGCGCGTCTTCGTGGCCGGCCTGCTGCTCTTCGCGGCCGCCTCGCTGGCCGGCGGCCTGTCGACCAGCCAGGGCATGCTGACCGCCGCGCGCGCGGTCCAGGGGCTCGGCGGCGCCGTGGTGGCGCCGGCCACGCTGGCCATCATCACCACCACCTTCGACGAGGGCTACGAGCGCAACCGCGCGCTCGGCTACTGGGGCGCGATGGGGGCTGTGGGCGGGTCGACCGGGGTGCTGCTCGGCGGCGTCCTGACCCAGCTGCTGGGCTGGGAGTGGATCCTCTTCATCAACGTGCCGGTCGGGATCCTCGGCGCGATCGGCGCGATGCGCTTCATCGCCGAGAGCACGCGCACGGCCGCGGGCGAGCGCCACTTCGACGTCGCCGGCGCGCTCAGCGTCACCGCCGGCCTCGTGCTGCTGACTTTCGCCATCGTGCGCACCGACGTCAACGGCTGGACGTCGACGCCGACGCTCGTGGTCGCGGGTGCCGGCCTGGCGCTGCTCGTGCTCTTCCTGTTCATCGAGCGCCGCGCGCCGCGCCCGCTCGTACCGTTGTCGATCTTCCGCTCGCGCACCCTCACCGCGGCCAACCTCGTGGTCTTCCTGCTCGGCTGCTCGGTGTTCGCGATGTGGTACTTCGTCTCGCTGTACCTGCAGCAGGTCCTGGGCTACACGCCGATCGAAACCGGCCTGTGCTTCCTGCCCATGACCGGCGCGATCATCGTCGCCTCGACCTTCGCCGCGCGTCTCTCGGCCCGCCTCGGTCCCGGGCCGATCCTCGCGTTCGGCATGACCCTCATCGGCATCGGGATGCTGCTCTTCACGGGCGTCTCGCCGCACGGCTCCTACGTCAGCGACGTCCTGCTGGCCGGTGTCGTCACCACGACCGGCCTTGGGTGCTCGTTCGTGCCCGTCACCATCGCCGCCGTCGCGGGCGTCCAGCGCTCCGAGGCCGGGCTGGCCTCGGGGCTGGTCAACACCTCGCGCCAGGTCGGGGGGTCGCTCGGGCTGGCCGCCCTGGCGACGATCGCCACCCAGCGCACCAGCGACCTCGCCGGCGCCGGCGGGATCGACGCCGCCGCGCTCACCGGCGGCTACCAGCGCGCCTTCGTGGTGGGCGCGCTGTTCGCCTTCCTCGGGGCGCTCATCGCGCTCGGCGCGCTCGTGCGCGTCCGCCACCCGCAGCAGCAGGCCCAGCAGCAGGCGCCCGCGCCGGTCGACGCCTAGCGCTTGCGCCCGACCTGCTCGGAGGGCGGCTTGAACAGCCGCGTGTGCGGGACGTCGAGGTCGAAGATGCGCGCGGCGTTGCCGCCCAGGATCAGGTTCATGTCGTCCTGGGCGATGCGCACGGACGTCAGCTCGCGCAGGCTCCAGCCCCAGTAGTCGACCTGGTAGTGCGGGATGCCCTCGCCGCGCAGCTGGACCGCGTAGCTGGGCGGGAAGCGCCCCGGCTGGGAGTAGATCTGCATGCTCGCGCCCCAGTCGGTGCCCCACAGCAGCTTCGAGGGCCCGATGTTGGGGTCCATGAGCGGCTTCTCGTAGAGCTCGCGCCACCACAGGCCGGTCTCGACGTAGACGTTGTCGTTGGCGGCGATGACGGTCAGGCACTCCTCGTAGAAGCGCTCCCACGAGCCGGCCTGGATCCCGCCGTGGTCGTAGATCAGCGTCACGTCGGGGAAGGCCGCCGCGATGTCGAGCATCCACAGGGGGTTGACGTTGGCCGGGCCGATCGGGCCGTAGGAGTAGGCCGCGGTGTAGCCGTAGGGGATGCCGGTATGGATGCGGGCGGCCACGCCGTGCTGCTGGGCGACCTCGACGATCTTCAGGATGTTGGCGATCGCGTCCACGCGGCTGACGAGCGCCGTCTTGTCCCACGGCGCCGGCATGTAGGGCAGCGACTCGCCGATGGCCACGAACCTGCCCGTCCCCAGCAGCCGATCGAGCTCGGCGCACACCCCGTCGATGCTCCATTCCTCCTCGCCCGCGCGGCAGCGGCGGATGTACTCCGTCGCGCCGCAGGCGGCGACGTACTTGTCAGGCGAGCGCTCGACGATCTCGAGGTTGAGCTCGTCGGTCATCCCGAAGGCCGGCAGCAGCACGCACATGTCCACGCCGTAGCACGCCATGTCGTACTCCAGGCGCGGCGTGTTGTCGTAGGGCTCGAGGCCCGACATCGTCTTGCCGAGCGTGCCCCACTGGCTGCCGCCCGTCCTCTCGGGCGGACGCTCGGAGATGCCCTTGCCCGCGGCGAAGCGCTGCGCGTGCACGTGCGTGTCGACGACGAACCGGCCTGCCTTCATCGGGCTCCTCCTGCGTGGGTCGCGGCGCCCGCTCTGCGGTCGAGCACCCGTTTGGCCTTGCCCTGCTCCGCGCGCGGCAGCGTGCCCGGCGCCAGCATCTCGAGCTCGGGGTTGACCCCGAGCCCGCCGCGCAGGCTCTCGCGCACGCGCGCGCGCAGGCGCCTGTCGCCCTCGACCTGGATCGTGACCACGGGCAGCCCGCGCGGCCCGTCGTCGAGGACGATGCGGTACTCGGGCGAGAGCCCCTCCTGGCGGCGCACGATGTCCTCGACCGCGGAGGGGAAGAAGTTCGCGCCGCGGTACCAGATCATGTCGTCGGTGCGCCCCTCGATGCGCTCGATGCGCGCGAACGTGCTGCCGCAGGCGCACGGCTCGCTGACCACGAGGCGCCCGACGTCGCGCGTGCGGTAGCGCAGCAGCGGATGGCTGTCGCCGACCAGCGTGGTGAGGACGATCTCGCCGGGCTGGCCTTCGGCCACGGGCTCGCCGCTCTCGGGATCGATGCACTCGACGGCGACGACGTCCTCGGGGATGTGCAGGGCGCGCGACTGCGGGCAGTTGCCGCCCAGCGGCCAGACCTCGGTGAGGCCGTAGCCGTCGACGATCTGCTCTACGCCGAAGCGCTGGCCGATCGTGGCGTGCGTGGCCTCGATCGCCGCTCCCGGCTCGCCGAACGACGTCACCGCGCGCAGCCCGCAGGCGGAGAGGTCGACGCCCATCTCGGCGGCCACCTCGGAGAGGTGGACGATGTAGGAGGCCGCGCCGGCGATGACGCCGGGGCGCATCTCGGCGATCGCCTGCACCTTCGTACGCGTGTCCCACATCCCGGCCAGCACCGGGATGCTGCCGCGCAGGCGGGCCGCCTCGACGCCGACCGTGGGGCCGAGCAGGCCGTCGATCGGCCCGAGCAGCATGAAGATCTCGCCCCGCGGTGGGGCCGGATTGCGGTGCAGGAGGCCGATCATGAGGCGCCAGTCGCGCCACGAGACGACGCGCTTGAGCTTGCGGCCCGACGTGCCCGAGGTGGTGAAGATCCCCATCCACGTCTCGCGCGGGCTGCAGGTGTAGTCGCCGAAGGGCGGATGCTCGGCCTGCTCGGCGCCGAGCTCGGCGCGCGTGGTCAGCGACAGCCGGTCCAGGTCGGCCACGCCGTGGACCTCGCCGGCGTCCGCGAGCCTCCGTCGCCAGAAGCCCGACGTCTCGCGGGCGTAGGCGACGACGGCGCGCAGCCGCTCGTCCTGCAGGCCGCGAAGCTCGTCGCGCGGCAGGCACCTGATCGCCGGGTCGTCGGTCCGGTAGTCCGGGAGCGTGGCCGCCATCACGGCGACAAGGCCGTCCCGCGCTCCACGGGGAAGTGACAGGCGACGGCGTGATCGGGGGCGAGCTCGCGCATCTCGGGCACCTCAACCGCGCAGCGCTCCTGCGCCCGCGGGCAGCGCGTGCGGAAGCGGCATCCGCTGGGCGGGTCGATCGGCGACGGCGGATCCCCGCTGATGGCCGCGTGCGCCTGCGCTCGCGGCGCGTCGGGGTCGGGGCTGGGGATCGAGGCCAGCAGCGCCACCGTGTAGGGATGGAAGGGCTCGCGGTAGAGCGCCTCGGCGGGGCCGAGCTCGCAAAGGCGACCGAGGTACATGACCGCGACGCGATCGGAGACCTGCTTGACGAGCGCGAGGTCGTGGGCGATGAACAGGTAGGAGAGCCCGAGCTCGCCGCGCAGGCGCTCGAAGAGGTTGAGGACCTGGGCCTGGATGAGGACGTCGAGCGACGACACCGCCTCGTCGCAGATGATGAGCGCGGGGTCGAGCGTGAGTGCGCGGGCGATGGCCACGCGCTGGGCCTGGCCGCCCGACAGCTGGCGCGGCCGGCGCCGGCCGTAGACGTCGGGGTCCATGCCGACCGTGTCGAGCACCTCGCGCACCCGTTGGCGGCGCTCCTGGCGGGTGCCGACGCCGTAGGCGACGAGCGGCTCCTCGACGAGGTCGAAGACCCGCCACTTGGGGTCCAGCGAGCCGAACGGGTCCTGGAAGACCATCTGCAGCGAGCGGCGAGCCTCGAGCAGCCGCCGGCCCTTCAGGCCGACGAGGTCGGTGCCCTGGAAGCGCACGGAGCCCGCCTTCGGCCGCGGCGCCTGCAGCACCGAGCGCGCGAGCGTCGACTTGCCCGAGCCGGTCTCGCCGACCACGCCCAGGGTCTCGCCGGCGCGCACGTCGAAGGAGACGTCCGAGACGGCCTGGACCACGCCACCCTTCACACCGCCGTGGCCGCGCACGACGAACTCCTGCACGACGTTGCGCGCGGAGAGCAGCGGCTCGTCGCCGTTGGCCTTCACGCGGCGTCCTCGCACGGGTACCAGCACGCCCAGCGGTGGCCGGGCGAGCCCTCCTCCAGCGGCGGCGCGGTCTCGCGGCACATGTCTTGCGCGTTCGGGCAGCGGGGCGCGAACGGGCAGCCTGCAGGCAGCGCCGCCAGGTCGGGCGGCCGGCCGGCGACCACCGGCAGCGGCGTGTGCGGCGGGCGCTCGACACGCGGGATCGCGTCGAGCAGCGCCTTGGTGTACGGCATGCGAACGTGGGCGAAGAGCTCGCGCGTCGGTGCCTGCTCGACCGCGCGCCCGGCGTACATCACGACGACCTCGTCGGCGAAGCTGGCGGCCAGGCCGAGGTCGTGGCTGATCATCACGAGCGCCATCCCCAGCTGGCGCTGCAGGTCGCGCAGCAGCTCCATGATCTGCGCCTGCGTGGTCACGTCGAGCGCGGTCGTCGCCTCGTCGGCGATCAGCAGGCGGGGCTTGGAGGCCAGCGCGATCGCGATGACCACGCGCTGGCGCATCCCGCCCGACAGCTGGTGCGCGTACTCGTGCAGGCGCTGCTCGGGCGAGGGCAGGCGCACGAGCTTGAGCAGCTCGAGCGCGCGGTCGCGCGCGGCGGCGCGATCGACGCGCGCGTGGACACGTACCGCCTCGGCGATCTGCGCGCCGATGCGCATGGTCGGGTTCAGCGACCGCGACGGGTCCTGGAAGACCATCGCGATGTCGGCACCCCGGCGGCGGCGCATCGCCTTGTCGGAGAGCCCGAGCAGCTCCTCGCCCTCGAAGCGCACGGACCCGGAGACGGTCGCGCTCGGGGGCAGCAGTCCCATGATGGCCCGCGAGCTCACGGTCTTCCCCGAGCCCGACTCCCCGATGAGCGCCAGCGTGCGCCCGACCGAGAGCGCGTAGCTGAGGCCGTTGACGGCGCGGATCGTGCGCCCGCCGTGGCGGAAGTCCACACGCAGGTCGCCCACCTCGAGCAGCGGCCCGGTCGCGGGAGGGGCGCCGACCTCGACGCGCACGTCGGCCGGGGCTCCGCCGCTCATCACGACGCGTTTCCGCGCGCGCGCAGCGCGTCGCCGAGGAGGTTGAAGGCCAGGACGGTGACGAAGAGGAAGGCGCTCGGGAGCAGCACGAGCTTCGGCTCGGCCGACATCACGGCCTGGCCCTCGAAGATCATGTTGCCCCAACTCGGCTCCGGGGGCGGGACGCCGAGGCCGAGGAAGCTCAGCGCGCCCTCGAGGATGATCGTCACGCCGACGCCCAGGAGCGCGAAGGTTACGAGCGCGGGCAGGATGTTGGGCGCGACGTGACGCAGCAGGATCCGGGGCGCCCGGGTTCCCGCCAGCCCCGCGGCGAGCATGAACGGCCGCTCGCGCAGGCGCAGCGTCTGGGCCCGCGCCAGGCGCGCGAACGCCGGCACGCTGAAGAAGCACAGCGCATAGATCGTGTGCAGCTTGCTCGGCCCGAGGCTCTGCGCGATCGCCAGCGCCAGGACGAGCGACGGGAAGGCGATCAGGACGTCGAGGATGCGCATCGTCACGGTGTCGACGAACGAGCCCCAGAACGCGGCGAAGGCCCCGAGCAGACCCCCGACCACGAGCCCGATGACGTTCACGGCGAACGCGATCTCCAGCGAGTTGCGCCCGCCGTAGAGCAGCCGCGACCAGAGGTCGTTGCCGACCTGGTCTGCGCCAAGGAAGTGCCCTTCGGAGAACGACGGGGCGTTGGCGTCGAGGATGTTGCCGCCGGTCGGCGGGGGCACGGTCCCGAACAGCGGCCACACGAAGCACAGGAAGAGCAGGAGGCCGACAAGCGCGCCGGGGATGATGAGGTCGAGGTTGCGCGTCCACCCGCGCCGCCGCGCCGCCGGCTCGGCGACGGTCGGCGCGACCGCGAGGGTCGCTGCGACGCCGCCGGCTTCGCCCTCAGGGAGCTGAGCGCCCATACCTGATCCTCGGATCCAGCACCGCGTAGAGCACGTCGGCGAGCAGGTTGGCGATCACGACCACCACGGCGAGGACGAGCACGATCCCCTCCACTACCGGCACGTCGCGATTGTTGATCGCCTCCAGGAGCGAGTGACCGATCCCCGGCACGGCGAAGATCTGCTCGATGATCACCGTCGCGCCGATCAGCGTCCCGATGTTCAGCGCCACGATCGTCAGCAGCCCGAAGAGTGAGTTGGGCAGCGCGTGGCGTATGAGCACGCGCCACGGCCCCACGCCCTTGGCCTTCGCGGTGACGACGTAGTCCTCGCCCTGCATCTGCTCGAGGATGTCTGCGCGCAGCAGGCGGGTGTAGAAGCAGAAGAGCGGGAAGCCGATCGCGATCGCAGGAAGGGTGAGCGACTTGATCAGCTCGCCCGGCGTGCCGGTGTCGTTGGTGTAGATCGCCGGCAGCCAGCCCAGCTGCACGGCGAAGACGTAGACGAGGACCACCGCGAGCACGTAGTTGGCCACCGAGAGGCCGGCCATGCTCGTCACCATGCCGACGCGGTCGACGAACCCGCCGGGGTTGCGCGCCGCCAGGAGCGCGAGCGGCACGGTCAGCACGAGCGAGATGAAGAGCGCGTAGGCGAGCAGCTGGAAGGTCGTCGGGAGCCCGTCGCTCAGGATCGAGGTCACCGGCTGGTCGCTGGCGAGCGAGTTGCCGAGGTTGCCGGTGAGGACGTCGCCCAGCCAGTGGAAGTAGCGGACGAGGAAGGGGTCGTCGAGGTTGAGCTTGTCGCGGAACTCCTGCACCTGCTCCTGGGTGGCATTGATGCCCAGGAGCTGCTGTGCGGCGTCGCCGGGCAGCAGCTGGATGACGGCGAAGGTCAGGAACGTCACGCCGAACAGGACGGGGATCGCCGTCGCCAGCCGGTTGCCGATCAGGCGGAGGGCCGGCGAGCGCAAAGCGATCGCCGGCCCCGGCCGTACGGCCTGGTCCGTCACGCCCCGCCGCCACCTCCCACCGAGACCTCGTCGTACAGGATGCTCGGCGTGACCACGACGCACGTCAGCGCCGTGGTGAGGCCAGGCCCGGTCACGCCCTTCGCGGCGACGCTCGCCGGGGCGAAGGCGAACAGGAACGGGCTGTAGGCCTCGTCGTTCATGTACTTGGCGGCCTGGTCGTAGAGCGTCTTGCGCTGGCCTTCGTCGAGGGTACCCGCGGCCTGGCCGAGCAGTCCGTCGAGCTTCTTGTCGTGTACGCCGCTGAACGGCGACTGCGAGGAGTAGCGGAACGCGACGCCGACGCCGGCCGCGGGGTCGTACGAGCCGGCGGTCTGGAGCATCGCCGTCCACTTCTTGGACTGGAAGGCCTGGATGAGCGGCCCGAGGTCGTAGGACTTGATCGTCGCCTTGATCCCCGCCTGCGCCCACTGGCTCTGCAGCGCCTGCGTGGTCTGCTTGGCCACGAGCACGTTGATCGTGCCCAGCTCGGTCTTCAGCCCGCCGAGCTCCTTGACCAGCGCCTTGGCCTTCTCGAGATCGGTGGTGCGATAGCCGGGCACGTCGGCCTCGAAGAACAGACCGCCGGGGCCGGTGAAGCCCTGCGTGCTCGGATAGCGGTTCTGGAACAGCTTGGAGCGGATCGCCTCGGAGTCAGTGGCGTAGTAGATGGCCTGGCGCGCCTTGGGGTTGTTGAACGGCGGGATGTCCGTGTTGAGCTGGATGTTGTACGGCGACGTCGAGAGCTGCTGAGTGACCTGCAGCTTGGGGTCCTTCTTCATCTGGTCGATGAGCGACGGCGTCGACAGGTTCTCGTAGGCCTGCGCCTGCCCGGCCTGCAGCGCCTGGTAGGCCGCCTCGTCGCCGCCGATCGACTTGAACGTCAGCTGGTCCAGGAAGGGGCGGTCCTTCTTGAAGTACGTCGGGTTCTTCTTGAGCACGATCTGCGAGCTGAGCTTGTTGCTCACCACCGTGAAGGGCCCGGCGCCCACCGGGGTGACCCGGAACTTGCGCTCGCCCATCTTCTGCTTCGCGGTGGGGGAGGGCACCCAGTTGGCATTGGAGTCGATGAACGACGCCGCGGCCGGCGCGTACACCGTGGTGAAGTCGATCACCACGTCACTGCCCGATGCGGTCACGGACTTGACCGGCCACGTGGGCCGGCAGGTGCACGGGGACTTCAGGACCTTGTTGATGTGGTCGGCCACCACCTGGGCGGTGAACGCCGTGCCATCGGAGAACTTGACGCCCGGACGGATCGTGAGCGTGAAGGTCTTGCCGCCGTTGGAGAACTTGAAGGCGCTCGCCAGGCCGGGCACGAGCTTGCCGCCCTCGTGCAGCTCGATCAGCTGGCCGTAGATCGAGTTCATGAGGCTCTGGTTGGCCGCGCCGTTGGTGTTGGTCACGGGATCCAACCCCGCGGGCCAGGCGCCGTCGTAGCCCGAGTTGAGCACGACGGTGAGCGATCCGCCCTGCTTGCCGCCCTTGGCGGCGGTGCTACTGCCCGTCGACGACGTTTTGTCGGTCTTGGCGCCGCACGCGGCGAGGGCTACCGTCCCCGCGACGGCACACAGCAGAACAACCGGCCTGACCCGGTGTGTCATGGTCTCCCTCCTCCTGCTGTTCGCATCGCGCACAGGTGTGCGCAACCCGACGAGGGACCGTACTCCCGGTTCCGGAGGTCGTCAATAGGTCAGGGCTCCGAATGTGCGACGGGGGGCGGGGTCCGTGCCGACAGCGGCGCACGGGTCTCGTCTGAACGCTAACGTTCCGACTATGTCCGCCATCGCCGAAGAGACCACGCCCCCCGAGCAGGCCGAGCCGACGTTCTCGCTGGCGCTCACCCAGGACCAGAAGGACATCCGCGACTGGGTCCACGGCTTCGCCGAGGGAGTCATGCGCCCGGCGGCCCACGAATGGGACGAGCGCGAGGAGACGCCGTGGCCGATCATCGGCGAGGCGGCCAAGATCGGGCTCTACGGGCTCGACGCGCTCGCGCAGTTCTACGCCGACCCCAGCGGGCTGATGCTGCCGATCGTCAACGAGGAGCTCTTCTGGGGCGACGCCGGCATCGGCATGGCCATCATGGGCACGGGGCTGGCCGTCGCGGCGATCTTCGGCCAGGGCACCGGTGAGCAGATCGGCGAGTGGCTGCCCCAGTGCTTCGGGACCGCCGACGAGCCGGCGGTGGCTGCCTTCTGCGCCTCGGAACCGGACGCCGGGTCAGACGTCTCCGCGATCCGCACCACGGCGCGCTACGACGAGGCCGCAGACGAGTGGATCCTCAATGGCCAGAAGGCATGGGCCACCAACGGCGGTATCGCCGCCGTCCACGTCGTCATCGCGTCGGTCGATCGCGAGCTCGGCTCGCGCGGGCACGCCGCCTTCGTCGTCCCGCCCGGCGCCAATGGGCTCGAGCAGGGCACGAAGGTCAAAAAGCACGGGCTGCGCGCCTCGCACACCGCCGACGTGCACCTCGACGACTGCCGCGTCCCCGGCAGCTGCCTGCTCGGCGGCAAGGAGAAGCTCGACGAGCGCATCGCGCGGGCGCGCGAGGGCGTACGCGGCGGGCGCGGGCAGGCGGCCATGCAGACCTTCGAGTCCTCGCGCCCCACGGTCGGCGCCCAGGCCATCGGCGTCGCCCGTGCCGCCTACGAGTACGCCCTGGACTACGCGCGCGAGCGCGAGCAGTTCGGCCGCAAGATCATCGAGAACCAGGCCATCGCGTTCGCGCTGGCCGACATGAAGCTCGAGATCGACGCCGCCCGCCTGCTCGTCTGGCGCGCCTCGTGGATGGGGCGCAACGGGATCCCGTTCGAGAACGCCGAGGGCTCGATGAGCAAGCTCAAGGCCGGCGAGGTCGCGCTCTGGGCCACCGAGCGCGCAATGCACATCCTCGGCGGCAACGGCTACACGCGCGAGTTCCCCGTCGAGCGCTGGCACCGCGACGCCAAGATCTACACGATCTTCGAGGGCACCTCGGAGATCCAGCGGCTCGTGGTCGCGCGGGCGATCTCGGGCGTGCAGATCCGCTGATCGCGGTCGCGTGCCGAACGTCGGTCGTCCCATGTCAGGACGGGGTAGGACCGACGTTCGACCTCGAAAGGCTAGAGGTGGCGGGCCGGGCGCGCGTACGCCCCCGACCCGCCTGGTGCGGAGCTTTGAAAGCTCGGGCTAGGCGCCCGAGTGGACGACCTCGTCGGTCTCGATCGGCTCGAGCGAGGAGATCTCGGAGCGGCGGTCCTCCCAGTGCGGCGGGATGCACATGTGGGTGCCGAGCTCCTCGACCGACTCGTCGATGGTGAAGCCGGCCTCGGTGGACCAGGCCAGCTCGCACAGCGCGCCCCCGGGGCTGCGCATGTACATGGAGAAGAAGTAGCCGCGATCCTTGGACTCCGAGACGTCGGTGAAGCCCAGGCCGACGAGCCAGTCCTTGACCACCTGCTGGTTGTCGGCGTCGTGGACGTCGAAGGCCTGGTGGTGGATCGTCCCCTCGCCGAAGGTCCACGAGCCCTGCGGGAGCTCGGGCTCCTCGACGAGCTCGAGGATGCGCCCGTGGCCCTCGCCGGTGCCGATCTTGAACTCGTGGTGCTTGCCCTCCGAGCCGGTCTGCGAGCCGCCCATGCCCTCGGTGATGAAGAAGGCCTGCAGGTCGGGCTCGCGGACGGAGCACGTCGTGCCGTATGCGCCGCGGATGGCGACGTCGGCGGTCACGCCGTGGGCCTCGTAGGGCGTGCGCGGATCGTCGTCGGAGACGCCCACGATCTCGTACGGGATGCCGCACGGGTGCGCGAAGCAAACGCGCTCCTTGCCGAAGCGGGTAACGACCTCGTGCTCGATGCCCTTCTCGCTGAGACGGTCGGCCCAGAAGCCTGTCGCGTCGGCGGGGACCGAGAGCATGAGGGTCTTCAGCTGGTTGCTGCCGCGCTTGCCCATCCACCCGGCCTGGCGGTAGGGGAAGGACGTCAGCAGCGTGCTCGCGTCGCCCACTCCGTTGCCGTAGTAGAGGTGATAGATCGGGATCTCCCCGTCGAAGAGCACGGTCTTCTTGACGCTCTTGAGCCCGAGCAAACGGACGTGGAAGTCGTAGTCCTCCTGCGCCCCTCCGACGCAGAAGGTCAGGTGGTGCGTACCGCGGATCGTTCCCTTATTGGGCATTAGGACCGTCTCCTCCTGTGCGCTCTGCGAACACTTGTACGGCGAACGGAACTCTACCAACGCGCCCCGTGCCGCGGGGCCTTTTTGTCAGCTCGCCGTGGCGACCGCCACCGGGGGGACGGGCCGGCGCTCGCGCTCCAACGCGGCCGAGATCAGCTCGGCGGTCCGGCGCAGCTCGGGCAGCATCACGCCTCGGAGCTCGTCGACCGGAACGCGCGGGGCGGCCGCCGCGAGGTTGATCGCGGCGATCGTCGCGCCGCGGACGCGCAGGGGCGCCGAGATCGAGCGCAGGCCGATCTCGAGCTCCTGGTCGACCATCGCCCAGCCCTCGGCGCGGACCGTGTCGATCGCGGCACGCAGGCGCACTCGATCGGTGATGGTCCGCTCGGTGAAGGCCTCGAGCTCGGCCTCGGCGAGGAACGCGTCGAGCTCGTCCTCGGGGAGGCCGGCGAGCAGGACGCGCCCGATCGAGGTGCAGTGCGCGGGCAGCCGCGAGCCGACGCCGAGCGAGATGGTCATGATCCGCCGCGTCGGCATGCGCGCCACGTAGACGACGTCGGGCAGATCGAGCGTGGCCGCCGAGCACGACTCGTTGGTGCGCTCGCTGAGGTCCTCCATAAGCGGCTGGGCCGTCTCCCACAGGTTCAGCGACGACAGGTAGGCCCAGCCCAGCGACAGCACGCGCGGGGTGAGCGAGAAGAGCCGCCCGTCGGAGCGCACGTGGCCGACCTCCTCGAGCGTGAGCAGGATGCGACGCGCCGTCGCGCGGGTGATGCCGGTCATCCGCGCGACCTCGCTGAGGGTGAGCGCGGGGCGCTCGCGGGAGAAGACCTGGATCACCGCGATGCCTCGCTCGAGCGACTGCAGCGACTGTCGTCGGTCACGCCCCTCGCTCATGGACTGCCTACCCTACCTTCAGCGTGCCACGATGCGCACAAATGTGCGCAAAGCGCACACCGCGGCGGTCTCAGCGTCAGACCGTCAGCCCCTCGCCCACGAAGCTGGCGACCGCGTCGACGGCCTCGCGACTCTCGTCGAAGAGCAGGTGGCCGACGCCGGGCAGCGTCTTGACCTCGGCGCCGGGGATGAGGTCGGCCCACACCGGGGCCTGCTCGACCGGGATGAGCCTGTCCGCCTCGCCCCAGAGGATCAGGGTCGGCATCGTCAGCCGGTGCAGCCAGCGATGCAGCTTGAGGTCGTAGGGACGCGTCCACATGAGCCGCGCGGCCGACGTGCTCTCGCGGTAGCGATCGGCCAGGAACTCCGGGGTCGGCGGCATCGGCACGTGCCCCTCGAAGATCGACATGTCCGCGGTCAGGTACGGCGGCAGCTGGTCGCCGGGGATCGCGAGGAAGTCCGTCGTCGGATGGTCCTCGACTCTCATCCCGAAGGGCGCGGCGAGCACCACGCGCGTGATGCGCTCGGCGTGGTCGGCGGCGAAGTTGGCGGCCAGCCAGCCGCCCATCGAGTGCCCCGCCAGCGCGATCTCCTCCAACCCGAGCTCGTCGAAGAGGTCGAGGTAGTGGCGACGGTAGTCGTGGATGTCGTCGACCGTCGGGTCGTCGGCCGAGGGCCCGAAGCCGGGATGGAAGGGCACGATGAGCTTGAAGCGCTCGGCCAGCGGCAGCAGTGAGTCGAAGCCGGTCACCGTTCCCGCGCCGTGCAGGAAGACGAGCGGGTCGCCCTCGCCCGCGACCTGGACCACGGTCTCGATGCCGCGCAGGTTGAAGCGCTCCTCCGAGTAGGACGCCATCGCTACTTCACCCCCGCCAGGACCTTGGCGGCCTCGCCGCTGCTCGACCGCGCCCGTACCCGCGGGATGACCTCCTTGGCGAACATGTGCATGTTCTTG
>Ga0307278_10000867_pt1 | contig 14877 bp, 11 predicted proteins | sample ER_DNA_117_FD_194482 | JGI IMG/M metagenome (GOLD analysis project Ga0307278, IMG submission 194482) | Bulk soil microbial communities from the East River watershed near Crested Butte, Colorado, United States - ER_DNA_117 | ecosystem: Environmental > Terrestrial > Soil > Floodplain | place... | reverse complement strand
CCTCGCCGACCCGCCGCAGGATGCTCCGGGAGGGCCGGCCGGCCGGAGCCGGCTCGACCCTCTCGGTCACCTCGATCGTGTCGCTCACCGCTGCCTTCGCCTATGCGTGGGCGATCGCCCCGGAGCGCTGCACCACCTGCTGCTCGGTGCTCGACCCCTCGAAGCGGGTCTTGGTGTCCAGGTACGGCTTGACGTTGTCCTTGGTCACGAACAGCAGGCCGGTGTTGGTCTCCGAGGGGAAGATCAGTCCTCCCGACAGCTTGTAGAGGTAGAGGTATAGCACCGGCAGGAACCCCTGCAAATATGGCTGCTGGTCGATGGTGAAGTCCAGGCTGCCGCCGTTGATGGCGTTCAGCGTCTCCGGCACCAGGTCGAACCCGCCGGCGACCTTCAGGCCCTTGTCGCGCATCTTGTACTTCTCCACCACCTGGCCGACCGACGAGGTCGACCCGGCGTCCACCGCCAGCATGCCCGCCAGGTTCGAGTGCCCCTGGGCGTAGGCGTCGATGATCGACAGCCCCTTGGGCACGTCGGCGTTGGTGCCCACCGGCGTGAACTTGAGCGACTTGCCGGACTGCTTGATCGCGTCGGAGGCGCCGTCGATGCGCGGCTGGATGTTGAGCGCACCGGGGGTGGCGATGAAGCCGACCACCTCACCGGAGTCGAGTCCCGCCTCGATGGCCCGCTGGCCCAGCGCGAACCCGGACTCGTACAGGCCCTGGCCGATGTAGGCCAGGCGGTTGGTGCCCTTGTCGTCGCGAGCCCCGTCGGCGTTGTAGGAGACGACCGGGATGCCGGCGTCCAGCGCCTTGTCGACCGGGGCCTTGAAGGCGGCCTTGTCGACCACCGCGAGCGCGATCCCGTCGGCCTTGGCCGAGATCGCCGTGTTGGTGGCGTTCACCATCTCGGCGACGATCGAGTCCTTGGAGCCGGTGAACTGGAACTCGCAGTTCAGCAGCGAGCAGGCGTCCTGGGCGCCGTACTGGGTCGGGGTGAAGAAGGAGTTGGTGGTGACGTGGCAGACGAACACGAACTTCCACTTGGGGGTGGAGGGGAAGTCGCCGGCCGCGCTGGCGGCGGCGTTGTCGCTCTTCTTGTCGTCGTTGTTGGTGCAGGCGGCCAGCAGCGCCGAGGCGGCCAGCGACGCGCTGGTCAGGCCGACGCCGCCCAGCAGCCGGCGCCGGGTGACCCGGTTGAGGCCTAGCGTGTCGACGGCCTGCTCGACCACGGGATCGACCCTGGACATTGCAACCCTCCTCGAACGGGCGCCGCCCATTCAGTCGGTGGAGAACCGGTAGACGGTGGTGGTCTGGTACCGCTCACCCGGCGACAGCACGGTCGACGGGAAGTTCGGGTGGTTGGGCGAGTCGGGGTAGTGCTGGGTCTCGAGGGCGAACCCGTCGCCCTGCCGGTACATCCGGCCGCTGGTGCCGACCAGCGTCCCGTCAAGGAAGTTGCCGGAGTAGAACTGGATGCCCGGCTGGTCGGTGATGACCTCGAGGACTCGGCCGCTCCTGGGCTCGACCACCCTGGCGGCCAGCTCGAGGCCGCTGCCGTGCCGGTCGAGCACCCAGTTGTGGTCGTAGCCGCGCCCGATGACGAGCTGCGGGAAGCCGTCGCGGATGCGCGCCCCGATGGCCGTCGGGTGGCGGAAGTCCATCGGCGTGCCGTCGACCGAGGCGATCTCGCCGGTCGGGATCAGGGTCGGGTCGACGGGCGTGTAGCGGCTGGCGTTGAGCGTCAGCTTGTGGCCGTAGATGTCGCTCGAGCCCTCGCCGGCGAGGTTCCAGTAGGCGTGGTTGGTCAGGTTGATGACCGTCTTCAGGTCGCTGTCGCCCACCAGCCGGGCCCGGTAGTCCATGCGGATCTCGTTGTGGTTGGTGAGGGTGTAGGTGACCTTGCTGGCCAGCCGGCCCGGGTAGCCCTGGTCGCCGTTGGGGCTGGTGAAGCGGAGCTCGAGGCCGACGCTGTGGCGGCCCTGCTGCGGGGTGGCCGCCCACACGTGCTTGTCGAAGCCGACGGTGCCGCCGTGGAGGCTGTTGGGCGGGTTGTTGATCGGCAGCTGGTAGGTCTGGCCGTTGAGCTGGAAGCGGCCGAGGGCGATGCGGTTGGCGTAGCGGCCGGTGATGCAGCCGAAGTACGGGCTCTTGGTCTCGTAGTCGGCGATGTTGTCGAAGCCGAGGGTGACGTTGGCCAGGCGGCCGTGGCGGTCGGGCACCCTGATCGACTGCAGGATGCCGCCGTAGCTGAGGATCTTCACCTCCATGCCACGGGAGTTGGTCAGGGTGTAGATGTCGACGGGGGTGCCGTCGGAGAGGCTGCCGAACGACGCCTTGGTGATGGTGGGCCGGCGCCCCGACGACGACGCCGCGGCGCTCAGCCCGAACAGGCCGACCGTGGCCACGGCCAGCAGGGCGGCCAGCGTGAGGCGAACCGCCCTCCCACGGATCCCGGTCCTTGCGACGGTGGTGTACATGGACCCTCCTTTCCGCTGCCCTTCAGGGCATGGGCTGCTCGTGCCCGACCGCTGTCCATCCGGCGCCCGACGCGGCGCTGCGCTGCACCGCGTCGAGCACCTCCTGCACCTGGAGCCCGTCGGCGAACGACGGCACCGGGTCGCGCCCGTCGGCGATGGCGTGGACGAGGTCGCGCACCTCGTGGGTGAAGGTGTGCTCGTAGCCGATGGTGTGGCCCTCGGGCCACCAGGCGGCGGCATAGGGGTGGACCGAACGGGTCACCTGGATCCGCCGGAACCCCTGGGTGGCCTGGTCGTCGGTGGCGTCGAAGAACCGCAGCTCGTTGAACGCCCCCAGCTCCCAGATCAGGCTGCCGAGCTCGCCGTTGAGCTCGACCCGGAGGCCCTCGTCGTGGCCGGTGGCGAAGCGGGTGGCCTCGAAGCCGCCGACCGCCCCGCCGGCGAAGCGGGCGATGAACACCGCGGCGTCGTCGACCGTGACCGGCCCCCGGGCCCCGCCGCCGGCGGCCAGGGGCCGCTCGCGCACGAAGGTCTCGGTGAGGGCCGAGACCCCGGTGATCCGGTCCCCGGCCAGGTACTGGGCCAGGTCGACGGCGTGGGCGCCGAGGTCGCCGAGGGCGCCCGACCCCGCCTCCTCGGCCCGGAGCCGCCAGACCAGCGGGAGCTCGGGGTCGAGGAGGTGGGCGCCCAGGTAGGCGGCGCGGACGTGGCGGATGGCGCCGAGGCGGCCGGCCGCGACCAGCTCCCGGGCCAGGGCGACGGCCGGCACGCGGCGGAAGTTGAAGCCCACCATCGCCCGGACCCCGGCGGCGGCGGCCCGCTCGGCGGCGGCGGCCATGGCCCGGGCCTCGTCCACGGTGTTGGCCAGCGGCTTCTCGCACAGGACGTGCTTGCCGGCCCCGAGGGCGGCGATCGAGATCTCGGCGTGGCTGGACCCCGGGGTGCAGACGTCGACCAGGTCGACGTCCTCGCGCTCGACCAGCCGCTTCCAGTCGGTCTCCCAGGCCGCCCAGCCGCGCCGGGCCGCCGCGGCCGCGACCTGGTCCCGGTCGCGGCCGCAGATGGCGGCCAGGCGCGGGCGGAGGGGGAGGTCGAAGAAGCGGCCGACGGTCCGCCAGGCCTGGGAGTGGGCCCGGCCCATGAACGCATAGCCAGCCATCCCGATCCCGAGCACGGCGCGGTCGCCCACCATGTCAACCCCACTTCCGCTACGGAGATGTGGCGAACTCTGGAGTTTGTCCGTTCACTGGCCAAACTAAGCTGGCCCTCGTTCCCATGTCAATGCTTGGTCTGTACAGTCTGTGGGGCAGGTTCAGCGACCGGACGAAACGGGGAGCGACGCGGTGAGGACGGGGCGGTCGCCGGCGAGGCAGGATGCACTCCGCGAGCACAACCTGGCCCTGGTGCTCCAGCACATCGCGGCCGGCGAGCCGGTGTCCCGGGCCCGCATCGCCGCCGCCACCAGCCTGACCAAGACCACCGTCTCCAGCCTGGTCGACGACCTGGTCAGCGCCCGCCTGGTCACCGAGCTGGGCCCGGAGGCCAAGGGCAAGATCGGCCGGCCGGGCAGCGACCTCGCCCTCAACCGCAGCGGCTATGTCGGGATCGGGCTCGAGATCAACGTCGACTACATCGCCGTGTGCATGGCCAACCTGGTCGGCGAGGTCCGCTACCTCCGGACCCGGCCGCGGGACAACCGGGGCCAGTCCCCCGCCAAGGTGCTCGGGCGGGCGGTGCGGATGACCCGGACCGCGCTCGAGCTGGCCCAGGCCGCCGGGCTCACCGTGGCCGGGCTGGCCGTGGCCGTGCCCGGCCCGGTCGAGACCGACCGCGGCCTGCTCCGGCTGGCCCCGAACCTCGGCTGGACCGACGTCCCGGTCGCCGAGATCCTGGCCGACCGCTTCGCCGCCTACCAGCTCGCCGTGCTGGTGGACAACGAGGCCAACCTGGCCGCCCTTGGCGAGCTGTGGTTCGGCGGCCACGAGGACCTGGACGACTTCGTCCACGTGTCGGGCGAGATCGGCGTCGGCGGCGGCATCGTCATCGACGGCGAGCTGTTCCGCGGGGTCAGGGGCTACGCCGGCGAGATCGGCCACGTGGTCGTGCAGCCCGACGGCCCGCGCTGCCGCTGCGGCGCCCGCGGCTGCCTGGAGCAGGTCGCCGGCCAGGAGGCGATCCTGCGGGCCGCCGGGCTGACCGGGTCCGTTGGCACCAGCATCGGGCAGCCCCGCGGCTCGGTGGCCGAGCTGCTGGCCAGGGCCCGCGACGGCGACCCGGAGACGCTGCGGGCGGTGGAGTCGGCCGGCCGGGCGCTGGGCAGGGGCCTGTCGGCGACGGTCAACGTCGTCGACCCGAGCACGGTGGTGCTCGGCGGCCTGTATGCCGCCCTGGAGCCGTGGCTCAGCAAGCCGCTGCTCGAGGAGCTGCGGGAGCGGGCGATCGCCCTGCGGTGGTCGCCGGTCCGTGTGCTCGCCTCCCGTCTCGGCCCCGACGCGGCCGTTCGCGGCGCCGCCGGGGCGGTCGTCAAGCGGGTCCTGTCCGATCCGGCGGCGGTGTTGCGTGCGGCAGGACGTCACGTCGCTCCCACCCCTCCTCGACCAGGTTGAAATGGACGCCGGTGCGCGGGTGCCGCCCGGCCGCCTCGCGGTCCAGCCGCACCCCCAGCCCGGGGCCGGTCGGCAGCGCGAAGCAGCCGTCGACCGGGTCGACGGCCGGGGCGCCGGCGACCAGCTCGGCGACCCAGGGGTCGGCGAAGTCGTTGAAGTGCTCAAGGACCTTGTAGTTGGCGGTGGCCACGGCCAGGTGCAGGTTCGCCGCGGTCCCGACCGGGCCGCAGACGTTGTGGGGCGCCAGCAGCAGGTCGTAGGCGCCCGCCCAGCCGGCCAGCTTGCGCAGCCCGGTGAACCCGCCGAAGTGGGTGAGGTCGGCCTGGACGAGGTCGACCAGCCCGTCCTCGAACAGCTCCCGGAACTCGGCCAGGACGTGCAGCCGCTCCCCGGTGGCCAGCGGCAGCCAGGTCCCGGCCCGGACCTGGCGGAGCCCGGCCGGGTTGTAGGGCGGCACCGGCTCCTCGATCCAGGCCGGCCGGAACGGCTCCAGGGCCCGGGCCACCCGGACGGCGGTGGCGGCGGTGAAGCGGCCGTGCATCTCGACCATCAGCTCGACCTCGGGCCCGACGGCCTCGCGGACGGCGGCGATGATGTCCACCGCCAGCTCCAGCTGGGCGTGGCCGAGCTCGGCCGTGGCGGCGCCGAAGGGGTCGATCTTCAGCCCGCGGTAGCCGCGGGCGACCACCCCGGCGGCGAACCGCGCCACCACCTCGGGGTCGCGGTCGCCCTGGTACCAGCCGTTGGCGTAGGCGGGCACCCGGTCCCGGAACCTGCCCCCCAGCAGCCGCCACACCGGCACCCCGGTGGCCTGGCCCATCAGGTCGTGGCAGGCGAGGTCGATCACGGCCAGGGCGGTCTGGGTGACCTCGCCGGCCCGGCCGTACTCGGCCCAGTGGAACTGCCAGGCCAGCCGCTCGACGTCGAAGGGGTCCATGCCGACCACGTAGCGGCGCGACAGCTCCTGGACGCAGGCCAGCAGGGTGTCGGTCTTGTTGACCATCCGGGCCTCGCCGACGCCCCGGAGCCCCTCGTCGGTGACCAGCTCGACGAAGGTCAGCTCCCGCCAGGGGGTCCCGACCACCGTCGTCTCGACGGCGGTGACCTTCATCGCCGGGCCCTCACGCCGTCGCCTCGTGGCCGGGCTCGCCCCCGGCCTGCTCGTCCAGCTCGAGCCCGGTGAGGGCGAGCGCGGCCCGCAGGTCGCGCGCCGTCTGCTCCAGGTGGGCCTGCATCGCCGCAGCCGCCCCCTTGGCGTCGCGGGCCCTGACCCGCTGGAGGATCCGCTCGTGCTGCTCGATCACGTCCTCCACGGTCCCGCCGCGGGCCAGGTGGCCGCGCATGCTCCGCATCCGGCTGGCCCGCAGCGGCTCCTCCATGGCCTCGATCAGGAAGCGGAGCAGCTGGTTGCCGGCGCCGGCGGCGAGGCTGGCGTGGAAGCCGATGTCGGCCTCGTGGAGGGCCACCGGGTCGGCGGCGGCCTCGCGCATGGCGCCCAGCGCCAGGTCCATGCTGGAGATCGCGGTGCGGCTCGACTGGGCGGCGGCCAGCGAGGCGATGTGGACCTCCAGCGCCCGGCGCACCTCGAGCAGGTCGAGCAGCTGGCGCGGGTCGCGCCGCACCGCGGCGGTGAAGTAGCCGCCGATCGGGGCGGCGTTGGGCGGCGCGACCACCGCCCGGCGGCCGTGGCGGGTCTCGACCAGGCCACGGGCCTGGAGCGACCGGACCGCCTCGCGGACCGTGAGGCGGCTGACCTGGAACCGGGCCGCCAGCTCCGCCTCCGAGGCCAGCTCGGCCCCCGGCTCCAGCTCGCCGAGCACCAGGTCCTCCAGGCGCTGGACCACCGTGTCGGTGACGCTGGCAGCGGCGTCGGTCTCCATCGCGCAAGCATGCGGCAGATCCGCGGGGAAGGCAATAACTCATCAGATGAGTACGCGCCGATCGACTCGGTAGATCCGTCGATACCGGACATCGCACCCCGAAGCGCTTGTCGACTCATCAGATAGCTGTCAGGCTTCCCGGCATGGAGCCAGTGGGACCGATGGCCGACGCCCGGCGGTACCTGGCCCGGCTCGGCCTGCCCGACCGGGACCTGGGCGAGCTGCCCAGCTCGCCCCGACGCTTCCGCGACGGCGGCCAGTTCCGGGTCGAGATCCCCTCGGTCGAGGGGCCCGAGCCGTTCCGGGCGGTCATCGCCGCCGCCGGCGAGCGTGCGCTGCGGGTCCACCGGATCAGCCAGGGCAGCGGGATGATGCTGCTCACCGACGGCGACCTCACCGAGATGGTCGCGCTCGGCCGGGAGCACGCCATCGAGGTCTGCCTGTTCGTGGGCCCGCGGGCCGCCTGGGACGTCGGCGTGCAGGCCACCGCTCCGGCCGGGCGGGTCGCCGCCGGGAGCCTGCGCGGCGCCGACCAGCTCGCCTACGGCATCGAGGACGTCCTGCGGGGCTGCCGGCTCGGGGTGCGCAGCATCCTGGTCGCCGACACCGGCCAGCTCTGGGTCCTTGGCCGGATGAAGCGCTCCGGCGACCTGCCCGCCGACCTCGAGATCAAGGTCTCGATCTCCCTGCCGGTCACCAACCCGGCCACCGCCCGGCTGCTGGAGGACCTGGGCGCGACCACCCTCAACCTCCCCATCGACCTGTCGCTGGCCCAGATCGCCGCCATCCGCCAGGCCGTCCAGCTCCCGCTGGACGTCTATGTCGAGGGCGCCGACGACTTCGGCGGCGCGGTCCGCTACTACGAGACCCCCGAGCTGGTCCGGGTCGCCTCCCCGATCCACCTCAAGTTCACCGTCCGCAACGCCCCCGGCCTGTACCCCTCGGGCGAGCATCTGGCCGCCCTGGCCGTGGCCTCGGCCCGCGAGCGGGTCCGCCGCGCCGCCATCGGCATCGCCCTGCTCCGCCGCCACTACCCCGACGCCGTCGCCTCCGCCTGACCCGCCTCAGCGGCGCGCGGCCGATGCCGGCGGGGGTGCGGTCGACTGTCGCACGACCAGCTCGGTCGCGAGCTCGACGTGGTGGGAGTCCACCCGCTCGCCCGCCGCCAGCCGCAGCGCCGTCCGGACGGCGACGGCGCCCATCTCCCGCAGGGGCTGGCGCACCGTGGTGAGCGGGGGTGCGGCCAGCCGCGCGACCGGGGTGTCGTCGAAGCCGACCACGCTCAGGTCGTCGGGGACCCGCAGGCCTCGGCCTCGGGCGGCCTCGATCACGCCCAGCGCGGTCTCGTCGCTGCCCGCGAACACCGCGGTCGGGGGCTCGGGCAGCTCGAGGAGGGCGACACCTCCCACGATCCCGTGCTCGTAGCTGAACCGCCCCGTGCGCACGTACCCGTCGGGGACGGGCGCTCCCGCGGCTTCCATGGCGCCGCGGTAGCCGTGCATCCGTGCCTGGTTGCAGGCGGCGGCCGCCGGACCGCCGAGGTAGGCGATCCCGCGGTGTCCCAGGTCGAGCAGGTGCTGGGTGGCCAGCAGCCCACCGGCGAAGTTGGTCGACCCGACGCTGGTCACCCGGGCGCTCGGCAGGTTGAGGGGGTCGATCACCACGACCGGCATGCGGGCCCGGGTCAGGGCCGACAGGTCCGCCGCGGCCAGCTCGCTGGCCACCACGATCGCCCCCTGGCGACCTGCGGTGGCCAGGTCACGGGCCCACGCGGCTGGACGGTTCGCCCCGGAGCCGCGCTGCTCGCGCGGGCGCACGCTGACGACGACGGCGACGGCGGCCGCGGTCGCGGCCTCCACGACTCCCTGCAGCACCTCGGTGTGGTAGGCGTTGAGCTGGCCGTGGAAGCACAGCTCGATGGTCGGAGGCCGTGCCGGCCTGACGCGGCGGGCGACGTAGTCGTGCTCGTGGAGGTGCTCCTGGACGCGGGCGCGGGTCGCCGCGGCCACGTCGTCGCGGCCGTTGAGCACCTTGGAGACGGTCGCGACGGACACGCCCGCCGATGCGGCGACGTTCGCCAGCGTGGCTCGTCGGTCCCTGGGCGGCACGGTGCGCTCTCCTCCTCCCGCTAGGTGGCGGCGTCGCCCGCGGCCGGGCCGAGCTCCACCGGGGTGACGAGCTGGCGGTCGTGGCCGACCACCCGCAGGGAACCGGTGAGGCGCACACGACCGCGGCAGGGCAGGTCCGCGGCCGAGGTCCCGACCATCACCTCGACGTCTCCCGGCTCGACGATCCGCTGGAGCTCCCGGCTCGGGTAGGCGGTCCGGTCGGCGTGGACGCGGAAGCGCACCTCGACCGCCTCGCCGGGCGCGAGCCCGACCCGGGCGAACCCGGCGAGCTGCTTGACCGGGCGGGCCACCTGGGCGACGACGTCGTGCAGGTAGAGCTGGACCACCTCGTCCCCCTCCCGCCGGCCCGTGTTGCGGACCCGGACCGAGACGGTGAACGCGCCGTCGGTGGGCACCTCGGCGTCGCTGATCCTGAGCGCGTCCACCTCGAAGGTCGTGTAGGAGCGGCCGTAGCCGAACGGGTAGAGCGGGGTCGGGTCGAGCGTGCTGATGCCGGCGCTCTCCGGGCCGCCGAGGGGTGGCTGGAGGTAGGTGCCGGGCTGCCCGCCGGGCCGCTTGGGGATCTGCACGGGGAGCTTGCCGCTCGGCTGGACCCGGCCGGACAGGACGCCGGCGATCGCCGCCGCTCCCTCCTCCCCGGGCATGAACGCCTGCACCAGGCCGGCGGCCCGGCCGGCCACGTCGCCGAGGGCATAGGGGCGGCCGGAGACCACCACCACGACCACCGGGGTCCCGGTCTCCAGGAGCTCGTCCAGCAGCTCCGCCTGCACCCCCGGGAGCCGGAGGTCCTCGGCGTCGCACCCCTCGCCGGACGACCCGTGGCCGAACAGCCCGGCGAGGTCGCCGACGACGGCCACGCAGAGGTCGGCCGCCCGGGCGGCGGCGAGCGCGGCCTCGAAGCCGGACCGGTCCGCTCCCTGCACCGGGCAGCCCTGCTGGTGGACGACCTCGACCCCCGGCAGCTCCGCCCGGAGGGCATCGACCACGGTCGGCACCTCGAGCCCCAGCCCGAGACCCGGGTGGCGCGGCAGCACATGGTTGGCAAAGGCGTAGCAGCCCATGAGCACGTGCGGGTCGGCGGCGCAGGGCCCGACCACGGCCACCCGGCGCAGCGGCGGGCGCCCGTCGCCGAGCAGCGGCAGCGCCGGCCCGGCCTCGAGCAGGACGACCGACCGCTCGGCCATCTCCCTGGCGATGGCGCGGTTGGCGGGCGAGTCGAGGTCGACGGCGGCGGCGCCGGCCACCGAGCCCTCCGGCGTCCAGTCCGCGTCGAGCAGCCCGAGCCGCGCCTTCTGGGTGAGGAGCCGCCGGACGGCCCGGTCCACGAGGGTCTCCGGCAGCTCGCCCCGCCGGACCCGTTCCAGGAGGCCGGGGCCGAAGCCGACGGTGTCGGGCAGCTCGACGTCGATGCCGGCGGCGAGGGCCTGGGCGCCGGCCTCGCCGGCGTCCGCGGCGACGCGGTGCATGGTCGCCAGGAACGGCACCGCCCAGTAGTCGGACACGACCGTGCCCGCGAAGCCCCACTCCTCGCGCAGCAGGTCGGTGAGCAGCCAGTGGTCCGCGCCCGCGGGGACCCCGTCCACGTCGGAGTAGGAGTTCATCACCGAGCCGGCGCCGGCCTGGGCGACGGCGGTCTCGAACGGCGGCAGGATGACGTCCATGAGCTCGCGCCGGCCCATCGAGACGGGTCCGTGGTTCCGCCCCGCCCGGGCGGCGGAGTACCCGGCGAAGTGCTTCAGGGTGGCGATCACGCCGGCGCTCTGCAGGCCCCGCACGTAGGCGGCACCGAGCACCGAGACCAGGTAGGGATCCTCGCCCATGGTCTCCTCGACCCGGCCCCAGCGGTAGTCCCGCACCACGTCCAGCACCGGCGAGAGGCCTTGGTGGACGCCCACGGCCGCCATGTCGCGCCCGATCGCGGCCGCCATCCGCTCGACGAGGTCGGGGGCGAAGGTCGCCCCCCAGGCGACCGCCGCGGGGTAGACGGTGGCCCCGAAGGACGTGAACCCGGTCAGGCACTCCTCGTGGACCAGCGCGGGGATGCGCAGGCGGGAGCCGTCGAGGACGACCCGCTGCTGGCGCACCAGCTCGGCCGCGCCGTCGGCGGCGGTCACCGGCTCGCTGCCGTAGACCCGGGTGAGGTGACCGAGCCCGTGCCGGCTCGCCTCCTCGAGCGACAGCGCCCTCCCGGCCGTGAACACGTCCTGCATCGGCGCCACGGCGTGGTCGTTGTCATCCGGCAGCTCGCCTCCGATCCACCGGCTGCCGAGCTGGGCCACCTTCTCCTCGAGGGTCATCTGCTCGAGCAGGAGCTCGACCCGGTCGGCCGTGGGGACCGCCGGGTCCTGCCAGCGGGGCGCCACCCGGTCCGCGACAGAGGTGGGGTCCGGTGTCGTCACGGGGGCTCCTGTTCGAAACGTTTCGGTACGGTCTGAAAAACCGGTTCAGTTGGTCTCAGCAAGCATCTTGACATGCCCCACCGACCTTTCTACCTTAATTCGCGCGGTCACGGTCGAAAGTGCAGCTATCCCGGCACGAAACCGCCAGGAGCGTGCCGGGCCCACGGCCGGTCGCTACCGCGTCAGACGACCGGCTGGCCGCGGGAGGCCGCGGCTCTCGAGCACGGGAGATGACCGTGGACCCCAAGATTCTGTCTCGGCGGAACTTCCTCGGCCTGGCCGCGGGCACCGCCGCCGGCATGGCGCTCGCCGGCTGCGGCAGCTCCGGCCCCAGCGACAAGACCAGCGGCGGGGGCGGCGGCGGTGCCGCTGCCGGCGCTGCCACCTACTGGTTCCTCACCGGTCCGCCCGGCGAGCAGATCCGCCAGGCCTCCGTCGACCGGTTCAACCAGGCGAACCCCAACGCCAAGATCACGGTGACGAAGTTCCAGAACGACGCCTACAAGACGAAGATCAAGACGGCCATCGGGGCCGGCCAGGCGCCCACGATCATCTGGGGCTGGGGCGGGGGCGGTCTGCGCAGCTACGTCCAGGCCAGCCAGGTCGAGGACCTCACCTCCTGGTTCGACCAGAACGCGGCGGTCAAGGACCGGCTGTTCGCCTCGTCCTTCGGCGCCGCGACGATCGACGGCAAGATCTACGCGATGCCGGCCGAGACGGTCCAGCCCATCGTGCTGTACTGGAACAAGAAGGTCTTCGACAAGGTCGGCGCCCAGCCGCCCCAGTCCTGGGACGACATCATGAGCCTGGTGCCGAAGTTCAACGGCGCCGGCGTGGCCCCCATCTCCCTCGGCGGGCAGTCGCGCTGGACCAACATGATGTGGCTGGAGTTCCTCTTCGACCGCATCGGCGGCCCCGAGGTGTTCCAGGCCGTCTTCGACGGCGAGAAGGGCGCCTGGTCCAACCCGGCGGCGATCCAGGGGCTCACCAAGGCCCAGGAGCTCATCAAGGCCAACGGCTTCATCAAGGGCTTCTCCTCCATCACCGCCGACTCCAACGCCGACCAGGCCCTGCTGTACACCGGCAAGGCCGCGATGATGCTCCACGGCACCTGGACCTACGGGAACATGAAGGAAGCCGGTGGCGACTTCGTCAGCGGCGGCAACCTCGGTTACATGAACTTCCCGGCGGTCGAGGGCGGCAAGGGCGACCCGACCAACACGGTCGGCAACCCCGGCCAGTACTACTCGATCTCGTCCAAGGCCACGGACGCGGAGAAGGAGACCGCCAAGAAGTTCTTCTCCACCGCGGTGCTCTCCGATGCCGAAGTCAAGGAGTGGCTCGACAACGGCGCGATCCCGATCGTCAAGGGCCTTGACAGCCAGCTCGGCTCCTCCAAGGACGCCGACTTCCTCAAGTTCGTCTACGGCGTCGCCAGCAACGCCAAGGTCTTCGCCCAGTCCTGGGACCAGGCCCTCAGCCCCACCGCCGCCGAGAAGCTGCTCGACAACATCGCCAAGCTCTTCCAGCTGTCGATCACGCCGCAGCAGTTCGCCGACAACATGAACCAGGTCATCGGGCAGTGACCACGCTCGCTCCACCCGCCCCGCCGGTAACGCGGCAGACGACCTCGGGGGGCAGGCGGAGCGGCTCCCTCACCTGGATGGCGCTCCCGGCCCTGCTCGTCTTCGTCGCGTTCGCCGTCGTCCCGCTGGTGGGCGTGGTGCTCCTCAGCTTCACGTCATGGGACGGCATCGGCGTGATCCGGCCCGCCGGCTTCGAGAGCTGGCGGGCCGTCCTCGCCGACCCGGGCCTGCCGCACGCGCTCTGGGTGACGTTCATGGTCATGGCCCTGTCGTGGCTGGTGCAGACCCCGTTGAGCATCCTCCTCGGCGTGTTCCTGGCCGGGCACCAGCGCTACCGCGAGTTCCTGGCGGTGCTGTTCTTCATCCCCCTCCTGCTCAGCTCGGCGGCCATCGCCATCACCTACAAGGCCCTGCTCGACCCCAACTTCGGGCTCGGCGCCGGGCTGCACATCCCGCTGCTGGTCCAGGACTGGCTGGGGAAGCCCACCCTTGCCATGGGCGTGATCATCTTCGTGGTGTCGTGGCAGTACATCCCGTTCCACACCCTCATCTACCAGGGCGCGGTGCGTCAGATCCCCAGGTCGATGTACGAGGCCGCCCAGCTCGACGGCGCCGGACGGGTCCGCATGTTCTTCCGGATCACCCTGCCCCAGCTGAAGTACACGATCATCACCTCGTCGACCCTCATGGTGGTCGGGTCGCTGGTGTTCTTCGACCTCATCTTCGTCCTCACCGAGGGCGGGCCCGGAGACGCCACCCGGGTCCTGGCGCTGGACATGTACAAGCGGGGCTTCCAGGCGAACCTCATGGGCCAGGCCAGCGGCATCGCCGTCATCCTGGTGGTCCTCGGCTTGGCGATAGCCCTGCTCCTGCGCCGGATCGGCGGCGGCAGCTCGAGCACGAGCCAGCTGGAAGGGGTCTGACGTGGCCACGACGCTGCGTGCCGGGACCCGTCAGGCCGCGGGAGGCCAGAAGCGCCGCTCGCGCGGCCGCGGCGCTCGCCGCCCCAACTGGCTGGGCGGGGCGGCGGGATGGCTCTGGCTCCTGATCGTCATCGTGCCCATCTACTGGATCGTGATCACCAGCTTCAAGACCCAGAGCAACTACTTCCAGACGAACCCGCTCGCGCCGCCCACCGAGCCGACACTGGACAACTACAAGGTCGTCATCGAGGCCGACTTCGTCCGCTACTTCGTCAACAGCACCATCGTCACCCTGGGCGCGGTCGTTCCCGCGGTCCTCGTCTCCTTCATGGCCGCCTACGCCATCGTGCGGGCCGGCGACTGGTGGATCCTGCGGTCGGTCAACTCGCTGTTCCTCATGGGGCTGGCGATCCCGCTGCAGGCGGCCATCATCCCCGTCTATCTCATCGTCATCCGCCTGCACATGTACGACACCCTGCTGGCGATCATCCTGCCGTCGATCGCGTTCGCGATCCCGCTGTCGGTCCTGGTGCTCACCAACTTCATCCGTGACGTCCCCAAGGAGCTCTTCGACTCGATGCGGGTGGACGGCGCCAGCGAGTGGGGCACGCTGCGGCACCTGGCCTTCCCGCTGACCCGGCCGGCGCTGGTCACCGTCAGCATCTACAACGGCCTGGCGATCTGGAACGGGTTCCTCCTGCCGCTGATCCTCACCCAGAGCCCGACCCAGCGGACCCTGCCGCTCGCGTTGTGGACGTTCCAGGGCCAGTACAGCATCAACGTGCCCGCCGTCCTCGCGTCCGTCGTCCTCACCGCCCTTCCGATCGTCGTCCTCTACGCGATCGGCCGCCGCCAGCTCCTCAGCGGGCTGACTGCGG
>Ga0307278_10000866_pt1 | contig 14879 bp, 16 predicted proteins | sample ER_DNA_117_FD_194482 | JGI IMG/M metagenome (GOLD analysis project Ga0307278, IMG submission 194482) | Bulk soil microbial communities from the East River watershed near Crested Butte, Colorado, United States - ER_DNA_117 | ecosystem: Environmental > Terrestrial > Soil > Floodplain | place... | reverse complement strand
CACCAGCTCAAGCGGCTGCTCGTCCGCTACGAGCGCCGCGCCGAGATCCACGAAGCCTTCCTCGCTCTCGGCTGCTGCCTCGTCTGCTACCGCCGACTTCGGAACTCATTGTGAAAGGAGCTCTTAGGGGTACGGGAGACTTCGGAACTGACTCTAGCGCCATCCGTGGCGGTTACTGTGATTAGGAGTCGCACAAGCCACAGGGGCGCGGGCGATGACGTGGGCCCCTTGTGAACCCTCAACAACGGGAGCTTTTGCCCGCGCGCGCGAGCGTGAGCGTGCGGAGCGCGCCCGAGTGGGCATCACGCGTACGAAGCCGAGCAGGCGCCTGGGCAGGCCCGCCGCTGACGACCCGGAGCGAGTGTCCGAGCAGCGCCAGCGGGAGCGCCCCGAGCCGTCCGGGACGCGCCCTCGCCAGCCCTCCGGCGCCCGGCTCGGTCCCGGCGGGGTGCCTCTTCCCGGATACGGTCGAGGGTCGAGCCGAGCGCCTCGCCTACTACGAGGCTCGCAAGCTCAACCACCTGCCGCACTCGCTGCTCGACTGCCACGACGTGCGCCGGGGCCGCGAGACGCCAGCCGAGCGGCGCGATCGCAAAAGAGGCGCCAACGGCCGCCGCCACTAGGCCTCGGGTCCGAGACCCGTGCGGACGTCGACGCCGCTGCTCGCGGAGCCGTGCGCTCTTCGGCTCGTCTGCGACAACCAGCGCCGGCGACGCGCCGACGACAGTACGAAACCGATCAGGCTCAGCCCGCAGGCGAGCGAAAAGCTTCGGTCGTCCAGGCTGTCTAGCGGGCGAGGCGGCGGAAGAAGAACGCGATACGGCGCCAGAAGTTCATCGAGTGCTCATGGCGCTGGGTCGGTGCGAGGACCTTGCCTTCGATCTCGCGCAGGTCGGCGTCCAGCATCTCGCCGAGACCGCCCTTGCTGTCCGGCTCGATCTCCGCGCTCGTCGCCGGCTCGAGAGACTCGCCGAGCCCCTCGGCTTGCTCTTGGGTCAGCAACAGCCGCACGGCCCCTTCCGTGATCTCGGCGATCTGCTCCGCCGGCACATAGCGCGGCCTTCCGAACGAGCTCGTCGCTATCGCCAACCCATCGAAGATGTCGTCGGTGTCGTCCCCTGCCACCTCGTCGACCTCGCCGACATCGCTGCCATCAGCGGCAAGCACCTTCCAGCCGGTGCGGATCATCAGCCAGGAAATAGGATCGCCCATGGCCTCGACAGTCTGACCGATCGTGCTTCCTTGTGGATCGTGGAGCGGGTTGGCGCGCCGTGAACTAAATGAGAAGAGAGCCCTATCCGTCGCTACCCTTCTCCTCCGGGTCGGAGCGTAGCGGGGACGAGCGCAGCGAGCGGAGTCACAGGACGGCAACCGGAGGATCGGCTTGCTGGCCGTCAGCCTTGCTCGGCCCGCCGCCTTCTCCTTGCCGTCGCCCGGCAACGAAGCGACGAGGCAACCGCGCTGGCGTAGCAGCCTGCATCTGTGTAACGAAGCCGGATCGCGCCTGACGCGGTCTCCGGCAACGGACGCGGCGACGTGGAGCCAAAGGCCCTGACCGCGTCTCCAATGCGTACAGCTCGTGTCGCACTTCCCGCAGTCGGCGACACTGGCTCATGTGCCTCTGCCGCGGCAAGAAGGCGCTAGGAGGCCCAGGGTAGATGTTGGAGGGCGCGGGGGTCGGTGGCCCGCCCTCCACGGTGTACGGAACGGTGTACGGCGCGAACGCGGCGCTCTGTTTCATCCCGAAGCCGCTTGAGAAGCCGCCGCGAGCCTCTTCACCCGAGGCCGGGTGTACGGGGTGTACGGGTATGGGTCGCCCCACAGGAGAAGGCGCTAGCGCACGTACGATCACTCCGTGGCGGCGACCGCGCCCATCGACGTGCAGCGCGCCCGGGCGGACACACCCGGCTGCGCTCACATCGCGCACCTCAACAACGCGGGATCGTCGCTGCCGCCCACGCCCGTGCTCGATGCCGTGGTCGGGCACCTGCGGCGCGAGTCTGAGATCGGCGGCTACGAGGCGGAGGACGAGGCGTCCGACCGGCTGAAAGCGGCCTACGACTCGATCGCACGCCTTCTCGGCTGCGAGCGCGACGAGGTCGCCGTGGTCGAGAACGCGACCCGGGCCTGGGACATGGCGTTCTACGCCTTCCGCTTCGAGCCCGGCGACCGCATCCTCACCGGCCGCGCCGAGTACGCGAGCAACTACATCGCGCTCAGCCAGGTAGCCGCGCGGACCGGTGCCGAGATCGAGCTCGTCCCCGACGACGAGGACGGATGCATGGACGTGGAAGCGCTCGAGCGCATGCTCGACGAGCACGCGAAGCTCGTCTCGCTCGTCCACGTGCCCACGCAGAGCGGGCTGGTCAACCCCGCGGCCGACGTGGGCCGTGTCACGAAGGTCGCCGGTGTCCCGCTGCTCCTCGACGCGTGCCAGTCGGCCGGCCAGCTCCCGCTGGACGTCGAGGAGTTGGGCTGCGACGTCCTCTCGGCGACAGGCCGGAAGTTCCTGCGCGGGCCCCGCGGGACGGGCTTCCTCTACGTCCGCCGCGGGCTGCTCGAGCACCTCGAGCCGCCGCTCCTCGACGGACACGCGGCCGAGTGGCAGGAGGACGGCGACTACCGGATCCGGGACGACGCCCGCCGGTTCGAGAACTGGGAGAGCTTTGTCGCCGGCAAGCTCGGCCTGGGCGCGGCCGTGGACTACGCGCTGGAGCTCGGGCTCGAGCCGATCCGCGACCGCGTGCAGGCGCTCGCCGCGCAGCTGCGGGCATGCCTCGCCGAGGTCCCCGGCGTCACCGTGCGCGACCCCGGACGCGAGCTCGCGGGCATCGTCACCTTCACGCAGGACGGCCGCTCCGCTCTGGAGATCAAGGACGCGCTCGCGGCCGCGCGCGTCAACGTCTCGGTCAGCGCCGCGAGCTGGTCGCGCCTCGACCTCGGCCACCGCGGGCTCGACGGTGTGGTGCGCGCGTCTGTCCACTACTTCAACGAGGACGAGGAGCTCGAGCGCCTCGTCGGCGTTGTGGCCTCGCTCTAGAGTCGTTGCGATCGAGACTACGGCTCCAGGCGGGACGCTCTTTCTCTGTCGGTGGCCGACACACCGACAGAGCGACAGTCTGAGGGTGTGAGCCCGCGCCGGTTGCGGGATTCAGGCTCCCGAGCAAAGCGACACTAGTTGCGACACTGCGAAGCCGCGTTCGACCGCCCCGAGATGCTTGGGCGACCGCAGAATTGCCGTTGCTCGAGCCGTCCCCGGCCATCCGCCTGCTCCACAAGCGGTCGGTGTTTCGGGAAGACGCGCCCCGGAGCGTAGTCTTTAGAGCGCGCCGCCCGCTGCCTGTGGCGCGCCCGCCTCGGGCGCCCCTTGATCGCCTACGGCGTTGCGGGCGAGGTAATCCTCGGCCAATAGGAGGTTCGTCTCCGCCGCGCGCTCTACAACCGCCAGGAGCGCCGACATGCTCGAGACCTCTTCTCGCTGTTCGGTCAAGAACCAGTGCAGAAACTGCTCGCCGACGAGCTCGTTCTCCTCGCGGGCAAGCGCCGTCAGCTCGGCGATCTGCTCGGTGACGCGCTTCTCTTGCTCGAGCGCAAGCGCGACCGGGGCGCGCGGGTCCGAGAAGGCCGTCTGCGGCGCCTCGATGCCCGGGATCACGACGTCGTGCCCGGCGTCGAGCAGGTACTGGACGATCATCATCGCGTGGTTCCGCTCCTCGACGGCCTGCCGGTAGAAGTGGGCGGCGAGCAGCGGCAGCGTCTCCGCGTCGTAGTAGACGGCGATCGCCACGTACTGCTGCGAGGCGGCGAACTCGTGGCCGACCTGCTCGTTCAGCGCCTGCGGAAAGCGCGCCATGTGGCGACTCTAACGCGGAGGGCTTCCTCTGTCCGATGAGTAGGCGCATAATTCGTATACATGCGGCGCAAACGGATCCTGATCGCCGGCGCGGCCGGGCGCGACTTCCACAACTTCAATCTCGTCTACCGCGGCCGCGAGGAGTGCGAGGTCGTCGCCTTTACCGCGACGCAGATCCCGAACATCGACGGGCGTGTCTATCCGGCGCTGCTCGCGGGCGATCTCTACCCAGCAGGGATTCCGATTCACCCGGAGCCCGAGCTCGGCGACCTGATCCGCGAGCACGAGGTCGAGGAAGTCGTGTTTGCCTACTCGGACGTGACTCACGAGCACGTCATGCACGTGGCCTCGCGCGCGCTCGCAGCCGGCGCGCGCTTCACGCTCCTCTCCCCGCACGAGACGACGCTGACCTCATCGAAACCGGTCGTGGCGATCTGCGCCGTTCGAACCGGCTCCGGGAAGAGCCAGACGACCCGCCGTGTCGCGCAGCTCCTCCGGGACGACGGCAAGCGCGTCGCCGTCCTTCGCCACCCGATGCCCTACGGGGACCTGACGAAGCAGGTCGTCCAGCGCTTTGCCCGCTACGAGGATCTCGACGCCGCCGACTGCACGATCGAGGAGCGTGAGGAGTACGAGCCCCATCTAGCGGAGGGGAACCTCGTCTTCGCCGGAATCGACTACGCAGCGATCCTCGAGGCAGCGGAGCAGGAAGCGGACGTGATCGTCTGGGACGGGGGTAACAACGACACGCCGTTCGTGAAGCCGAACCTGCACATCGTGGTCGTCGACCCACACCGCCCCGGCCACGAGCTCCGCTACCACCCGGGCGAGACCAACCTGCGCATGGCGCACGTCTGCGTCGTGAACAAGGTCGACAGCGCCGACCAAGAAGGGATCGACGCCGTTCTCGACTCCATTCGCACGCACAACCCCGAGGCCCAGATCGTCTTGGCCGCCTCCCCCTTCCACGTTGAGGGTGACGCCTCCCAGATCGCCGGCAAGCGAGTGCTCGCGATCGAGGACGGGCCGACGCTCACCCACGGTGAGATGACCTACGGCGCGGCCGTGCTCGCCGCGAAGGCGAACGGCGCCGCGGAGCTGGTCGATCCCCGGCCCTGCGCCGTCGGGTCGATCGCCGCCACGCTCGAGGAGTACCCCCACGTCGGCGCGCTCCTGCCGGCGATGGGCTACGGGAAGCAGCAGCGCGACGACCTCCGCGAGACGATCAGCCGCTGTGATCCCGATCTCGTTCTGATCGGGACTCCGATCGACCTGCGCCGGCTGATCGACTTCGATCGGCCCGCCCTCCGCATCACCTATCGCCTGCAGGAGATCGGCGAGCCCAACCTCGCCGACGTGCTCGCCCAGTACGGCCTCATCGGCGAGCAGCGCGCCGCCCTCGTGTGATCTCGAGCGGCACCCTCGGGCTCCTGGAGCGTCGCTGGCGGTGCGAGGCCGGAGGGGACAGTGTGGTTCAACACGGCCCCGTAGAGCATCGTGCCGCCAGCAGCGTCAGGCCGCTCCGGAGGCCGGCTCCGCCGGCCGGGAGGAGCGGCCGGCCAGAGGCGCGAGGGTGACGCTCGTCATCGCGCTCGGCGGAAATGCGCTGGGGCGTGGAACGGTTGCCGAGCAGCTCTCGGCGCTGCGCCAGACGTGCGCGGCGATCGCACCGCTCGTTCGCGAGGGCGAGGTCGTGATCACGCACGGGAACGGGCCGCAAGTGGGAAACGAGCTGCTTCGTCAGGAGCGCGCAGCCGACGAGGTGCCTCCGCTTCCGCTCTATCTCGCCGTTGCCCAGACACAGGCCGAGATTGGAGCGCTGATCGAGACCGAGCTCGCCGCCGCGTCCTCTCGTCAGGTCGCGTGCCTGATCACGCACGTGCACGTCGATCCCGACGATTCGGCATTCGCGAGCCCCTCGAAGCCGATCGGCCCCTTCTACGGCGCCGAGCAGGCCGAGGCGCTCGAGGGCGAGCGGGGCTGGCAGCTCGTCGAGGATGCCGGTCGCGGGTTCCGGCGGGTCGTCCCGTCACCCGAGCCGCTCGAGATCGTCGAGATCGAGGCGATCCGCGCTCTCGCGGCCAGTGGAGCAGTCGTCGTCGCCTGCGGCGGCGGAGGCATCCCCGTGGTCAGCCGCAACGGACGTCTGAAGGGGGTCGACGCGGTCATCGACAAGGACCGTGCGTCGGCACTTCTGGCCGCACGCCTGGGTGCTGAGCGGCTCGTGATCCTGACCGAGGTGCCGGCGGTGTACCGGCGCTTCCGGAAGTCGAACCAAGAAGAGATACGGAACCTCTCAGCCGCCGCGGCGAACGCGCTGCTGGCCGAGCTCGCTGAAGGCTCGATGCGACCCAAGGTCGAGGCTGCCGTCGCGTTCACCGAAGCCGGAGGCGAGACGCTGATCACTTCGTTCGAGGCGCTCGACGAAGCACTCGAAGGCCGCGCCGGCACGCGAATCCGCGCTTAACGCTTCCGCACCGAACCGATCGCACCCGCCGGGCGAACCAGCGGCGACAACGGCGGCCGACCGCATGACGATCCCCGACCACGGCCGTCGGAGAAAGGAGCCGCACCAGTGCGCAACCTCGCACTCATCTTCCTGGCGGCCGCTGCGGCCGTGCTGCTCGCGGCCGTCGCTCCCGGGACCGGCCCAGAAGCCGCCCGGGCGGCGAGCCACCGAGAAGCCCCGCTGATCTCGCTCGACCCGACGGCGGACATCACCGACTTCTTCATGTTCCGGAGCTATGAGCCCGGCAACGCGGACAAGGTCGTGATGATCATGGACGTCATCCCGGGCGAGGAACCAAGCTCAGGGCCGAACTACTGGAACTTCGACCCGAACGTCCTCTACAAGTTCAGTGTCGACAACGACACCGACGGACGAGCGGACGACGTCGAGTTCGAGCTCCGATTCAGGACCGAGCCCATCCGGGGCATCCCCGGCCAGCTGACGCTCCCACTCTCGTATGTGGGTTGTGCGCCGCCTGCGCCGAGCCCGGATTGCACCACGACCCTGCCGCCGATCACCGCGCTCGACGGTCCCGGCTCGGAGGGTCTGGGCCTGCGACAGCGCTACTCGGTGACGATGGTCCACCACAACCGACGTACGCGGATCGCACAGGGCCTGATCGCAGTCCCCTCGAACGTCGGCCCGCGGACGATGCCCGACTACGACGCGCTCGCAGCCCAGGGCGTGCACAACCTCGGGGCCGGCATCAAGGTCTTCGCCGGTCAACGCGAGGATCCGTTCTACATCGATCTCGGCGGCGTCTTCGACACGCTCAACATGCGGCGGTTCGTCCCCATCGAGACAGCCATCGAGGACGCAGACGACACCACGAATCCGTTCGGCATCGACATGCTGTCCGGTTTCAACGTCCACACGATCGCCCTCGAGCTGCCGGCTTCGATGCTGACCGGCGACACGGGCACGAGCGCGCTCGGCGCGTACGCGAGCACGAGCAGGCCTCATGTCACGGTCAACGGCAAGGGCCATGGCCGCTTCGACCAGGTGCAACGGCTGGCCAACCCGCTTGTCAACGAGGCGATCATCGGCACGGTCGACAAGGACCGCTGGAACTCGGAAGAGCCGGAGGACGAGCGGCACTTCGAGGACTACTACCTCAACCCGCGGCTCGCGCTGGCGCTGCAGGTCGTGCTCGGCGTTCCCGCCGACACCACGGGCAGGACCGATCTTCGCGACCTGCTCCTGAAGTACCAGCCGGGTAACGGGCGGCTCTCGGAACTGCTGCGGCTGAACCTGGGGGTCCCGCCGACACCGCTCGCGGCGCAGCGGCGGATGACCGTTCTTGCCTCGCCCGCCGATCCGGCAGGCTGGCCGAACGGTCGGCGCCCCAAGGACGACGTCACGGACATCGCAGTCCGGGTCGTCGGTGGTGCCAACTACATCGCCGCCCGCGCGGCCGACGGGGTGAACACGGACGACGCGACGCTGCCGAGCAGCTTCCCGTTCCTCGCCTCGCCGTTCGACGGGCGCAATCGACACCACGACAACCCCTAGTACCAGTGACGAGGACGCGACAGCGACTCGCGATCGCAGGGACGGCGGCGGCTCTGGCCGCCGCCGTCTCCCTCGTCGGCGGCGTCTTCCGCGAGTCACGTGGAAGCGCAGCGGCGGTTCCGATCACGCGCGCCGGACCGCTCGAGACCGGAGTCGCAAACGGGAACACGACGAAGGTCGTGGCCAAGCTCGCCGCCGACATTCATGCCCGCCCCGACGATGCTCGGAGCTACACCCTGCTCGGGCTCGCCTACCAGCAGCGGGCCCGCGAGACCGGCAACCCCGTCTACTACACGAAGTCCGCCGGTGCGCTCCGCCGGGCCCGCGCCCTCGACCCGGCGGACGCGACGACGACGAGCGCGCTCGGCTCGCTCGCTTTGGCCCAGCACCACTTTGGGCAAGCGCTCGCGCTCGGCCGGCAGGCCGTGCGAGACGCTCCCTACACCTCCCGGAACTACGGCGTGCTCGGTGATGCCCTCGTCGAGCTCGGTCGCTACCGGGAGGCATTCAAGGCCTTCGACCGGATGAGCTCGCTGCAGCCGGGGCTCTCGGCCTACGCGCGCATCTCCTACGCGCGCGAGCTCCTCGGCCGGCCTCGGGCAGCGGCGCACGCGATGGAGCTCGCGCTCGACGCGGCAGGCGGCGAGCGTGAGCCGACCGCCTGGACGCAGACGCAGCTCGGGAAGCTAGCCTGGTCGCACGGTCGCGACACCGACGCGGAGCGACACTTCCGCGCGGCACTCGCGATCTTCCCGGGTTATGTCTACGCGCTCGAGCCGCTTGCTCTTGTCGAGGAGGCCCAGGGGCATCCCGCCCGAGCGATCGCGCTCGCGCGACGTGCGACGGAGGTGCTGCCGCTTCCGCAGTCGGTCGCCACGCTCGGCGACCTGCTCGCCCGCCACGGACACCGGCGCGCCGCGCAGCAGCAGTACGCGCTGGTCGGCGTCATCGAGCGTCTGCTCGTCGTGAACGGCGTGCGCACCGAGCTCGAGACAGCGCTCTTCGACGTCGACCACGGCGTCCGCCTCCAGCGTGCGCTCGGACTTGCACGACGCGCGCACGCGGTGCGGCCGAGCATCGACGCCGACGACGTGCTCGCCTGGGCGCTCGCCCGCAACGGGCGCTGCGCCGCGGCTCTTCCCCACTCCCGCCGCGGGCTTCGCCTCGGCACGCTCGACGCGCTCAAGCTCTTCCACCGCGGAATGATCGAGCGCTGCCTCGACCACCCGGATTCGGCACGCACGTTCTTCGCCCGCGCCCTCGCGCTCAACCCACACTTCTCGCTGCTCTGGAGCGACACCGCGAGACGGTTTGCCGCATGAAACGACTCGTCTTCTTCCTCGCACTGCTCGGAGCGCTGGCCGCTCCGGCCGTGGCCGCGGCGCATCCGCTCGGCAACTTCACAGTCAATCGGTTCAGCGCAGTCGAGCTCTCCGGCGACCGGGTCTACGTCACATACGTGCTCGATCTCGCCGAGATCCCGACCTTCCAGGACGGCGACCGGGCTCGCCGGCCCGGGTTCGCCTCGACGATCGGACAGGGACTGCGGCTCGAGCTCGACGGCCGCCCGGCCCAGCTCCGCGTGCTCAGCTCGCGCGCGCAGTACCGACCCGGAGCCGGCGGCCTCCGCACGCTGCGGTTCGAAGCGGTCTTCGCGGCCGGTCGAGCAGGCTCGTCGATCGACTTTCGCGACATGAACTTCGCTGGCCGGATCGGCTGGCGAGAGGTCATCGTGCGCGCGGAACGCGGCGCGCGCATCGTCTCGGCGAGCGTCCCGGCGGCGAGCGCGAGCGACGAGCTTCGCTCTTATCCCAAGGATCTCCTCTCCGAGCCGCTCCACGTCTCGTCGGCGGAGGCCGAGGCGCACCCCGGCTCGCAGCCGGGCGTCCCGCCGAGGCTCGCTGGTCAGACGACCGGCGGCCATCGCGGCGGCAGCTTCGAGGCCCTGATCGCAAAGGACGATCTCAGCGTGGGAGCGATCATCATCGCGCTGGCGGTCGCAGCCTTCTGGGGAGCAGCGCACGCGCTCACCCCCGGCCACGGAAAGGCGATCATCGCCGGCTACCTCGTCGGCTCACGCGGAAAGCCGCGCCACGCGGTGCTGCTGGGATTGATCGTGACGGCGACCCACACTGCCGGCGTGTTCGCGCTCGGCTTCGTCACCCTTCTGCTGTCCCGGTTCGTCGTGCCCGAGCGGCTCTACCCCTGGCTGACCCTCGTCTCGGGCCTGCTCGTCGTGGGGGTCGGCGCCTCCGTCCTTCGCGGTCGCCTCCGCCACAGACGTGAACACGCCCACGGTCACGAGCACGCCCACGGCGGCTACGGGCGAGGCGGTCTGCTGGGGGTCGGCGTCGCGGCGGGGCTCCTCCCCTGCCCCTCCGCGCTCGTCGTCCTCCTCTCCGCCATCGCCCTCCACCGGATCGGGCTCGGGCTCGCGCTCATCGTCGCCTTCAGCGTCGGCCTCGCGGCCACGATCACGGGCATCGGCCTCGTCGCCGTCCTCACCCGCAGGGCCTTCGGACGCCTGCGGCTCGACGGCGCCTTCGTCAGCGCGCTGCCCGCGCTGAGCGCGCTCGTCATCCTCGTCGTCGGGATCGGCATCACCGTCAAGTCGTTGCCGGGGGTGCTCTGATGTTCGGCCTCGACGAACAGCTCGCGTCGCTCTCCGACGGAGCGACCCTCCTCGCCGTTCTCGCCGTCGCCGTCCTGCTCGGGCTTCGCCACGCAACCGACCCCGACCACCTGGCCGCGGTGACAACGCTGATCGCATCGACCGAGCGGCGAGCGCGAGAGGCTGCAGCGCTCGGGCTCGCGTGGGGTGCAGGCCACGCGGTGACGCTCTTCGCGCTTGGCGTACCGATCGTGCTCTACCGCTCCCGCCTTCCGGACGCGCTCCAGCGCGGCGCCGAGACCGCGATCGGATTCCTGATCGCCGGCCTCGCCGTCTGGCTCCTTGTCCGCTGGCGCCGCGGCGCCTTTCACGCGCATGCGCATGTCCACGGTGCCCGCTCGCACGCGCATCTCCACTCACACCGCTCCGAGAGTCACAGGCACACGCGCAGCCGCACCCCCCTCGGCGCCTTCGGGATCGGCCTTCTGCACGGTGTCGGCGGGAGCGCAGGCGTCGGCATCCTCCTCGTGAGTACGATCGACGGCCGCGCGCTGGCGCTGACCGGGCTCGCGATCCTCGCCGCCTTCACCGCCGTCTCGATGACGCTGCTGACGACGGGCTTCGGCATGACGCTCGCACGCAGGCCGCTCGGCCGCTTCGCTCCGGCCCTCGGCCTGGCGAGCCTCACGTTCGGTGTCTGGTACGCGCTCAGGGCCCAGGGGATGCTCCCGTACTATTTCTGAGCTCGCCCCCATGAGCTCCGACCTCCACGAGCTGGTCGCGCCCTATGCGCTCGACGCGCTGGACGACGACGAGCGACAGCGCTTCGAGCGGCATCTCGCCGAGTGCGAGCGCTGCTCGGAGCAGCTCGCCGAGCTCCAGGAGGCGACCGGCGCCCTGGCCTTTGCAGCGGAGGGCCCCGCGCCTCCGGCTGCGCTACGCGGGCGAATCCTCGAAGCAGTCAGGGCAGACAGGGCCGGTGAGGTCATCTCGCTTCCGCGGCGACGCTGGGCGTTTCCCGCCGTGGCGGCGATCGCGGCGGCTGCGGCCTTCGTCGCGATTGGGCTCGGCATTTGGGCGTCGTCACTCTCGCACTCGCTGGATCGCGAACGAAGTGCGAAGACGAGCTACGCGCGTGCCCTCCAGCTGCTCGGCGGCGGAGCGCAGGTGAAGGCCCTGACGGACGCCGAGGGTGCCCTCCTCGTCCCTCCGGGCGGAGGTGAGGCGGCACTCGTGGTCTGCGGCCTCTCGCCGGCACCCGCGGACAAGACGTACGAGGCGTGGGTGATCCACGGCGGCACGCCCAGGCCCGCGGGCCTTTTCCGCGGCGGCCGCGGCTGTCCGCCCGTCCTGCTCAAGCGGGACGTGCCCGCCGGGGCCATCGTCGCGGTCACGCTCGAGCGCAAGGGCGGGACACAGAAGCCGACCGGGCAGATCCTGGTCCAGTCGGAGGCGGTTTAGCAATCTGCGCGACGGCCGAACATGAGCTCGCCGCGGCGATGCCGTTGCTACGGTTGCGCCCCGCCCGAGGCGGACGCAAGACAGTGAGGAGAGAGGTCGCGCAGCTTTCGGACGAGGCGCTGCTGGAGGCGGTCTCCGGCGACGACGAGGCGGCGCTCGGCGAGCTCTACGACCGGTTCGGCCGGATCGCCTACGGCCTCGCATTCCGCATCCTCCGCGACGCCTCGCTCGCGGAGGACGCGGTGCAGGAGGCGTTTCTCCAGGCCTGGCGCGGCGCCGCCGATTATCGCCCGGAGCGCGCGAAGGCGAGCACGTGGCTGCTGACCTTCGTGCACCGGCGAGCGGTCGACCTCGTGCGGCGCGAGGAGCGCCGCCGGACCGAGCCCGTCGAGGCACTCACGGATCCGACCGGCCCCGGCGCTGACGTCGAGGTCGCCCGCGGCTCGCGGCGACAGATCGTTCGCACAGCGCTCAAAGCCCTGCCCTCCGAGCAGCGCGAGGCGATCGAGCTCGCCTACTACGGCGGGCTCACCCAGTCGGAAGTCGCCGCGCGCCTGGGCCAGCCGCTCGGGACGATCAAGAGCCGCATGTTCACCGGGCTCGACCGTTTGCGCGGCCTCCTCGCCGAAGCCGACTTCGACCGCGCCTAACCAGACCTGTCTAGGGCCAGACCCTGGACTGGTCAAAGGCTTGGGCTGCTCCGGCTCCTGCACGTGGACTAGCATCCCGCGCGGCAAATGGTCGAGCTCGCCGAGCACCTGAAGGGGCGGGACTTCACGCGGGTCGGAAGCTGGAACTCCGAGGAGCTGAAGGCCGTGCTCGACCTCGGCGACGAGCTGAAGGAGCTCCAGCGCAGGCGCGAGCCGCACGAGCTGCTCCCCGGCCGGATGCTGGGGATGATCTTCCAGAAGCCCTCCACGCGGACGCGGGTCTCGTTCGAGGTCGGAATCGCGCAGCTCGGCGGGCACGGGCTCTATCTCGCCGCCTCCGACCTGCAGCTCGGCCGTGGCGAGACAATCAGGGACACCGCCAACGTGCTCGACCGCTACCTCGACGCAATCGCCATCCGCACCTTCGCCCAGGACGACGTCGAGGAGCTCGCAGAACACGCCGACGTACCGGTCATCAACGGCCTTACCGACTACGCGCATCCGTGCCAGGCCCTCGCCGACCTGATGACGATCCGCGAGCGGCACGGCCGGCTCTCGGGGGTTCGGCTCGCCTATCTCGGGGATGGAAACAACGTGTGCGTCTCGCTGATGGTCGCCGCGGCGCGCTTCGGGATGCGCTTCGTCGCGGCCACACCGCAAGGCTACGAGCCCGACGCGAACGCCGTCACCGCGGCTCGGCGCGCCGCAGTGCAGATGGGCGGCACGATCGGCCTCACCCGCGGCGCGAGAGAAGCCGCGCGTGAGGCCGACGTCCTCTACACCGACGTCTGGACGAGCATGGGCCAGGAAGAGGAGGCCGAGCGGCGCCGGACCGACCTTGCGGGCTATGCGATCACCGAGGAGCTCCTGGCGCTCGCCCAACCGGATTGCATCGTTCTCCACTGCCTGCCCGCTCACTACGGCGAGGAGATCACCGAGGACTTGCTGTACGGGCCGCGCTCGGCCGTCTGGGACCAGGCCGAGAACAAGCTGCACGCCTCGAAAGCGCTGATGGCGCTCATCATTCCTTGATCCCCATACACGACAACGTCCCGACGCGGTCGTTCCCGCTCGTGACGGTGCTGTTGATCGCGACGAATGTGGCGGTCTGGGTCTTCTACCAACTGCCCGACCTCAACGGCTCGACCCGCGAGCTTGCGTTCCAGCCCTGCGAGGTCGACAACTCGTGTCCGCCCGGAGACGCGGTCGGCCAGGGGCCGCTCGTGACCACTTTCACGTCGATGTTCATGCACGGCGGCTGGCTTCACATCGCCGGCAACATGCTGTTCCTCTGGATCTTCGGCAACAACGTCGAGGACGCCATGGGGAAGGTGCGCTTCTTCCTCTTTTACATCCTCTCCGGACTGGCGGCGACGGGGCTCCAGACCATCGTCACGCTCACCTCTTCCCCAGATGCCGCCGGAGCGATCCCGAACCTCGGCGCAAGCGGCGCGATCTCGGGCGTGCTGGGCGCGTACCTCCTGCTGCTGCCCACCGCCCAGGTCCGCGTTCTCATCTTCCTCTTCTTCATCCTCTTCTGGGAGCTTCCCGCATTCATCTTCCTCGGGTTCTGGTTCCTCTTCCAACTCTGGGACGGAGGCTTTTCGCTCCTCCATCCGGAGGCTGGAGGCGGAGTCGCCTTCTTCGCCCATATCGGCGGCTTCGTGTTCGGGATGGCGACCGTCTACTTGTTCACGGTGCGCCGGCCGCTGCAACCGACCTACTGATGAACGAGGAGGAGTTCGAGGAGCACGTCCGCGCGGCGCTCGACGGGCTCCCCGACGACATCGCGCGCGGACTGGAGAACGTCGCCGTCGTCGTCGAGGACGAGAGCCCAGGCGGGCCCGGGATCCTCGGCAGCTTCTTCGGCTATCCGCGTGGTGAGCGGACGCCTTCCGGAGCGCTGCCCGCGAAGGTCGTCGTCTACCGCCGTCCGCTGGAGGCCGCCTTTCCCGACCCCGAAGAGCTCGAGCGCCAGATTCGGATCACCGTCCTCCACGAGCTCGCGCACTACTTCGGGATCGACGAGGAGCGGATCGCCGAGCTCGGCTATCACTGATGGACTTCTTCCTCAACGCCGTCGCCGTCGCGGCGGCGATCGTCGGGGGCATCGTGATCGTGCTCTTCTTCCTCGGCGGGCGGGACGAGTGAGCGTTCGCCGACTCATTCCGAGGTTTCAGAGTCCAAGTTCTAGGAATGGCCATGACGAGAACTTCGTTATATGAAGTGATGACTACGACTGAGACCACCCTGGATACGATCAGACTCGAGATCGAGCGCGCC
>Ga0307278_10000865_pt1 | contig 14885 bp, 14 predicted proteins | sample ER_DNA_117_FD_194482 | JGI IMG/M metagenome (GOLD analysis project Ga0307278, IMG submission 194482) | Bulk soil microbial communities from the East River watershed near Crested Butte, Colorado, United States - ER_DNA_117 | ecosystem: Environmental > Terrestrial > Soil > Floodplain | place... | reverse complement strand
CGCTCGGGCACGGCTTCCTCACCGGGACGATCCGCTCCCCCAAGGACCTCGCCGACGACGACTGGCGCAAGAACAACCCGCGCTTTACCGAGGGCAACTTCGAGACGAACCTCCGCATCGTCGACGAGGTCGAGGCCGTTGCCTCCGAAGTCGGCGCGACACCGGCACAGGTCGCCTTGGCCTGGCTACTCGCGCAGGGCGACGACATCGCCCCGATTCCCGGCACCAAACGAGTCTTCCGCGTCGAGGAGAACACGGGAGCCGACGCTATCGAGCTGAGCGTGGAGCAGATCGCACGCCTCAACGATCTCACCCCGGCAGCCGGCGAGCGCCACGAAGAGGCGAGCATGGCGACTATCGACCGTTGAGGTAAGGGCGGTTGATCGCCTGAGCCCCTGGACTCGCAGGCGTGCGCACATACTTTGGACCAGTCTCACGTCCTCCACTCGCTCTGCGATGACGGCGATCTGGCGCCTCGCGCGCGTGTAACAAAAGGAGACGAAGGACCTCGCGACCCGCTAGCTGGTTCCTAGCGGGGGAACCGTCTGTGCGGAGATCAGCGACCGGCTGGCTGCTGGCCGGGGCGCGGCCCTCCTCGACCAGCACGGACGTCGCGCGTCATCAGCGAGCGTCCTCAGCGCCTTCTGGCACGAGTACGAGCTTTCCCGTCGCCGCCGAGCTCTCGAGCAGCTCGTGCGCTCGGCGCACTTCGGTGAGTGGCAGGCGCTCGGACACGACCGGGTGGATCTCGCCACGACGAAGCAGCTCGAGTAGCGCGAGGAAGTCCTCCCGGAACCACTCCGGGTGGCGGTTGCGCAGCTTGTCGATCCGGTAGCCGTGGACCCGCCGGCGGGGCGAGAGCAGGCCCCAGAGAAAGACGCTCGCGGTCTGCGCGTTCCACTTGATCCACGCTCGCCGGCTCCTGCGCCCCTGCGTGAGCGCGGAGGAGTAGCCGAACACGACCAGCCTTCCGCCCGGCCGCAGCGCGCGGAAGGAGCGAACCAACAGCGCGCCACCGAGCCCGTCGAGCACAACGTCGACGCCTTTCCCGGGGAGGCAACGCACCCGCGCCACGAAATCCTCGTTGCGGTAGTCGATCGCGACCGCGCCGAGCCGCTCGACCGCGGCGCGGTCGCGAGCTGACGCGGTCCCGTAGAGGCCAAGCCCGGCCAGCGCCCCGAGCTCGAGGACCGCGGTGCCCACCCTGCCGGCCGCGCCGTGCACGAGCACCGTCTTCCCGCTCTTCACCATCGCCACGCGGTGAAGCAGCTGGTAGGCGGTCATGTAGGGGAGGACGAGGCTCACGACCTCAGCCGAGTCAAGGTCCTCCGGCACCTCGACCGCGTACGTTTCCGGCACGCAGACACGCTCAGCGTCGGCGCCCCACACCGTCAGCGCGGCGACACTATCTCCCTCCCGCAGCCTCGAGCAGCCCGGGCCGAGCTCCTCGACGACGCCGACGAGCTCGTAGCCGGGCGTGAACGGCGGCTTCGGGCCGCCGAGATACGTACCGGCGCGCAGTAGGGCATCACTGAACGACACACCGGCGGCCAGAACCCTGACGCGGACCTCGCCCGGCCCCGGCTGGGGAAAGTTGTCCTCCACTACCTTCAAGACCTCGGGGCCACCGAAATGATCGATGACGACGCGCTTCATCCGTTGCTGTGTTGCAGAACTCATGGCTCCTCCTTTAGATCCTGCGGCCGCCCGCCGCCGGGAGGGAGCGCCGCTCCGTCCGCCACCAAGGCGTCCCGGAGGTCATCACGGCAGTCGACCAGCGTGATCCCGCGGGAAGTCTGGCTTGACTAGGTAGTTGTTCGCCACAGAATCAACGGTACCGACCCACACCCTCAAGCCCCGGGGCAAAAGTTGGGCAAAAGTATTCGGCGACCGGCCGACCTCGGGAACGCGAAAGGCCCCGTCTCCGGGGCCTTTCCAATAGCGGGGGCAGGATTTGAACCTGCGACCTCCGGGTTATGAGACGTGCATTGCTGGAGAAGGCAACGTCGGAACTCGCATTCCTAGGAGATGCTCGATCGGCTGAGATCAGGTCAGATCAGCTGAGATGGGCAAAAGTTTGGGCAAAAGTTCGTGACGCGGATCGCCGGGCTACGTATTTTCGCCGCCGCCGTCAGCCGGGCTCCCGGCGAACGTCGGACCGGTAGACCACCGCCATCTTGTTCTCTGGAGCAGCATTGGAACCTCTGGTTGGTCAATTGCAACGGGCATTGACACGACGGTCGTCACCACGACCTCGCTGAAGCTGCGACGACTCGACGCCGCATCGCTCCTCGGACGTCCCTTGCCGCAGGGGTCCCGTCGACCGTGCGAGCAATCGCTTCCTGCCAACAAGGGGCACGCAGTGACCGCAGCGCGCTCACCCGCTCGGCGCGTGACCTCATCCAGGGCGCAGGTGCTCCTCGATCTCCCAGGTCGCAGGATCGAACGGCGGCCCGGCTGCGAGCAGTGCCCGAGCGCGATCGCCGGCACCCTCAACCAGCGGCACGATGACAGCGACCCGGGTCAGCGACAGCTCCCGCTCGAAGTGCAGGGCCGCGAGCCGCTCGGCCAGCTCGGCCACGATCCCCGGCTGGGCGACGCTCGAGATGCGGACGGCACCCCCGTCACTACGCTCCAGCATGACGGTTGGCCAGCCGTCGGTGCGCTCTTCCGGGGGCGCGTCCGACGCGAACGTGGCTGATATCCCGGAGTCGATCTCGGTCGCGTGGGCGCCGTCGGGGTCCGTACCTTCGATGACGAGCGCCCTTGAAGTCAGCTTGCAGACTGTACTCCCGGCGACCGGCGAAAGAGGAGGTCCCAGTGTCAACGTACATCGAGGCCAGCATGCCCCTCGGCACGCGCGCCACCATCAGCCAAAGGCGCCGCCTTGTTGCGGGTGGATACCGATAATCCAGAGATGGAGGAGATTCGTACCGACCGCCTGCAGGGCCTGATTGAGGCCGGCATCGCGCTCGGCTCCGAGTTGTCCCTTGACGCTCTGCTTCAGAAGCTGGCTGAGACCGCGGCTGACCTGACTGGCGCCCACTACGCAGCGCTTGGTGTGATCGACGACAGCGGTGAGGGGCTGGAACGCTTCGTCTACACCGGCATCGAGCCCGAGCAGGCGGAGAGAATCGGCGAGCTCCCCCGCGGGCGCGGAATCCTCGGCGCCCTGATCACCGACGCCCGCTCACTGCGCCTCGACAGCATCGGCGACGACCCGCGCTCGGTTGGCTTACCCCCCAATCACCCGCCGATGCGAGGCTTCCTCGGCGTGCCGATCCTCCTGCGTGGCCGCGCTTACGGGAACCTCTACTTGACCGAGAAGACGGACGGCCGCTTCACCGGCGAGGACCAAGAGCTGGTCGAGACCCTGGCCACTCAGGCGGCCGTGGCGATCGAGAACGCGCGTCTTTATGAATCAGCCACACGCTGGTCCGAGCAGCTCGAGGCACTGAACGAAGTCGGAATCGCGCTCGCCGGCGAGTTCGAGCTGCCGCGCCTTTTGAAGCTGATCGCCCGTCGGTTGCGCGGGCTGATCGGAGCGCGCGTGGTGACAATCGCCCTGCCCGCCGCCGACGGCACGCTTCGCATCGAAACCGCCGACGGTGAGCGCGCCGACGACATCCTCGGCCTCCAGCTTGAGCGGGCGGACTCAAAGAGCGGCCGCGTTCTCGTGCGCGGCGAGGCCGAGCGAGTCGATTCGGTGGCGGACGATCCCGAGGTCGACCAGGAAGCGGCGCGGCGGCTCAGCGCCCATAGCGGCCTGTTCGTCCCCCTAGTCGCCGGCGGCCGCGCAATCGGGATCATCGTCGCCCACGACAAGGAAGGCGGCGACCCGCGCTTCAGCGACGACGACCTACGCCTGGCCGAGACGTTCGCCGCCCGCGCGGCCGTCGCCGTCGACATGTCGGCGCGCGTCGCCGGCGACGCCTTGCGCCGCGTCGTCGAAGCGCAGGAACTCGAGCGGCGGCGGCTGGCGCGCGAGCTCCACGACCAGACCGGGCAGGAGCTGACGTCGGTGCTGCTCGGCCTGAAGGCCGTTGAGGAAGCGACGAACGACGCCGAGCGCTACGAGGCGCTCCGCAGCGTCCGCGAGCAGGTGGTCGAAACGCTCCACGACGTGCGCCGCCTGGCCGTCGAGCTGCGCCCGAAGGCACTCGATGACTTCGGCCTGGTACCGGCCCTCGAGCGCCTGCGCGACACCTTCGTCGAGCAGACGGGGATGCGTGTCGACCTCGAGTCGCAGATTCGCGAGCGCCTGCCGACGGACGTCGAGACGGCTCTCTACCGCATCGTGCAGGAAGCGCTGACCAACATCGTCAAGCATGCCCAGGCGAGGGCCGTCAGCATCGTCCTCGCCCAGAGCCCGCGTGCGGTTACGGCGGTGATCGAGGACGACGGACGCGGCTTCACGCCCGATCACGGACGAGAAGGCCTCGGCCTCCTCGGCATGGGCGAGCGGCTAGCGCTCTTGGGCGGCAGGCTTAAGATCGAGTCCAGCCCCGGTGCAGGGACGACGATCGTGGCCGAGGTGCCCCCCAGATGAGCGAGAACCCGATTCGCGTCCTGATCGTCGACGACCACCCAGTCGTCAGGGCCGGCCTGCGCAAGGTGCTCGAGTCGGAAGCGGACATCGAGGTCGTCAGCGAGGCCGGCGACGCGAAGCACGCCGTCTTCGAGACGCGGGCGACGAAGCCCGACGTGATCCTGATGGACGTCGTCATGCCTGGAAAGAGCGGCATCGAGGCCACCCCCGACGTTCTCCACGATGCCCCCGAAGCGAAGGTGCTGATCCTCTCGATGCAGGACGACCCGAACTACGTGCGCCAAGCGTTCGCAGCGGGTGCGGCCGGCTACGTGTTGAAGGAGGCGGCCGACACTGACGTCGTGGCGGCCGTGCGCGAGGTGGCAAACGGCGGACGCTACGTCCACCCCACTCTCGGCGCGCGCATGGTCGCCGCCGAGGCCGAGGAGCGCAAGCGCGCCGAGCAGGACCCGCTCTCAGACCGCGAGCGCGACGTGCTGCGTCTCCTCGCCCTCGGCCACACCAACCAGGAGATCTCCGACAAGCTCTACATCTCGGTGCGCACCGCTGAGACGCACCGGGCGCACATCATGCAGAAGCTGCGCATCACCACCCGCGCCGAGCTCGTCCGCTACGCGCTCGAGTACGGGCTGCTCGAGATCGAGGAGGATGAGTAGCGCCGGTCCTGCCTACGCCGTGGGCCTGAGGTCAAGCGCGACGCAGGGCTCGTCGCCGACCACCCAGGCGTCATGACCGGGCGGTACTAAAACGGTCGAAGGCTAGGCCGCCGAGCTCGATCAGGTCGCCGCGCCGCGTTCGACCGCGAAGCGCCGCTGACTGTCTTGGAGTCTGGTCGTAGCGCCGGCCCGGACCACGAGGCACGGGAGCCACCCCGCCGACGGCTCCCGCACTTCGAGCTCAGTGCGACATCGTCCCCTTGGGGTTGCCGACCTTGAGCAGGCCGACCTGGCCGAGGTCGACGTGGGCGAAGGCGTGTGACACGAACGGGTAGAGACCCGGCTCGTCGATCTTGACGTCGAAGACGCCGCCGCCGCCGGCCGGGACGAGCACCGTCTGCACTCCGTGCTGCGGCTCGCCGCTCACGTTGGCGTTTGGCCAGGCGCGGTCGAAGATCGTGCCGACGACGTGGAAGTCGGTGTCGAGCGTCGGCCCGGCGGCTACGACCCAGAAGCGCACCGTCTCGCCGGGGTTGGCGATCAGCGGATGGGTGACGTACTGGTTGGCGTAGCCGTTGAAGGTCGTCCAGTCGGGCAGCATCGCGCGTGCCTTGTTCATGTCGAGCGAAGCCGGCTCCTTGATCCCGTCGCCGTTTAGGTACCACTCGCTGGCGACGAGCACGTACTCCTTGTCGGCCATGGGCAGCGGCTTGGTCGTCGGCGTGACGACGATCGCGCCGTACATGCCGTTGGCGATGTGCGCCAGCACCGGCTTGGTGCCGCAGTGGTACATGTAGACGCCGGGATCTGAAGCCTTGAAGCGGAAGGTGAACGACTTGCCGGGCATCACGTCCTTGAAGGCGACGTCCGGGGCGATCCGCGCGGCGTGGAAGTCGATCGAGTGCGGGATGGCGCCGCCGTTCGTCAGCGTCATCTCGACCGTCTGCCCCTCGCGAACGTGGACGATCGGGCCCGGTGCGCCGTGGCCGTCGAACGACCAGGTGCTGTACTTGACGCCCGGTGCGACCTCGACGGTCATGTCCTTCAGAGTCATCTGCACCTTGACGAGGTCGCCGGCGGGAGCGGCCGGCAGGCTCGCGTCGTAAGCCTTGTGGGCCTCAGCGAGCGCCTGCGCGTTCTCGGGGACGACGCCGGCAAAGCTGTTCAGCGGCAGGGCAGTGTTGTGGTCGGTCGCGTGGTTGTCCGCCGCCGCGGGCGCGCCGTCAGCTGCCGCCGGAGCTGAATCATGCGCCTCGCGGGCGTCGGCCCACATCATCAGCGCGAAGAGGCCGACGACCGCCACCGCGAAGCCGAGCAGCATCGCGGCGACCTTGAAGAAAGCGCCCGAGTCAGTCTCGACGGGGCGGTGGTATGTGGAGGCGGGGTGTGAGGCCATCAGCGGTTCTCCTTCGATTCGTTGTCTGACTCGAGGCTAGGTCGGGCAGCGTTCCGCGACCCCCTGGCCTGCCCGCAGACCTATGCGCAGATGGCCGCAGACCGTTCTGCGGGTTTCCCGCAACCGGAAAGCGTCTCTTCAGAATCCGAGGCCGACGCTCGATCCACGACGCGCTGCGCGTGCGGCCTGGCGCAGGCCGAGCATCCCGACCGGCCTGTCAGCCTCGACGACGGGCAGATGGTGGATGCCGTACTCGGTCATCAGGGTCACCGCCACGTCGACCGGCGCGTCCGGGGAGACGGTGACGGGCTCGGCCGTCATCCACTCGCGCGCCCGCCCTTCGCTCGGATGGACGCGGCCGGCGAAGGCGCGCAGCAGGTCGCGGGAGGTCAGGATCCCGATCAGGCGCCCGTAGTCGGCGACCGCGGCCGAGCCGACGTCGCGCGCTTGCATCTTCTCGGCGATCTCGCCGAGCGTGTCCTCGGGGGCGACGACCAGCGGTTCGACCGACATCACCTCGCCGACGCTGCGCCCGGCGCCGTCTACGTCCACCGGCGCGAGGCGGCGCGCCGACAGGGAGTCGAGCTCCGCGTCGAGCTCGACCTCGACAGCTAGAGCGCCCGGCCCGGTCGGCGCCTCAGCCGGGCTCTCGACGCCGGCGAAGGCGCCCAGGAAGGGCGCCAGATGGCGGCCGACGATCTTCGCCGGTGGCCACCACAGCGGTTCGGGACTCGCCGTTGCGTCCTCACCAGCGCCGCCGGCGAGCTCATGCCGCAGGTAGCGCGGCTGCGCCCCGGTCAGGAGCAGCCCGCGTAGCACCGGCCGAAACGGCTGCGGAACGAGGTCGGCTCCGGCACCCGCGGCGATCGCCTCGGCGGCCGCGTCCGCCTGCTGCGCGGCGATTCCGCCCTGCTTGACCGGGAAGCTGGTGATGTCGCCGGCGGCGAAGACGTCGGCAAGGCCACGCACGCGGCCGTGGGGGTCGATCGGGACGAAGCCGTCGAGCGTCTGCGGCAGGCCCTCGAGGCGCAGGCCTTTTAGGCGTGGCAGCGCGACGACGCGGTCGACCGCGATCCACCCGTCCGGCACCAGCTGCAGCTCGCCGCCGACGACCTCGCTCGGATATGAGCCGCTGTGGACGGCGATTCCGTGCTCGTCGAGCAGCTCGCGTACTGCCTCACTCCCGGCTCGCCCGAACAGCTGCAGCGGCTGGTCCTCGGGCGTGACCAGCGTCAGCTCGACGCCCTCGATCTGACGGGCGGCGAGGTGCGCCGCCGTCATCAGCGCCAGCTCGTAGATCGGCAGCGACCAGACCGCTCCGCTCGGCACGACGAAGGCAATCCGCTTGGCCGCCCCGGTCGCGATCTCGGCAAGCAGCTCGCGGATCCTGTCACTGTCGGCCGGCCCGCGGAACGTCAGCGCGCCGGGCACGGCTGCGCTCGGCACGGCGCCGCAAGCGACGAGCAGCACGTCATACGGGACGCCGCCGACGGATGTCTGCGCCTCGTGGCCGTCGGCGGAGACGCCCAGCAGCGTGCCTAGCGTGAACGTAGCCCCGGCAGCTGAAGCCAGCTCAGTCAGCTCGAAATGTCGCGCCTCACCGAGCCCGAACGGCTCGGCGACCGCGAGCGGCCGGTACCAAAAATGCGGCTCGGGCCCGATCAGCTCGACGCTGACGCGTTCCTCCGCGAGCGCCCGCAGCGACAGGGCCGCCTCGAGCGCTGCAACGCCGCCGCCGGCGATCACAACCCGCGTCGCCATCTCAACGCTTCCCGAGGCGGACGTCTAGGAGAACCCGACGTCCTTCCTGAGCGGCGGTCGGTGAAGTCGTGGCAGCAAGTGCGTTCGTGGGCAAGGTTTCGCGAGCGAGAGGATCGGCCCGAGCCTCTTGGCGGTGCGCCACCACGAGGCCAGCGTCCCAACCTGGAGCGCGCCCACCGGCTGGTAGGTGGATCGACTCGCCATGAAGACCGCTGCGTGCGATCAGCCACGAGGTGAGCGAGTTCGAGTTCCACATCTCGCCCGCGTCGAGCTCGTCGCGACCCCAAACGGGAGTCGGCACGTCGGGCACCAGGTCAAGCACTCGTTGCGCTAGAGATGCATCGTCCGTTAGTCGCCGCGGACTTTCGACCGCCTCGTTGACGTCTGGGATAACCCCGTCGCACCAGCGGCGCACCTCGTAGCGGAAGATCCGGAAGCGCCCTGCCCAGCGGCTGCCGACCGGACCCTCGGCCACGACGCCACGCCGCGCTCCGTTGCTGTCACGAATCGGTGCCATCTCGATCACGAAGCGTCCCTCCGGCACGCGCACCTCGAGCGCGGAGTGGTAGAGGGCGCAAGAGGTCCGCCGCTCGAGCCGCGCTGCCACCGCCTCGAAGACGCGTCCGTTCAGCCGCACCGAATGGCCGCCCGCGCCCAGCGGGAGCCAGTAGAGGTCGATGCCGGGTCTCAACTCGCGGGTCATGCAGCCATTCCTTTCAGCGGACACAGCAAAGCGTCGCATTCGGGCCGCTCCATGTCATCGCGGATGAGCCGCATCCGGAGTGCGGTGAACTACCGCCCCGGGGAGTGTCACATCAAGCCTCTAGGCGACCAGTACTACCTCAAGCGCAAGCATCGCCAGCGTCGATGCGGCCAGAGCGACCGCGACAGTCCGCCTCGAGCTCGCCCGCAGGGCGTCGGGGACGACCTGGGCTGCGACCATCCACAGCATCGCCCCGCCCGCGAAACCCAGGCCCAGCGGCACCAGCCCGTCGAAGAGCGCGACGAAGGCGAACGCCGGCAGGGCGACCAGCGGTTGCGGCAGGCTCGAGAGGACGCTCCAGCCGGCCGCGTGCAGCACGCGCACGCCGCGCGGGACAAGCACGAGGCTGATCGCCAGGCCCTCGGGAACGTTGTGGATGGCGATGGCGAGCGCCGTCACCAGGCCGAGCGACTGACCACCCGCAAACGAGACCCCGACGCCGACGCCCTCGGCGAACGAGTGCACGGTCATCACGCCGACGAGAAGCAGCGCCTTACGGGCATCGGCGGTGGCCAGGGCCTCAAAGCGAACCTCCGGCTGCGCCGCGAGCAAGCGCGACGCCGCGGCCACGAACAAAGCGCCGGCGATCGCCCCGCAAACCATGAGCGCCGTGTCAGCGCGGACGCCTTCGTAGAACAGCAGGCCGCTGGCGGCGACCATGAAGCCGGCCGCAAGCGCATTGGCGACTCCTAGCCACGAGCGCGCGAGTCGGGCGACGAACGCAAACGGCGCCGCGCCTAGCCCCGTCGCTAGCGCCGTCGCCAGCGCGGCGGCGAAGACGGCAGCGCCGGTCGCCTCGGCCGCCATCTAGCTGGCCCCTGCCTCGCGCGGCCGAGCGAAGATGACGAGGACACTGAGGTTCTCGTAGCCGATGAAGCGATGCTCGGCGCCAGCTGGGACGAATGCCGCTTGCCCTTCCGTGAGCAGCACGGCCTCACCATCGATTTCGAGCGTCCCACGGCCCTCGAGGACGACATAGACCTCGTCGTCCGCGTGCGGCTGCTGGCGATCGGGCTCGGGGGCGACGAGCACATAAACGCCGAGCTCCAATCCCGGCGAAGTGTGTGCGACCTGATAGCCGCCTGCTCCATCAGCCAGCTGGCCCTTGATCGAGTTGAGGTTAATGCTCTGCGTCATTGGAACTCCTTCCAAATGCCGAGGGCGGCCGGAGCCGCCCTCGGGTGGGGGCACGAGCTGAGGGGTCAGCGGGTCGCGGCGGCCGTCTCTCGTGAGGTCTGTCGCGCGGCCTCGCTCGAGGCAACGGCCGGTGCCCACTCGCGTCGGCGCAGCGTGCCGCCGAGGGCCAGCACGATGAAGCCGATGCCGCTCAGCAGGAGCGCCACTCCGACGACGATCCCGAACAGGGCCATCTGCTCTGCCATGTACGAGACGTTGAGCGCGGTCGAGAGCCCGGTCTCCGTCACCCACAGGTTGCGCAGGCCGTTCTCGACCGGCTGGCCCGTCTTCGGGTCCTTGGCCGCCGCGGCCTCGTCGCTCGTCTCCTCGCCGCTCGCGGTCAGGAAGCGACCCATCTCGGCGAAACGCTTGCCCTGCGTCGCCTCCAGCGCGTGGAACTCCATGATGTCGGCGAACGCCCGTGCCTGAGCGCCGGTCTTGATCGCCTGGCCGGGCTCGAGCTCGCCCTTGGTGATCTCGGCCGCGTCAGGCGTAGCCGTGATCTTCTGCTCGGAAATCGCGGCGCGGACGTCACTGCGTCCATTGACGCCCATGACGATCGCCGCAACGCCGAAGGCGATCAACACCACTCCGGCGATCACGCCGCCAATCTCGAATAGCTTCCTCATCTCGTGCCTCCTTAGATCGTGTTGCGTGAGTCCAAGGTAGGCCGGGCACGTCGCGCGACCATCGGGGCCCACTCACAGACTCGTTGCGGCTTATCCGCACCCCTGTTGCGGGTGGGTCTAGAGCCCGAGGCTGCCCGCCGGGGCGACTTGCGGCTCCGGGCGCTCCCAGGCGTAGGCGATCTCGGCCAACCGCGGCAGGCCGCCGACGAGGTCGCGCCAGGCGACGGCAGCGGCCCAGATGTCGAGCTGACCGAGCAGGGCGGCAAGGCCGTCCTCTGTTTTGGCCTCGAAGACGAAGATCGCCTCCTGCGGCGTCAGCAGGAGCTGATGCCGGGTGAGGGCGGTTTCGGCCGGGTCGAACGGCGGCCCGTCGGCTACCAGCTCTCGGACGCGGTCAACCGCACCCTCCTTGAGCGGCACAACGACGGTCGCCCGCCGCGGCGCGGCCAGGCGAAGGCCGGCGAGACGGTCGACGAGCTCCTGGACGATGCCCGCGCTCATCCCAGCGCTGGTGACTAGGTAGGGGCCGTCGGCCCGGTCGACGACGAGGGCCGGTCGTCCGTCGAGGCGGTCGGGCCCGTGGTTGCCGAGGCGCAGGCCCTGAAGCTCCTCGTAGCCGATCTGCCGGTCGACGGCTGGGCCGTCCGGCCCGCGTCCTTCGAAGCGCAGGGTGCGCGGGCCAAGCGCCAGGCGCCCGACATAGGTCTGCCCGTCGGGCTCGCGCCACTTGACTGCGTAGGTCGTCTTCACAGTCCGAGAGTAGGCCCGCGCTGGCCGTTACAGATCGTGGGCGTCACTGACCTTGTTTGCGGATAATCCGCAATCCGGATCGAAGATCAGATGCGACAGCGGCGCTGCGTCGCACAGGCCTCGGTCACGTCCTGGCGAACGACGTGATCCGCCCCCGGAAGTAGACGAACGGGCCTTCTTCAAGCTCCCAGCGGACCGCGGCGGTAGTCGGCAGGCGAACGCCGTCCAACACCTGGTAGTCGCCGAACTCGCCCGTGAACGGAGTGGCAACCGCGTCCTTGCCGACGGCGCGCGGGCGGTCTTGCGCAGACGCGGCGACGATGTCGCCGGCGGCGTCGAAGTGCAGCAGCACGGCCAAACGCGCGCCGGCGACGCGGGTGCCGACCTCGACCGTCCGGTCATCGACCTCGCGCCACTCGAGCTCGCGGTTCTGGACGATTGCCTGCGGCACCCAGGGCAGCTCGGCCAGGTAGCGGATCGCCTCGCCCTTCGCGACCGCGTCTCCACCCAAGCGCTTGATCGGCAGGCGCCAGAACCGGACCTCGAGGGCACCCTCGCCGGCGTGGTACCAGTCGCGCACGTGCAGCGCCACTAGCGGCGCGAGCGGAAAGCGCGCCCGCCAGGAGAACTCGATCCGCTGCACCGACAACTCCTGCTCGGCCACGAACCGCGTCCACCGTCCCGGCTTCAGCTGCATCTCACCGACTTGGCCGAAGCGGACGCGGGACGCCGCGTCACCTGGCGGGAGGTTCCGCTCGACGTAGCGGGCGATGAGCAGCGGCAGATCTGTCCGAGGGGCGGCCACGCTCACGCGCGCCTCTTGACATCTGCCGGCGGTAGATCGGCCACTTCGCGCGCCTGAAACGGGCCTCCGAAGAAGCGAGGCTTCATCCGGGTCCTCCTTCGGACTGAGGTGTTTGGCAGCTCTCAGCCTCCAAGGAGACCCGGATGAACCAACGTGCTCAGCAACTACATCTAGCGGACGTAGAAGTCTGCGAACTGGCCACCCCTGTAGTAGCCCGGCAGGTTGCAAAGCAGCGCGTAATGGCCCTTCTTCAGCGTAAGGGTCAGCTTCTTCGTCTGGCCGGGCTTCAACTCGCCGACCTCTCCGACTGCACCGGTCTCGTCGGCCACGCTGCCCTTGAGCAGACTCCCGGCCGGCTTGGCCGTCCTGACGACCACGAACTCGTGGGTCATCTTGCCGATGTTCTTCAGAATAAAGGTGACCTTCCCGGCCGGAGCTGCCTGCTTGGCCGGCAGGATGTTCAACTCGTTCAGCTTGACGGGCACCACCTTCGACGAGGTCACCGCACCCGCCGTCACCACGCCCGTTGCGACGACGCCGACGACCACGACAGCCGCGGCGGCCACGATCCGCTTCACCATTTTCCGGTCTCCTCCCGTGAGTTGTCCAGCTGCCTCATCATCGAGCCGCGCGCGCCGCGCAGCATCGGGATCGACGCTGAGCCTGGGCACGGGTTTACCGCAGTGGACCTCAGGGTTTTTCCCGCAGCGAGGCCTCAGCGGTGACACACCTGTCCACCGAAGCGGGGGAAGATCACTCGCGCAAACTCTGAAGGGCTTCATGCTCATTCGCGCCACCGCCGGTGCCAGCCGACTCGCCGCGGAGACGCTCGAGCCGCTCGGGATCGACGCCCGCCACTACGGCGTGGTGGCGCTGATCGCCGAGTTCGGCCCGCTCTCCCAGTAGGCGCTCGCCGAGCTCCCTATCGACCACCGCTTGGGAGTACGAGCGAGAGTACGGATTCGTCTCCGCCGCCCGCAGTCCGGCGCAGCTTGGTGCTGTCACGAATCGTCCTCATTGCAGCTGTTTTCAGTCATTTGCCGCTTCGCGCAGTCGTTCATGCCGGACTCTTAATCCATGATGATCGACCTTCTGGCGCGCGCACCATGGACCGCCCAATCGCATCCTGGTTGCACACCAGGCGGCAGTGGAGAGCGGGCTATGGCGGCAGCCCGTTGGGTTGGGCGAGGACCTGGCGGCCGAGTGGGTGAGTAAGCGCGTCGAAGCCGGGCGCGATACGCGTCGGCGGCCGCGGCTGTCGGACCCGAGCGGGGGTGCGTTCTCATCGCTCGACGGCAGTGCCTACATGGGCAGGCGCAACTCCGCGCGCCCGCCGGCCCCACTTTTTTAGAAGCAGGCTCCCCACCCACCCCCTCCCGGTCAACAGCCGGGACCGCGAAATTGGGCTCCGTTTTTTCCGCGCGCCGCGTACGGCCACCTCCGACAAGTGCGGATTTGCAGGTCTTTCGTAATCAGAGGCCGACGGCCCCCGTGCAAAACTCCTGCAAAAACTGCGAATCCCGAAGGGCCACAACGAGCTGCTAGCCGCCGCCCCTATCCTCCCTCGTGCTTCATCCTCGACTAATGCGGAAAGCGCTCTCCTCAAGCCGAGACGCCGCGATGGTCAGGCCCACTCCACCAAGTTCGGCCATGTCTCGTTCTGAGGTCCGCGCGCGTGAGGGAGAGAGCTCGCGCGTGCGTTGGCCTGCGTCTTCGACGCGCACTTGAGATGCCGGCCATGCGACCAGGGCGCACGTGGCGTCCACGCAAGCCTGTTTAGAGGGTGTCCTTCAAGCGCTGCGCCTCCGGCAGCGACGCGAGCGTCTTGAGCGTGTCGTTCTCGATCTGACGGATCCGCTCGCGGGTGAGGCCGAAGGTGCGCCCCACCTCCTTGAGGGTTCGCGGCTGGCCATCGTGTAGGCCGAAGCGAAGTTCGATCACCTGGCGCTCGCGTTCCGATAGCGCCGCGAGCGCGTGCTCGATGTCATCGCATCGGAGCGAGACCGAGGCCACGTCGAAGGGCGACTCGGCCAGCTCATCTTCGACAACGTCACCGAGCTTCGAGTCCTCCTTTTCGCCGATCGGCTTCTCGAGCGAGACTGGAAACTGCGCCATCCACAGGATCTCCCGCACCTCCCCGGTCGTCAGCTCGAGCTCGGCGGCGATCTCGTCGGGACGCGGCTCGCGGCCGAGGCGCTGCACGAGCTGCCGTTGACTGATTATGACCTTGTTCAGCCGCTCGAACATGTGCACCGGGATGCGGATCGTCCGCCCTTTGTCGGCGAGCGCGCGCGTCACCGCCTGCCGGATCCACCAGGTCGCGTAGGTCGAGAACTTAAAGCCCTTGCGATAGTCGAACTTCTCGACCGCACGGATCAACCCGAGCGAGCCTTCCTGGAT
>Ga0307278_10000864_pt1 | contig 14896 bp, 12 predicted proteins | sample ER_DNA_117_FD_194482 | JGI IMG/M metagenome (GOLD analysis project Ga0307278, IMG submission 194482) | Bulk soil microbial communities from the East River watershed near Crested Butte, Colorado, United States - ER_DNA_117 | ecosystem: Environmental > Terrestrial > Soil > Floodplain | place... | reverse complement strand
TATTCGTCGTACCCGACTACCCGAACTGTCCCCGTGTACTCCGGGCCATTCCCACTGCCGCCCGCGCAGTCGTAGTCGGAGGCGTTGGGATCAAGGCAGGCTCCCTTGTAAGACGGGTGGCACCCAGGCGGTTGGTCTGGCTCGGGCGGCGGGGGAGGAGCCTGCTTCGCCCGTGTTTGGAACGCGCGGAGCGGGTCTAGCTCGGCCTCGCAAGCTCCCCAGGCTCCGCGCCCGCTCGCCTTCGCCTGCTCTGCGGCGCTGAGCAGCTTGGCTGCATACCGGCCCTTGTCGCCCTGGAAGTACCAGACGCTCGCCGCGCCTCGCTGCACGAGAGCGAGGTTGATGTTCTTCCTGCCGATGAAGACGTAGCGAAGGAGTCGCCCGTAGCGGTCGATGTTGTCGAGCTTGCGGTCGCGGAGGATCCGAACCTCCGTCCCGACTGGCAGGAGCTGTCGAAGTACCTTGCCCGCCTTCTTGCCGTAACACTCACCCTTACGCTCGGGCGCATCGATCTGAACGAGCCTGATACGGTCGCCGCTGTCGAGGTCGATGGTGTCGCCATCGATCACCTGTGAGACGAGGGGCGGCTCCAGAGTGATGACTGTCGGCGTCCCGCCCGTGGCAATCGGCTCTGTTGCGGTCGGGACTTGGCTCTCAGTCGTCGGGGTTGAAGACTTGTCGGCGTTGCAGGCCGCGACGAGGAGCGCGACCGCGGCGAGGGCGATGACCCCTGGTGCCTTTGACACTTGACACGAGGTTATGTGTTGCCGCTCTGGAGTTCAACGGCGCGACGATTCGCTCACGTCTCCTGCGCTAGAACTCGCAGCCGGAGGACGGGAGGAGTTTCGAGCATGGGCGCGGCGACGATCACTTCATCGGCGGCGACGGCTCGGACGCCTTTGCACTTGGTTTCCTCGCTGACTCAGGCACCGATGTCTTTCGCGGTGGTGCTGGCCGCGACGGGGTCGGGTGGGTCACCGGCGAGTCGTTCGTCGTCGATCTCACCTTGGGTCAGGCCGGCGTAGCGTCCGGGCTTGACACAGTCCGCTCAATCGAGAGCGCAAACGGAGACATTGGCAACGACACATTGATCGGTAACGCCGCAAACAACATGCTCTCCGGTGGATTGGGCGACGATCACATCGAAGGTCGCGCCGGCGACGATTGGCTTGACGGTTCAGTGGGCAACGATTTTCTCGACGGCGGAGACGGAACGGACACGTGCGACTTCGGCGAGACAGTTCTGAACTGCGAGCCCTGACGCGCAGGTGAAGCGCCGCACGTCTCTACCGCCGGCGGTTCGGAACGGTGCGTGACTCCAGACGATCCCTTTCTTGCAGGGCGGTGACGAAAGTCGTAGGTTCGTCTGACTCGCCCAAGGAAAGGAGGAGCGATGAGGAAACTCTTGGTGGCAGCCTTGTCGGCGGCTCTGCTTATGGCCGCTCTGCCGGCGCAGGCGTCCGGAACGCTGCGAACACGCGTGGCCAAGCTGGAGGCCAAGATGGCCTGCCTGAAGCGAACGCCGATGTCGAGCTACCTCGGCTACGCGTGGTATGAGTCCGACGGGTCGGTGCACGTTCTCACCGACACGACGAACTTCAGCGACAGCTTCTCGGCGGCCGAGTTCGCTCAGGCGCTGGGCGACACGGATCCGCCCGCCTACTGGGTCGTTGTCGTCCGCAACACGAGCACCTGCCGAGGAAAGTTCGGGATCGTGGGTAACCCGTTTGCGGCTCGGGCTGTGTCGAGGGCAGGAGAGATTATGCGGATGCACCGACTCGACCGCATCCAGTAGACGGAGTCTCGTCCAGCGGAAGAGGGAGAGCCGCGCCCGGGCCACCCGAAGCCGGGCGCGCTCACCTTTCGCATCGGGGAGAAGCGCACGGGCTGCGATGAGCGGCGCGGCTCAATTCTCTTGACGACCGCGTGAGGAACCAGCGCACGCGGGTAACGGCGAAAATGGGCCTCCGGGGTTTACCGGTAGTGGATCCTGGTGAGTCGTCGTCGGTGTCCAGCCCGGCGCTGGATCCCTTGGCAATGGTGTCCTCAGCCGCTGTCGAGGTCCTCCACCGTCGGGTTCCAAATATTGGAAACGTGGTCGAGTTCCTCGGAAAGGGGATGGCGGGGACACTGCTCCACAGAGACGCGCTCGACGAAGCGGTTGAGCAGGCCCCTGTCAGCGTGGGACCGGAAAGCAGCACATACCTCCCGCCAGGCGTTAGGAGCGTGCTAACGGATTCGCCGGCGGTGATTGGGGCGTTGTTGGCGCTGGATGCCGACGCAGTATTCGCAGAGGCGAGGCGGCGTGTTCGCCTTGTCTTTCGCATCAGCATGGCGGTGTCGACGGCGCTCGCGCTGCTTCTTCTCTCCGCTGTGGCCGCAGCTCTAGTCTTCGCCTTTCTCGGGCGCACCACGTGGGCGCTTGCCTTCGGCGGAGTCTCAGCGGCTGACGTCGTCACGGTCTGGGTATCCAAGCCGCTAGGGGAAATGCAGGCCGCAAGTCTCGCCGCCCAGCGACTGGATTTCCTCACGCTTAGCGCGCGAGAGCGCCTCCGAGGTTGCCAAGCTCATCAGGCTTTTCATGACCGGATTGATTGTTGCAGTCGTGTCTGGGAGGCCCTCAGAAGCGAGCTCGGAGGAGTGCAGGGACCTCGGGTGCCGCTTTCTTTCGAGATCCGCGACGATGTCCCTCTGCGTTGACCCGCAGCCGCGTTCGTCGGCTTCTATCGAGAAGACGACACCCGTCCGTGGAGATGGAGGAGCTGGGAACTCGGCGAGACCTGTTTGCGGATCGCGCTGTGAACGCAGCTAGAGATGTGACTCAGTCGGGCTGAGAACCGTATTTCGGGGACTGGGGCATCCTCGCGTCGCTGGCAGCATGTAGTGGTCGAACTCCGCGATAGACGTCTGAGCATACGGTAAACACCCGTATTCTATAAACTGGCGGGCGAGCGCCGTGGACGGGGGGGATTCGGCGGTCTTGTCCTCCCGCAGGGCACGTCACCTCCTGAGCTTTAAGGCTACCTCGGAGCTGAGGGTTTTCGCGCTTCTTGTTCCCGGCCCGAAGGCGAGGCGGCGGCGACGGCTGCACCGCAAACCTGCGTGAACAAACAGCTCGCGGCCTACCAGCGAAATGCGTGAGCCCGCTGGGCTTCCTCATTAGGTTGCCTTGGAAGACAACAAGCGGGGCGAAAAAGAGATAACGCTAAGTAACCCGGACGTCGCTGTGAGCGCGCACCCCGCGAGGGCGGGCCTCTGCGCGACTGCGTCTCCCGTGGCGCGCAGAGGCGTGTCCAGTAACCACTTAGCTTCTGTAAGTCCGGGCTGCGGCCGCTGGGGAGGCGGGCGATAGCCCATTCTGGCGGCGTGATCCCATCCGGGCCGGATCACAGTCTTTCGCAGAGCAAAGTTCCTGCACGCGCCGGTAATCCGTCGCTCACCATTGCCGTGTGATCTGTGAGCGCCTGGTACACGCTCCGTCGCCGCCCTCACCTGGTGTCCTGTCCGCCGACGCGCCAAGGCGATCGGGGCCCTCGAGGCTGCCGCGGCCGCGAGCGACCGGACGGGCAACATCGTCTCCGCGGACAGGGCGCGTGCCCTCCTCGCGGAGCCCGAGCGCTGAGGCCCCATTCGTGTCCGTAAGATCACTGGGAACGCGCTGACCGGGTGTCGATCTCGGCCTTGCCCGCTGTTCCCTGGAGCGTGATGAGCGAGCCTCCGAGCCCACGCATCGTCAACGGTTCCCTCGTCTCGATCAGGAGGCTGGAGGTCGAGGACGCGCGGGTCCTGCTCGACCTCAGAGTGCGCAACCGGACGTTCCTGGAGCCGTGGGAGCCGCTTCGAGCCGAGGACTGGTACTCGCTCGCAGCGCAGATCGAAGACATAGAAGCCGGCTTGGACGACTGGCAGCACGACCGGGGCTACCGGCTCGCGATCGTCCGCGGCGGGTGCGTGATCGGCGGTGTCTCGCTGAGCGAGGTCGTCCGGGGCGTCTTCGACAACGCCTACCTGGGCTGGTACGTCGACAAAGCCCACGGCCGCCTGGGCTTCGGGACCGAGGCGGTCCGTCTTCTGATCGACTTCGCCTTCGCCGATGCCCTGCTTCACCGCGTCCAGGCGGCGATAATCCCGCGGAACGTGGCGTCGCTACGCCTCGCGCGGAAGGTTGGTTTCCGTGAGGAGGGCCTGGCCCTCCGCTATCTGCGTATCAACGGCACCTGGGAGGATCACAAGCTGTTCGCACTGACCAGCGAGGAGTGGACCACCGAGGCGCTCTCCCGGTGAGCACGCGGAAGTCGTCAAGAGCCAGGCGCAGCGAAGGGCCGAGTCGCGAGGCGAGCTTGAATTCTTCACGATCCCTGACAGCCACCACATCGAAGGAGACTCGGAGGCCGTCTCCCTCTACGGGAAGTCGCGGGCGATCCGCGGCCGCTGGAAGTCGGCGCTCGGGGTTGCGCAACGTGCAGTTCATCAGCGCCGAGCTGCTACTCGGCCCCCCCGACAATCTCGATCTCGACGGGATCGACTGGTTGATCGTCGGCCGTGAGTCAGGCCTGCGTCATCGGCCGATGCGGGAGGAGCGAGTGCTCGACCTCTGCGACCACTCCCGTCTCGAATGGTCCGAGATGCCGTCGATACGGGAGCCCGCGCCCGCCTAGCCCAAGAACGACGAAGCCCGCTTTCGGCGGGCTTCGCGCGGAAAGCGAGCTGTGCAGGGAGACCGGCTACCCCTGCACTTGGACGTTTCCTTGTACGTCCCACGGCCCGAAGCGAGGCAGCGCGGGGCTGTTGCAGAACGCCTCGTTGGCTGCCTCGTCCCCGAACCCAACGAGGCTCGACTGGTCCGGAACCGCACTGGCTCCCTCGCCGTTGTCGAAGACCTGGAACCAGCCGTACATCCCGACCGGGACTGTCGGATCGTTGCTGAACTCGACCACACCGCCCAGCTTGGCGCGATTCCCGTCGTAGACGTTCAGGCAGGTGACGTCGACGTTGAAGTCGAACGACACGCCTTCCACGACCTGGTGGTACTCGAAACGGCCCGTAACGCTCCCCTCCGCAAACTCACGGGCGTTGAACGAGAGGGTGCGATTTCCGACCTCCACGCCGAACGGGTTCGGGAGGGGGATGATCCAGTGGGCGCTGCCGTTCGCGGATTCGACGACGGTGCCATCGGACGCGCCGACAGCGGCCGAGACGGCGAGTAAACCGGTGATTCCGGCGAGCGCCAGCGTTTTTCGCCCACGCATGGGCTTCCTCCTTGGGTGGCGTGCGGGAGCGGCCTTGCACCCGCCCGCCCAGGATGCGTCCCAGCGTGCTCGCCGTCTTGAACGTGCGCCACGTCTCTTGGAACGCGCCGCACCTGTGGAGGTCGGCGCTCAGGCGTCCCGCCGGCCGGATGAACGGGTTCCCTCACGGTAGCGTGCCGGCGTCGTCCCGATGTGGTGCCTGAAGAGTCGTGTGAAGTGGCTCTGATCCGCAAAGCCCGCCTGCCTCGCGATCACCGCGAGGGGCGTGTCGGCGCGGGCGATTTCTCGTGCGGCCCACGCCAACCGGAGGCGCCGGCTGTACTCGCCGACCGAGACGCCGTAGCGGGCGCGGAAGGTGCGCGCGAGGTGCGTGGGATGCACGCCAATCGCCTCGGCCAGCTCGCTCAATCCGACGCGGTCGCCAGTGCGTTGGCGGAGCAGCTCCTCCGCCTCGTCCAGCCACCGTGCAGGGCGGCCGAGCGGACGCTCGCCGCCGGCTTCCCGGCTGGTCGCGGCTAGAAGCTCGAGGGCAAACCCCTCGGCCGCAAGTGGGGCGGCCGCGTCCGAAGCGTGCAGCTCACTGGACAGCCGCCAGGCGAGCCAGCTGAAGTCGGGGCCGCGGAGGCTCACGAGCCGGTGGAGAGACTGGGAGACGGGGTGCGACGCACCCTTGGGCCTGACGATCACGATGCGCGCGCCCGTCGGGCCGAACCGCGCGCGATGCGTGGCGCCTTGAGGCATGGTCACTCCGCACGCAGGTTCCAGATGCAGGGTTCGCAGCCGGAACGATTTCTCCACGGTGCCCTCGAGCACCAGGGCGAGGTACGGGAGTTCCGGCTCGAAGGCACCGTGTTCGTAGCTCGGCGGGAACCGAAGCTCCTCCAGAGTGAAGCCGTTGACGTCCGCCGAGCGAACGAGGACGCCTTCGTCCTCCGTCACCGTGGCGAACCCCGCCCCCATACTCACTGGGACCTCCGACCGGTGGGGCAAGTTAGTGGCTGCCGTCACCGTCGTACCGCCGCGTCCGTGTTCGTACGTGAGGCAGGTCGTGGCGCAGGTCTTTGATGGAGCTAGCCGGACTCGAACCGGCGACCTCCTGGGTGCGATCTCTGCGCTCTATGAGCCTGGATTTGGCTTAGTTACATGGTTTCGGGGCCTACGAATCGCCCTCCCCAACATCTCCCCCAACACACCGCGACGCGTTCTCCACGAAGACAACTTAGCCTCGAGTCGCGCGCGCCTCGCAATCGAAGGCCATGCCCTTGGACGAGGTCGGCACCGCAGGCGTGATCCTCACGAGGGTCGGCGTCGTCGTCCGGCTCGTACGACGTCCCCTCACTCTGTCCCCTTAGAGCGGTGCCGAGGACCATCCGGGCTGGCTCGACCGCCTGGCGGGCGATCATGCCTCGACGCACAAGAAACATGCCGGCGCACCTTCGCCTGTGTGACGGCGCGGACGTCGCACGTGGGCCTCAAACCTCGCCGCTCTCAACGTCGAGCACGGCGACATAGCCGGAGCTGTCGCCGCGCACGAGCCGCCTGACTCGCCAGCCGGTCCCGAGCACGAGTTCCTCGATTTCAGCGGGCGAGACGATGAGGTAGTCGAACCACGGATCCGCGAGGTCGCGCCAACGGATGCGCAGACGAAGCTGGCCAGGCATGCGGCCCCGGCTGCAGTTCCGCTCCTGATACGCGAGGTGGGCGGGATCGTCGGTCACGGATGGGTCGTTGCTGCTGGCGACGATCCGGTCGGCGAGGCCGCGGAGCCTCCTCAGCAACCGGCCGGCCTTCAGGCGGCCGCCGAGGAGGCCGAAGTTGTTGCCGTACATGAGCACTGTCCCGAAGTGCCCGAGTGATTCGTCCACGTCCCCGAGCCGCATACGCCGTACATCGCGGACGCCGCGCCGCCGAGCGACCTCGACGGCGCCGGGCGAGGGATCGATGGCGAGGACCTCGTGGCCCCGTGCCTGCAGCTCGAGCGCCACGCGCCCCGCCCCACATCCAACGTCGAGCACGCGCCCCCGGACGTAACGCAGGGCCCGCCGTTCGTCCGCCGGCCAGCGCCGGACGGGCGCGAAGTAATCGAAGGTGGCGGCGTCGATGAAGCCATCGTCGCGCTCGACGATCTCGTGGCCCGTCCCCCGCCCCTCAAGAGCTTCCAGCAGCATCGTCCCAAAGGCGTCGACCACGACTGCACCTAGTGCCCGCTAGAGCGGTTCGTCGCCCGTGTGTTTCTCGGTCGGAGCCGGGACACCGACTCAGCTGCTCGTATCCGCGTGGAGCGCAGCCAGCTGTGCGCCAACCGCGTCCGCGGAGAGGGCGCAGCCTTTGCTCCGATAGACGGCGACTGACATCTCAAGTGCGTGTGACGCCTCGCGTGACCGCTCCGTGAGCCGGAGGACTTCGCCGAGAGCGAGGTACGACTCGGCGTTGAGCGAGAAGTAGTCGGTTGCGGTCGCGCGCGCGACCGCCTCCCGTGCCAGGGCCTCAGCATCATCGACGCGGCCTCGCCGGGCAAGGAGCATCGCCCTCGTCGTGCGCCAGCAAACCTGCGTTACCACGTCGTCTTCAGCGCCGAGCGCTTCGCTTTCGATCGTCAGAAGCTCTGACTCGTCGTACTTGCCGCGCCAGTAGAGAACTTGTGCGAGGTCGGCGGCGACCGTCGACAAGACGCCCTTCTCACCGAGTGCCTTGAGCGTCTCGTAGCCGGTCCGCATGCGCGCCTCAAGACCTTCAGCATCAAGGGTCATCTCGCCGTAGGTCTGGAACACCCCTTGGGCGATCGCGTTTGCGATGCGCAACCCGAGCTCCTCCCGGATTACCTGCGCGCGACGCCTCAGCTCGTTTCCTTCTTGCGGCCGGCCTTGTTCGACGGCTGCGTCGCCCAGGTGGTCAAGCGTCGTCGCTTCGAGCCAGAGCGATCCGGCTGTTTGTGCCCACTCGAGTGTCTGTTCGAGGTAAGGGGTGCATTCGTCAAGCGGCATTGGACCGTGCATCCGAATGCTCTCGATTGAGGCGCGCAGGGCGCCTTGAAGCTGGATGTCTCCGAGCCGTTCGGCGATCGCGAGTGCCCGCTCCGCGTAGGGAAGGGCCTCGGAGAAGTGCCCGTGCTCAAATTCGACGGCACGAATGAGCCTCAAAGCTCTGACGAGTGCCCGATCATTCGACGCGGCTTCGAAGACCTGGACGGCGCGCCGAGCGAGCGCGAGCGTCTCCTCGAGGGTGGGTCGGGGATCGGTCTGCCTTCTTAAGTCGGCCAGCTGGAGAGCTGCGGGGAGGCTGACATCTTCCCGACCAAGACGCCCCGCCTCCTCGACCACCCTCGCCAGGAGCGTCTCGGCCTCGACCAGCCTGCCGGCGTGGAAGAGCGCGTCGCTTAATTCGAGAGCGAAGCGGTACTGTCGTGTGTCGTCCGGGAGGCAAATGTCGGACGCGCGTTCGAACAGGTTGATCGCGGCGGAGACATCTCCGCGCGCCCAAGCACGGTGGCCGGCGGACGCAAGCTTCTCTGTTGCCCGCGCGGCTAGTGCGCGACCGCTGTTATCGACCGGTCCCAAATCGACTCGCAGACGGTATGCCTGCCCGAGGTGATAGCCGACGATCTCGTCGTAGGGACTTTCGCTTTGCTCAAGCCAGTCGGCGAACCGTTCGTGTAGGTCAGCCCTCGCTTCCTTGGCGATCGCTCCGTAGGCGGCGTCCCGGACGAGGATGTGGGCAAAGCGGAAGGCATCCTCGCCCGGAAGGGCCGACGGCTCGCGCGCAATGAGGCGCTTGCGAATCAGGCGCTGGAGAAGGGCACTGACTTCCGTCCCAGGAGGAGAGAGATCGAGAAGGGCACCGCGCCAAAATTCCTTGCCCACGACCGCGGCCGCGTCGAGCAGCGCCCGCTCGTCTGCCTCCAGACGGTCGAGACGGGCGGCGAGCAGCGCTTGGATGGTGTGGGGAAGCGGAAGCTCGTCTCCGTCTTCAGCAGCCAAAGCGAGGAGCTGCTCGAGGAAGAGGGGGTTTCCCTCAGCCGCCCCGGCGGCGCGCCCCCGGGCAGCCGCATCGAGATTCGGCGCCAACGTGCTGACGATCCGCTCCGACTGGTCGTCGGGTAGAGGTTCGAGTTCAAGGCGCTCGCCGGGCCATCCGGGCCGTTCATCAAGGAACTCGGGACGAGCAAGGCAAACGATCAGAAGGGGCGCGTCCTCGGTCCACTCGACGATGTGCTCGACCAGATCTAGGAGCGTCGGCTCTGCCCAGTGGATGTCCTCAAGCGAAAGTGCGAGCGGCCGCTCTCGGGCAAGCGCCTCAAAGAGCTTCCGGTAGGCGAAGAAGGTCTCCTCGATCGTCCCGGCCTGTCCGGGATCCGGGGCACCGGCGGGCCGGTCGGGGAGATTTCTGACGATCTCTTCAAGCGGCCAGAAGGTGATCCCCTCGCCGTATGAGAGGCAGCGGCCTTCCAGCGCGGTCGCCCGCTCCTGAACCTCGGCCGTGAACTCGGCGGCGAGCCGTGTCTTCCCAATGCCCGCTGGTCCGAGCACGGTCACGAGCACCGGGGTGCGCTCGGCGATGGCTCGCTCAAAGCACTCGGCCAGGCGACCGAGCTCGAGCTCACGGCCGACGAAGGGGGTGTCGAAACGGCGGACGAGCGCGGCCGCCCCCTCGATCAGCTCACGCAGGCGGTAGGCGCCCACAGCATCGGACTTCCCCTTGAGCGCGAGCGAGCCGAGCGCGTCGACGGCAATCGCGTCGCGAACAATCCGGTACGTGGTCTCGCCGAGCAGGATCTCCCCAGGCTGAGCAGCCTGCTCGAGGCGCGCGGCGACGTTGACGGCATCCCCGGAGGCGTAGAAATGGCCCTCGGCCGGATCGCCTACGACGACTTCGCCCGTGTTGATTCCCATGCGGACGGCCAGCGTGACTCCGCGCTCGCCGGCCAACTCCTCATTCAAGGCGGCTAAGCGGCCACGCATGTCCGCAGCCGCTCGGACGGCGCGAAGGGCGTCGTCCTCGTGCGCGACCGGGATGCCGAAGGCGGCCATTACCGCATCGCCAATGAACTTCTCCACCGTGCCGCCGTGGCGCTCGAGGATCGAGCGCATCTCGTCGAAGTAGCGCTCCATGACCCGGCGGAGGGCTTCGGCGTCGAGCTCCTCGCCGAGGCCCGTCGAGCCCGAGACGTCGGAGAAGAGGATCGTGACGATCTTTCTCGTCGCGCCCATGGAGCGAGTGTACGACTCGCCGAGTCGGCCCTCGAACAAATAAAGCGCGGCTTCTCCCAGCGGCCCTGGGGCAAGCTCGACTTCGAGCGTAGGATCTGGTGCATCGAGAAGTACGGACCGTCGACCTACGGCGACCGCTTCGCCGAGATCTACGACGAGTGGGTGGAGTCAGTTGCGCTCGACACGGAGGCAGCGGTTGCCTTCCTCGCCGAGCTCGCCGGCTCGGGGTCTGTACTCGAACTCGCGATCGGGACCGGACGGATCGCCCTCCCGCTCGCCGAGCGCGGCATCGACGTGCGAGGAATCGACGCCTCCGAAGCGATGGTCGCGCGCCTCCGCGCGAAGCCAGGCGGGGACCGCATCCGCGTCACCATCGGCGACTTCGCCGACGTTGCGGTCGAGGGTCGCTACACGCTGGTCTACGTCGTCTTCAACACACTCTTCGCGCTGCAGACGCAAGAGGCACAGATTCGCTGCTTTCGGAATGTGGCCGCGCACCTTGCCGACGGCGGCATCTTCGTGGTTGAGGCGTTCGTCCCTGACCTCACCCGCTTCGACCGCGACCAGCGGATCGAGACGGAGCGAGTCGGACTCGACGACGTGTGGCTCGGGCTCGCACGCCACTACCCCGCCGAGCAGCGCGTAGAGTCGCAGCATGTCCTCTTAAGCGACCGAGAGATCCGGCTCTATCCGGTGCAGATCCGCTACGCCTTTCCATCCGAGCTTGACCTGATGGCACGGCTGGCGGGGCTCCGACTTCGCGACCGGTTCGACGGGTGGAAGCGCGAGCCATTCACAGGCGCAACCGCAACATGCGTCTCGGTATACGCCCGGGCAGACGAGGGGACCGATTCACCGTAGGGATCACAAAGGTGATGGCCTACCCCGCCGGGGTCGAGTCCGGGAGCAAAGGTGAGCATGCGATCCGCCCAGCGCGCTGTTGGGCAACGCCCCGCACTACGAATTGCGAACTCGCAAGCAGCGCCGGTTCGTCACGCGGGAGCTCTCCCCACCCCTCCGGCGGGAAGTCGGGCACCTCCGAGTCCGGCCCGGGATCGTCGGCGAGATTCGCGAGTTCGCCCCCAAGGAGGGCCCGAAGCCTGGGCCCGAGCGTGATCTCGAGCACGGTCGCCGGCGGCGGGTCGTTCTCGCCCAGCACGTCGCGGATGGCGCGCTCGGCATCGAAGAGGGGACAGAGGGAACAGCGGGGAAAGACGCCGTAGGAAAAGCGGAAGTGGCAGGCCCCAAACGATTTCAGCTGCGCGGCAGCACACCAGCCCATCTCCTTGGCGTAGACAGAGACCGGCTCCTCACCCTCGTACGCCTCGCTCGCCCGCCAGTGGCGCACCCGCCCGAGCAAAGACGCCAGCGCGGCGTAGGCCGCGGCCTGCTCGCCCAGAAGGAACTTCGCCCGGTACCTGCCCGGTTCGACCTCGCTGCATTCGCGGGCGCCCCTCTGCGCCTCGGCCACGGCCTTGCCGAAGCGCTTCGAGCGCGACGGGCCGAACTCGACCGTGAAGAGGCGCTCCACCTCTACCACGGTAACCGACCGGGGCCTTGCCCTGATCGCCGGGCTCCACGGGCGCCTGCCTTCGCCCTGGCTCGCCATTTCCTCGCCGCCGCCCGATTCACCGCGGCCGGGGACCGTCGCTCTTTGTTGAGAAGACGACACCCCGTAGCCGGGCTTGACTCGATCGGCGGTGGGTTAGAGACTCCCGCCACATAGCGACAGGAAGGGGAAGATCCATGCTGCGGCATCTGCTCATCTCGCTTGCCGTCGTTGCATGTGGCCTGCTTGCGGTCACATCAGCTTCGGCGACCGCCACCACCGAGAAGATCCCGTTCGACGTCGTCCTTGCCCCCGAAGAGGCGTGCGGCGAGGCGATCCATCTGAGCGGCACGCTCCTCGCCGAGTTCAGCTTCACCGAGACCTCGAGCGGCAATGTCGAGATCGGATTCCACTTCAACCCCCAGGGGATCACGGGCGTGGGACTTGCGAGCGGTGCTACCTATCACGCCACAGGTGAGACGCTTGGGACGACGACGATCAGGGCGACGGGCGGCATCTCGGACACGTTCGTGAACAACTTCAAGATCATCGGGGAAGGGAGCGCGCTGAACTTCCTCGAGACGGACGTCATTCACGTCACCGTGAACGCCAACGGCGTCGTGACCGCGACCGTCGAGAAGTCGATGATCCGCTGCGTCTAGCGTTCACCGGCATCGAGGGCGGCTGCGCGTGGGCGGCCGCCCTCCCCGACTCGATTTTCGCTTGCTCGAATCGATTCGTGTCGCTCTCTATCGAAACTGCGACACCAACACCGCCACCGCTATGGACTGAGCCCCGGAATCACCCCTTCGGGTGATCCGCTCCTACCCCGAAAGGCGAAAGACTTCAGTGAGGACGGGCGGGGACGGGTGGACGCGGCGGCTGCGGCAACCGTCTTTACGCCCACCAGAGAGGCCCCGCCCGTCCTGTAACCATGCTGCCAGACGCGCTCGACGTCTGCCATGACGTGCGCCGGTGTTTCTCGCTCCTAAGCGCATTCGGGCTCGTTGACAGCTTGTTCGCCTTAGCACTATCAGTCTGTGTCGCCCTTTGCCAGGAAGACGACATCCCGCGGACGACGGGGTTCGACGACCCGGCACGGGGCGGCATTCAATGGCGCAGGGTTCTCACGCGACGCTCTACTGCCGCGACGACTCGGGTTCTCGCGGTCTGCTGAAGGCCAGCTAACTGGCCTCCAGGGCTGTTCGCAGCAATGAACCCCTGCGGATGCAGGCCCCGGGCAACTCGGACCGACACGGCCGCGAGCCGCCTCAGCCGAGGCTCGCTCGCCCGGTTGGACGGCTCATCGACGAGCGATCGAGTTTACGCACCCCACAGGGGATCGTCCGTCAAAGGCTCACGGGGAGGGGCGGCGACAGCCGTCCTTCCCCGTACCTGCCTCTCACGGGATGACGCGTCTCGTGGTGACGCTACTGTGGGAAGCGCGGCCGCCTCTGGCACCTTCGTGGAGAGGTGGCCGCCGTTCACAAGAGAGCGACAGGCCGGGTTCGTCTAGTCGAGCGTGACAGCAGTGCAGGTGGTCATGTAGGTGCCGCCACCGCCAGAAATCGTCCAGATGATGCCGTGCGTCGCGTGCCTGATCCCGAAAGAGTCGACCGTCGCCACGTCGAAAACGGCGTCCGCCCTCCCGTTGCCAGAGACCCTAGTCGTGAAAGTTGCCGTTGGAACGGGGACCGCCGCGCCCGAACACGTCGGGTCATTGGGATGGAGCAAGAGCGTAACGGCGTAGCTCGTGTTCGGCAGGGCGCCGTTCAGCACGTAGACCTCATGCGCGTAGAGGTTCGGGCCGTTGGCGTGGATGTTCTCGACGAACCCCGAGCGGAGCGGCGCATCCCCCACAGGTTTGAGTGCGAGATGCTCGGAGTGGTAGACGGCATCGCCGAGCGCGGCGGGCACGATCGCAGCTGCGCCCGCAACGATCGCCGCGGCAAGCACGAGACGAAAACTCATGGGTCGCCTCCCCTCGTGGACTTGGGCGAACTTAGCGATCTTGAGCCGCATGTTCAAGAGGAAGCAGGTTCAGACTTGATAGGCGCCAGGCGTGTTCGTGCGTCGTCCGGCGCACGCCGACCCGGCAACATGGCGCCATCTGCCAGCAAAGCGACAGTCCAGCACGCCGTCGCTGTCACGCCAGCTCTAGCTCGGGGTGACCGCGTCCAGGATCTCGGCCCAGTGGCGCACGATTCCTTGGTGGCCCGAATCCGGCCACACCGTCAGCCGAGCGTTGGGCAGCCTCTCGACGATGAAATCGATGTGGCGCCGCTCGACGATCGTGTCCTGCTCCCCGTGCCAGACGTGGATTTCGGTGGCGATGTCCGCGAGGCGAAAGCCCCAGGGTAGGCAGACGTCGATCTCTTCCCATGCGAGCGCCTCTGGCCCCTGGCGCACGCTTTCCCGCACGGCTTCGAGAAACGATCGCCGGCGCTTAGGGTCCTCGAAGAACCAGCGGTCGCCCGCGGGAGGCTCGTAGTCGTCAAGGAGCGTCTCGGGCCGCTCCCGGAGCTGCTTCGCACGTTCTCCCCCCGCCTCCGCTGCGGCCCGAGCGGCGGCGTCCGGATCCTCCCGCGCAAGCTCGAGCAGCTGCCGGTCGTCGGCTTCCAGCTCCTCGTATGCGGCTGGGTTCTCGGCCAGGTTGAACTGCGACAGGTGGCGACTGCAGGCGATGCCGACGCCTGTGAGCCTGGCAGGAATCAGAGCGGCACACACCGCTGCGTACGGACCGCCCCCCGACCAGGCGATCACGCCGAACTTATCGACGCCGAGGGCGTCGGCGAGCTCGACCACGTCGTTGGGCCAGTCCGCAAAGGTACGCCGGGGGAGGACGTCCGACCCCCCGATGCCAGGACGGTCGACGGTCAGCAGGCGCACGC